>Ga0136846_1224030_pt1 | contig 13492 bp, 14 predicted proteins | sample HopSoiMetagenom2_FD_96841 | JGI IMG/M metagenome (GOLD analysis project Ga0136846, IMG submission 96841) | Grasslands soil microbial communities from Hopland, California, USA - 2 Assembly 2016 (version 4) | ecosystem: Environmental > Terrestrial > Soil > Grasslands | place: USA: Hopland... | reverse complement strand
GCTTCGCACCGCACTGCGCGGCCAAGGCGGCCCAGGCCATGCTCACGCGCGTGCTCGCGCGCGCGCTCGCGCCCGAGGTGCGCGTCTGCGGTGTCGCGCCGGGCCCCGTCGCGGTCGACCCCGGTCAGGAGGAGCGCCGGGCGGCGGAGACGCTGCTGGGCCGGATCGGGTCGCCGGACGACGTCGCCGACGCGGTGCTCTACCTGACCGCTGCGCAGTTCGTGACCGGCACGTCGCTCGTCGTCGACGGCGGCCGCCTCCTGCAAACCGGCGCGGGCCGAGCATCGTAATCCCATGCGATGGCTGCCATTGCCTATGAGGTTTCCGGGCTCGTCATGAACGCTCCGGAGCAGGACACCGACGGGGACCTGATCGTCCGTACCGGCGAGGGCGACCGGGACGCGTTCGAGCAGCTGTACAAGCGCTTCGCGCGTCCGGTGTTCGGGCTTGCCCTCCGACGCCTCGGCGATCGTTTCCGGGCGGAGGACGCGGTGCAGGAGACGTTCACGTCGGTCTGGCGCTCGGCGCGCACCTACCGCCCCGAGCGAGGCGCGGGCGGCACCTGGCTCTACGCCGTCGCGCGGAACGCGATCGCCGACCGGGCGCGGGCACGCCAGGAGCCGGCGGCCGAGCCGCCGGACCTGCCATCGGCCGAGGCGGGGCCATCGGAGCAGACAGAGGATTCGTGGGTCTCGTGGCGCGTCCACCGCGCCGTGTCGGAGCTTCCGGAGCAGGAGCGGGTGCTGCTGGAGCTGGCCTACTGGAGCGGGCTGTCGCAAAGTGAGGTAGCGGAGTACCTGGGCATCCCGCTCGGAACCGTGAAGACCCGGACGCGCGCCGCCCTCGCGCGTCTCGCCGATGTTCTGGAAGGAGAGTTGCTGTGAGTGGGCCGAGCTACGACGAGCTGATGGAAGGGGCATCGCCGGACGAGGAGGCACGCCTCCGGCGGGTGCACGAGCTGCTCGTCGCCGCCGGGCCGCCGCCCGAGCTGCCGCCGAGCCTCGAGGAGGCGCCGGTGATCCGGCGCGAGCGCGAGCGCGTACGCCGCCCGGCGCTGACGACGCTGCCGCGGCGCCGGCTGGGCGCCGTGCTGGTCGCGGCCGCCGGCATTGCTGCCGCCGCGTTCTTCGTCGGCTACCTCGCCGGCAACGTGGGCTCGAGCGGGGCGCCGCCGGTCACGAACATCGCGATGCGGCCGACGGCCGCCGCGCCGCAGACCGCCGCGGCGATCATCGCGCTCGAGAAGACCGGCGGCGAGACGAACGTGCCGATGACGCTCACGGTCTCGGGGCTGAAGAAGCTGCCGAAGGGCGGCTACTACGAGCTGTGGCTGACCCGCGAGGGCACGTCGGGCGGCAAGACCACGCAGAAGCTGATCGTCTCCTGCGGGACGTTCCTGCAGTCGTCGGACCGCGTCGAGGTGAAGATGAATGCTCCCTACACGCTCGACAGCCAGCCCGGCTGGGTGATCACGCGGCACGTCCGCGGAGTCACGAGCCAGCCGATCGTGCTGACGACCTAGCCGGCCAGGGGCAGCCGGTCAGGGAGCGAGGCGACCGTTGGCGATGAACGCCTCGTACGTCACGGGCATCTGCGCTGCCAGGAAGGTCTCGCACGCCTCGGCGTACCGGCGGATCTCCCGCTGCGCCGCCTCGGCCGCCCGCAAGGACAGGAAGTTCATCAGCGAGCGGGCGTTGACCGTCCAGTAGAACTCGGTGTAGGCGCCGACCGGGAGAACCGCACGGGCCAGCTCGCGCGCCACGCCCTGCTCGACGAGCTCCTCGTACGCCCCGTACGCGGTCTCGTAGATCTCGCGCAGGCGCTCGCGCGTCTCCTCGGCGAGCTCGGGCTCGACCGGCTCGAACGAGTACGCGCCGGGCTTCCCGACCTGCGTCCGCACGTCCTCTGCGGCCGGGACGTAGAAGTCGTCGGTGGCGCGGGCATATCTCAGGCTGAACTCATTGAAGGAGCCCACACGATGTCGAAACCATTCGCGCGCCACGAAGATCGGGCAGCGAATGTGGAACCGGAAGGCGTTGTGCTCGAACGGCGTCCCGTGCCGCTCGCGCATCAGGAACGTGATCAGCCCGCGGTCCGAGTCGTCGAGCTCCTCCTTGCGCCGGCCGAAGCTGACGCGCGCGCTGTTGGCCACCGACAGGTCGTCGGCGAGCGCGCCGTCCAGGCGGACGAAGCCGTGGTCGAGGACGGCGACGGCGTCCTCGGGTATCACTCGCTCGACTGCAGCCATGGGACAGACGAGTCTAGAGAGGGCACATGTCGGCACGTCCGGCTGGGCCTACCCGAGCTGGAAGCCCGGCTTCTACCCGGCCGGCACCGACGGCGCGGACTTCCTCGCCTACTACGCCTCCCGCTTCGACACGGTCGAGCTGAACACGACCGGGTACCGCCTGCCGGCCGAGGAGCAGTTTCGGCGCTGGGCGGACGCCGTCCCGCCGGGATTCACGTTCGCACCGAAGCTGCCGGGCAACCGGCCGGGCATCGTGGCCGCGTTCTCGGAGCGCGCGCGGCACCTCGGCGAGCACCTCGGGCCCGTGCGGGTCGCCCTCACGAGCCCGCGCGACGAGGGCATGCTCACCCTCCTCCTCGGGTCGCTCGACCCCGGGCTCCGGCTCGCCTTCGACCTCCAGGACGACTCATGGGACGGCGTCGAGCCGGTGCTCGCGAAGGCCGGTGCCGTGCGCGTCAACGACACCGAGTCACCGGCGCCGTTTCGCTACCTCCGCCTGCGCGAGCCGCCCTACGACGACGCGACGCTCGCGCCCTGGGCCGACGCAATTCGCAGGGCGCAGGAGGAGACCTGGTGCTTCCTGCGCCACGAGGATGAGCCGACGGCGCCCGTCTACGCCGAGCGCCTGCTCGCCCTCACTCGTACTGGAGCGCCTCGAGCACGTTGAGCCGCGCCGCGCGCCGGGCGGGCAGCAGCGCCGCGACGAGCCCGGCGATGACGGCGATCACGAGGAAGACGACGAGGGTCCGCACCGGGATCGAGTAGCGCACGTCGAACTGCGACAGCGCCTTCGTCACGAGCAGCGCGAGGAAGAGCCCCAGCGGCATCCCGAGCGCGGCGCCGATCAGGGCCGTGATCACGCCCTCGTGGCGGATCATCCGGCGGGCCTGGCGGCGGGTCGTCCCGACCGCGCGCAGCATCCCGAGCTCGCGCGTCCGCTCGTACACCGAGAGCGCGAGCGTGTTGACCATGCCGAAGAGGCTCACGATGACCGACAGGGCGAGCAGCACGTAGAGGAAGGTCAGGAAGCTGTTGAAGTCGGCGTCCTGGGCGGTGATCCAGTCGGCGCGCGATTGCACCTGGTTGTCCGGGAACTCGGTGACGGCGGCGTCGAGCTGCTTCTGCGTCGCGTCGCTCGCCCCGCCCTTCACGTTCACGAACGTGTACTCGTTGCGCGGCCGCACGTACAGCTTGTCGAACGCCGGCACCGTGACGCTCGCCGCGCCGAGGATCGGGAAGAACGGCGGCGCCTTGTAGATGCCCTTGACGACGGCGGTCGTGGTCTTGCCCCCCTGCACCTCGATCGGGAACGTGTCCCCCACTTTCAGATGCTTCTGATCTGCCAACTTCTTGTCGACGACGGCACCGTTCGCGCCCAGCTGGCCGAGCGTCGCGTCCGAGCCGGTCTTCCAGTCGAAGTGGTAGACCTTCGAGATCGTCGCCGGGTCGACGCCGCTCAGGTACTGCGCCGAGCCGTCGACCCTGGCCAGGTCGTAGCGCACGGGGGACGCCGTCTCGACGGGGGGCGCCTTGCCGATCGCGTCGCCGGCACCCGCCACGAAGGGCGTGAAGCCGTCCGTCGAGGTCTGGATGTACTCGGCCTTGACCTGATCCTCGATCGCGCCGCGATTCGAAGCCTTCATGCCGCTTGCGAGCGTGCCGACGAACGTGACCAGGGCGAGGCCGATCATCAGGGCGGCCGCCGTCGCGGCCGTGCGGCCCGGGTTGCGGCGGGAGTTCTCGCGCGCGACGCGCGTCATCTCGGCGTCGATCCGCAGGTTCGGGAACTCCATCGGCCACTCGGGCTGCCAGCGCGTGACCTTGCTCCGGATCCACATGAGTAGGACGAGCACGGCCAGGGCCGGCCCGAGCGGCGGCATGACGAAGCCCGCGACGAGCGCGCCGACGCGTCGCGCGGGCCGCTTTCCGCTCGAGAAGACCCCGTAGCGCAGGAGCCAGTAGGCGAGCGTGACCGGGTAGAAGATCAGCTGGAACACCCAGGTGGCGCCGATGGCGACGTAGTGCGTGAACGAGGCGAGCGGCCGCACCAGCCGGGGCGAGAGGAGCGCGATCCCCGTGAAGAGCAGGAGCACGCCGACGCCCATGTAGAGCAGCCGCAGCCCCGTGCCGAGCGAGTTCGACGAGGCGAACATGGCGTAGCTGAGCAGCGCCAGCGCGATCGCGGTCAGCCCGAGCGCGATCCACGTCGTGAACGGCGCGATGCAGCTCGGCGGCAGGGTTGCGCCCTCGCGCACGGCGGCGATCGGCGGCACCTTGGTCGCGCGGAACGCGGGCGCCAGCGCCGCGAGCACGGTCACACCGACGCCCACAACGAAGGCCCAGAAGACGATGCTCCACGAGAGGGAGAGCGACTGCGTCGGGATGCCGCCGCCGGACTGGTCGAACAGCCACTTGACCAGGCGGGCGAGCCCCAGCCCGAGGAAGAGGCCGACAAAGGACGCGAGCGCGCCGACGACGACTGCCTCGGCGATCACCGACCGCAGCACCTGCCGGCGCGACGCTCCGATCGTCCGCAGCGTCGCGAATTCGCGCGTCCGCTGCGCGACGGTGATGGAGAGCGTGTTGAAGATGACGAACGCGCCGACGAACAGCGCGATGCCGGCGAACGCGAGCAGCAGGTAGCGGATGAACTTCGTGAACGACGTGACGTCGTCGGTCTGCTTCTTGGCCTCCTGCGCCCCCGTGCGCACCTGGGCGTTGGAGGGGGTGATGGGCTTGATCTGGTCGACGAGCTCCTGGGCCGAGGTTCCCTGCCTGGCCGCTGCCGAGATTCCGTCGTACGCGTTCTGCCGGTCGAACAGCGCCTGCGCCGTCGGGATCGTGAAGACCGCGAACGTGGCGCCGCCGATCGAGTCGACGTTGCCGTAGCGCGCGATGCCGACCAGCTTGAACTTCTTGACCGGGTGCAGCGACGCCACGCCGACCATGTCACCAAGCTTGAAGTGCTGGTCGTCGGCCGTGTGCACGTCGATCACGACCTCGTTCGAGCTCTTCGCCCAGCGTCCCTCGAGCAGCTTCAGCGGGTTGAAGCGCTGGTACTGCGGGCTGGTGTCGACGCCGAAGCCGAACGAGGGCGCGCCGCCGGTGTCGATCGCCTTGCCCGTGCGGTTGATGATCTTGGCCGAGCTCTGATCCGAGACGAGCCCGGTCGCGACGTCCGTGCCCGGGAGCGCGCGCACCTTGTCGAGCAGCCCGGCCGGCAGCGACGGCGCCTGCGAGGTGTCACCCTGGTAGTTGAAGGTCTTCCCGCTGACCACCGCGTCGGTGCTCGCATACGTGTCCGAGAAGATCTGATTGAACGCGCTGTCGATGGCGTTCGTCAGCGCCAGCGTGCCGCTGACCATCGTGACGCCCAGCACGATCGCGATCGCGGTCAGGACGGCGCGCAGCTTGCGGCCCCACAGGCCTCTCAGCGCGACGCGGAGCATGGCTAGCGGGCGAGCTCTTCCATCGCCTCGAGCACCTCGCGCTCGGTCGCGCAACCGAGATCCTTGACGATCCGGCCGTCGGCGAGGAAGAGCGCGCGGTCGGCGATGGCCGCGGCGCGCGGGTCATGCGTGACCATGACGAGCGTCTGCTGGTAGTCGCGAACCGACTGCTGGAGCAGCTCGAGGATCTCGTTGCTCGTGCGCGTGTCGAGGTTGCCGGTCGGCTCGTCGGCGAAGACCACGGTCGGCCGCGTGACGAGCGCGCGGGCGATCGCGACGCGCTGCTGCTGCCCGCCGGAGAGCTCGGAGGGGCGGTGCGAGCGCCGGTCCTGCAGCCCGACCCGCTTGAGCAGGTCCTCGAAGAACTCCTTGTCCGGCTTCTCGCCGGCGATCGAGAGCGGGAGCGTGATGTTCTCCTCGGCGCTCAGCATCGGGAGCAGGTTGAAGAACTGGAAGATGAAGCCGATGTGCTCGCGCCGGAGACGCGTGATCTCGTTGTCGTTCAGCTGGCCGAGCCGCGTGTGCTCGATCTCCACCCAGCCCGAGGTCGGCCGGTCGAGCGCGGCCAGGATGTGCATCAGCGTCGACTTGCCGGAGCCGGACGGCCCCATGACCGCCATCAGCTCGCCATGGTCGACGCTCATGTCGACGCCCCGCAGTGCATCGACGGCCGCGTCGCCCTCACCGTAACGGCGGGTGACGTCGTGCGCCGTGACGACGGCGTTGCCGTTGGACGCGGCCGGGACGGCCGCGTGCCCGTTCGTCTCCTCGATCTCCATAGTCTCCCTCCCGTGTGCCGGGGAGCGAGCCAAGCTAGCAGGAGGCCAGGCGCCGCCGCGAGAGGACGGCATGCCAGGGGAAACCACGGGCTTTTCGCCCGCAGAAGCCGTTAGTTCACTAGCTCGACCACGCGGACGCCGAAGTCGTTGTCGATGTCGGCGGGCGACCCGAGGATGCCCTGCCAGATGACGGACTGGAAGTAGCCGGACACCGTTCCGCTGTTGCCCCCCGCCGTGAAGCCGGTGACGTGGAAGCCCGCCCAGCCGATCACGTAATACTCGAAGTTGGCGCCCTGTCCCTGGGTCTCGCTGTAGATCGGGAAGAGCAGCACCTTCCCCATCACGGCCGCCATTGCGGCCTTGATCTGCGATGAGTTGAACTTCGCGCCCGAGTCGGAGAAGTACCAGTCGAGCGGCATGTCGCCGTCGAAGCCATTCTGGATCCAGTCGGCGACGGTCGACGGCCCCGTGCCGCCATGGGTGTTGTCGAGGTTGATCAGCCGGAAGGCGCCAGGCCCGACCTTCTGGAGATCCAGCGTCGTCGGGGTATCCCAGCAGGGGCAGCCGGGCCCGCTCAGCAGGGGGTGCTTGACGTCGACGGCGATCGGGGCCGCGTACCGGACCTTGGCCGGGACGCCGGCGCGCGCCGTCGCCTTCGCCTTGACGTCGACCGACGCCATGCCGAACACCTTCATGAACACCGCAGGCGCCATCTTGTGCGCGACGACGCGGATCGTGTCGTTGGGAACCTTCGTCGCCGACAGCGTCACGTCAGCGGCGGCGACGCCGCCGCCGTTCGCGTCGCCGTACTGCGTGGCCAGGTTGACGGCCGTGCCGTTGATCAATCCCTGGGCGCCGGCAAGCGCCGCGGCGTCCGCCGTCGCCTGCAGCTTGCGGTGCTGGTAGTACCAGGAGCCGACGTCCACGACCGAGCCTGCCATCGCGACGAGGACCACCAGGAAGACGACCGAGATGACGAGGACCTGCCCCGTCTCCTCGCCTAGTCGCTTCTTCTGACCGTGCGTCACGACGCCCACCTCCGGAGCTCGTTAGGGCGGTGCCGCGCCGCCGGGGGCTGACCCTCCTCCATCGGCGGCCGCCGTCCCCGGCCTCGTCCCTCGCCGGGGTGAAAATGAGCGCACGTTCGAGTGGTTTTCAGACCGGGAGGTGCAGTTGCTCGCCGGGCCGCAGACCGACCGACGCAGCGGCGCCCGCGGGCAGCTCCACGACGGCCTTCGCGCCCTTGGCCCCGGCGGCGCGCCACGGCGGAATCGAATCGACGACCCGGACGACGCAGCCGTCGGCGTCGACGAAGACGGCGTCGATCGCGAAGCGCATGAACGCCGTGTGGATCGAGCCGGCGGGGCGCAGCAGGATGCCCTCGCCCGGCTCGAGCGACCGGCGGCCGAGCAGGCCGCGCATGCGCTGGAGCGGAGACTCGGCGCGGGCGCACCGCTCACACACGGTGCGCCCGTCGCCGGTCTCGAGGCGGAACTCCCGCACGCCTAGAACCCCACGTGGATGTGGTTGTAGTGATCTGCCTGCGCGAACGAGGGGCCGCCGAGGCCGAGCAGCGAGATCACCTGGCGCGGCCGGAGCTCGGCCGGGAGCAGCAGGATGGAACGGACGACCTTCTCGGTGATCCCGCCCGGCTGCTGGTTGCCCAGGATCGGCGTGCCGCCGACGCCGGAGATGTCGGCAGCCAGCCCGTAGATGTGTGCCGAGACAACCCCGGGGCGGGCGTACAGACGATGGCCGCTGATCAGGCAGGACACGTCCACGCTGCCGTAGGTATCGGCAAGGAACGCGACCAGCGCGAGCACGCGCACGTCGACGCGGCCGGTCTCGATGTCGGCGCGGCCGCCCGCATAGATCGCCACCCGCCGGTCGTTCAGGAGCCGGTTCCCGAGCGGCTTCTTCGCCCACTCGAGCCCGTGCACGAGCGCGCCGATGCCGACGGCGCGGTTCAGGTGCGCGATCGCCACCGCCTGCTCGGCGGTCGCCGTGTCGCCCGTGACGGCGAGCACGGGCGCCGCGCCGCGGTCGGCCGTAGCGAGCGAGCGGGCCAGCAAGCTCAGGCGGGACGGCGAGGCCGGCACGGCGCCGATGTCACCACGCGCACGCAGGATGCCGAGCAGCAGGGCCCAGTCCACGTGATCGCGCCGGGCCGTCGTCCGCAGCTCCTTTGCGAACGCCGGCGTCAGCCGATGGGACGCCGGCGTCGGGTCCGGCAGCGTGCGGTGCAGCCAGACCGTCGCCGCCCCTGCAGGGGAGCTCTCGACCTCGAGGCGGTTGACGACGTGCCTCGCCGGGACCGGAGCGACGAGCCCCCGCGCCGCCTTCGCGGACGCGCGACGGGATGCCTTCCGGGCGACCGTCGGATGGGCCGCCGGCTTCTCGCGCGCGGCGGACGGCGTCACGACCGGCGCCGCGGCGGGCGCCGGAGTCACGGCCGGAGCCGGAGGCTGCGGATGCCGCGCGAGGGCATCGTCGTCGGTCGACGGCGCCGGGTCGGTGGTGACCGCGGGATCGGGGGTGGTCGTGGCCGCCGGCGCGTCCGTGGTCGTCTCCTCCGGCGTCGACGTCGTCGTCTCGGCCGTCGCGTCGGTCGAGGTCACGTCGCCTGCCGCGTCGGCGACGGTCGAGGTCGCCTCCACCGCGGCCGGCGAGCCGTCATCCACGACCGCACCGGCAAACTGGTCGCCCGCGGCGGCGGTCAGCGCAGCGCCCATCGCGAACAGCGCGACGAAGGCGAGGCTCGCGCCGGCACGGCGAACCGGCCGCGGGCGAGCGGCCGGCGCTGCCTCGCCGGGCTCGTCGCCGGCAGCCGAGCGCAGATCGCCGAGCCACCCGCCCCGCTCCGCCGCGGCGGCGGCGTTGACCTCGTCCAGCCAGGCGGACGAGGCGCGGCCCCAGGGGTCGTCCGCCCGCGCCGCGACTGGCTGCGGCGGCGCCTCGGGCTCGGGCGGGCCTGAGCGCCGGAACAGCGCGAGGACGCTGCCGAGCACGAGCAGCACCGCGCGGACGGCCAGGGGCTGGGAGGCGGGGAGATTCATCGGAGACTCCGTTCTGTCGGGGGCGGTGAGCGCTTCGGTTTGACAACTCGATCCGCGCCGCACACGGAACCTGGGCGACCTATCGGAGCCGCTTCACCAACTCGCTTCACCCGTTGGAGGGGAAACGACCAGGCGTTCACCCGCGCGAGGGATAGCCACGCGGAATTCGCGCATCGATATCGGGATGGACAACGAACGAGGCGGCGCGGCCACGCCGAGAAGCAATGCACCAGGGAGGTACTCCGTGACCACGTTGACCGTCCGTCCGATTCCGTCGAGACGCACCTCGTTCGCTCGTCCCACGTCCACCGCCGGCGCGCCGTATGGCGTGCCCTCACCCCTCGAAGGGAGGTGAACCCGATGCTGAAGTTCTTCGACCTGCTCGAGCGCCTCAATCGCAGCGACAGCGAGGCAGGGCAGACCATGGCGGAGTACGGCGTCGTGCTCGCCGTGATCACGATCGCCGTGTTCGGTGCGCTCGCGCTCCTGTCCGGCCACATCGTCACCGCGATCAATCGCGTGGCGGGCTACATCACCTGACCCATCGGGCCCCATCTCGACCCATGCACGTAACCGTCCGGACACATCCACCGCAGACCCTCGTTGGCTCCACGCCGCCCCCCGCCGAGCGTCGGATTGCCGCACGGAGTGCCCGAACCGGCCGAAAGGAGGTGAACCAGTTGCTGAAGCTCTTCGACTACCTCGAGCGCCTGAATCGCAGTGACAGCGAGGCGGGCCAGACCATGGCGGAGTACGGCGTCGTCCTGGCCGTGATCACCATCGCTGTCTTTGGTGCGCTCGCGCTCCTCTCCGGCAACATCGTGAACGCGGTCAGCCGCGTCGCGGGCTACATCAGCTGACCTTTTTGGCCTGGAGGGCGGGCTCCCATGTGGGTGCCCGCCCTCGCTTTTTCAAAGGAGATATCGCCCCCACAATGATCAGGAGAATTCACTTCGGCAATCAGCGCGGTCAAACGATGACCGAGTTTGCGCTCGTGATGCCAATCCTCCTGTTCCTTCTGCTGGGAATCATCCAGTTCGGCATCGTGTTCAACAACTACCTCACTCTGACGGACGCCGTCCGCGCCGGCGCACGCAAAGGCGCCGTTTCCCGCCGTCTCTCGAACCCGACGCAGCAGGTGACGACGCAGGTGCAGAACGCCGCGACGGATCTCAAGGCGAGCGACCTGCAGGTGACCGTGACGTCGACGTTCCAGCAGAACTCGGACGTGATGGTCACGGCCTCGTACCCGTACAGCATCTCGCTGCTCGGGATGGTCGTGAAGTCCGGCCGGCTCCACAGCACAACCACCGAGCGCGTCGAGTGACCCGCTCCGGCCCGCCCCCCACAATTCGATCGGAGGACCAGCCGCCGTGTTGACGTACCGCGTACGGAACATCGGCATCGCGGCGGCGCTCGCGCTGCTTGCGGCCATGTTCACGTTCTTCTACGTGAGCAACTACAAGAAGCACGTCCAGCAGGGCCAGGAGCTCGTGGACGTGTACGTCGCCTCGCATGACATCCCGGCCGGCACGTCCGGCACGGAGGTCGCCGGAAGCCTGGCCCACAAGCGGGTCGAGCGCACGGCGGTCGTGCCAGGCGCCATCTCCGACCCGTCGCAGGTCAAGCGGCTGGTCGCAACCCAGGAGATCTTCTCGGGTGAGCAGGTGAGCACGAAGCGGTTCCAGCCGCTCACCCAGCAGGGCATCCGCGGGCAGCTGAAGGGCAACCTGCGCGCCATCGTCGTTCCCGGCGACGCGAACCAGCTCCTGCTCGGGACGCTCCGAGACGGCGACCGCATCGACGTCGTCGCCTCGTGGTCGGCCCCGGAGGGCCAGCAGCTCCACGTGAGCCGCACGATCCTCCGCGACATCAAGGTGCTGAGCGCGCCGGAGGAGTCGAAGGTTGCGAACCACCTGGGCTCCGCCACGACGTCGCCGTACGCCGCCGTTCTCGCCATCTCGGATACCCAGTCCCGGAAGCTCTTCTGGATGATGAAGAACGGCGCCTGGTCGTTCGAGCTGCGCCCGGTGACGAAGGCGACCGACAGCGTCGAGGGCTTCGACACCAGCGACTCGATCCTCCGGGCCGGCCTGAAAGTGAGGGCCGCAAGATGAACCCGGATCAGTCGCGGGAACCGACCCGCATCTTCATCACGGGCGCGTGCGACGGGCTCGACGAGCTCGCCGCGGCGCTCAGCGAGCACCCCGAGGTCGAGGTCGTCGGCCGCCAGGAGCACGTCGCCGCCGCCGCGGCAGCGCTCGCCGGCGGGCATCTCGGCGCCATCCTGCACGGCACGCGGCACTCGTCGCTGCCGGAGGACGAGCTGGCCGCCATCCGGGAGCACACGCGGACCCCGGTCGTGCTGCTCGCCTCCGGCGAGGCGTCCGCCCTGCTCGAGGAGGCACTCGACGCCGACGTCGCCGACGTCCTGCTGCTGCCGCAGCTGACCGAGAACGTCGCGTTCGCCACGCGCAAGGCGGCCCACACGGGCCGCCGCGCGCCGACGGGCTCCTCGCGCGAGCACGGCCGCATCATCACCGTGTTCTCGCCCAAGGGCGGCACCGGCAAGACCGTCACCGCCACGAACCTCGCCACTGCGCTGGTCAAGCACTCCGGCAAGCGCACGCTGCTGCTCGACCTGGACCTCCAGTTCGGCGACGCGGCGATCATGCTCGCGATCGAGCCCGACCGGACGATCCAGGACCTGATGGCGGCCCCGGGCGAGCTCGACGTCGAGAAGCTGGCCGGCTACACGCTCCGCCACACCTCGGGCGTCGACGTCCTCCCCGCGCCGATCCGGCCGGAGGACGCCGAGCTCGTCACGGAGCCGAAGCTGGCCCGCCTGCTCGAGGTCGCACGCGAGTCGTACGACATGATCGTCGTCGACACGTCGCCCTTCTTCCACGGGCCGATGCTGGCGACCCTCGACCGGACGGACGAGCTGCTGCTCGTGTGCGGGCTCGAGGTGCCGACGATCAAGAACGTCCGGCTCAGCCTGCAGACGCTCGAGCTGCTCTCGTTCCCGCCGAACCGCATCCGGGTGATCCTGAACCGGGCGAACTCGAACGTTGGGTTGAAGCGGTCCGAGGTCGAGGCGGCGCTGGAGACGAAGGTCAGCTTCGAGCTGCCGAGCGACCGTGCCGTCCCGCTGTCCGTGAACCGTGGGCAGCCGGCGGTGCTCGCGGAGCCGGGCTCGGACTTCGCCCGGGCGATCAAGGACATGGCCGGCACGATCTCGAAGCCGCACGCCGAGCGCTCGGCCACGCGGCGGCGCTGGATCCCGTCCCTGGCGAAGGCGTAGGCCGGCGTGTCCCTCCACGACCGACTCAAGACCGGGAGCAACGGCCACCCGGGGCCGGAAGGCACGGCGACGCTCGTCGCGCCCGCCGTGCTCGGCGAGCCCGGGCCCCAGCCGGAGCACACGTCCGACCCGTACGCGGAGCTGAAGACGCGCGTCCACCACGCCGTCATCGCACAGCTCGGGCCGCAGCTCTTCACGACGCGCACGACCGAGGACCTCTCGGAGCGCGTGCTGCGCGCCGTCACCGAGCAGGTGATGCTCGACGGGACGCCGCTGACGCGCGACGAGCGCCGGGAGCTCGTCCGCCAGATCACCGACGACATCCTCGGCTATGGCCCGCTGGAGCCGCTCCTCCGCGACGACTCCGTGACGGAGATCATGGTCAACAACCACGACCGCGTCTACATCGAGCGGGCGGGCAAGATCGAGCGGGCGCAGACGGCCTTCGCCGACAACGCGCACCTGCTGCGGATCATCGACAAGATCGTCTCGCAGGTTGGCCGCCGCATCGACGAGGCCTCGCCCATGGTCGACGCCCGGCTCCCGGACGGCAGCCGTGTGAACGCGATCATCCCGCCGCTCGCGCTCAAGGGCCCGACCCTGACGATCCGGAAGTTCTCGCGCGACCCGTACACGATGGACGACCTGATCAACTT
>Ga0136846_1222325_pt1 | contig 13493 bp, 10 predicted proteins | sample HopSoiMetagenom2_FD_96841 | JGI IMG/M metagenome (GOLD analysis project Ga0136846, IMG submission 96841) | Grasslands soil microbial communities from Hopland, California, USA - 2 Assembly 2016 (version 4) | ecosystem: Environmental > Terrestrial > Soil > Grasslands | place: USA: Hopland... | reverse complement strand
GGTCACGGACTGTTCGTACAGAGCAGCTACACCTGGAATAAGTCACTCGACAATGTGCCGATCGTTGGCAGCCCGCAGAACCCGTATAACCCGGCAGGTGACAAAGGCCTGGCGGATGGCATTCGCGCTCACAACTTCTTCCTCAACGCGACCTATGATCTGCCGTTCAAGGGACAGGGATTGGTAGGCGGCGTCGTCTCGGGATGGTCGCTAGCCGGCACATCGGAGTTCCGCTCCGGAGCGCCGTTTACGCCAACCTTCACTTCGACGACGGTGGGCTGGTATGCAACACGTGCGGATGTTGTGCCAGGTGTCGATCCTTACGCGGGAGGACACACGCTGAGCCGCTGGTTCAATCCCTCGGCCTTCAAGGTGCCTTCGGCATTTACCTTCGGAAACGCGCGGCGTAACAGCCTGATCGGACCGAAGGAAAATACCGTCGACTTCAGCATTCGCAAGCAGACCCATCTCGAAGGGCGTTTCAACCTCAGCCTGCAGATGGATGCGTTCAATATCTTCAATCATCCGACCTTCGGCACGCCGGCGAGCAATATCTCGGTAGCTTCCACCGTGGGTACGATCACCGGCACCAATGGTAACCTGACTAACCGTCAGGTTCAGATCGGCGCAAAGATCACCTACTAATACTCACATTTGCGGCGCCTGGCAAACTGGCTGTTCCGGGCGCCGCAAAATTTTCAATCGACCAACCTGGTTTTTGCAGGAACCCAACGATGGCATATTCGAAGTCGGAAGAGATTCTGAAAAAGAACTCCCGGTATATTCCGGGGGGTGTTGTTTCTACCAATCGGGCAGTCAACCCTCCAATCGTCTTCCAGCGCGCGGAAGGCGCGTATCTCTGGGATGTCGATGGAAATCGGTATCTGGACTACCATGCAGCGTTCGGACCATACATTCTTGGGCATGGCGATGAGTACGTACATGATGCAGTCCGTCGTGTCATGGACGAGAAGAAAAGTCTCTTCGGCTCCGGCACGACGGAGCTCGAAGGGCAGTTGGCAGAGTTAATTTGTACCGCAGTCCCGTTTCTGGAGCGGATACAGGTTCTGAATACGGGGAGCGAAGCGACCTACCAGGCAATCCGTCTGGCGCGTGCCGCTACAGGCAGATCGCATGTCATCAAGCCCCAGGGCGGCTATCACGGTTGGCACAATGACGTTGCTTATAACCTGATGACACCGTTGAGCCAGGTCGGAGAGCGCCGTGATGGCGATGAGTACCCGGTGATTCCAATCAGTGCGGGGATTCCGGAGGAGCACCGTTCGCTGGTCCATGCTGTGAACTTCAACGATCTCTCGGCGGTGGAGAGGCTCTGCCAGCGTTATCCCGTTGCTGCGGTGATCGTTGAGCCGATTCTGCAGAATATCGGGGTCGTTCATCCGAAGCCCGGCTATCTGGAAGGGCTGCGCTCGTTGGCAGACCGCTATGGCTTTGTCCTGATCTTTGACGAGGTGAAGACAGGCTTCCGTCACGCGATCGGCGGCTACTCCTCCATCAGCGGCGTCACTCCGGATCTGGTCGTCTACGGTAAGGCAATTGCGAACGGCTTTCCGATTGCTGTCGTGGGCGGAAAGCGCGAACTGATGGATCTGTTCATTGATACTGACCCAGCGCGGCGCGTTCTATTGGCGGGAACCTACAACGGTCATCCGGTGCCGACGGCAGCAGCGATCGCGACGATCGAGCGGCTGATGCAGGATGACGGGGCTGGATATCGTCATCTAGAAAGCATGGGGAGCAGAATGCAGGAGGGACTGCATCGCATCTTTGCGAAGGCAGGTTTAACGGCTGTCGTGACTCGTCAGGGGTCCGCGTTCTGCCAGTACTTCATGGATCACGCGCCTAAGGACTGGCATGACCTCGCGGCGAATCATGATTTTGATCTGGATGCGCGACTGAGGAAAGAGCTGCTAGCTCACGGCGTTTACTTCTTCCAGCTTCCGGTCAAGCAATGCTCCTTGTCAGTGGCGCACACGGTAGCGGATGTGGATGAGACACTGGAGGCGATGGAGAAAGCCTTGGCCGCCGTTCACTGCGTGGTATAAGTGGGCCATAACGCACCATGGATGACTCCGCTCTGATTCTGCGTAATGGTCTTCTGTTAGACGGCAGCGGCGGGCCGGCACGGAAGGCTGACCTTGCAATGGTCTCTGATCGCATCTCTGCGATTGGAGACCATCTTATTTTCCCCGGCGCCCGGGAGCTTGATTGCTCCGGATACGTGGTCGCTCCCGGATTTATTGACGGGCACAGCCACTCCGATCTGCAGATACTGGAGAGTCGCAGAGAAAAACTGCTGCAGGGAGTGACTGCGGAGGTCGTCGGGAACTGTGGTTTCTCCGCGTACCCCCAGGGCAGCCATGCGCAGCAACTACGTTCTTTCGCAAATGGAATCTTCTGCGGTGAGGGTGAGTGGGGATGGGATTCCGCACGTGATTATCTTGATGTCGCGCATCGTCTCGCGAGGAATGCGGCCGTAGGCTCGTTGGTGGGACATGGCAGTCTGCGGATTGCGGTTGCGGGAGCCCGCATGGATGCGCTTCCCGAAGTTCATATTCAGGAGATGGAAGTCCGTCTGCGGAATGCTTTGCAGCAAGGTGCTATCGGCCTCTCAACCGGGCTGATGTATGCTCCCGGTTCTAGCGCACCATCGGATGAACTTATTCGTCTTTGTAAGGTCGTTGCCCAGGAAGGCAAGATCTACTGCACCCACATGCGGGACTACGGCTTCCGCCTCCTGGAGGCGGTCGAAGAGCAATTGGAGCTGGCACGCCGAAGTGGTTGCCGCTTACAGATCTCGCACCTGCAGGCAGTTGGTGTAGCAAATCGCGATCTGAATGCCCGCGCACTGGAGATGCTGGAAGAGGCACATGTACGGGGTGTCGATGTAGCCTTTGATTGCTATCCTTATATCGCCGGCAGCACCGTCATGACGCAGTTGTTGCCTCAATGGTCGCTGGATGGCGGTCTCGATGCGCTGCTCCTGCGGTTGTCGCACCCTGCAGCTAGAAGCCGTATCGCTGACGAGACCATTCTTGGAATGGCAAACACCTGGGATGAGCTGCTGGTCAGCGCTGTGGGGTCGGATCGAAACGCATCGGCGGTTGGACGCACTCTGGCAGAGCTGGCGCAACTGCGAAATCAATCAGAGATTGACGCCGTCTTCGATCTGTTGCTGGAAGAACGAGGCCAGGTCAATGTCCTGGAGTTCAACCAGAGTGAAGAGAATCTTCGGATGAATCTCAACCATCCGCTGGCCATCATCATTAGTGACGGCTTTTATGTAAAAGGAAGGCCGCATCCGCGGCTGCATGGGACCTTCCCGGAATTACTTGGAAACCTCTGCCGCGAGCGTCAGTGGATGGAGCTCGCGGAGGCGATTCGAAAGATTACCAGTGCACCTGCGGATCGTTTTGGATTTTCCGGCCGCGGGCGGCTTCAGCCCGGAGCAATCGCCGATGTAACCGTCTTCGATCCCGCTACGATTCGCAGCCGTGCGACCTATACAGACCCCGAGCGTCCTCCCGCCGGGATCCGTTATGTGATCAGGGGATCGGAACTTCTTCTCGGACAGGACGGTCAAGTAGCGTAATCAGAATGGTGCTGAGCAGCACCAGGACGCCGCCTGTAATGGCGCCAGGATTGAGTTTCTCGTGCAGGGTGATCGCCGCGATGGGCACGCCGAAAAAGGCGATCAGATAGTTCGAGAGCGCAGCCTGGATGGCATCGATGGACTTCAGCGCCTTCAGAAACAGAATCATCGAGAGCGTTGTGTGAAACAGCATCAACAGTGTGAGGCCAAGCCAGGTGGAACCGGAGAAGTGGGGAATCGCCATCAGACTGCTGCGCTCACTGATGAGGACGAAGGGCGACATCAGGATCGCGAGAACGACGTAGGTCCAGAAGAGCATCTCCAGGGGTGCGTGCCATTCCAGCGCGCGCTTGCCATAGGAGTTGTAGAACGAGCTTCCGAGGATCGCGCCAAAGATCAACAGGTTACCCGTGAGTTGATGCCGGTCCAGTTGCGCCCCACGCAGATCGACTCCAGAGCAGAGCAGCACGCCGGCAATGGCTAAAAGAAAGCTGAGCCAGCGCGCGCGGTTCATGCGCTCCTTCAGGAAGAGGACGGCGAAGACGGCCGTGGTGATAGGTAGCGTGAGTGTGATCAGAGCGGCATTACTCGCCAACGAAAGACGCGTTCCCCACGTCATGAATACCTGTGCGGGAACAACGCCGCAAATCCCCAGCAGCAGATAGATCAGGATGAGGTTGGGACGTTTGCCGGACCGGTCGGAGTCAGGAGAGACGTTCTGTCTCCGTTCCAGGCGGACGAAAGGATAAAGCACGAGCAGAGAGCAGATCGTAGGGAACCATACGGTGAAGAGAGGGCCGACCTGGTCCTGAACAAGTTTGATGCAGGTGAATTGCAGCGACCACATCAGGTTGCAGGTGAACAGAAGTATCCACGAGGCGAGCTTGGACTGAGAGGTGGTCGCCATGGTTGTCATTTTGTCGGTGTGTACCTGTCGGCCAGCTTGCGCATCTCGTAGGTAAAGTTGACCCAGTCCTTCTCCCACTTGGCGGCGGTGGCCTTGCTGTACTTGTAGAAGCCTTTCTGGTTTGCCGTACCCAACGCCTTTTCACGCAGCATCTTCTGCATGAGTGGTGGGATTGTTGACTGGTTGCAGAGTTCAGGCAGCAGACCTTCCATCACGGCCGCGTACGCCGGGATGCCCGTAAGATCCATCCAACGGAAAGGCCCGGCCAGCAATGCCCACCAGCCGATGTCATTGCGGAATGACTGGTCGATCGTCTCGACATCGGCGATACCCATCTCTACCAGGTGGAAGGCCTCGCGAAGCATGGCGTACATCAGTCGGTTGGAGAGGAAGCCGCGAATGTCCTGCTTGAGAAGGGTAGGTTCCTTTCCGCAGGAGACGCCGAACCGGTTCGCGAAACGCGTTGTGGCCGCGCTCGTCTGTCTTCCTGGAATGATCTCGAGATAACGCATGATCTGCGCCGGTTCTCCCCAGTGCAGGCCAATAAAACGGCCGGGCTCACGGAGGCCATGCTGAAGCAGAGAGATTGGGAAGCTCGATGTGTTTGAGGCGAGGATGCACTCATTGGAGACATAGGTCTCCAGTTCACCGAGCACCTTGCGTTTGAGATCGAGATTTTCGCGGATGCATTCGAGAATAATGCGGCAATCTTTCAATTCCCTCATAGAAACTGCGAAGGAAAGGCGTTTCAAGGCGTCTTTGGGGGCTTCCCTCGAGAGCAGGCCTTCGGCGGCGAGCTGTTCCAGCGACTTCTGGACGTGCTTGACGATGACCGAATTCCGGCTGCGGTCGATGTCGTAGCACATTACGTTGTAGCCATTGGCGAGCAGGCAGGTGACCAGTCCCTGTCCCATAAGACCGAGTCCCAATACTCCAACCGGAGCAGCGAACAAGGCCTGTCCCTGTGTGCGCGATACCTGCTTCTTTGGAGAGAGCGCTTTGTTTTTCATGGATACTGAGATTCTTCGGTGTCAGCCGTGGGGCGTCAAGCAACGAAGGGATTTCACGGCTGGCGAGTCCATCTAAATGGACAGCATCGGGTGCATGCTAAACATAAATGCAGCGAGCGGGTTGGTTCACCAACTATGGTGAAGCTACATCGCAAAGACAAGGAGAGAAGATGGCATTGACACGGGTATCGAATCCGAACAGACAGGCCAGCACCGGAGCTTATTCCGATGGAATCATCGTAGATGGGTGGCTCTATGTCAGCGGCCAGGGCCCTATGGATCTGGAAACTGGGAACGCAGTGGCCGGCCCGATTGAGGAAGAGGTTCGGTTGACGCTTCGCCATCTCGGCGAGGTTCTGGAAGCCGGCGGATGCACCTACGCGGACGTGGTTCGCTGTACCGTGCACCTGGCAGACATCAATGATTTTGACCGCTACAACGTCGTCTACCAGGAGTTCTTCAAAGGCGTGCTGCCCACCAGGACAACCGTGCAGTCTGTTCTTGGTCTTGGCATCAAGGTGGAGATCGACGCCATCGCCCGTATTCCTGGAGCAAAGTGAATGCCGAAACAGAGACAGTGGCTCATCGGCTTTGCCAAGGGGCGAATTACTCCTCCGCTCGGTAGCCAGATGGCGGGATTCGACGCGCGCGTCGGGACATCCAATGCTGTGCACGATGACTTGTATGTTCGCGCATTGGTGCTTAGTGATGGCGCGGTCAAAGCAGCCCTGGTCAGTGTGGAGGTTATTGCAATCTCGGCCGAGATGTCCCTCGCGATCCGTAGGCAGGTCGAACATGCAACGGGCATTCCGCTGAACCACATCTTTCTTTGCGCGACCCATACTCACTGCGGGCCCGTCACCCTGCACCACTTCTTCAATCAAGGCCAGCCGCTGGATGAGGTCTATCTCGCAAGGTTGGCTTCGACTGTCGCGGACACGATTTGTCAAGCGGCCGATGCTCTGAAACCACGAGTCCTGAAGACCGCAATGGTGCCGTGCGAAGGCGTCGCGGTGAATCGTCGAACCGCGGATGGACTTCCCGTCGATCCGTTTGCCGGCGTGCTTCTGGTGGAAGAGATGACCGGCGAGAGGGTAGCAATTGGCGCCTTCTACGCCTGTCATACAACGGTTCTGGGGCCGAATACGCTGAGTATCACACAGGATTTCCCCTTCTATACGCTGGAGGCGTTAAGGCGAGAGCTGGGGCCGGAGGTCGAACCCTTCTATATCAATGGAGCAGAGGGGGACCTCAGCATCGGTCACAAGAGTGACCTCAGCGCCGTTGGTGTCATCGACAGCTTCCGCACCTTTGAAACGGCACAGATCCTCGGGGAAAAACTAGCTCGGGCCGTTCTTGCCGGCCTGCCGTCCCTGGTGGAAGAGGAGCCCCTGCTGGGGGTAAAGAGCGCCTATGCGCCTTTGCCTCTGAAATCCTACGAGCCCCTGCCTTCGATGGTAGAGCGCAAAACGGCAGCCGTTGCCGCACTGGCGGAACCTGAGGCACCCCTCGCGGCCAAGCAGGCGGCACTCTTTGCGCGGATCGAGGAGTACTACGCGCGCCTCTACGAGGAGTCTGAAACTGTAGAGCCGAAGCACCTGCCGGCGGAGACGGGTGTTCTTCGCCTGGGAGGAACTGCTTTCGTATCGCTTCCTGGCGAGATCTTCGTTCGTGTCGCCCTTGCGATCCGGGAAAGGTCACCTTTTCCCAGAACGCTGTTTCTAGGCCTAGCCAATGACTACATCGGCTATCTGCCGGACGAGTTTGCCTCAACAACCTCAGGCTATGAGGTCGTAGCCTCGCGTGTTCCGGCTGCAGCGGGGAGTCTATTGCAGCAATACGCCTTAGAGTTGTTGGAGCAGGTACAGGAAGTTGTCTGCGCAGAAGGAGAGGCAAAGGCGTGAGCAATCCAATCCGCATCGGCATAATCGGCGCCGGCATTATGGGGCAACAGTATGTGCGCATCTATCAGTCGAATCCGTATGCCCGAGTGACTGCGGTGGCTGCGCGCCGTCTGGAGAAGGCAAGAGAGGTAGCCACAAAGTACGAGGTGCCGGTTGCGGTCGATGACTGGAAGCAGATTACCGAGTCGGCGGAGATCGACGCCGTCTGCATCGCGCTTCCCGATGATGACCACTTCGCGGCGGCATCCAGCGCGTTGAAGCATGGAAAGCACATTCTGATTGAGAAGCCGATGACAACCGATCTGGGCCAGGCCGATGCGCTGGTTCGTCTTGCCGAGGCAAGCGGACTCAAAGCGCAGGTGGCCTTCAATCATCGCTGGCTGGCGTCATATCACCACGGAAAGCAGGCCATTGTTGCCGGAGAGATCGGGCGGCCAGTCTGTGCCTACGCGCGCAAGAACGACACGATCTTTGTTCCCACCAAGTACATCAACTGGGCTCACCAAACCACCCCGGCATGGTTTCTGAGCTGCCACGATATCGACCTGGTGAGCTGGTACTTCGCGTCTGAACCCGTGGAGGCCAGGGCATGGGGAGTGAAACAGGTGCTGGTGGCGCAGGGTATCGATACCTATGACATGATCCAGGCCCAGGTCCGCTACGCCGACGGCGCAGTGGCCACGTTCGAGTCCGGCTGGATCTATCCGGACCCGTTTCCCACGATGGTGGACTCGTTTATTGGGCTTGTCGGGGAGCATGGGCACCTGCACTTCGACCGCAAGCGGGAGAGCATCGAGATCAGCAGCCGGGAGCGGTTCTCGTATCCGAAGAACTTCCTTTCCAGTGATGTCTTCGGAACCTTGCGCGGCGCGTTTCCGGCATGTCTGGAGGACTTCGTGAACTGCATCCGGAAGGATTTGCCGCCTTCGGTCGGTGTCCGGGATGGACGCAAGGTCACGGCAGTCCTGACGGCGATCCATGAATCACTGAAGACCGGCGGCAATGTCCCTGTTCCGGCCTTGCAAGATTAGGCGTGACACACCATCAGGAGCGAAGTTGAATGAGTCAGCGGTATGCACGGTCCATTGCGAATCTTGAGCGTTCCCGGAAAACCCTTGCCGGCGGTGTAAGCAGCAACGTCCGTCTGGGCGACAAACCGTATCCCCTCTTCTTTGAGTACGGCAAAGGGGCACATCTGTGGGATGTCGACGGGAATGAGTACATCGACTATGTACTCGGCCGTGGTCCCTTGATTCTGGGGCATACGCATCCGGAGGTTATTGAGGCCACCTGCAAGCAGCTCTGGAGAGGACAGATCTACGCTGCCCAGCATGAGCTCGAATTTGAGCTGGCCGAGCGTGTCAATCGCATCGTGCCCTGTGCGGAGCGGGTGCGCTTCGGCATCTCCGGATCAGAGGCTGTCCACGGTGCGCTTCGCCTGGCGCGCGCCGCGACAGGACGGCAGACGGTGATTAAGTTCGAAGGGCAGTATCACGGCTGGCTGGACAATATTCTGTATAGCCTGGCTCCTGATCCAGCCGTTGCGGGCGAAGCCCGTCACCCGGCAACGGTCGCGGAATCGAGAGGACAGTTCAGCGGGGAAGACAGCCATCTGGTCGTGCTTCCCTGGAACAGTCTCCAGGTAGTGGAAGAGTATCTTTCCGACCACTCCAATGAAGTCGCCGCGATTATCACTGAACCGGTGATGTGCAATACCTCTGTGATCCCACCGTTGCCGGGCTATCTCGAGGGCCTGCGGGAGCTGGCAACGCGTTACGACGTCGTATTGATCTTTGATGAGGTGATTACAGGTTTCCGAGCCTCCCTTGCCGGAGCTCAGGGGCGTTTTGGTATCGTTCCCGACCTGACCATCTTCGGAAAGGCGATTGCGAATGGCATGCCGATCAGTTGTCTTGCCGGTAAGGCCAGGTACATGGACCTGATTGCCGGCGGCAAAGTTGGGCATGGCGGCACGTATAACAGTATTCCTCCCGCTGTTGCCGGTGCGATTGCCACCCTTGATGTGCTGGAGCGGGATGGCGGAGCGGTCTACCAGGCAATCGAACAGGCCGGAACGGCACTGATGCAGGGGATTCGTGAAGCTGCGGATCGGGCTGGGATCTCAGTCGTCGTACAGGGGTATGGTTGCATCTTTTACCTCGGCTTTCCGGCGGGCGAGATACCCGGACAGGAGGGCCAGGTTGTCTACGATTACCGCTCCTCCCTTGGAGTGCGGCAGGATCTCTATAACGATTTTGTCTGCGGCATGGTCGATCGTGGGGTCCGCATTATCCCTCGAGGCAACTGGTTTCTCTCTTCAACGCACGGCGCGGAGGATGTTCAGGCGACGCTTGCTGCCGTTCACGACGTCTTCGAGACAATTGTTGCACCGAAGTTCGGGAAGTTGGTGTCGGCATGAAGCTAGGCCTTGTACGTCAGAACGGTTCGACGCGCCTCGCGGTTGTCCGCAACGGGGACATCATCGATGCCACGGAAGCTGCCGGCACGACTGACCTGAAATCCATCGTGGCCGAATGGGAGACGCTCTACCCTCGGATTGCCGCGTCGCTCGAGCACGGAACACCCTTGACCGAAGATATCGTCTGGCAGCCGCCACTGCCTGCTCCTCCGAAGTTTCTTTTGCTCGCGGGCAACTTCCGCGCACACGTTATCGAATCCGGCTTTGCGCCTGCTCCGGAAGAAAACCTGACGCCGCAGTTCTTTATGAAACCCTCGACAGCGATTATTGGTCCGTCGGAGGAGATACCCCTTACGGATGCCAATCACGCACTGGACTATGAGGCGGAGCTTGCCGTGGTGATCGGCCGGCGTACGCACCGGACATCACTCCAGGACGCGATGCAGGCGGTTTGGGGTTATACCGTCGTGAATGACATCTCCGAGCGCAAGCTGAATGACGGAATGATTGACCGTAAGAAGCGTTCGAATGATGACTTCTACGACTGGCTGGTAGGAAAGTGGTTTGACGGCTCGGCTCCCATGGGTCCCTGGCTGGTGACCGCGGACGACCTGCCGGCGGATGCACGCGTGCAGGCGTGGCTGAACGGAGAGCAGGTTCAGGATGCACCGCTCTCGGTCATGATTCATACCATCGCGGAGGCGATTGTCTATATCTCAAATGTCCTGACACTTGAGCCTGGCGATGTGATCTCGATGGGAACACCCGCCGGCGTCGGTCTGGCCAGAGGGCGGCTGCTGCAGGATGGGGATCTTATTGAGTGCGAGGTTAGCGGAGTAGGGCGCATTCGTAACTATGTTCGAAAGGCTTTATGACATTGAGCTCCTGCGCCTGGCGTCTGTTGTCTGTTTGCTGCCTGGTGGTGGGGACAGCGGCCGCGCAGCAGGATCGATCGCTGCTCGCACCCTATCTCTATCGTTCGCACTTTCAGCCCGGCCCGGGCGCCGCTCCCAATTCCGGCTCCCGTGATGGGTGGGAGAGCTTTCCCCTCGCCGAAGATGCGGGTTACGATCCCACGCTGGGAGTAGAGACCTCGCACGGTCTCAGCGCTGTGACCCGAGAAGTGATTCCGCATCGTGATGGAAAGCTGGCGATAGGTTTTATCCGTCGCGTGCATGTAGTGACCGGGCCCTCTTCTTCGCTGGCATTCCGGCTCAGGGTTCTGTCGGCAACCGGTGGAATACCAGTTTCAATTCATATTTATCGTGGAGAGGAAGAGGTTGTCCTCCGATCGAAGGTTCAGGGGGGCGGCTGGCAACGTGTGCAGGTTGCCTTGCCGGTGTCATCACGACCGATCACTGCAATTGCGATTACGGCGAATCTACCGCGTGTCAGCAGCGGACGCCTTGAGCGGGTCGCGATTTCGGATGTTGAACTTCGCGCGCTATCCACTCGGCATTATTTGTTGAAGTCGCCCTCCGCACTCTGGGATGGACACCGAAAGCTGTACTATCTGCAACGTGCCCTGCGATCCGGCGACCAACTGGCGGTCGAGTTTGATGGCCCCAAGCCCTCCTTTCATGCGCGTTGGGAGATCGAAGCTTCGAACGGCCAAGTGATAGGCCATGGCTCTGGCCTCAAGGTGCAGCACGTCATCTCGGCGAATGATCCTGCCGGTGTCTGGACTATCCGTTTGGAAGGGCAGGGCGGTTCCTCGACGGCGCTCGCTCTGATTCACCCCTCGGTGCGTCAGCCGTTACTTGGCGCCGCCGTGCATGCAGTCTCTCCGGAGCTTCTGCAGCAGGTCACCGCCCGGCGCGACGAGCTGCGGAAAGATCTGGGGACGGATCTTGCGTTTGAGTTGGGGGCGAATATCCAGGAGATAGGGGCGCAATACCTGCTGCCGGGATTACCGTCCTACTTCAACCTTGTTCAGAAGCCTACAGAACTTGCACTTTGGGATGCGGTCTCCTATCGCACGACCGGAGAGATCGGAGAAAGGGACGAAGCTCTTCACATGCTGCGGGAGGTTGCCTCATGGCAACAGTGGATTCACCCATGGTTTCCCGCGCATGGATATCACAGCTACTACCCGCTCGGCATCATGACGAAGAACATTGTCATGGCAGAGCAGTTCCTGGGGAATGCTCTGCCCGCAGACCTGAAACTCACGCTCGATGCGGCTCTACTGCAGCAGTCCATCATGCCGATCTACGAGGAGTACGTGGTAGAGGATCGCCTTCAGTTCGACGTGAGTAACTGGATTGGACATACCGTCGGAGGCGCACTGCTGGCGGCGCTGCAGAGCGACAATCCCGATATCGCCGGTTATGCCCTTGCCCTCTACGCGAAGGAACGGAAACATATCGAGTCGGCATATACGGCGGACGGCTCCTATGGTGAGGGGATCTCCTATCATCGCTTCGACTTCGAGACGACAGCGCTGGTGGCGGCAGCGGCGAAAGAACAACTGGGTGTATCGTTCGACAGCCAACTCGCCCGGCCACAGCGCTACTTCCGTTATGCGACCTATGGCAAGAACTCGTTGGAAGACTTTGGCGATAGCCACGTCGACACCGGTCCTTCGAATGTTTTCGCCTACATGGCAGCTCAGAATAGTGATCCTGATCTGGCAGAGTTTTATTTCCAGTATCGGAATTCCGGAACACCAGAGCTGTTGAGCCGGATCCTTTGGGAAGACGCAGTCGATCCGCCCATAGCAAGCCAGGCTGATTCCCCAACGTCGGTTCTGTTCGAGAAGCGCGGCATTGCCGTGCAGCGCGATCGCTGGTCGCCGGAGTCTCCGGTAGTTGCTATGCGCGCCGGACCGAACTTCAATCACAACCATGCCGACCAGGGCAGTCTCTTCTACGCCTGGAACAACCGCCTTTGGATCGGTGAGGCGGGATATGCCGACTACTACAAGGACCCCAATTATCCCACCTATAACATCCAGGCAATTGGCCATAACACCATCCTGGTAGATAGAGATCCTGAGAGCCAGGCAGTTGCTGGAAATATGGTCTTCGGCAAGTACCCTTCGATGCGCCAGGTCGCTTCGAAGGATGGGATTCAGATCGTGAGTGCCGACCTCAGCGCTGTCTATCCGCAGGTCCGTTCCTATATTCGTACGCTGATCTATCGGAAGGGCGGAGCCCTGGTGGTTATGGACCAGATTCGTTCCAACGGCCCGCATCGCTTTAGTCAGATATGGCATCCTGAGCAACCCATAGCAGCTTTCGATCTACAGAAGAATGTGGTTCGCATGCAGGCCCAAAACGATGGTGTGGAGATGCAGATGTTCTCCACGACCGCGATGATATTGGGCCAAAGCAAGGGGCCGCTTCCTCTGAGCAGCTACGAAAAGGCTGAACGGGATCCCGTGCAGAAGCCAATGATTATCGAGTACCAGTCAGGCCTTGTCGACTCCCTGACGATTCTGACCGTGATACAGCCATCTGGCAAAGCAGCAGGACCGCAATGGAGTGTGGCAGCAGGGAAGAAGAGGGAGCTCCGCCTGGGGGAACTTCTGATCCAATGCGACAACCGGCAGGCTACGGTCTCTCTCGGAAAGACACCGGATATGACGTGGACGATCCGGCTCCCTTCGCAAAAGTAAGAGTGCTTTCGCAGAAGGGAG
>Ga0136846_1215964_pt1 | contig 13494 bp, 11 predicted proteins | sample HopSoiMetagenom2_FD_96841 | JGI IMG/M metagenome (GOLD analysis project Ga0136846, IMG submission 96841) | Grasslands soil microbial communities from Hopland, California, USA - 2 Assembly 2016 (version 4) | ecosystem: Environmental > Terrestrial > Soil > Grasslands | place: USA: Hopland... | reverse complement strand
GGCCACGCCCGCAGGCCGCCGTCGAGCAACGCACACGAGCGGCCGATCGCGTCGAGCATCCACCACAGCCGCGCCGCCACCGACCCGCCGGCGTCGTCGTAACAGACGACGCGATCGCCCGGGCCGATGCCGCGGGCGGCGAGCGTCTCGGCGAACCGGTCCGCCGTCGGCAGGGGGTGTCGCCCCGGTCCCTCGACGAAGGGCTCGCCGGCCAGATCGCGATCCACATCGAAGAGCACCGCGCCGGGGATGTGCCCCGACTCGAACGCCCGCTCGGCCTCGGCGGTCCCGGCGGCCGCCGACCAGCGGACGTCGGCGACCACGACGTCGTCTCGATGCGAAGCGAGCCACGCCGCGTCGACCAGCAGGTCGGTCATCCCGCGAGAGTGACGATCACCGGCGCGTGATCGCTGGGCTTGCCTTCCCCGAACGTCGGCTTTCGCTCGTCGCGCTCCACGACGACGTCCTTGAGCCGCGCCGCGATCGGCGCCGTCCCGAGGGCGAGGTCGATCCGGAGCCCCCAGCCCTTATGGAACGCGCCCGCCTGGTAGTCCCAGTACGCGAAGGGCCCTTGAACATCGCCGGCCGACGCGCGCCCGAGATCCGTTAGGCCCCAGTCCATCAGCGCGCGCAGCCGCGCACGCTCCGGTTCGCTCGCGAGGTTCTTCCCCGCCCAGAGCTCGGCGTCCCAAACATCGCGATCGTCGGGTGCGATGTTGAAGTCGCCCGCCACGATCAGTGGTCGGGCCGGGTCGCGCGTGTCGCCCAGCCACGACCGCAACGCCTCGAGCCACACGAGCTTCGTCTCGTACGCGGGGTCGCCGACCTCTTTGCCGTTGACGACATACACGCAGACGACATCGAGGTCACCGGCCTTCGCCGACACGACACGGGATTGCTCGGGCACCGGATCGCCCGCGAATCCGGTCGTCACGTCGTCGATCCCGATGCGCGACAAGATCGCGACGCCGTTGTACGCGCGCTGGCCGAGCGTCGCGACCTCGTAGCCGGCGGCCGACACCTCCATCATCGGGAACTCGGCGTCCTCGACCTTCGTCTCCTGCAGGCACACGACGTCTGGCTCGTGCCGCTCGAGCATCGCGAGCAGCCGCGCCAAGCGTTGACGCACCGAGTTCACGTTCCACGTGACGAGCTTCACGCCGGGATCTCCGCGAGGTGTTCGCGCACCACCTCGGCGAGCATGTCGCAGAACGCCGGATCGGCGTTCGGCATCGGCGTGCGCGCGAAGGCGAGCCCGGCCTCGGTCGCGTGCTTGGCTGCTTCGATGTCGAGGTCGTAGAGGGTCTCGAGGTGGTCCGCGACGAACCCGACGCAACACACGACGCACCCGGTGCGGCCCTCGGCGGCGAGCTGCGGGATCACCTCGTCTACGCCCGGTCCCCACCACGGGTCGGCGGTGCGGCCGACCGACTGCCACGCGATCCGGTGGTCGTCGAGACCGAGTCCCTTGGCGACGAGGTCGGCGGTCTCCTGCAGGCCGTCGCGGTACCGGCACGACGGCTCGCAATCGCACGTCTTGCATCGCTGCGTGCCGTCCGGGAGCGTCCGGACCGGCAGCGAGTGCGCGGTGAACAGGACGGTCAGGTTCCGCCGCGCCGCGTCGTCCAGCGACGCGAGCGTGGTTCGCAACCGGTCGGCCACCCACGCGATGTACATCGGGTGGTCGTGGAACGACCGGACGAACGTGATCGGCAGGTCCAGTCCGCGCTCACGGATCGCCGCCTCTGCCCGCTCGACGTACGTCTCGACCGACATCCCCGACCAATGAGGCGCCATCACGATCCCGATCGCACGGCCGACGCCGTCGGCCGCCATCCGGTCGATCGCGTCGGGGATCGTCGGCGACGAGTGCTTCATGCCGAGGTAGGCGCGGAACGTCTCGTCGCCGTCGGCGTTGAGCCGCTCGACGATCGCATCGGCCTGTGCCGCCGTCGTGTCGAGCAGCGGGAACCGGTTGCCGATCGCGACGTATCGCCCGCGTAGCTGCTCGAGGTGCTCGGCCGAGGGCGTCCGGCCACCGCGGATGTCGGTGTAATAACGCTCGATGTCCTCGGGCCCGCTGGCGGTGCCGTACGCCATCACCAGCACGCCCGTCGAGAGTCGATCGGTCACGGTGGATCCTTCCGGTCGAGAAGGAGTCAGGATAGAGGCGCGGCCGGTCGCGCTACGTCGAGCGCCAGTCCGACCAGCGTGATGCCGGCGGCGTGATCGCGCCCGGCTGTGGACCGGGGGCCTCGGGGAGACCGGGCTCTTGTGGCTCCTCGGGTTCCTCGAGGTCTTCGACATCGTCGACGTCGACGTCGGCCTCGGCGTCGCGGATGTCGACCACGTCGTCGTCGGTGAGATCGGGCCGCATCGCGGTGCTGAGCGCTGCGATGCGAGTATCGAGGGCGGCCAACCGCTCCTCGAGCTCCTCGAGCCTGCCCTCGGCCTCCGTCGCGCGGTCGGCGTCGGCCAACGTGGTGGCCTGCACCTCTTCCGCGGCCGCGAGCGTCGCCTCCGCCTCCTCCGCGCGGATCTGCGCGGCGGCGGCCTCGTTCATCTCCATGACGACCGTCCGCAGGCTCGACTCGAGATCGACCACCTTCAGGCGGAGTCGATCGGCGAGCTCGACCGAACGCCGAGCCGATGCTTCCATCCGGGCCGACTGCTCGGCGCCGGTATCGCCTGCGGGCTGTCCCGCGGCCGCCGCGCCGACCTCTGCGAGCGCCCGGCGCAGGCTCGCTTCGAGCTCGATCACCCGTGTGCGCAAGCGGTCGACCTCGCCGCGGGTCGACATCAGCTCGCCTTCCATCAACTCCGCGCGACGGACCGCGTTCTCGGCGCGTCCCTCGGCCTCGAACAACGACCGCTCCGAAGACTGTGCGCGAGCGGCGAGCTCGGCGAGATCGTCGACGGTGCCCTCGAGTTCGGCGATCCGGTTGCCGTCGCGCACCGCGAGCTCGGTCAGCGACCGCTCGCGCTCGTGCGCAGCGGCGACCTGCACCTCCAACGCCTGGATCCGCTCAAGGGCGAACCGCTCGCTCGGTCCGACGGCGCCACCTTCGAGCGCGCGGGGCCGCAGGCGCGCACGGAGATCCTCGGTGCGATCGGACGGCGCGGTCGGCTCCGGGGGCGTCGTCATCGTGGTACGGAGGGTACCCCCCCTACATCGCGCCGTGTAGCTCCCAAGGGCGATGCGGGCCAGGTCCGAAGGCCTAGGTCCGTCGGCCGCGACGCAGGTGCGCGAGCGGTCCGTCGGATCAGTGGCACGCCGTCGTGCCGGAGTCCGTGAACGTCGAGCCGGTCACGGGGACGAACTGCCAGTCGTAGCTCGTCGAGCGCAACGTCAGCTTCATGATCCCGTACGTCGTGTTGTTGCGGACCTGACTGTTGGCGTCGGGCGTCCCCATCCCGGTGAAGAACGCGCCGCCAGTACCCACCACGAATTGTCGAACGCCCCGCGTGTTGTCCAAGCCACCCGACCCGTTCTGCGGGGCGTAGCGCTCGTAGTCGTGACTGTGCCCCGACAGCAGCATCTCCGCGTTCGCGTTGTAGAGGTCCTGCCACATCGCCTGCATGAAGGTATTGTCGCCGTCGTGCCCCGAGCTCCACCGGGCGTGGTGGCTGAACGCAAGCGTGCACGTGGATGGATGTGCGGCCAGATCGTTGCGGAGCCACGTCTCCTGCGGCGAGCCCGCATCGCACCCGCCCGTGATCTTCGTGCAGTTCGAGTTGAGCGCGATCAGGTGCCATGACCCGATGTCGAACGAGTAATACCCCTTGCTCGGATCCCCCGCCGCGGCGCCGTAGTAGCTGAAGTACCCGGACGCGCCCGACGTGCCGTACTCGTGGTTCCCGACGACGGGACGCGAGATCGACTTCACACGGCCCCATGAGAGGTCGTAGGACGCCATGAACGAGGACAGCGATCCGCTGTTGTACTGCTCGTCGCCGAGCGGCAGCACGGCCGCGAACCCCTTGTTGACCAGCAGGTTCGACGTCGCGAGCATCCGGCAGGCCGACGTGGTGCCGACCCCGCCGTCGAAGTTCGGATCGTCCGTCGCGCACGCGATGTCGCCGGCCACCCCGATCACCGGCGCCGAGGACGCCGTCGTGGTCGTAACCGATACCGCGTTGCTCGCCGGCGATGTGTTCCCGGCCCGATCGCCCGCCTTCACGGTGTACGTGTAGGTGGTGTTCGCCGACACGGTGGTGTCCGAGTAGGAGGTGGTGCTTCCACCGACGGTCGCGATCTGCGTCGAGCCGCGGAAGATCTGATAGTTCGCGACCGCGACGTCATCGGTCGACGCGGTCCACGTCAGATCGACCTGGTTCGCACTCCCGGCTGTTCCGCGAAGGTTCGACGGCGCGGTCGGCGGCTGGGTGTCGGGACCGCCCATCGTGACGACGAGCTGCGGGTCGTTCGCTCCCTCGCGTGAATGGAAGTCGACGCCGTCGGTCGATTCCCCCGACAGCCGGAACGCGTACGTGCCGTTGCCGACGACGGTGTTCGTGACGTCGACCTCGACCCACGTCCCCGTGGAGATGCCGGCGACGTCCGCGATCCCCGGTCCGGTCGAGGCCGGCTTGTTCGACCAGGTGATCCCGTTCTCCGTCCAGCCGGTCGACGTCGGCGTCACGATCGGACCGTCGCCGGTGCCGGAGGACGCCCACAGCCGAAGCGTCGCCTGACGGACCGTGCCGCTCAGTCCGGACAACCCGAACGAGAGATACGACTCGACGTGGGTCCCTGTTCCACCGTCGACCCGCAGCGCCGTCGCTGTCCCGAAGTTCGTCGTGGGGGTCGCCTCGTCGACGTGCGCGTCCGCGGACGTGACGAAGACCTGCGACTGCGCCGGCGTCGTTGCCGTCACGGCGGCGCTTTGGTTCGAGACGTTCCCGCTCAGGTCGCGAGCGGCGACGCGGTACGTGTAGCTCGTTCCCGGCGCGACCGTCGTGTCCGAGTAGGAGGCGGCGCCGCCGATCGTCGTGATCAGCGCGCCGTTGCGATAGACGTCGTATCCCGCGACCGCGACGTTGTCGGTCGACGCGTTCCAGGTCAGATCGATCCGCGACGCGGACATGACGGTGGCCGCGAGCCCGGTCGGCACGCTCGGCGCCTGCTGATCGCCGGATCCACCGCCACCCGAGGACGTATCGACCACAAGCTGCGGGGCGTTCGAGCCCTCGCGCGAGCTGAAGTCCACCCCGTCCGTCGACGTGCCGGCGAGGGCGATGTCGTACGTGCCGGCACCTGGGATCAGCGACGTGATGTCGAAGGCCGCCCACGTCCCGGTCGAAAGGGCGCCGGCGTCCGCGACGCCGCTGCCCGTCCGGGCCGGCCGGTTGTTCCAGGTGATCCCCGTCTCGGTCCAACCGCTGCCGGTCGCGTACACCGCCGGGCCGTTCGCCGTCGGGCTGGTGACCCACAACCGCAGGGTGGCGCGCTGGAGTGTGCTCGACAGCGCGGGCACGGTGAAGCGGAGATACGTCTCGACGTCGGGGTCGGTGCCGCCGTCGACCCTGAGGCCCGTCGAGGTCCCGGCGTTCGTCGACGGGCTGGCCTCCTGCACGATCGAGTCCGCGGTCGGTGTCAGCGTCAGGCCCGCTTGCGCGGCCGGCGTTGTCGCGGTCGCCGGATCGGACGGGGCGGATCGGTTCCCCGCCGCGTCCAGCGCTCGCACGGTGTAGCTGTAGGACGTCGAGGCGGCCACGGAGGTGTCGGAATAGGTGGTCACGGCGCCGATCGTGGCGAGCACGGCGCCGCCGCGCGAGATCTCGTACGCCGTGACGCCCACGTCGTCGCTCGAGGCGCTCCACGACAGGTCGACACGGGTGCTGCTGGTCGCGGTGGCCGCGAGGTTCGAAGGCTTGGTGGGCGGCGACGTGTCGTTCGTCGTCTGGGTGGCCACGACGAGCTGCGGTTGGTTCGTCGCCTCACGAGAGGAGAAGTCCACGCCATCGGTCGAGGTGCCGGCCAACACCAGATCGTAGGTGCCGTTGCCGGTCACGATCGACGTCACGTCGAATGCGGCCCACGTCGACGTCGCGATCGCGGTCACCTTTCCGACCCCCGAGCCCGCCACCGCCGGCTTGTTCGACCAGGTCACCGACGGTTCTGACCAGGTATCGGCCGTTGTGTAGACCGACGGGCCGTTCGCGGTGGGACTCGTTGCCCACAGCCGAAGCATCGCGCTTTGGATCGGCCCGGACACGCCCGACACCGTGAAGCGCAGGTAGGTCTGGACGTCCGGGTCGGAGCCACCGTCAACGCGGAGCGCGGAGGTGGTGCCGAAGGCCGTCGACGGACTGACCTCGGTCACGAGCGCATCGGCGTCGGGGGTGAACGTCTGGGTCGCGGCGCGGGCCGGCACGGCGATCGCGACCACAACGGCTATCCCGGCGAGCGCCGCCAGGCGTGCGATAAGACGAGCCGACCTGCTGGTTACCCGACGACCACCTGCGGCGGCGATCCATCCACGGTCCACGCGACGCTTCCCTCCCCAGTACGCGTCGGCGCCGCTACCCGCCTCCAAGCGCGTTCGCCTACCCTACCGGGTTGCGTACTTGAAGCGTAAGGTTGGTTCGGTCGAACCCACCGACATCAGAACTTCGAGATGGCTCCGGGGGAGAGACTTGAACTCTCAACCTACGGATTAACAGTCCGCCGCTCTGCCGATTGAGCTACCCCGGAACGGAACCGAGCGAGTCTACCCGGCCGTTGTCGCAGCGGCCTGCATCGCGAACGGCCTTCCTCGCGCCCCGAGGTACGCTGCCTGCCTGTCGACCGGGAGGGACCTTCGATGAAGCTGCGCACGCTGTTCCTGTTCGCCGCCGGTGTCGTGACCGGCCTCATGATCGCGAAGAAGATGTCCGCCGACGACGAGGCGATCGTGCACGGCCCGCAACAGACGCGCTCCGCGAACCCGATGATGCGGGCGTTCTCGGACCGGACGTCGTCCTTCTCCGACCGCGCCACCGTCCGGAGCCTCGATGCGATCCGCCGCGCGCGTGTCGCGATCCGCGACCGGCTGGCCGAGCAGGGCTACGACGAGGCCGCCTGGAGCTGACCTCCCGAGGACAGATCTACCAAGACAGCGCCCACGAGGGCACCGTGCCGCCGTTGGCCGCGTAGCAATCCGCCCACGTCGCGTTGGCGATCTCGCCGTACTTGGTGTCGTGCGGCGGGTCGTCGCGCATGAAGAAGCAAGTTCCCGACTTCGAGAACGCGGCCATCGTCAAGACGCCGCCGGTCGTGTCGCCGCTGACGGTGGTCGGGACGGTGCTGGACAGCGCCCCGGATACCCACTGGACGCTTTGGTCGACCGATTGGAAATCGGCGATCGTCGCGGGCAGGTAGTCGTTGTAGTCGGAGAAGACGACGCGTCCCGATGTGAGCGCCACCCGAAGCGACGACTGCGCGGCGCGATCCTGCGCCCGGCTCCGCGCCCCCAGGAAGGTCGGCAACGCGATCGCCACCAAGATCCCGATGATCAACACGACGACCATCAGCTCGATCAGGGTGAAGCCGTCGTCTTCCTGTAGCCGGCGTGCCCGCATCGCATTGCTCCACTCCGTTCGGCGGTTGCAAGGCCATCGACGCATCGGGACGCGATGTTGAGCGGTCGGGCACTAGTCCGAAAGAGTCAAGCGACGATTCCCCCGAAAGGGGGAACGGCGTTGTCCCCTATTCGAGGTAATCGCGGAGCTTCTGCGACCGACTCGGGTGCCGCAGCTTCGAAAGCGTCTTGGACTCGATCTGTCGGATGCGCTCACGCGTGACGCCGAACTCCTTGCCGACCTCTTCGAGCGTCCGGGGATGCCCGTCGACGAGGCCGAAGCGAAGCTGGATCACTTTCTTTTCACGCTCGGACAAGGTGTGGAGCACGCCCTCGAGCTGCTCCTGCAGCAAGATGAAGCTCGCGGCGTCGACCGGCACGACGGCGTCTGCGTCCTCGATGAAGTCACCGAGCTGCGAGTCCTCTTCTTCGCCGATCGGCGTGTGCAGCGAGACCGGTTCTTGCGAGACCTTCTGGATCTCGCGCACCTTCTCGGCGCTGATGCCCATCACCTTGCCGATCTCTTCCGGCGTGGGCTCGCGTCCGAGATCCTGCAGCAGCTGACGTTGGACGCGCACGAGCTTGTTGATCGTCTCGACCATGTGCACCGGGATGCGGATGGTCCGCGCCTGGTCCGCGATCGCGCGGGTGATCGCCTGGCGGATCCACCACGTCGCATACGTCGAGAACTTGAAGCCCTTGTCGTAGTCGAACTTCTCGACGGCGCGGATGAGGCCGAGGTTGCCTTCCTGGATCAGGTCGAGGAACAGCATGCCGCGACCCACGTAGCGCTTGGCGATGGACACGACGAGACGGAGGTTCGCCTCGATCAGCTTGCGCTTGGCGAGCTGTCCGTCGCGCTCCACCCGCCGGCAGAAATCGTGCAGCTCAGGGTCGGTTTTCGGCCGATAGCTCTTCGCCATCTTGTCGCGCCCGATGCCCTCGACCTTGCCGAAGGCGTTGAGCTGATGGTCCCGGATCTCCCAGACCTTCTCGACCATGAACTTGAGCGCCTTCGGCTCGGGCTTGCCGTCCTCGGCGATCTGGTGCTGCAGCGCGGTCGAGAGCTCCCCTGCTTGGATGCGCCGTGCGAGGTCGACCTCCTGCGCAGCGTTGAGGAGCGGAACCTTGCCGATCTCCTTGAGGTACATCCGCACCGGGTCGTTGGTCGGTGCGCGTAGCAGATCGACCTCGATGCGCACCTGCGTGGCGGCATCGGTGTCATCACCCGGAACTTCGATCACCTCGACACCTTCGGCGGTGAGGTGCTCCTGCACCTGCGTCAGGAATTCCTCGACCTGCTCCTGAGTGAAGTCGTCGACGGGGACGGCTTCGAGAAGGTCTTCGGAAGTGACGAAGCCACGCTCGCGGCCTCTGACGACCAGCTGCTCCTTGACCTCGTCGAGGCTGAGCGGCTCGGCTTCGCGGGCGGGAACGCTCATGGTCCGTCCTGGGGGGTATCTATCACGACCGAGTCAGTGTACGGAAGCAGGCTCACGGTGACCGCTCCTTCAATCGACGCAGCTCGCCATCGATCTCGACCAGCCTACGGAAGAGTTCGTCGTACTCCGCATCGGTCGTCGGGTTCATCCGCTGGAGCTTGCCGCGAACCTCATCGCTTCGCGCCTTGAGCACGAACGTGCGGAGACGATCGACGACGGCTTCCGCGTACGCCGGCGTCGGCTCGCCCTCGAGTGGCTCGACGATCGACGCGGCGACCTTCGCGGACAGATCCACATCGCCGCCGCCGATGATCGCCCCGGCGTCCCAGCTCGCGTCGCGAAGGGCGGTGAACAACGTGCGTTGCTTCGGCGTCGAGAAGTCGCCGGCATCGATCGTCGCCGTGAGGTCCGGTCCGAGGTCGCCGCGAGCGATCAGCTTCACCACTTCGCGCTCGAGTCGCTCCCGCGCGGTGCCGCGCTTCATGGTGCCGGCGACCTCGGCCGGTTTGCCACCGAGCTGACGATCCAGCGACTGCGCGACGCTCGCGTGCGAGACGCCGGCGAGGTCGGCCAGCAGTCCTGAGTACTCCGACCGACGGATCGGATCGGTGAGGCGCCCGAGGATCGGCAGCGCATCGGCGACGGCCGCCGAGCGGCCCTCGATCGTGGACAGGTCGTGGCGCTCGACGGTGCGCCGGACCATGTACTCGACGAGCGGGCGAGCCGAGGCCGCGGCCACCGCGACCGCGTCGGCGCCGTGCTTCGCCACGAAGTCGGCCGGGTCGAGGCCGTCGGGCATGATCAGGACGACCGCGGTGATGGGGTACGTGTCGAGATACGCGAACGCGCGCTCCGCCGCCCTCGCGCCGGCCTCGTCGGAGTCGAACGACAGGATCGCCCGGGTGGCGAACCGGGAGAGCTGCTCGAAGTGGCGTTCCCCGAGCGCGGTGCCGCAGGTCGCGACGACGTTGGTGATCCCCGCCTGGGCGAGCCCGATCACGTCGGTGTAGCCCTCGACGACGAAGACGTCGCCGGTCTTGGCGACGGCCTGCCGCGCGCGGTGCATGTTGTAGAGCACCTCGTGCTTGCGATAGATCGGCGTCTCGGCGGTGTTGAGGTACTTCGCCTGCTCGCCGGCGCGCGCGTCGGACGGCAGCACGCGGGCCCCGAACCCGATGTGACGACCCTGCAGGTCCTGGATCGGGAACGTGAGGCGACCGCGGAACCGGTCGCGGACCGTGCCGTCGTCGCCACGCGTCGCGAGCCCCGCCTCGAGCAGCATCTCGGTCGAGAGGTCGCGCGCGCCGGAGAGCCGGCGGAGCAGGAAGTCGGAGTAGCCGGGGGCGTACCCGATCTGGAACGTCTCGATCGAGTCGGGGCCGATACCGCGCTCGGTCACGTACGCGCGGGCATCGGTCGCCTCCTTGCCTGAGGTCAGCATCGTCGAGAAGAGCGCCGCGGCCTGCTCGTTGGCGCGGTACAGCGCCTTGCGACGCTCGGCGGCCCGTCGCTCGGTCGCCGAGTCGCCCTCGTAGCGAAGCGTGACGCCGGCCGTCGACGCCAGCCGCTCGATCGCCTCGACGTAGGAAAGGTGCTCGAGCTCGCGCAGGAACGTGATCGCGTCGCCGCCCTTGCCGCACCCGAAGCAATAGAAGACCTGCTTCGCGGGCGAGACGCTGAACGACCCGGTCTTCTCCTGGTGGAACGGGCACAGGCCGGTCAGCGAGTCATGGCCGGACTTCCTGAGCGTGAGGTATTGGCCGACGAGCTGGACGATGTCGGTCCGTTCCTTGACTGCCTCGACGTCTTCTTGGCGGATGCGGGCCACAGGTCTCCCGGCTACAGGAGCCAACCCCGGGGAAGGAAGAGCTGCTCGTAGGTGCGGACGGCGTATCGGTCGGTCATGCCAGCGATGAAGTCTGCCACGCGCGTGGGGAGGTCGCCCGGAACCCGGTGGTACTCGGGCGGCAGCTCGTCCGGATGGTCGTGGTAGTAGGCGAAGAGCTCCCGCACGAGCTTGATCGCCCGGTCGTGCTCGTCGCCGGCGGCGGTCCGCAGGTAGACCTCGGCGAACAGGAAGTCGCGCAGGCCGTCGAGGGCGCGGAAGACCGGTGGCGACAGCCGGATCTCGGCGGCGTCCGTGCTGGCCGAGACGAGGTCGGTGACCAGCGTGTTGACGCGCTCGGCGTGCGTGACGCCGAGTACCTCGATGGTCTCGGGCGGCAGCTCCCCCGTATCGAGGACGCCGGCGCGGACGGCATCGTCGATGTCGTGGTTGACGTAGGCGATGCGGTCGGCGAACCGCACGACCTGCGCCTCGAGCGTCGAGGGCGGCGGCATCGACCACGGGTGATGCAAGATCCCGTCGCGCACCTCCCAGCTGAGGTTGAGGCCCTCGCCGTCGTTCTCGAGATGGTCGACCACGCGCAGCGACTGCTCGGAATGGCGGAACGGGCGCTCGAGCATCGGCGTCAGCGCCTGCTCGCCGAGATGGCCGAACGGCGTGTGGCCGAGGTCGTGGCCGAGCGAGATCGCCTCGGTGAGATCCTCGTTGAGACCGATGGCGCGCGCCGCCGTGCGTGCGATCTGGCTGACGTCGAGGGTGTGCGTGAGGCGCACTCGATAGTGATCGCCCTCGGGCGCGAGGAACACCTGCGTCTTGTGCTTCAGGCGGCGGAAGGCCTTCGCGTGCACGATGCGATCGCGGTCACGCTGGAAGCATGTGCGCAGCGGATCGAGCGGCTCGGTGCGTTCGCGGCCTTTCGACTCGGCGGAGTGCACCGCGAACGGCGACAACGTGTCGCGCTCGATGCGCTCGGTGCGTTCACGGGGGGTTTCCACGCGAGCCATGGTACCGGCGCCCTCCGACGCAGTTCAGCCGCCACCGAACATCCGGTAGTACAGATACGCGAACGTCTCTCGCCCGTACTCCTTGCCGCGCGTGAGCACCGACGTGTCGGCCGACGTCCACGTCGCCGACGGGTAGGCCTCGATGCCGAGATCGCTTCCCATCGCGTCGAGCCGCGCGTTGTGCCACGGATCGGAAACGAGGAACGCCGAGTCGAGCCCGCGCCGCGACATCTCGTTCGTGGCTGCCTGCAGGCTCTGGTATGTCGTGTGACCGACCGGGACGGCGACGATCTTGTCGGCCGGCACGCCGTGCTGCTGCAGGTACGCGGCGCCCGACTCGGCCTCCGTGTATCGGTCGCCGACCTGTTTCGATCCGACGGTGATCACGAGGTCGGAACGTCCCTGGTTCCACAGGAGCACCGCATGATCGAGGCGCCCTTGGAACAGTGGTGACGGCACGCCGTTGTACTGCGCCGCCCCGAGCACGACGATCGCATCCGCGCGCTCGACGTCGGCCGCTCCGTCGTGATGTGCAGCGCGCCACACCGTGATCGCCGAACCGCCGACCAGCGCGACGGCGATGAGGCAAACGAGAAAGAGAACTGTCCAGACGGGATGCCTGCGGAACCAGCCCACGACGCGATGCTACGGGGGCGGCGCGAAGCGCCGCCCCCGTGCGAAGCGCTCACGTCAATCTGAGCACATGATCGTGACATCGCCCGTGAACAACGGTTCTCGAGATAGCAACGAGACGAGGGCGCGCACATCCTGCTGGCTGTCGCGCTGGATCGCGAGCACGTATCCGGCGCCGAGTTCCTCGGGCAATCCCTCGAGACAGGCGCCCGGCGAGATCACGACGGAGCCCTCGAGGACGTCGCCGAGCTCATGGAGCACATCCTTGCGGGGGCTGTTGAGCCGCCCGGGGTCGGACGCCGTGTCGAGGACGGCGACCCAGGTCTCCCCCGGCTGGGCCACCGCCGCCGACGTCGACGGGTTCGACGTCGGCGGTACGTCGCCGCCGGAGGGGTCCTGCGCGGAGATGGTCGCCGGTCCCGATGCACATCCGGTGAGGACGACGACAGCGGCCAGGCTCAGCCGTCGAAGGAACGTCGTCGCGTGCTCGCTCACGGGACGACCACCCACATGTGGTCGGCGTAGTCGGGCAACTTCGCCTGCAGCGCCGCGAGCTCGGCACCGCCGTCGGTCGTGGCGGAAAGCCGCACGATGACCGCCCACCGATCGGGCTGCACGATCGTGGACCCCTTCCCGCCCTGCACGACGTCGACCGGCTTGCTCCCGGCGTACGCGGCGGTGACCTGCTGCGCGACGACGTCGGCCGCGACTCTAGACGGGAAATCGCCGATCAGGAGCGCCGCTTCCATCGGGTCGCCGGGATTGGTGGGCGCCGACCGTTCACCAGTCCGCGCGCCGGAAGCCGGCGCCGCGTGTCCGATCCGGTCGGGGTCGGGAGCGTCCATCGGATCGACCGCGACCGCCCCGCACCCCACGGTCTCGGGTCCGTTGGGCGTGTCGCGCTGTATCAGCCATGTCTCGGTCGCACGGTCGGGAACGTTCCACAGCCGCGCGCCGTCGGGGGCGTAGCCGGCGAGGTAGCGCTCGCCGTCGAGCGGCATGACGCG
>Ga0136846_1236533_pt1 | contig 13495 bp, 17 predicted proteins | sample HopSoiMetagenom2_FD_96841 | JGI IMG/M metagenome (GOLD analysis project Ga0136846, IMG submission 96841) | Grasslands soil microbial communities from Hopland, California, USA - 2 Assembly 2016 (version 4) | ecosystem: Environmental > Terrestrial > Soil > Grasslands | place: USA: Hopland... | reverse complement strand
TAAGCTGGAAACCCGACTGGCGCCGTGACTTTATATTCCGGCCCGCGGCCGGCGCTTATAATCAACCTCCATTTTATAGAGAACTAAGGCGATACGATGGAACACTGAATACAAATGTAAAAGCACAAAAAAGCTGGCAGGGTGTATTGGGCTTTGATTATAATTTCAGTGGCTGGGGCCGCGCCATGCGTTGGACTACCGAAGCATATTATAAATCCATGACTGATGTGGTGCCCTATGATATCGATAATGTGCGGATCCGGTATTTCGGTGAGAATAGCGCCAAAGCATACGCAGCAGGTATTGAAATGAGACTTTATGGTGAGTTGGTAAAAGATGCAGAAAGCTGGATCAGTTTGGGTATCATGAATACAAAGGAAGATATCAGGGGCGATACTTACAAAGAATATACCCTTGATGAATTCAATCAACCCATTGATAGTGTAACAAAAGAAAAAGGATGGGTACGGCGCCCCACTGACCGGCGCATCACCTTCGGCATGTTCTTTCAGGATTACCTTGCTACCAATAAGAATTTCAAGATGTACCTGAACCTGCTGTATGGCTCCAATCTTCCTTATAATATTCCCAACAGTGTCAAATACCGTAATGGACTGGAGATCCCTGCCTATATCCGGGCAGATATTGGATTCAGCGCATTGTTATTGGATAGTGATCGTGGAAAACGCAGAAGCCATAGTCCATTCAGAGGGTTTGATGATATCTGGGCGAGCCTGGAGGTTTTCAATATCATTGACCGCGATAACACTATCTCTTATTTATTGATAAAAGACTTCTCCAATACTACTTTTGCCATGCCGCAGCGATTGACACCCAGGCTGGTAAATTTCAAGATCGTGGCGCGCTGGTAGGTCCTTTTTATTATCTTCCGGCAACAAACGTTTCGATATGAAAAAACTGATTGCCTTTATAATTGTTACCGGCTTCCTTAATGCTTCTTATTCCCAGACTGCCTACATCCCCACTGCTGAAAACCTGAAGAACAGGCAGGAGTTCCAGGACCGTAAATTCGGAATGTTCATTCATTGGGGAATTTATAGTCTGCTGGCTGATGGAGAATGGGTAATGTTCAACAAAAAGATACCGTACGAAAAATACAGCAAAATAGCCAACGAGTTCTACCCGCATGATTTCAACGCCAATGAATGGGTGCAGATAGCCAAAGCTGCAGGCATGAAGTATATTACCATCACTTCCCGCCACCATGATGGTTTCAGCATGTTCAATACAAAGGCCAGTTCTTACAATATAATGGATGCCACTCCTTATAAGAAAGATCCCATGAAGGATCTTGCAGCGGCCTGCAAAGCAGAAGGATTGAAATTGAATTTCTATTATTCTCTTCTGGATTGGGGAAGGAAGGATTATGGGTTTGGCAAAAACATTGTCAATGGCAGGCCTGAGGACACTGACTGGGACAGCTATATCAATTTTATGAAAACCCAGCTCACGGAATTGCTCACCAATTATGGGGATGTAGTGGCTGGTATCTGGTTTGATGGGGACTGGGAACGAAAAACTGCAAACTGGCATTACGAAGAGATCTATCAGCTCATCCACCGGCTTCGCCCGGAGGTGATGATCAGTAATAACCACCATAGTGATATAAAACCTGGGGAAGATTACCAGGCCTTTGAAAAGGACCTTCCGGGAGGTAACTCACATGGATGGAATTCAGGCGGAGTCAGTAATCTACCGCTGGAAACCTGTGAAACAATCAATGGCGCCTGGGGATTTAATATTACTGACAGGAATTACAAAACTTCAAAGGCCCTCATTCAATACCTTGTAAAGGCTGCAGGCCATAATGCCAATTTCCTGTTGAATGTGGGACCACAGGCAGATGGAAAGATCCAGCAGGAGTTTGTGGATACACTGAAAAAAGTTGGTGAGTGGTTACAAAAGAATGGAGAAAGCATTTACGGAACAAGAGGGAATGTAATTTCCACGCCAGAATGGGGAACAGTAACCCAAAAAGATAAAAAATTGTTCATACATATTTTGAATGCCCCTTCACAGGATTTTATATTATTGCCGCGGATTACACAAAAAGTGGCAGGTGTGCAAAGCTTCTCATCCAGACAAACTTTGAAGTGGAAGCAACAACCGGAAGGTTTATTTGTTTATTTACCGGCTACTGCCTTGAATGAAACAGATGAGATAATAGAAGTAAGCGTTAAGTAATGGTTAGTTGGGACAAAAACCATAACGTAAAAATTTAAGATCGAATTCACACCTGTGAATAAGAATCTTCATGGAATTCTTATGTAAATAAATTATATTTGAATTAGAGGGGTAGGCTTCTGTATATGAACTCAGAAGACGAAGTATAACCCGGTGTCACCCTTTGCCGGTTTTAGAAATTCGATTAAAAGATCCGCATTGACTGAAACAATTATCAACCTTGAAACCGTAAACCCCATAGAGTTCTTCGGCGTAAACAACGGTAAACTGGACATTCTCAAAAAAAAATTCCCGCTTCTCAAAATTCTTTCTCGTGGTAAACAGATCAAGCTGTCAGGAGCTCCTGAACAGATAGAAAATGCCCGCGAAAAGATCGAACTTATTGTGTCTTACCTGGAAAGGAACGGCCACATGAGTGAGAATTATTTTGAGCAGGTACTGGGAGGGGATGATGCAGAAACTATAGATAATTTTATAGAACGCAATCCCAACGAGGTGCTGGTATTTGGCCCAAATGGAAAAAGCGTAAGGGCACGTACCGCCAACCAGAAGAAACTGGTTCAGGAAGCCGAAAAGAACGATATCGTGTTTGCAATAGGTCCGGCCGGTACCGGTAAGACCTATACCGCTGTGGCACTTGCTGTAAGGGCACTAAAGAACAAACAGATAAAAAAGATCATTCTGACCAGGCCTGCTGTTGAAGCCGGTGAAAGCCTTGGCTTCCTGCCGGGTGACCTGAAAGAAAAGATCGATCCTTACCTGCGTCCATTGTATGATGCCCTGGACGATATGATCCCGGCCGACAAGCTTGGGTATTATATGAGCACAAGGACCATCGAAATTGCACCACTGGCTTATATGCGTGGGCGTACGCTGGATAATGCATTCATCATTCTGGATGAAGCGCAGAATGCTACAGACCTGCAAATAAAAATGTTCCTCACACGTATTGGCGCCAATGCCAAGGCTATCATCACTGGCGACCTTACACAGGTAGACCTTCCACGTAACCAGAAAAGCGGTTTGATGACTGCAACCCGCATCCTTAAAAACATTGATGGCATTGGCCATATTGAACTGGATGAAGAGGATGTTGTTCGTCACCGGCTGGTGAAAGCTATCCTGAGGGCCTATAATAAGGAGCACGACAAGACCCAGGGTGAACAACAGCGATAAATTGAACAGGTTTACAAAAAATAAGTTTCTCTTAAGGTGGCCACTTGGCTACCTTTTGTTTTTTACCCTTGCCTGTAAAAACAATACATCCCTGGTAACAGGTACTGCACCTGCCAGCCAATACCAGCTACGGCTGGATAGCATAAGGCCCATGATCAAAAGCGGAGATATCATTTTGAGAAATGGGACAGATGAAGTGAGCCGTACAGCAAGAAGCTTCAACCGTGTAGATACTTCTTTCTCACATTGCGGGATCATACTACTGGAGAATGATACGCTCTTTGTTTATCATGCGCTGGGAGGAAACTATAATCCCAGCCAGAAATTGCGACGTGACCCGATCGACAATTTTTGCCTTCCCCCGGAAGCGGATCGGTTTGCCATTTACCGATATGAACTGCAACCGCAACAATACGATTCACTAACCAGCATTGTTCGAAGGTATTATGCAGCAGGACTTCGGTTTGACCTGTACTTTAATTTTCTTACGGACGACAGAATGTATTGTTCCGAGTTCGTATTTAAATGCCTCGACCGTTCATTATCCGGAGCACTTGGTGAAACTATCAAGGCAAGGGAGTGGCCTTTTGGTATTTCACCAGATGACCTCTACTTAAATGATAGATGTCGATTAATAAAAAGAATCGATTACTAATACCTTGTATATGTCCCCGATAAAAACCTACATTTGCCCTAACCAAAAAACGATAACATGAAAAAAATCTTCAGTTTCTTTTTACTGGCGATCGCTGTGGGAAGCATATCCACCGGCTGCGGTGGTGGGGGCATGAGTAATGCCAGTCCAAAGGAAGTACTTGTTGCCTTTTTCGAAAAACTGGCTAAAAAGGATATCGATGGTGCCACCAAGCTTGCGACCAAAGACAGCAAGGCCACTATGGATATGATGAAAAAAGGCCTCGATATGGCTGAAAAAATGAAAGACCAGATAAAGGACAAAGAAGACCCAACTGAAGAGTTTAAAAATATGGAAGTCGGTGAAGCAAAGATCAACGGTGATAATGCTACTGTATCCGTTAAGAATAAAAAGAAAGAAGATGAAGTTGAGTTCCCACTCAAGAAAGAAGATGGGGCCTGGAAAGTAGATTTCAGCATGGCCACTTTGATGAAAATGGGAATGGACCAAAAGAACAAACGCAGTGGAATGAATGGTGATGACAACATGAATGGAATGGGAGGAGTTGATTCCGTATCCGTACAAAAAGGCCTGGAAGTAATGGATAGCGCTTTTAAAAAAGTGGATCCAAAGAAACTGGAAGAAACCATGAAGGCGCTTGAAAAATTGAAACAGCCCCAATAAGTTAACCTACTATATTCTTTGTAATTTGCAGGAATGAAAAAGATCCTATCTGCCTCATTCCTGCTTTTTATTTTGGGGGCCTGCAACAACGACAAAACATCCAAATCCGAAAATGATGTAGATGCTGCAAGGAATTTTATCCGTTCAGCCCTTGACGGTAAATTCAGTGAAGCCAGGCAATATATGCTACAGGATACAGCTAACCTGCAATTCCTGGACGTGGCAGAACGCAATTATGAGCGCGCACCTGTTGAAACCATCAATTCTTACAGGGCATCTACGATCAATATTCACCAGGTTAACCCAGTCAATGATTCAACTACGGTAGTAGTGTATTCCAATTCATTTAAAAAAGATCATGATACACTTAAGGTGTTAAAAGTAAATAACCTGTGGCTGGTTGATCTGAAATATCTTTACCAGCATGATATGGATACCGCGCGACCCGGCAAATTAGCCATTGATACAGCCAGATGATAAAAAATATCGTATTAGCAGGATTGGGCGGCGCCATCGGAAGTGTGGCCCGCTACCTGAGCCAGAAATGGTTTTCAGGCCACTACCCCGGTTCCTTTCCCTGGGGCACATTTACTGTAAATATTACCGGTTGCTTTCTGATAGGTTTGTTTTGGGGAATTACTTTTAAATCCTTTGCAAGTAACGAACACTGGAAGCTGTTTTTAATGACTGGCATCTGTGGCGGCTATACTACCTTCTCAGCCTATTCACTGGAAAGCATGGCGCTATTAAAAGAACAAAAACTGGGACTATTTTTTTCCTATATCGCGGGAAGTGTGTTGCTGGGACTCCTGGCTACCTACGCAGGCATGAAAATTTCCCGCCTCTAAATTTCTATTTATGCTTACTGTTAATCACCCCTGGCATGGAGTACATTATGGATCCAAAGCCCCGCAAAGAGTTAATGCATTAATTGAAATACCGCAAGGTTCCAGGGCCAAATATGAAGTAGATAAAGATACCGGGCTATTGAGGCTCGACAGGGTCATTTATTCTTCCTTTCATTACCCCGTCAATTATGGATTCATACCCCAGACGCTGGGACAGGATGGAGATCCCCTGGATATCCTGGTACTTTGCTCACAATCCATACAATCACTTTGCCTCGTTGATGCCACCGTGATAGGTAACATGCAAATGATAGATACAGGCCAAATGGATGATAAGATCATTGCCGTGGCCACAAAGGACCCATCCGTAAATCATTACCAGAAGATGGAAGATCTTCCCAATCACTTTTTACTGGAGTTGAGAAACTTCTTTGAGCAGTACAAGGTCCTGGAGAATAAAAAAGTTGCGATCGATAACTTCCAGGATGCAGCCACTGCCTGCAAGATCATACAAAACGCCATTGATCTTTACAAAGATCAATTCAAAGGCTGATTTATGAAACCCATTCAATCTAAAAATATGACGGTACAACTGGTGCTTCTTTTGGCCCTGGTAGGGTTTTTCGCCGGAGTATTGAGCGGCCTGGTAGGTGTAGGTGGTGGTGTTATCATAGTTCCCTGCCTTGTCCTGTTCCTGGGATTTTCCCAACAGTCGGCCCAGGGTACATCTCTCGGACTGCTATTATTGCCTGTGGGAATTTTTGCAGTGATCAATTATTACAATAAAGGATATATAGATATCAAAGTTGTGCTCATCATGAGCATTGCTTTTATAGCGGGAGGATGGCTGGGCAGTAAACTGGCTCTGCAACTATCACAGGAGGCACTGCGTAAAATATTCGCGGTTGTACTTATTTATACAGCTTTCCGTATGTTGCATTGGGATAGCCTGATCGTTAAATGGGTGAAAGGAATATTTAATTAAATGGCTGCTGTTTATTTTTTAACTCCCCCTTATATCTGCCTTTTCCGTTTGGACATTACATTTGAGTTCCATACCAAATTATGAGAAAGCAGCTTATCCTCCTACTTGTATTATCCCTTCCGGTAATCACCTTAAAGGCTCAGCGCCGGGCGGTTGACCCCACTCAGCAGGGACTTTATAAATTTGCTGATGAATACTTCCGTTCTGATCCATTCAAGGGCCATTTCAGTGATTTTTTGAAACACCTGATCAATGATCCTGATATTTCCAATAAGGATATCCAGAAAAGAACAGACACATCATTTTATACTTTTTATGGAACCTATAAAACGTATAACCCTTTTTTCCTTAAACCAAAGCGTATAGAAATATTATTACAGCAGGTATCTGTAGGTTTCTCAGATTCGGCCAAAGCGGCCGATACCATTTTCCAGTACTCGTTACTGGCCTACCTGGACGATGATAAAAAAGGGAGAGAAGAGTTGAAAAGGGAATTTGAAAAGATCCATCGTCAAACCCAACGCAAATTCTTTGATACCGGATATAAAGAAATGAGTAAAGACTCTGAGATAACGGGAGCCTTCCACAATTATTTTGTCCCATATTACAGCCTGGCCCCTGCTACAGTACTTTGGGCCGAAGTGAAGGATAAGAATGAACTGGTTTTAAACATTACTCTTCGTTTTAAAACGGAAGAAAATGAGACCGTTTTACCAATGCCGTTTTATCGCGCGAAGTGAGTGGGTTCGCTTGCCAGTGTCAGCCCGAATGATCCCTTTCTTATCAATTGTATCAATTCTGACTTTGCCGGAAGCATGAATGATCTGCTCACTGCTTAACAGGATCCCCACATGCACAATCTCTTCTTTATCATCAAAAAAAGCCAGGTCACCACAAACAGCTTCCTTTAATTTTTTTACGGTTTTACCTTCCTGGGCCTGTTGCCATGCATCTCGGGAAAGATCAAGTCCCATCATTTTATATACTACCTGCACAAAGCCGCTGCAGTCAACCCCAAAAATAGTACGGCCTCCCCATTGATAGGGCGCATTCAGCCAGGGCATTGCCAGTTTCCTCAATAATTCCTCCCCTGGTTCCTGATCTTCTCTCTTTATTAAAGAGCCATTGAATGAATAGGAATGCCTGCCAATCCTTCCTTTACCATTTCCAAACGAAGGCAGGGATGCACCCCAGGGAATTTGCGTGTCGATATTATTGATTTGAATGGTATTGACCAGGCCAGCCGAAACATATTCGCAATACTGGCTGGCTTCTTCTTTGGTTACTTCCTGCAGGAGCGTATTTGTTGTCCAGCCTTCGTAATTATCATGCAGGCTACGGACCTTCACCCAAAGCTCCCCTTTCTCGCGGACTACCCTCACTGCCTCTCCAAACAGTAGCTGGCTCACCATTTCCACACGATGGTTAGGCTTTCTTCTGACTGGTGCGGCAGGAACTGAAACAAGGGCGTAATCCATATTCTTTTTTGCGAAAATAACTGAAATGGAAATGTGAATTTTTATCATTTAAGCATCTCTATTGGGAAGGTCAGTACTCATGGTTTACGCGTCTTCATTCAGGCGCCTCAGGGACGATGATCAGACACTGACTTTGTGGTTCGCGAGACATGAATGAGAGCCGCTGTCAATTACTCACCACGATTAACACTATTTGCTTATTTTGCTATTCGTGAACACAGGTAAATACGACCATTTATCAGACCAGGAATTACTGGCGAAATTCCATGCCGATCACAATAATGAGTGGCTCGGCATATTGCTGCAACGGTACACACTCCTTCTCCTTGGTGTGTGTATGAAATACCTGAAAAATGAGGAAGAGGCCAAAGACAGTGTGCAACAGGTTTTCCTGAAGGCCATACAGGAATTGCATAAATACCGTGTTGAATACTTTAAGTCATGGCTTTACATGGTGGCAAAGAACCATTGCCTGATGAAGCTCAGGGAAAGGCAGGGTAAGATAGCAACTGAACTGGATACTCAGTCCCTTCCTGCCCCCGAAGAAACTGATAAGAAGAAGCTGGAAGAAACAGATCATACCCTTGACCTGATGGAGCACGCATTGCAGGAATTAAATAAAGAACAGCAGCAATGTGTAACTTTGTTTTACCTTCAAAAGAAAAGCTATTCACAGATCAGTGAAATCACCGGGTTCTCCTTATTACAGGTAAAGAGTTATATCCAGAACGGTAAACGGAACCTGAAAATCCTGATGGAAAAAAAGATGAAAAAGGAATGATATGCGGGAAAATCTCAAAGACATATTATCCAATCTTAAAACAGATATTGATCAGGAAACATTATTGCTTTACCTGCAGGACAAACTGTCTGAAGAAAAAAAGCATGAGGTAGAGAAGAAGCTCATCGATAGCGAATTTGACGGAGATGCCCTGGAAGGATTACAGCAGTTTAGTGATAAGAAACATATCAATCATGTGGTTGAAATGCTGAACCGGGATCTCAGGAAAAAGGTAGAGAAGAAAAGACAGCGACGTCAGAAATTAGTATTGAAAGATCAGCCCTGGATATATATTGCCATGCTTATCCTGCTTCTGCTCATAGTGATCAGCTATTTGATCATTCACCGGATGATGCAGCACCCCTGATCTAATATTTCTTTTTGCCTTCCATATTTTTCCATTCTTTAAATACCAGTAAAGCATCAGCATGGGGAGCATGTATGAATGGAATTCTTCGGTCATCCATGGTAGCATTGATCTCCTTGTAAATGAAATCATCATCAAATTCAATAGCAGCTGCGTCTTCCTTTGTATTCGCATAAATGACCCTGTCAGGTCTGGCCCAGTAAATGGCACCCAGGCACATTGGACAGGGTTCACAACTGGTATAAATATCACAACCGCCAAGCTGGAAATCGTTTAATGTCTTGCAGGCCTCCCTTATGGCAACCACTTCTGCATGGGCCGTGGGATCATTAGAAGAAGTTACCTTATTGTATCCCTCCCCTATGATCTTCCCATCCTTTACCACAATACATCCAAAAGGGCCGCCGGAGCCACCCTGCATCCCTTTCCGGGAAAGCTCTATGGCCATTTCGAGGAACTGTTTTTCAGCATCTTTAAGCATAGGCGCATATTAAGTAAAAAATGCAAAACTCAGTGAATTTCAGGCCATTTGTCCACAGTTTTTGCACGCGTGGTGATCTGTATATGAAGTTAATATTAATTTTAGGTTAAGCACCACCCCTCTTGATTTATTCATGTACTTTTTGCCCGATTAGCGAAACCTCAAAAATCTACAAGTATGAAATGGGAAGCGGTTGCATCAACTATTGGTTACTCAGTTTATGCGCTTTGGAATAACGGTAAGAAACTGGTGACCCTGGTCTTTAATCCTGCTTCCAATGCAGCACGCATAGAATATGGCGATGAAAAAAGAGTATTCCTTATCCGTAAGGAAGGTTTCTTAAAAAACAAGACTGTTCTTCGCAATGAATACGGAATTCATATTGGTCATACTGGTTCAGAAAACAATGAAGATTTCATTGTACTCAATAATGAGCGGTATTTCTATTCAGTAAATAATAATTCCAAAGATCCTGCATTAACGATCTATAAAGACGATATACAGCATCCTGTTGCTATATGTGAACTGGCGGTTGAAGAAAAGGATATGCTGATTGATCTGGCAGGCAAAACCAAAATAAAGGACGACGCCAAATTCAGTCTTTTATTGACACTTTGCTGGTATCTGTTCCACCCCACAAGGAATCAGCGGCCAATGGAATATAGTCTGGCCTGATTATAACTCCTTCCATATCTGTCGCGCAAATTGTTCAAGAGATGGATCTCTTGCGCCCATCAAAAGCAATACACAGTTTTCGGTTAAATGAGGCCTTATCATTGCAAGGAGATCATTGCGGTCCTCTGCAAAGTAAGCGTTCTTACCCTTTTGCTTAAGATCATTGATCAGGTCATTTGCTGATATGTCCTTTGTAGCTGTACCTCCGGCATAAAATATTTCACTCATCCATATTTCATCTGCAGGCCTTAGTACTCTAACGATCTCTTCTACAAAATCCTGACGCAGGAATTTTGTGGGACCGTAACCATGCGGCTGGAACCAGCCAATGACTTTGGGAGCTATTGGCTGACAGGCTTCAATAGCTGCCGCGCATTTTACGGGGTTATGCGCAAAATCATCAATTACCCAAACTCCATGTTTTTGTCCCAATACCTGGTTTCTACGATAAATCCCTTCATAATGCCGGAGAGCATCAGCTGCGGTTTGCAATGGAACTCCAGTCATAGCTGCAACAGTTGCAGCCGCCACAGCATTTTCCATATTGTGACGGCCCACCAGCTGAAGATTGAAATCAACCCCATTTATTTTAAATGAAATTGCCAGGCCATCCTGTCTGAAATCCGTAGCCTGGTATCCTGCAGGAATCCCGGTAGTGGAAAAATCATTAGCTGTATCAACAGATAATTGTCGTGCAAGCACATGGGACTGATTGGCGATAAATAGTTTGCTATTGCTTTTGAAGGTACCAAAGACGTCCATCAGCACTTCAATCTCTTTATGGTCTTTATCAACATTCAGCAACAAACCAATTTCTGGTTTATACTGTACAATGGATCCATCACTTTCATCTGCTTCAATGATCAGCCAGTCACCCTTCCCTACTTTTGCATTTCCGATCTTTCCTTTTTTGATAAGGCTCACCAATCCTGCTCCACTGATAATACCAGGTTCCATTCCACCTTTTTCCATAATATCATATAGCATGGCGCTGGTAGTACTTTTGCCACTTGTTCCCCCAACAGCAATTGTTTTCTTACTTTCTGCTATCAGTGCCAGCAGTTCGGAACGTTTGATGATCGGAATATTCAACTGTTTTGCTTTCTGTACTTCCGCAACTGTATCCTCTACTGCGGTGGATACTACAACAAGATCAGTCTGATCCGTTATCCCTTCCCCGTTCTGAAAAAAACACAGAATACCTTCAGCTTCCAGCTTATAACGGACATCATTGAATTCACCTTCTTTAAAAAAACGGTCGCTCCCCGATACTTTTTTGCCGGTACCCTGTAAATACTGGGCAATTGCACTCATGCCGGCTCCGGCAATACCAATAAAAAAAGGATGGGTACAATCGTTGATTGACTTAATCATTCTGCAAATATAGTATCCCGCTGTTTTTGAGGGCTAAAGGAACCCATATCCCAGGCAAAGAGTGTAATTAGCTATTCCTGATCTTTCCTCTGGCTTCGCATCATCTCAGGATAACCCATTTTTTTTGAAAGGGCGGAAACAGCCTGCGCTATCCGCTTTACGCGGGTGGGTTCTGTTTTAGCTGAATCAATCCATTTGCTAAAATATCGCTGATGGGAGCCTGAAAGGGTTTTGAAGAATTGCGCGGCGTTTGGCTCATCCTTCAGGCAATCCATGAAATCCTTATTGAATTGAAATGGCTTTTTATCTTCTTCCAGCTGCACTTTCACCATGGCGCCATGCCGTTTACCGATGGCTTTTCGCATATCTCCGTTAACAGGTATAATAAAAGACCCTGCACCCATTGGCAGCATAGCTACTCCCGTTAACGTATGATTATCCAGTTTCCCCTTTACCCGGTAAGATTTCTTTTCTCCAGGTTTTATCTTTGCGGCAATATCCGCCGGTATTTCAATATAGGTCCAGCCGGTCTTTTCACCCTGCTTATCAAATTTCCTTAATGCTGTCTCAAACCGGACCATTGAATAAATTTCGGTATTGATATTGATATTGTTATCAGGTAAAATTGTTCACTTCAATAATATTAAACCAATATGAGCAAAAAAAAGAAAAAAAACAGTTTCACGCATGTATTTGAAAAATTTTCCGCCAAAGTAACCAAAGCTGCCGGAAGTTCTTCCGCCTTTCTCCTTGCTTTTCTGGTAATTATAGTCTGGGGCGTGTTGGGTCCGGTATTTAAATTTTCAGATACCTGGCAGCTCGTGATCAATACAGGCACTACCATCATTACCTTCCTCATGGTATTTGTAATTCAACAATCACAGAACAAGGATACGATTGCCATCCAGATAAAACTGAATGAACTAATAGCAGCCACCTCTACTGCAAGCAATCGCCTGATTGATGTAGAGGATCTTACTGCAGATGAGCTGGCAACCCTGAAAAAATTTTATATCAAACTTGCAATGCTGGCAGCGAAGGAAGATGATATTCATACCACGCATTCCATAGATGAGGCCAATATCATTCATGACCAGAAAAAGAAATCCAGACATCCAAAGAAAACTGATCCGTTAAAAAAAGACAAATTTTCAGGTCCCGGTAATAAAGAGTAACTCATGATCGACTTTGAGAGCTACTTTTGCCCTGATATCATTCGGGATTGATTAACTGCTAACCTGAAATGGGAAAAATCTTTGCTCCTTTCTTATTCACTCTCTTTCTCAACTTCTGGGGCATATTGCCTGTAATCTCTGTGTCTGCCCAGGAAATACCGGTTGTAATAAAGGCCATAAACAAACAGAACCAGCCGATCTCTGATGCTACCATCACTGTCATGGACCGGATGGATACTCTCCAGAAAATATCCCAGGTTGCAGACAGCAATGGTGCTGCCACATTTAAATTGCTTAAAGGACATCAATATTCAGTTACCATAACTTCCATCAACTATATCACTATTGAAAAAGGCATCAACCTGACCGGCGAAAGAACACAGTTCACTATCACACTTGAGCGAATTGAAAAAATGCTTGGGGCAGTAGTGGTAACCTCACAACGGCCATTGATGCGACAGGAAGATGACAAGACGATTGTGGACCCGGAAGTGCTGGTGAATACAAGTACGAGCGGTTATGAAGTGATCGAAAAAACGCCTGGATTATTTGTTGACCAGGATGTCAATATCTATACCAGCAGTATGAGCCCGGCCCGTGTTTACATCAATGGAAGGGAAATGAAAATTAGC
>Ga0136846_1208521_pt1 | contig 13495 bp, 7 predicted proteins | sample HopSoiMetagenom2_FD_96841 | JGI IMG/M metagenome (GOLD analysis project Ga0136846, IMG submission 96841) | Grasslands soil microbial communities from Hopland, California, USA - 2 Assembly 2016 (version 4) | ecosystem: Environmental > Terrestrial > Soil > Grasslands | place: USA: Hopland... | reverse complement strand
TCAGGCTAATTTCTTGGCTCATCTCGATCCCCGAATGGTGACCACGGGTGGCAACTCAGCCGCGCGTCGTGCCGGGACATAACTCGCGATGAACACAGCCAGTACCGCCAGTAAGGTTGCAAATGCATAATGGCGCCAGTCCCATGTCACCAAAAAATAATTTGTGTAGAGCAAGCCGCGGAGACGGATGGGAATATGCGATACCCCCCAGGTCATCAATGCGCCGAGCACGCAACCGAGCACCGATCCGGCCGCAGCGATCAGTGCCCCCTGCCACAGGAAGATTGCACTGATGTCTCTGCGGCGGTACCCCATGGAACGCAAAATCGCGATCTCTTTAATCTTCGCGAGCACCGACATCGTAAGGACATTAAAAATTCCAAAGCCGGCCAGGAGAATGATGAGCGATACCGTAATCGCGACCGACATTCTCAAGGTTAGAAATAACTGCAGCGTACTCTCCTCGCGTTCCTGCCAACTGAGAGCATTATGCTGGAAAAGCGTTTCGAAACGGTTGGCCAAAGCCGGCGCCCGATTCCGGTCACGCAGTTTGTAGATGATCATGCTCGCTCCAGAGGGCTGCTGCAGCAACGCTTGTGCAACCTTGGCGTGCGAGTAAATCCGAGTCGAATCGATTGAGCCAATGCCTGCACGTGCGATCGCTGCAACGTTGAATCGCCAGTACTCCCCATTGGGCGCAAGCAACTGCACCGTATCGCCCACGCCCGTCTGAAGGAGCTCTGCCAGGCGCGAGCCGATAATAATGGCGCTGGTGTTATTTCGAAAGTCGTCAAAGCTGCCGTCAATCAGTTGGTGCACGATGTCGGTAGTTCGTGCATGGAGTGCGGGATCAATGCCGTAAAGATCGGCAGTCGCGTTCTCAAAGCCCGCGCGAGCGCTTACGGTTCCGCGCAGAACCGGTGAACAGGATATGACGTCGGGGAATTGCCTGCTTACCCGCATGATTTCATTGGGGTTGGTGATGCCTTCGAAATAGAGACGGCGGCCCGTACTCGCCTTGGAGTTTTTTGCGGCTACCATGAGCGGTTCATAACGCGGGCGAAAACGGGACCTGACGACGAGCGCGCCATTGCTGCCGATGTTGGACTCGATGAAATAGCGAGAGAAGCCCTGCGTCTGGGCTTGCGTGCAAATGAAGATTGCGACGCCGAAGACCACACCGCTCAAACTCAAAAGCAATGCCCGCTTGCGATGCGTTAAAAAACGCAGGGCAATGTAAAGCGGGGGCGTCACGGCGCTTTCGGTGGAGGCGGCGCGTTGATCATGCGCTGGCGCACCGGCTGGCCGGGATGAAACTGATCCTGATCGTAAACGATTACGTGATCGCCGTCTGCAAGACCATTGAGCGCCTCGGAATAATCCAGCGTGCGAAATCCTACATTGACTGTTCGTCGCTGCACAATTCCACCGTTTACCACCAGCGCTTGATCGACCAGCAGCGCGCGCGTTGGCACGAGCAGCGCGTTTTCGTGAATGCCGGTAATGATGTTCATCTCCCCGGTCATTCCGACCATCATGTTGTCGGGCGGATTTTCCATCTCCAGCACAACCGTGTACCGCTGAGTAGTTGGATCCGCTGCCGGCTGGATTGACGTGACCCGGCCGATGAACGTGCGCGTGCGGTACGCGTACAGCTGCACCTTCGCTTTCATTCCGGGTTTCACTTCGCCTACATCCTCTTCGTTTACTTCGCCGCGTACGTAAGTCTTTCGCGAAGAGACGGTGAAAAGTTCGCTACCGTCCGACACCAGTTCACCATCGATCGTCTGAACGTTGGTTAGAATTCCGTCGATCGGCGAACGGACTTCAGCGTTTTTCATTTCCGCTTCGAGTCTCTTCGCAGTTTCTTCAAGAGACTTGAGATTGCGATCCCGTTCGATGCGCTCTGTCTCCAGCGCGCCGCGTAAACGGTTTACTTCGCTCTTGGACTTCTGATATTCGACAGCGGGCACGTTCCCTGAGGAAACAACTTTTTCGAGCCGTTGTAGATTGTCCTCCGCCGCTTTGAGCAACTCTGAGGAGGGAAGGGGAAGAGCCGCGCGATCAATGGCTGCCTGCAAATCGGTATGCGCCTGTTTCAATTGCCTCGAGATTTCCTCGTCCGCAATGGTCGCTAGTAATTCGCCTCGTTGCACACCCTTGCCGATTGCGCCGCGGCCCGCAGAGAAAGATTCAGCCAGCCGAATAAACCCGTCGTTTTGCGCCCGCACACGCACCACAAATGCGGGTTCGATCCGCACGGTTCCATAAACCGCCGAGATGGCTGTTCCTCGCTGGACTGTCGTCACTTCCGCGACCGGCATCAGAAAAAAATATGCGAGCGCGACAAGGACAACGATGGTCGCTGCACCGATCCACAAAACAGTTTTTGATACCGGCAATTTCAATTTTGGAGAACTAGTGTGATGTCCACTCCGGTCGTTTGCAATACGCTCGTGGCCGGCAGTAGCCGTTGTTGTTGCGGATTGTTCGTACATCTTCGAAACCATTATTGCCAAGACACTGCAGCTGAGACATCCGTTCGATCAGCAGACTTCAGTAGGTCGATGGCTTCGCAGTTGCGGAATCTGTCGTTCCTCTGAATCCTTGCGATTTGTCTATTTATCCGCTTCTTGACGCGCTCTGCGAGTTTCGTACGAAAATTGAAAATACCGGCCGGAAACGCGGTCCCATTCTGCCCTTGCGACGTTGTGCTGATAGATAGCATCAAGCAAGCCGCTCTCTGTCGTCAGAAAAGCAGTTTGACTCACTCGGTATTCAAGCGGCGAGATCAGACCAGTTGCAACATTTTCTCGAACGGTGCGGGCACTTTCCTCCGCAGCTGCCGACGCGGATGCGAGTGATTGTTCGCGGCCGGCAATTGCTTCAATGTTGTTGGCGATCCGCGACAGGTCGCGGCTCACGTTCGATTCCAGTTTGCGACATGTCAGTTCGTTTTGTTCCCGTGCTGCTCGTGCCCTCAGCACCGCGCCCCCGACTTTTCCGTTGTCGATGACACGCCAGGTGTATGCCGCCTTTTCACGGAGTTCTGAACCAATGAAATCCTGTGTCTTGCTTGTCGATTCCTGTCGATGAATTCCGCTGACCGGAACCCATTCACCGTGAATGCTTCCCGCGATCCTGGGATAATAGTCGGCTGCAATAATGCGTTCATCTTCATTTGCAGCGCGCACAAATAGCCGGGCGAGTTTGAGATCGACTCTGCGTTGTAATGCCGCTGCTGTTTCGGCAGCAACATCGATATGGATTGGGACAAACTCCAGCTCGCCATCCGGTGCCGGGAGAGATGATTTTGCAGGGTCGATTCCCATTGCTTGCGCCAAATTCAACTGCGCTTCCCGATAGGCGCGCTGGGCGGCTTCACTCTGCGGGATCAGTTCGTCGGCTTGCACAGTTGCGCTCGTGAATGCACTTCGATCGGCTAATCCGGCTTCAAACCGATTTTTTTGAGTAGCAACATTTTCTTGTAATTTCTGTCGTTGTTCGTCTCGAATCGATTCCAGCGACCGGTTATAAAGCGCAGCGTAAAAGGCGAGCCGCGCGGCGTGCAACTGTTCAACAACCGCCACGTTGAGTTGCTGTTCGGCAATTAGAACTTCAATGTCTCCACGGCGAAGCGAAGGCGGCACAGCCATGTTGAACAATGTCTGTTCCAAGTTGCCGCGACCCACAGCAAATCCTTTTGCTCCACTCTCGCCGGCGCGGTGACCATACTGAAGACCTGCGGGGACGTTCACGTCGACATCGGGCCAAACGATTGACCGAAAGACAAGACGCTGCCCGGCAGCTTGCTCCAGACCGGCTTTGGCTTCGAGTATGGCGGGATTTTTTTCGACAGTCGTCTGCAGGACCTCTGGCAGAGTGACTGCGCTCGCGGGATGCGCGAAACACGCAATCAGAATCAAAACGAAAATGTGAACAGTCGTTCGCCGCCGCTTCCCCATGCGAAGCGCAGCGCTCATCCTTTTAACACGTTCAAGTCGCGTCGCCCACAGAGCGACGGCTACAGATTGCAGCATCAATGTCGATGATAGCTTCATCGCTGACTCATTTTTTGCGGCGGCTTAGCCACATCGGCAGCGTGCGCAGCGTTGCTATGTTCGTTCTTCACGTCTTTAAAGTCGGATCCGAAATTGAGCGCTTCGGCTGAACTGGCGCAGGCGTGAGTAAGACGTGCGAGAGCGACATTGTGCAAATAGATCGCGCTTAATCGGGTGGTGCGTGTACGGGTGACGTCGGTAGCTGCTTGCAGCACATCAAGTTGTGTTCCCAATCCGGCGGCAAAATTCCCTCTGCTCATTTCGAGTGCTTCATCCGCGGTTTGGAGATTTTTTGTTTCACTCTCGAGGACCCGGTCCGCTTGTTGCAGATCGAAAAACGCGCTGCGCACTTCGGAGGCCACGCTGCGCCGCGCCGCTGCCAGCGCTTGCACCCCCGCATCACGTCGGGCGCGCGTCGCCTGCATGCGTCCTTTGGTGGCGAATCCATCGAAGATGTTCCAGGTCGCATTTATCCCGACAACGCCGCCGTAATTGAATTCAGGGCCGACGTCCGGGTCACGCTCGCTGTAAACTTCGTATCCTGAGAAGGCGCGTATGTGTGGACGCGTCGCGCTGCGGTCTAAAACCCACTGGCGATCCTCGATTTGGATGTCTTTCGCTTTGGATTTGATGATCCCGCGATTGGCGTCAGCTCGGGCGAGACAGTCGTTAAGATCCGGATGATTGGGGCGATATTGCAATTCTCCCGAAATTTCGAATGGCGGTGCCTGCGCGCCGGGGGCGATATCGGTCCCGACAAGTTCCGCCAGTCGCAAATACGAGTTTTTCAAATCCGTTTGCGCATTAAATAATTCTGGCCGCTCGTTAGCCAGCGCGATGTCGGCTCGCTGCACATTTAATTTGCCCACAATGCCGGCGTTGAAATTTTCCTGCTCGCCTTTGAGTTCCTGTTCGAACACCCTGACGGAATCTTCGTGCACGCGGAGCTTCGCACGATTGAGCAACAGTTCGTTGAATGCGATTCGCACATCCATGCTGACGCGGCTGATCGTCTCCTGCAGGTCGTAATTTGCCTTGGCAATATTCAACTGAGCGATCGCCACCTGACTGCTGACCGCTCCGCCCGTGTAAAGGTTCTGTTCGAGCTTTACGATCGCGTTGTAATCTTCCTGTCGCAGGTTTGTCTGGCTCTCTGTCTGTCGCTTATCGTACAGCCCACTGGAACTCACCGATGGGATATAGCCCGACCGGGCCTCGATGAAACCACCGCGGGCGGCTGTCACCTTCTTTTGTGCAATGAGGATGTCGGGGTTCCGTTCTTGCGCCAGGGCAACTGCTTGGTCGATGCCATAAACCGGCAGCGCCCTCAATGAGCCTGAGGAAACCGCCAAAATGGCAGCGAGCATCACACCGATGGCCCCGAATTTTGAACACATGTGGTTTATCTCCTGACGGAGGCTGCCCTGCGTCAGGACGCCTCTGACTCTTGCCCTTATATCAGGCCTTGCAAGCCGGTGCGACTTCAGACACATTCAGGCTTCGCGGCCCGGTCTCGGGGGGCCTAACTAGGCGGGACGCGGCATCGATCCAGCCTAATTTATCGCTTGCTCCGAATTATTCAGATCAGATAGGGTTTAGTTTTTAGAAAATGAGAAAAATCAGAATCGCAATCGTCGGCGTTGGAAACTGCGCCAGTTCGCTGGTGCAGGGACTCAATTTTTATGATGGCTCCTCCTCTGCCAACGGCACGAGCATCGGCTTAATGCACCGGCAGATCGGCGGGTATCGGCCGAGTGACATTGAAGTTGTGGCCGCTTTCGATATTGACCGCCGCAAGGTCGGCTTGGACGTGAGCAGAGCGATTTTTGCGCCGCCGAATTGCACAAAGGTGTTTTGTGAAAAGATCAAGCTCACCGGCGCTATCGTAAAAATGGGCATCGTTATGGACGGTTATCCGCCGCACATGCAGGATCAGGACCCGCTACGCACATTTCTTCCGCTCGAGAAAGAAACCACTCGCGAAGAGATTATCGCCGAATTGAAAAATTCCTCTGCAGAGCTGATGGTCAATTATCTTCCTGTCGGTTCGGAGCAGGCCACCCGATTTTATGCCGGTTGCGCGTTGGAAGCCGGACTCGGCTTTGTCAATAACATCCCAGTGTTCATCGCGAGCGATCCGATGTGGGCGAAACGATTCGCGGATAAAAATCTGCCGATTATTGGGGACGATATTAAGGCACAGGTGGGCGCCACCATTGTGCACCGGGCATTGGTCGATCTCTTTCGCAAACGCGGGGTGAAAGTCGTGCGGACTTATCAGTTAAACACCGGTGGCAACACCGATTTCCTGAACATGCTGAATCGCACCAGGCTGGCATCGAAGAAAACTTCCAAGACTGAAGCCGTGCAGTCCGTCATGGGAGATCGCCTGGTGGACGAAAACATTCATATCGGCCCTAGCGATTATGTGCCGTGGCAACTCGACAACAAGATTGCATTCATTCGCGTGGAAGGCCGCCTCTTTGGCGATGTTCCGATGGAAATTGATTTGAAACTATCGGTCGAAGATTCGCCTAACTCGGCCGGCGTAGCTATCGATGCGATCCGCTGCTGCAAGATTGCGCTCGACCGCGGTATCGGCGGGGTGTTGCATTCGCCGTCCGCATATTTTTCCAAGCATCCACCGGTTCAAATGACCGACGATGAAGCGTTTCGCTGCGTCGAGCAATTCATCCGCGGCGACCTGGAGAGCTAGTCAGCGCAAGCGTAATCGCACGGTGAGCTCTTGTGGTTCACCGTTCCGTTTTCCGGTCAAAACCGTCGCCCGCATCCGACCGAATTTCATTTTCGATTTGCGCGAGCGGAAGTTGTTCCAGCCGGGTCCATTCCATTTGGAGTTCGCTTGCGGAATAAAGTAGCAAACGGCCAAGCGCAGTCGAGAACAAGCCGGCTTCTACTTCAAGGCCGGTAATCTCCGTGACTGCCTTCCAATAAGCGGCTAACTGTGGCCGGTAAGTTTCGCGAAAGATTTCGACGTCGCTTGGGGAAACGTCGTTCGTTTTCCAATCAAGCAGGAGACACTTGCCAGTCTTGCGATTAATCATCATCGAATCGACCAGCCCCTCGAGGACGCTGTGATTGTTTCTGCGCCACGAAAAGGGAAATTCTGCGTGAAACAAAGTTTCATCGCTCGCAAGGAAACCAGCGATAGTGGCGTCGCTGAACAAGTTGCGGCGCGTGGCGTTCCAGTCTTTTACCGCGGCTTTCGCATCGGGAGAAATCGGCAATTCCTTTTCGAATAACTTTTGTGCGGAATTGAGTCCATCTTTCCATTCCAGGCCTTGGAAAAATTTGTGCCACCAACGGCCGTACAGCGTGGCCAGAGTATCGAGTCGCGAGCGTGTTCGCACTTCTGCCGGAGCTTCCGGGTCGAGAGCGCTTGGTGTGATCTTTCGCACAAATTCCGAAGCGCGTTTCACAGCGCGCTTGAGTTCGTCGTTGGTTAATGGCTCGATGTCAGAGCCGTTTTTCTGTGACGTGTACTTTACGATCGGCGAAGATTCAGCGACTTCATCGATCGTGCTGGTGTGTTGATCGAATTCGCCTGAGTAAAAATCCTTGTCGCGAATCAGTCGTCGAAGTTGTGCTGTCCTCGGCAGTTTGTCTTCGCTATTTGAGAAGATTTCTTGATCGAGCACAACGACGAGCGTGTGGCGCGCCCGTGTTGTTGCGACATAGAGAAGGCGTTCAAGTTCCTGCTGTTGTGCGCGCTCGATCGCGTCTTTCAAATCCTTCGATTTGTCTTCTTTGCCTAACGCGATAATCAGTTCGCCATTCGCGGGCGATTTCAGGAAATGCGGATAACGCGGCGATGGGACCCGCAGTTCGCGCGCGAGGAATGGCACGATCACCGCCTGCCATTCCGAGCCTTTTGCCTTGTGCGAAGTGATGAGTTGGATCGCGTTGTCGTCGGCGGAAAAACGGACGGCACGTATCGATGGGAAGTCGTTGCGTAACCGTTCGGCGAACCCGGCCAGGATTATTCCGTTTGCTTCCGCTTCCGCCGCTTGTGCGAGCAAGGCATCGAGTTCGCGCGCGAGATCGCCAAACTCCGTCGCGGGCAATAGGAGTAAACGCTCGCGCAATTGCGTTTGCTCAATGATCAGAGTAACGGCGTCAAATAACGCCAGACCTTCCGCGTGTTGGCGAATTTCTGCGAGCGTATGCAAAACCGAGGAAATTCTTCCGGTCGCCGACGCAATCTCGTCGATGCGAAACCTCGTTTTCTGCCCTTCGGAAAAGACGGCAAGATCGTGATCGGACGCGCCGAAGATCTCGCGCAGCACGCCGACGATTTCGTAAGCATCGAAGGGGTCGGTCATGATCGTAAGGAGCGCGGTCAGCCACGCATAGGCCGGGCTGTCGCCTTTGACATCGCGTTCAGATTGGATCGCCACCGGCAAACCGAGGCGACGTAACGCCGCGGCCGTGGTTTGCAGCCAGGCTTTGCGCGGACAAAGAATCGCCACCTCCCGCCACGAATCGGCCGAAAGTTTTTTTGGTCCTGCGTCCTTGATCCATCGCGCCAGATATTCCGCTTCGATACGTGCCTTTTGGTAGTCCTTGAGTTTTTTTCCTTCTGGCAATAGTTCTTTCGCGACAAGCGGCACCCGAATGACTTTCCCGGGAAGAATTTCCGGGCGCGGTTGCAATTCGACGAAAGGGACCTGTCCGTCCTTGTTATTCAAAATCTCACGGAAAGTTTCGTTAATGAAACGGAGCTGCTTCTGGTCGAGCCGAAACGTGACGGCGAATTCCAGGCTCTCACCGTTCTTGTCGGAAATGAGCGCTTCATGAACTGCTCGGTAATAATTCAAGTCCGCCCGCTGCCAGTAAATCGATTGCTGGAAATCGCCGACCATGCAGAAGTGTCCCGGCCGCGGACCTAAATGTTGATCTTGCAACCAAAAGCCCTTCGCTTCCGGCGGGCGCGTCACTTCCAGCAGAACGGAAAATTGTAGCGGCTCAGTGTCCTGTGCCTCGTCGAGGATGACGCGAAAGCTTTCTTCGCGAATTCTCGGCGCGGCGACCGGATGTTGCAGCAACTCTTCCGCGAGCGCGATTTGATCTCCGTAAGTGACGACTCCGTGGTCGAGTCGAAAATTGAGATAATCACGCTGCACCTCTGCCGCGACGCACGTGGCCGCGGCGCAGATCCATTGTCGCAGCGGTGCAAATTTTTCTTGCCAGAGCTGAGTAAACCTGGCGTTTGCCGCCGTGAAACAAACGGGCCACCGCAAGTATTCCCAATCGCCGGCGTAACGTTTTTCCCACTCTTGCAATTCCGCCTGCGACTTACTGATATTGTCATTGCCCTTGTCCGGTTGTGCGTGAACGTCCGCGAAATCGAGAGTCGGACATGACGATAGCGGTGGCACGCGTAACGCAGCTGAGCCCGCGCGTCCGGCCAGTTCCATGAGGTCGCGCGCTTGGACGAAACGCAGAAGCATGGCCCGGTCCTTTTCGCCTAACGACCTGCCAATTCGAGTTTGGTTTTGCGCAAACTCCTGCCAGAGGTCGTCGTCGTCTTCGCTTACCAACTCGAGCGGCGCAGGCAAACCAAGATAATGACCGAAGTCGGTCAGGAGTTTCATGCAGAACGAATGGATTGTGCCGAAGAAGGCGCGATTGAATGCAGTCTGCACTTCCAGTCGCAAATTTTCCTCCAGCAGCGCTTGCCGCGTGCGCTGCTGCATTTCGTCCGCCGCACGATTGGTGAAGGTGACGACGACCAGACGCGGCAGAGTCTCCGCGGCGTTCGGCGAACGCGCGATCGACAAAACGCGCTGCGTGATCGCAGTGGTTTTGCCCGAACCCGCCGACGCGACTACAGAAAAATTGCGGTCCAACTCGCTGGCGAAACGAGCGCGCGCGGACTCGTCGCGCGGCTTCACCATATTTCCCACTCCTCTTTCTCAAGGACGAGCGCGGGATGCGTTAGCGCCCATTTATCTTCCAAAATGTCGTTGTCGATCTGCAAGGTAGCGAGCGGATAGGGCGTGCTGTAACCAAAGGCCGGACGGATTTCACCTTTCATTCCGAAAACCCCGGTACGCTGCATTTCCGCGAGCTCGGCAAAGACGTCGGTGTGCGGTGCAAGATCGACAACGGACAATTGTGGCGCGACGTTTTTAACTGCGAGCGAAATAATGCTCACGCTCACTTCGGCGGCGCCGAGCTCGCGCATGGCTAGCGCGTAAAGACCGAGTTGCAACGTTGTGCCTTTGACCAGATTGTCGTGCAGATCGGAAGTCTTCAGTTCCTTGGTCGAACCGGTTTTGTAATCGACAATCCAGATCTTTTGCCCGGCGAAACTGCCTGCGTCATTTTGCGCGAGCACCAAATCGACTTGGCCGTGCAGCTCAAGATCCACGCCATTGGCAATTTTCACCGCACCTTCGCGACCGAGGGCCAACTCCGTCGCCATCCATTCCCACCCTTTCGCACGTCCGATTTTGGCGCCGAGGTGCCGCGCGAGATAGTGCGCGTTCAACCAGCCCGAGTTCCACCAATCAGGGACGACTTTGCCTGACAAATCGCAAAGACCCTGGAGCGCCGCACGGCGTTCGTCCGCAGCAAGCCGGATGCGCTTGTCGATCTTAATCAGGGACGGAAACGCCGAGAAAATCTTTCCGTCTCCTCCTTCGATAATATTAGCCAGCCAGTCATGTACCCATTTACCTGTCGTCGCCGCCCACGGATTCGCGGCGTCCTCCGGTGCTTCCACGCCGAGATAACGCTTCATCCAAATAATCGCTGGCGACGAAACCATTCGCTGAAGATCGCTCACGCTCAGCTTCGGCACCGGTCGATATGACTCGTTGGGCCGCAACGCGAAATCATATTCGCCGGCAGGTTTAGAGGAGTCGCGACGCGCGTTGAACGCTATCAGGGTTTGCTGCAGATCGGTCGCTACCGCAGCAGGCTTCGGCAACAGTGCAGTGGCGCGTTGCAGATTTTTCAACGTCGTTTGGGTGAGCGGCTCACCTCGTGTTTTGAGATAAAGCTCGGTAAGACATTCGCTCGGATTCCACAAGCGTTCCGGCGCATCTTCCTGCACCAGACTGGCCACGAGCGTGACGGCTTCGCTGGCCGATTCGAGGAGCGCATCGAATTGCCGCAACGCGATCGCTCGTTGCTCGCCCGGCCCGAGATAAAGCGATTGGTTTTCGCGCACACTGGTGTGGCCCTCGCCCTGGCTTCCCTGACGCGCCGCGCGCTTGTTGAGCTGTTGCATGCTGCGATTGAAGGCGCGAATCTCTTCGGCGCGCGCGAACTCTGCGCCGGGTGGCGGCGGCCACGCCCCTTCGTTCCAGCCAGCAAAAATCAAGTGCGACCATTCCTGATTTTGCGCGCGCGCCACCGTCAGCAATTGCACGCGGGCATATGGGTGATCGCCTGCGGCTGAGCGTGCGGCATCTGACGTGGCAGCCGCTTCTTCCAGCCAGCGCAAAAAAAGCGCGCGTGAAAATTTGGCATCGATACGCTCCGACCAATCATGCGCGACATTGGCGAGCTGGAGCACGTGTTGCTTCCACTCAAGATGAGCAAGCGCGGCGTAAGTCTGCTCCAGAAACTGCGCGAAGGTGGCGCGTGCAGGAAGAAACGGAAACACGCGCAGAGCTTCGGCCGCCGCCCGAGATTTGTCGTCCGCGCGCGCCGCACAGAATTCGCGCAGCAGTTCGAGGTCGTCCAGCAATACCTCCTTGTAACTTTCGTGCAGAACCTTTTCGAAAACTTGCCTACTGATTTTGGGCGATACGATCGACGGCTCGGGCAATGCGTTTAGAAAACGCAGAAAAGAGTTAAGCCGTGGTGCGCGTTGCAATTCGATCCAGGCCTGCCACTCCGCCGATTCGAAAATGCCGGGCACTATGTGGCCGAGCCCGTCGTTATGCGGAATCTCAAGGCGCTCCAGCGAGCTAGCGACCAGCCGCGGCAAGGCGCCGACGCCCGGGAAAATCACGCCTAACCGCGTGCATTTCTCATCTGCCAGATAACGAACGCATTGTCGTGTGATTGCTTCGGCTTGTTCGGAAAAGTTTGTGCCGATCAGAAAATCGAAACACTTGGTTATTTTGGCGCCGCCGCGCATTTCCATTTCGCTGAAAAGCGAATCGCCGAGGATAGCAGTCGCTCTGGGTGCCTGTCGGCCTTCGCCACAGATCTCTTCCCAGGAGCCGGTCCAGCAAAGATCAACATCGGAGAAGTTCTCTCGGGGTTCTTCGAGCACGATTGTGGCGTTTTCTGCCAACTCGACCGCGGTGCGCAGGAGAAACCATTCTGCCCAATGCGCTCCGTCGAATCCGCAGATAAGCAGATGGGAAAATTGTCGCCCGCTACATGCCGATTGTTGCAAACACGCTCGGTCACTTTCGCCGCGAAGTGTAAAACAGCATTTTTTCAACAGCTCGTTAAAACGACGAACCACCGGAGCGAACGATGGCAGACCTAGTTCCTCGAACCTCCAACCGGCAGTTTCGAGGCGATCCAACGCGCGCAGTAAAGGCGCGGGCGCACGCGCAACAGCTTTGGCCGCAAGCGCTTCAGATTCGTTAGGCCGATCTTCCATTTCATTTGCTGCGATTGCGAGAAGCAAACGCAGAACTGCATGCTGGGCTGCGGGACTCGCATCATCCCGCGCGAGCAGCGCACGCAAACTCGATGGAGTTACAAACTTCAACCCCAGATGCGATGAGCGTTTTGCGGTTAATCGAGCCTTAATATCGTTAGCTTGCCCGCGCGTTGGAACAACCACTAACGAAGGCAACTCGCGTTGCCACGCTCCGGGCAAAACTTGATCGAACCATGGACCAATCACATCCTCCCAGGCTTCCTGCAGCGATGGCACGACGACCAGAAGCGAGCGTGATCGTTTCACAGGTTACCACTCCTGCAGAGAAACCTTTTGTCCCCGGCGCGCCGCGTAACGCCATCTCGATCCAGCCGCTCGACCAGTGGCACCACGACACGTCGCGAACTTCCCAGCGCCTGGCGCAACTGGCTCACAGTTGAAGGGCCATTCTTGCAAATGAATTCGGCCACCCTGGACTTCATGAGATCGAAAGTTTCGCGCAACAACACCACGTCCAGAGCCAGTTCAGTCACTTCGCCGTTTTCGATCAAAAACCGCATGACTTGCCGAGCTTGCGGGTCTGATTCGAGTGCTTTGCGCGACGGTGGATCGCAGGGCTGCCCATTCAGCGCTTCGCGAATTCGTTGTTCAACGGCTTCAAGGTGGAGCGGCAGCGTTGGACGGTGGGAAGTCCGCGCGATCACGGATCCTTTCCGAATGAAATCGCCCTTACTTAAATCCGCCACTAGCGATTCAAACATCTCCGCCTGTTGAACGCGCAGCGCTGACCGTAGTTCCCCCAGATCGATGCCGGCGCGATCGGCAGATTTTTCGTGCG
>Ga0136846_1209623_pt1 | contig 13496 bp, 9 predicted proteins | sample HopSoiMetagenom2_FD_96841 | JGI IMG/M metagenome (GOLD analysis project Ga0136846, IMG submission 96841) | Grasslands soil microbial communities from Hopland, California, USA - 2 Assembly 2016 (version 4) | ecosystem: Environmental > Terrestrial > Soil > Grasslands | place: USA: Hopland... | reverse complement strand
GGCGAGCTCTTCGAACGCGGCGTGGCCCTCGAGCTTCTGGATCAGGTCGCCCACCCAGCCCGTGGCCTCGACGCCCTCGAACGGAAGTCCCGGCGCCATCCCGGGGACGCCGAGACCGAGGCGGATCACGTCGCGGACGGTGGCCGTCCGGCCCTTCTCCTTCCAGAAGCGCAGCGCGGCCTGGATCTCCGCCGCGCTGACGTGCACCCACTGGCCGCGCACGCGCACCAGCGGCGCCTTCAGCCGCGCGAGCTCCTCCAGCTCGGCGCGCGAGAGCGCGCTCCCGCCGAGGGCGATCTTCCAGTCGAACTTGACGAGCTGGTCGAGCGAAACGCCGCTTTCGCCCTTCAGCTTCGGGCTGGCCACCGTCGCCTTCAGCGCGAGGCGGCCGCGAGTGCCCTTCCGCGTCCACCAGGCGGGCAGGAGCACGCCGAAGCCGGCCTGCTCGAGGCCCATCGAGCTGCGGCTCAGGAAGTCGAACGCGCCCGTGGCGTCCGTCTTGTAGCCCTCCGGCGCTCGATCGCGCAGGCTCGCCTCCACGCGGGTGTCGATGCGCGCGGCCTGACCGAGCGAGCCGAGCAGGTGCTGGCGGGCATCGAACCCTTCCCCTCGCAGGGCGCGCCGCGCGCGGCCGCCCCACACGTCCTCCGCCCCGACGAGCAGGCTCGGATCGTGGACGGACTGGAGCAGGTAGCGGACCGTCCAGGCCCCGCCGCCGTTGGTCGACGCCGCCTCGCCAGGCGGCGCCGGCTCCTCGAGGCGGAAGGTGAGCCGGAACGGCGCCGCCGCGCCGACGGTGACCGGCCGCAGCCACTCGTGCACCTGGCGCGCGAAGCGCGCGATCTCGGCCGGGGGCGCGAGGAGCGTGCCCTCCGGCGCGGCCAGCGCATGCCGCCACTGGTCGTGCAGGCTCTCGAAGGCCTGATCGCGCGGCGGCGCGGCCGGAGACTCCGGCCCGGCCGCGCGCGCGAGGTGATCGACGAGGGAGCCGAGGAAGGCGTGGAGGAGCGCCGCGCGATGCGGATCGGGCCGGCGCGTCGGGTCATCGGTGATCGCGCGGCAGGCCGCGGGCATCGCGCGCGCCAGGGCCGCGAAGCGCTCCGCGTCCGGTCCCTCGAGCGCCGGCCGCCAGACCGCGCACCAGGCCCCTTCCCGCTCTTCGATGGAGGGGACGTACTGCTGCCGGACGACGAGCGAGGCCGCGAACTGGAAGACCGCGGCCGCATAGGCGAGGTCGGCGCCCACGAACAGGCCGGGAGCGAGCGCCGTCGTTCCCACGCAGGCGGCCAGCAGGTCGGCGGCTTCGCGCGTGGAGAGCGTCGAGGCGGCGATCGCCCAGGGCTCGAGCGAAGGCCGCGCCTTGCCGGATGGCGGCTCCGCGATCAGCGGGCTCGAGGCCACCGGCGCGCCCGCCATCGTCGGCAGCCAGGCGATGGACGCGCTCATCCGCGCCTTCGGCGTGAGGCCGGCCTCGCCAAGGGCGGCCGCCAGCGCGGCCGCCTCCGCCGCGAACGGCATCTCCGCAACTGCCCCGGAGCGCGGCCGCGACGGACGCGCGGAGCCATCGGACGTGGCCGCCGGGGGGCGCTCGCCCCATAGGACGAGTCCCTCCGGCCGCAGTCCCGCGTGAAGGAGGATCATGTCGCTGGTAGGATCGCGGCCGTGATCGTCCCCATTGCTGCGACTTTCCTGCTGGCCGCGGCCGCACCCGCCCCCGCCCGCGCGCCCGCTCCCGCCGCTCGCCGGCCCAACATCCTCTTCATCATGTCGGACGACCACGCCGCCCACGCCATCGGCGCGTACGGATCGCGCGTGAACGCGACGCCGAACATCGACCGCCTCGCGCGCGAGGGCCTGCGCTTCGACGACATGTTCGTGACCAACTCCATCTGCACGCCCAGCCGCGCCGCGATCCTCACCGGCCAGTACGCGCACGTCAACGGCGTCACCATGTTCAACCGGTTCGACAGCTCACGCCTCACCGTGGCCACGCTGCTGCAGCAGGCCGGGTACTTCACCGGCATGATCGGCAAGTGGCACCTCGGCAGCGATCCCGTCGGGTTCGACCGCTGGGAGATCTTCCCCGGCCAGGGCGTGTACTTCGATCCCCTCCTCTACACCGCGGCCGGCGAGAAGACCTACACCGGCCGCTACGCGACGGACGTGGTCACCGACCTCGCCATCGAATTCATCGAGCAGCGGCCGAAGGACAAGCCGTTCTTCCTGATGCTGCACCACAAGGCGCCGCATCGGCCCTGGGAGCCCGACGCCGCGCACGCCGCCCAGTTCGCGGACCGGTGGATTCCCGAGCCGGAGACCTTCTGGGACAGCTACGCCACCCGCACGGATGCCCTTCACGAGAACGAGCAGCGCGTGGCCGCCGACCTCACGCGCCGCGACCTCAAGCTCGAGCCGCCGGCGGGGCTCTCCGACGAGGAGCGGACGCGCTGGCTGGCGGTCAAGCCGGACCCGGTGACGATCACCCGCGACGGCAACGCGGTCACCCTGACCGGGGAGGCCCTCGCGCGCTGGAAGTACCAGCGCTACATGCGCGACTACCTGGCCACCATCCAGTCCGTGGACGACAACGTCGGCCGCCTGCTCGCGTTCCTCGACCAGGGCGTGCTGGCGCGCGACACGATCGTCATCTATACGAGCGACCAGGGCTTCTTCCTGGGCGACCACGGCCTTTTCGACAAGCGCTTCATGTACGAGGAGTCGCTGCGCATGCCGTTCCTCGTGCGCTGGCCGGCCCTCATCGCCCCGGGGACGCGCAGCGACGCCATCGCCCTCAACGTGGACATCGCGCCCACGTTCCTGGAGGCGGCGGGGGCGGGCGTGCCCGCGTCGATGCAGGGCCGCAGCCTCCTGCCCGTCCTGCGCGGGAAGACGCCCGCGGACTGGCGCACGTCGATGTACTACCGCTACTACCACGATCCCGGCGACCACAACACGCGCGCACACTACGGGGTGCGCACGCGGACGCACAAGCTGGTGTACTTCTGGAAGAAGGACCAGTGGGAGCTCTTCGACCTCGTCCACGACCCGGCCGAGATGCACAACCTGTACGGCCAGCCCGGCCAGGAGGCGCTGACGCGCGCGCTGCAGGCGGAGCTGCGCCGGCTCAAGAAGGACGTCGGCGACGAGGACCAGCTCGCGGACGAGCAGCTCCCGAACGGCGTGGACGGGACGGTCGCCAAGCTCCGCGGGAAGTGACCCCCGGCGGCCGTCCGGGAGCGTTCCCGGAGTGGCTGGAGCCGATGGCGGCCCGGCTCACCCAGGAGCGCTTCGGCGGACCGGAGTGGAGCTTCGAGCGCAAGCTCGACGGCATCCGCCTCCTGGCCTTCAAGAACGGGACCGACGTCCGCCTGCTCTCGCGCACCCGCCTGCCCCTGGGCTATCCCTCCGTACGCCGCGCGATCGCCGAGCTTCCCGTCCACGACGTGATCCTGGACGGGGAGGCAGCGTGGGACCCGGAGAGCCGCGTCGCGTATCACGTCTTCGACGTCCTCTGGCTGGAGGGCCGGCTCCTCACGGCGCGTCCTCTCGAGGAGCGCCGGGCCCGGCTGGCCTCGCTGCCGCTGAGCGCGCCCCTCGGCCGCGTGCGCGAGCTGACCGACCCGCGTCCGTGGGAGCGCGCGGCGGCGGAGGGCTGGGAGGGCGTGATCGCCAAGCGGCGGGGCTCGCCCTACGAGCACCGCCGCTCGCCTCACTGGCTCAAGATGAAATGCGAGGCGAGCCAGGAGCTGGTGGTCGGCGGGTTCACCGATCCCCGGGGCGGGAGGGTCGGCCTCGGCGCTCTGCTCGTCGGCTATTACGCGGGGGACGACCTCGTGTTCGCAGGGAAGATCGGCACCGGGTTCGACACCAGGCTGCTGCTCGACCTCCGCGCGCGCCTCGATGGTCTCGAGATCGCGCAGCCGCCGTTCACGAAGGGCACCGGCCGGCCGCGCCTCCGCGCGCACTGGGTCCGGCCCGAGCTGGTCGTGCAGGTGGCGTTCGTCGAGTGGACCGTGCATGGCAAGCTGCGCCATCCGCGCCTGATCGGCCTCCGCCTCGACAAGGCCGCACGCCAGGTCGTGCGGGAAGCGCCGTAGCGCGATGGGGGACGAAAGCGGCGGGGGGCCGCTTCTCCCGGCCATCACGCATCCGGACAAGGTCCTGTTCCCGGCGGACGGGATCACCAAGGGCGAGCTGGCCGCCTACTACGACGCCGTCGCGCCCCTGATGCTCCCGCACCTGCGCGGCCGGCCCGTCACCATGGAGCGCTTCCCGTCCGGGATCGGCGCGAAGGGCTTCATGCAGAAGGACGTCTCCAAGGGGTTCCCGCCCTGGCTGGAGCGCGTGGAGGTCCCGAAGAAGGGCGGATCCGTGCGCCACCCTCTGGTTGGTGACCGCCGATCGCTCCTCTGGATCGCCAACCAGAACTGCATCACGCCGCACGTGTGGCCCTCGCGCGTGCCGGAGCTCTTCCATCCCGACGTCTGCGTTTTCGACCTGGACCCGGCGGAGGACGAGCCGGACGTGCTGCGCGCGGCCGTGCTCGCGGTGCGGGACCTCCTCGACGAGCTCGGCCTGCGCTCGTGGGTCAAGACCTCCGGCTCCAAGGGCTTCCACGTGGTGGTGCCCCTCGACGGCGCCCTGGGCTTCGACGAGGTCGCGGCGTTCGCCCATCTCGCCGGCCGGACGCTCGTGCAGCGCGATCCGCTCCACCTGACGCAGGAGTTCATGAAGGCCGACCGCGGCCGACGCATCTACGTGGACACCGGACGCAACGGCTACAGCGCGACCTTCGCCGCCGCCTACGCGGTCCGACCGAAGCCGGGCGCGCCCCTCTCCGCGCCCTGCACCTGGGAGGAGGTCGAGCGGGGCGCCATCGGCCCGCGCACGATCGGCCTGAGGACGATCGCGGCGAGGATCGCCGCCGTCGGCGATCCCTGGTCCGACCTGCCGCGGCGCGGACAGTCCCTTCGCCGGGCCGCGGCCCGGCTGGAGTCGCGGCCGCGCTCCTGATGCGCACGTCCGGGTCGACGGCGAGCCGATGTCGGTTCAGTGGACGTAGTCGGCGGTGCAGACGTCCCAGTCCGTCGAGTAGGACCCGGCCGACTCAAGCTCGAGGAAGCGGGGCACCCGCTGCAGGAGCACGACGCTGTGGTGACCGGCGATCTCGGCGGGATGGTAGCGGCCGTAGTCGAAGCAGGCGCGGATGAGCACGCTGTCCGGCCGCGTGGGCAGCGCGCGCACGTTGGCCACGAAGCGGTCGAAGCCGCGGTTCCGCATCAGGTAGAACTCCACGTTCGACAGGTAGAAGGCGGAGACGGAGAGGCCGCGGCCGCGCGTCCAGTCCCCGATCGCGCGCAGGGCCTGCGGCCCCGCGAAGTTGCCGATGACGGGCACGATGCGCTGCGCGCGCGAGAGGTCGCGCACGAAGTCGTAGTCGGCGGTGGAGGCGAGGAAGTTCCCGAAGCGGCCGCTGGGGCTGCGCGAGGTGAGGAGCGTGCGGTAGGTCGGGTGCCAGCGGCCGGAGACGCGGGCGAAGGACTGGAAGCGGATCTCCGCCTGCTCGTCGAAGAACGCACGCGCGATCTTGCGGATGTCCTCCCGGTCCTGGGGGCGGAGCGTGAACTTCAGATCTCCCTCGATGTGCCGGTAGGCGGCCTCCAGGTCCTCCTCCAGCGCGGCCTCCGATCGCGGGGTGGCTTCGACGGCCTCCAGCGTCCGCTCGATTCCGTCCAGGGCGCCCTTTGGCACCGCCGCCGGACAGGGGCGCGAGAAGAGGAAGCAGAGGTAGTGGTAGGGGTCGTCCGCGCGCGCGAAGAACGAAGCGAACAGGAAGTGCTGCAGGAGGTTCTGGCGGCGGACGTCCACGATGAACGCGTAACGCGGCTTGACCCTGGCGATGAAGCTGAAGTTCTGGTCGGGCCCGACGCCCACGTAGACGCCGCCGGTGGGGCCTTCCGCGAGCTGGTCGGCGACCTGCAGGTACGACGTCTCGTTCGAGATGAGGTTGTCGGTGTCGAAGTACCCGCCGGGCTCCGACAGGTCGGCGCTGAGGCGCGAGATCTCGATCGGCGCCTCGGAGGCGATCGTGCCGGCGGCGGGAGCCCCGCCGCGCCGCGGCTCGCGCGGGCAGAACGCCCCGAGGCTCGCGGTGGCGAGCAGGACGGCGATGAGCGGGAGGGGACGGCGCCGCGTCACTGTCACCGTCCGTGACCGGCCGCCGCCGTCGCGACGGCCGGCAGGCCCAGCCGCCGCTCGAGGGCGATGAAGCGCGGCTGGCCGCGCAGCCGCTCGGTGACCACGGTGGCGAAGCCGAGCCACTCGATCGCTCGCTCGTCCGAGGCCTTCTCCAGGAGGCCGAGCGCGCGTTCAGTGTCGCCCAGGCCGAGATGCACGACCGCGAAGCTCTGCGGAGAGACGTACTCCGAGCGCGAGCGCTTCTCGAGGGCGGCCAGGGTCTCGACGCCCACGCGGCGGCGTCCGACCACCGCGCCCACGTAGGCGTGCCAGGGCGAGCCCTCTCCGGAGGAGCGGGCCAGGCCCTCCTCGACGGCAGCGGCGGCCCGCGTGGTGTCGCCCTTGCGGAGGTAGGCGATGGCGAGGGAGTGGTAGACGCGCAGGAAGCCGGGATCGGTGTGCCTCGTCTTCTCGAGCTCCGCGATCGCGTCGTCGACCTGGCCCGCGCCCAGGAGCGCGAAGGCCAGCTCGGTACGGACGATCGGGGAGAGCGGGTTGAGCTGGCGCGCGAGCCGCGCCTCGCCCAGCGCCGCCTCCGGGCGCTGCACGGCCAGGAGATAGACGGCGTAGGCGCGATGGCCCTCGGCATAGCTCGGATCCAGGTCGAGGGCGCGCCGGAACTCCCTCTCCGCGCCCGCCCAGTCCCAGCGATAGCGGAAGAGGACGGTGGCCAGCGAGACGTGGGCCTCGGCCAGCGTGTCGTCGAGGGCGAGGGCCTGGCGCGCGGCCGCCTCCGCGCGCGGCATGCAGTCCCCGGGGCGCATCAGGCCGTGCATGTCGAACAGGCGATAGGTGTCGGACAGCCCCGAGTAGGAAGGTGCGTAGGTCGGGTCCTGCCGGATCGCGGCCTCGAACAGCTCGGCCGCCTTGAACAGCCCGTCCGTCTGCCGCGGGCTCCAGAAGAAGCGTCCCTTCAGGTACGACTCGTAGGCGGCGGGATCCACCGCGCGCGCGTGCCGCTCGCCCGGACGGATCTCCGCCTCCACCGCCTGGGCGATGGCGGCCGCGATCTCGTCCTGCAGCGTGAGCACGTCCCGCAGCTCCCGCTCGTAGGTGTGCGCCCAGAGGTGGCGATCGGACCCGGCGTCGATGAGCTGCGCGGTGACCCTCACGCGGTTCGCGTCACGCGCGACCGTCCCCTCCACCACCGCCTCCACGCCGAGCTCCCGCGCGATGGTGCCCACCGGCCGCGCCATGCCCTTGTACTGCGTCACCGACGTCCGCGAGATCACGCGCAGGCTGCCGACCTGGGCCAGCTCGGTGATGAGCGCGTCCGTCATCCCGTCCGCGAAGTAGTCCTGCGCCGGATCGCCGGACAGGTTGGCCAGGGGGAGCACGGCGATGGACCGGATGGGCGCGGCCGCCGCGCGCATGGGGTGGAGCGCCCATCGCCAGAGGCCGGCGCCGTGCAGTGCGATCAGCGCCGCCGCCACCGCCGTCATCATCAGGGCCGCCCGCCAGGACCAGCGACGGACGCGACGCGCCGGCGCCGCCGCCACCGGGGGCAGGGGCGGACCGGGCGGGGCCGGAGGAAGGCCGGCCTCGATGGTGGCGACGAAGCGATAGCCCCGGCGCGGCAGCGTCTCCACGAACCGCGGGCTCTCCGCGGAGTCGCCCAGCGCCTCGCGGAGCTTCTTGACCGCGCTGCTGAGCCCCATCTCGAAGTCCACGAAGGTGTCGGCGGGCCAGAGCTTCTTCTGCAAGGCCTCGCGCGTGACGAGCTCGCCCCGGTGCTCGAGGAGCAGGAGGAGGACCTGGAAGGACTGCGGGGTGAGTCGGGTCCGCAGCCCGTGCTTGCGGAGCTCGCCGGAGTCGAGGTCGAGGTCGAAGACGCCGAAGCGGACGACGCGGCCGTTGGCGCGGAGAGACATGGCCGGGCTGTTCCTCGGAGAACCGAGTCTGCCCCCTCTTGTCCGCGGGGGCAAGCCCGCAGCCCACTTGCCTCTCACTGCCTCCTCTGGGGAGAATCCGGCTTCGAGGGATCCTGGACACCCAACGAACAGGAGGCCGGCCGTGAGCAAGCTGGGGACGTTCGCCGTTGCCTGCATCATCGGGACCGGTGTGGCCGCGTCCGCGGCCGCGCAGGACAAGGCCGCCTCGACGGCGGCTCCGCAGGATATGCCGGGCCTGCCCCGGCCCGGGCCCGAGCACGCCCTCTACAAGCAGATGGCGGGAATCTGGGACGCCAAGGTCGAGACCTTCATGGACCCGGCGGCGCCGCCCGCGGTGTCGTCGGGAGTCGAGACCGCCCGCGTCGGTTGCGGCGGGCTCTGCCTCATCACGGACTTCCAGGGCCTGTTCGTCATGGGGCCGCCCTCCACGCCGCCGACGCCGTTCGAAGGACACGGCACCGACACCTGGGACGTCGGCAAGAAGAAGTACGTCGGAAGCTGGATCGACTCCATGTCCACCGGCCTCACGATCAGCGAGAGCACCTACGACGCGGCCAGCAAGACGATGTCGGGCTGGATGACGGGCCCGGACATGGCGGGGCAGGTCACGAAGATGAAGGGCACGACGGTCATGACCGACCCGAACACGCGCGTGTTCTCGATGTACAACCTGGGTCCGGACGGCAAGGAGTCGCTGGGGATGCGGATCACCTACACGCGGCGGAAGGAATCGGGCCCGACAGGCAGGAAGTAGGCGGTCGTCTCCTCAGCGGACCTCGGCCCCTCCGCGGCGATCGTCGCGCACGAAACGGTCGTGCGCGGGCATCCGGACGCGGGGCAGGGCCTGTGCATCCATCACCGCACCCGCGGGAACGATGCGGTTGAGGTAGAGCACGTAGGCCACCAGCGCATAGACCTCGCTCGGCTGCAGCGAGCCCGGCACCGCCTGCGGCATCGCGCGGTGGATGTAGTCGTAGAGCGTCGTGGCGTACGGCCAGTAATTGCCGATCGTTCGGCGGGACAGCAGGGCGGGCTCGGTGCCGAACGGGAAGCCCTCGACCGGCGCGCGGCTGGCGAGCCGGTCGTAGGGGCCGCCCTCTCCTTCGGGCCCGTGGCAGGCGATGCACTGCGCGGCGTAGATCTTCTCGCCCTCCGCGACCGACCCTCGGCCCGGAGGCAGGCCGCGTCCGTCCGGGCTCACGCCGACGTCCCAGGCGCGGATCTCGTCGGCGGTCGCGGGACGGCCGAGGCCATACGGCGAGGCCGAGGGCACGGCGAAGACGGACGCGCTCACCTCTGGCGACCTTGGCACCGCCGACGCTTCCGCCCCCGGTGAGGACGTCTCCCGGTCACGCGCGCACGCGGAGGCCAGCACCAGGAGGATCGCGGTCGCGATCGCCGGCCCGCGTCGCGCGCGCGAAGCGATCATGCCCGCAGCGCGAAGGACACGCGGCCGTCCGGCCGCACGCGCCAGGCGCGGACGTTGTTGAAGTGGTAGTAGGTGCCGGGGCCGCGCACGGCGCGCAGGTCCTCGAGCCGAGGCTGGACGTAGCCCGTCTCGTCGATGGCCCGGCTCATGAGGACGGCTTCGCGGCCGTCCCACCGCCACGGATGGCGGAAGCGCGTATGGCACTTGGGGAGCACCGGCTCCTGCAGCTCGGCCGCGGTCCAGCTCGCTCCGCCGTCGGTGCTCAGGTCGACGCGTGCGATGCGGCCGCGTCCGCTCCAGGCCAGGCCCTTGATCTCCCACCAGCCCGGGCCGGAAAGGGCGGCCGGGAAGGCGGGGAACGTGATGATCGACTTGGCGTCCATCTCGAAGCTGAACTGCCGGGCGGTGCCGTTGGCCAGCGGGTCCGTGTATTTCGAGGTCTCGTCGCGGGTCATGAACGGATGGTCGGACAGCTCCAGCCGCCGGAGCCACTTGACGTTCGTGCTGCCCTCCCAGCCCGGGCACAACAGGCGCACGGGATAGCCCTGCTCCGGGCGCAGCGCCTCGCCGTTCTGGCCGTACACGATCATCGCGTCGTCCCCGGCCTTGCTCACGGGGATGCTGCGGGCGTAGAGCGCCGCGTCCTCCGCCTCGGCCAGGAACCAGGTGGCGGAGGGCTTCACTCCGACCTCGCGCAGCAGCGTGGCCAGCGGCACCCCCGTCCATTCGCTGGTGCTCGTGAGGCCGTCGATCTGCTGCGGGCTCCAGTCCTCCTTGATGTCGCTGTAGCCCCGCGCGCCGTTGCCGGAGCATTCCAGGAACCGCACCACCGATCGCGACGGGAACCGCTTCAGGTCGGCGAGGGTGAAGACGGTTGGCCGCTCGACCAGGCCGTGCACGAGCAGCTTGTACCGGTCGGGATCGAGAGAGGCGACACCCGCGTGGTGGCGCTCGTAGTGCAGGTCCGACGGAGTGACGACGCCGGCGAGGTCCTGCAGCGGAGTGAGCGACGTCCCCGACGGCAGGGGAATGTCGACGAGTCGGCGCGGCTGCTCGAATGGCGACCGCTCGCCCAGCTCGACGGGCGGACGACCGAGCAGCTTCGTCGCGTCCTCGGGAACGGCCGGTCGCATGGGGGACGTGTTCGTGGGCGGGGCGGCCTCGGCATCGCCCCCGCGGCGCAGGAGCAGGGCGGCCGCGCCCAGCGCGCGGCCGAGAAGGCCGCGGCGGCTGAGCGTTCCCGGCGGATCCGGCGGAGCGACCTTCGTCACGGCAGGACTCCGTGATTTTCGCGGACTATAGCGCAGTCCAGGAGCGCCCATGATCGTCCACCGACTGCGCCGCACCGCCGTGATCGCGACCGTGCTCGCCGCGCTGGGCCTGGCCGCCTGTGGCAAGAAGGAGCCGGCGCCGTCGCCGGCTCCCGCGCCGCAAGTGGCGAGCGCCGCCCCCGCCACCACCCTCCCTCCGCCGCCCACGACGGTGCCCACGCCTCCACCGGTGTGGCACGCGGCGCGGTGGGGCATGTCGAAGGCGGACACGCTGGCCGCATTCCCGGGTGAGGCCCAGCGCCTGCCCCAACCCGCCGCCTTCGCCCAGCCGCAGCCGGGCTCGAGCCTCCAGGGCGGCTCGAGCGACCTCGCCATCCCGTCGCTGGAAGAGGCGGGCGCCACCTTCCATGGCCTCCTGGGCTTCGGCTCCGCGGGCCTCGACCGCATCCACCTCGCCGCGATCAAGCCCGGCGCGAACACGTGCGCGGACGTCGAGAAAGCAGTGACGGGGAAGCACGGCGAGCCCGCCCAGCGCGCCAAGACGGGAAACTCGCTCGCCGGCGACGAGATCCTGTGGAAGCTCCCCGATCAGCGGATCGTGCTGTCCTGCGCCGGCGTCGCCTCCCTCGGCTTCGTGACGGTGACGCTCGACTACCTGCCGCCGGCCTGAGCTCTATTCGCGGCGCAGGGCGGCCGCGGGGTCGACGCGCGCGGCGCGCCAGGCGGGGACGAGGGAGGCGCCGAGGGCGATCGCGAACAGGAGGGCGGTGACGGCGAGGAACGTCCGCGGATCGCGCGGACCCACGCCGAACAGCAGCGCGGACATCAGTCGCGTGAGGAAGGCGGCGGCCACGAGGCCGGCGGCGACCCCCATGCCGGCCATGCGGGCGGCCTCTCCCACGACCAGCCGCAGCACGTCCTCCACGCGCGCCCCGAGCGCCATCCGGAGGCCGATCTCGCCCGTGCGGCGCACGACCGCGGTCGCGAGCACGCCGTAGAGGCCGATCCCGGCCAGGGCGGCGGCGACGATCGCGAACAGCGAGAGGAGCGTGGCCACGAAGCGGGGGGCGGCCAGCGACGTGGAGAGCCGGTCGCGCATGGTGGCGGTCGTGGTCACGGCCAGCTCGGGATCGAGACGCCGGATCTCCGCCCGAACGGCGCCGGCCAGCGCGCGCGGCTCGCCCGCGGTGCGGACCAGGATCGCCGACCAGCCCCACGTGTGCTGGGCCTGGGGCACGTACATCTCGGGCTCGGCCGCGCGGCCCAGGCTGCCGTTGCGCACGTCGCCCACCACCCCCACGATCTCGAAGTCTTCGGGGTCGCCGGGGCTGGCGGTCACGCCGGAATGGAAGCGCCGGCCGATCGCGTCCTCGCCGGGGAAGACGCGGGAGGCGAAGGACTCGTTCACCACTGCCACCGCGGGGGCTTCGCGCGTATCCGTCTCCGCGAGCAGGCGCCCGCGCCGCAGCGGGATGCGCAGGGCGGGGAAGAACTTCGGGCTCACCGCACGGTAGACGCTCCGCGGCTGCTCGGCGGGCGCGAGATGGCGTCCGGGGACCTCGAGTCGCGTGGTCACCGAATCGTTCGAGAAGGGGATCGGCGTCGCCACCGCGGCGAAGGACACGCCGGGGAGCGATTGCAACCGCGACATCAGCGACGCGTAGAACTGCGCGCGCGACGCCGAGGTCGCATAACGGCGCGCGGGGAGGTTGATCTCGGCGGTGAGCACGCCGTCGGGATCGAAGCCGGGGGGCTCGGCGATGAGACGCCGCAGGCTCTCCACGGCGAGGCCGGCCCCCACGAGCAGGACGAGGGCGAGCGCCATCTCCACCGCGATCAGCGTTCCCGGCAGCCGGCGGCGGGCCAGCGCGGGCAGGCGTGCGCCGTGCAGCGAGTCCGCGGGCTCGACCCGGGTCGCCTGGAGCGCGGGCAGGAAGCCGAAGACGATCCCGCTGACGAGGGCGGAGACGACCCCGAAGGCCAGCACGCGCAGGTCCACCGTGACCTCGTCCAGGCGCGGGAGCTGGGCCGGAGCGGAGGCGACGAGGAGGCGCACGAGCCACGTGGCGAGGGTGACGCCGGCGGCCGCGCCCAGCAGCCACAGCAGCACGACCTCGACCAGGACCTGCCGGCCGACACGAACCCTGCTCGCCCCGAGGGCGATCCGCACCGCGATCTCCGGCCGGCGCGCCAGCGCGCGTGGGAGGAGGAGGTGGGCCACGTTGGTGGCGGCGATGAGGAGGACGAAGCCGACGGCGACGAGGAGGACGACGAGCGGCGGTCGCGCCTCCTCCACCGTCGCCTCCTGCAGCGTGCGGAGGTGGACGCCGCGCCCGGAGTTGCTGTCCGGCCACTTCTGCTCGAGCCGCCGCGCGATCGTGGCCAGCTCCGTCAGCGCCTGGCCGGTCGTGACCTCCGCGCGCAGGCGGCCCGCGACGCTGAGGTAACGGGCGCCGCCGGCGACGAGGGCCGGGCCGTCCGCGGACAGCGGGAGGAAGAGCTGCGCCGCCCGCGTGTCGCCCGGTGGACGGAAGGCGGCGGGCATGGCCCCGACCACCGTGAACGGCTCGCCGTCGATGACCAGCGTCCGTCCCAGGACGGTCTCCGCGCCCGCGAAACGGCTCTGCCAGAGCGCATGCGACAGCATCACGACTTTCTCCGGCCGCT
>Ga0136846_1242801_pt1 | contig 13497 bp, 18 predicted proteins | sample HopSoiMetagenom2_FD_96841 | JGI IMG/M metagenome (GOLD analysis project Ga0136846, IMG submission 96841) | Grasslands soil microbial communities from Hopland, California, USA - 2 Assembly 2016 (version 4) | ecosystem: Environmental > Terrestrial > Soil > Grasslands | place: USA: Hopland... | reverse complement strand
TCGCGCTCTGGAAGGCGCGCAAGGAGGGCGAGGACACCTGGTGGGAGTCGCCATGGGGCGACGGGCGGCCGGGCTGGCACATCGAGTGCTCCGCCATGGCCGAGGAGCTGCTCGGCGTGGACTTCGAGATCCACGGGGGCGGGTCGGATCTGATCTTCCCCCACCACGAGAACGAGATCGCCCAGACCGAGGCCGCGCGCGGCGAGCCGCTGGCGCGGCTCTGGATGCACAACGGCATGGTCGAGATGGCCCACGAGAAGATGGCCAAGTCGGTCGGCAACATCCGCCTCCTTCACGGCGCGGTCGAGCAGTTCGGGCCCGAGGCGTTCCTGATGTGGATCGTGGGGGCGCACTACCGCAAGCCGGTCGCCTACACCGAGGAGACGCTCGCGGAGGCCGGGCGCGCCGTCGACCGGCTGCGCGAGCTGATCCGGCGCCTCACGCCCGAGGGCGACGAGCCGGCCGAGCTGGACGCGCTCGTGGAGCGCTTCTTCGACCACCTGGCGGACGACTTCAACACCGCCGCCGCCCGGGCCGAGCTGTTCGCCTGGGTGGCCGACGCCAACCGCCGATTGGATGCCGGCGAGCGGTTGGGGCCCGGCCGGCTCGGCGAGATGCTGCACGCGTTCGGGCTCGAGCGACTGCTGGAGGGAGACGCGGAGACCGCCCCGGAGGAGGTCGAGAGCCTGGCCGCGGAGCGTGAGGAGGCGCGCGCCGCGCGGGATTTCAAGCGCGCCGACCGCCTGCGCGACGAGCTGGCGTCGCGCGGCTGGGAGGTGCGCGACACGGCGGAGGGCCCGCGCCTGGTCCGGACGTGATCGTCTACGGACGCAATCCCGTACGCGAAGCCCTGCGCGGACGGCGGCGTGTGCACCGCGTATATGCCACGGACAAGGCCGCGAACGAGGTCTGGCTGGGAGGCGTCGACGTCGCGATAGCCGAGGCGCACGAGATCGAGGAGCGCTGCGGCTCGCCCGACCACCAGGGCGTCTGCGCCGAGGCGGAGGCATATCCGTACGCCGAGGCCGGGTCGCTCCTCGACGCCGAGGACGCGCTTGTCGTCTGCCTCGACGAGGTCCAGGACCCGCACAACCTCGGCGCCGTCTGCCGCGTGGCCGAGGCCGCCGGCTGCGCCGGGGTCGTCCTGCCGGAGCGCCGCTCCGCGGACGTCACGCCGGCGGTCTGCAAGGCGTCGGCCGGCGCGGTCGAGCACCTGTCGGTCGCGCGCGTGCGCAACCTGGCCGACTGGTTGGGAGAGGCCAAGCAGCGCGAGGCGTGGGTCTACGGCGCGGCCGCCGATGCGCGCGTGCCCTACGACCGCCCGGACTACGGCGGCCGGGTGGTGCTCGTGCTCGGCTCGGAGGGCCGCGGGCTGCGCCCGCGCGTCGCCGACGCCTGCGACGAGCTCGTCTCGCTCCCCATCAGGGGCAAGGTGGGGTCGCTCAACGTGTCGACGGCCGCCGCGGCGCTGGTGTACGGAATCTTGCAGTCGCGCGCCGCGGGTCTTGACAAGGATTCATAACTAACCCATACTCCGGCGCGCATTCACAGGCTGTAGTCGAGCTTGAGGGATCGACTACGGAAACTGGCGCGCCAGGGGAGGTACGCCGCCACCGAGCTTCAAGGGCCCGCACTGGGCCTGAGAGGAGCATTCGATGGCAATTTCAGCACCGTCTCCTGCGCTACCCGTGCCGGCACGCCGTCCGGGCGCGCCGATTCGGCGCAGCGGCGCCAAGTCTCAGGGTGAGATCGAGCTTGATGACCACTACCTGATCGCGCTCGCCAAGCAGGGTCGCAAGGACGCCTACGACCGCATCGTCAAGCGCTACTTCGGCTTCGTGCGGCTCAAGGCCTCGTCGTACTTCCTGATCGGCGGGGACTCCGACGACCTCATCCAGGAGGGTCTCGTCGGGCTCTACAAGGCCGTGCGGGACTACCGCTCGGACCGCGAGTCGAGCTTCCGCAACTTCGCCGAGCTCTGCATCACGCGTCAGATCATCACGGCCGTGAAGACCTCCACGCGCAACAAGCACACGCCGCTGAACGAGTACGTCTCGTTCTCGCAGACGCCCGCGGCGGGGGGCGGCGACGGCGATCCGACGCTCGACGAGCTCCTGCCGGGCCCGACGGCGCACGACCCGGTCAACCAGGTCATCTCCTCCGAGGAGCTGCACAGCCTGGTGGCGTGCCTGTCGAGCGTGCTGTCCGAGCTGGAGAGCTCGGTGCTGTCGCTCTACCTCGACGGCCACAGCTACGAGTCGATCGCCGAGCGGCTCGAGTGCGACACGAAGACCGTGGACAACGCGCTCCAGCGCGTGAAGCGCAAGGTCGGTGCGCACCTGACGTCGCGGCAGGTCCTGCTCTAGAACAAACGTCCAGGCCCGGCCGCGCGTCTCCGGCACCGCAGGGGCGGAGACCGACGCATGAGGCATGCGCGTTCGCCCGTCCCTTCTGCTCGTGGCCACTGCCCTTGGGGCGTTCTTCGTGGCCCAGACGGCGGTGGGCTCGACGGGATCGACCGACTTCCAGCCGGCGGCCGCGGTCGCGCAGGCCCCGCCGCCGGCGCCCAAGCCGCTGCAGCCGCCGAAGCCCAAGGGCCACCTGATCGCGGCGCTGCCCGGAGCAACCTCCTTCAGCGCGCACGCCGGCGGCGCCGCCGCCGGAACGCTTGGCGCCACGAGCGAGTTCGGATCGAAGCAGGTGCTGAGCGTCGCCGCTCGCCGCGGGCCCTGGCTGGGCGTGGTCACGAGCGCGCTCCCGAACGGGCAGCTGGCGTGGGTGAGGCGATCCGACGTCCGGCTGAAGCGCACCCGCTGGTCGCTGCGCGCCGATCTCTCTGCGCACAGCCTCACGCTGCTGCGCGGCCACCGTGTGATGCGCCGCATCAGCGTGGCCATCGGCCGCACCGGCTCGGAGACCCCCACCGGGCGCTTCGCGATCACCGACAAGCTGGCCGGCTCGACCTACGGCCCCTACTACGGCTGCTGCATCCTGGCCCTCAACGCGCACCAGCTGCACACGCCGCCGGGCTGGACGGGCGGCAACCGGATCGCGATCCACGGGACCGATGCGCCCTCGACGATCGGCACGGCCGCCTCGGCGGGCTGCCTGCGCGCCGCCGACGCCGACCTGGTGGTGCTGATGCGGCGCGTCCCGGTCGGAACGCCTGTTTTCATCTCCGCCTGACGGGTACCTGCCCGGCACCCGAAGGAGGACGGAATGATCGGAATCCTGATTGCAGTGCTGTTGGCCGCGCTCGTCTACATCATCCTGGCGGCGTTGACCGGATCGGCGATCGTGGCGATCGTCGGCGCGATCCTGGTCCTGCTGGCCGGCATCCCGAGCGGAGGCTTCGGCTTCGGCAGCCGGTGGGGCGGGCGCGGGCGGGCTATCTGACAGAGCCGGAGGCCGGACTCGAACCGGCGGCCTGCTCATTACAAGTGAGCTGCTCTACCAACTGAGCTACTCCGGCGCGTCGAGGCGAGTCTAGGACGCCTCGGTTGCGCCGGCCGCCGCGTGCTCGATGTTGCCGTGGCCGTTGGAGGAGGCCGGCACCTGCTCCAGCGGCTCGAAGCGTCCGGGCGGGTTCATCCTGCGCTCCAGCTCGCCCAGCACGAAGCCGAACAGGGCGTGGCGCCACGCGGATTGGGCGAACGCGCGCCGGTCGGACGCGAGCGAACGGTCGATCAGCCCGATCAGCGGCCAGGTGGCCAGGTGCTCGGCCAGGCCGGCCGCCACTCCGGCCGTCTGCGCGGGCCCCGGGATCAGCGGTCGCACCAGCGCGTAGACGGTGCCGAACGCGGCCCCGTTTGCCATGTGGATCGCCAGGCCGGCCGCCTGCCAGCCCGAGTCGCGCGCAACCAGCTTGCCGAGCAGCTCCACGTCGTCGTAGTCGCTGCCGAAGGCCTTCTTGTCGAGCGGCTGCTGCGCCGCCCACACCGCCGCGGCGGCCGCGCCGGCCAGGGCGCCGCTCGGGATTCGACGAAGCTCCATCTGAACGCAGCGTAACTGGCCGGCCGGACCTGGGTAGCTCATCCGAGATGTCGGAGGAGCGCCAGAAGGGGCTGCTGCGCCCGCGTCCGCTTGCGGTCTACCACGAGCGCACGCGCAGGCGCGGCGTCAACTCCTTCGTCTACTGGCCGGCGCGGATCGTGCTGAAGCTGGCGATCCTCGCCTACTTCCGCCTCCGCCGGCTGGGGCGCGAGCACATCCCCGCCGGCGGCGTCATCCTCGCCGCCAACCACCGCAGCTTCCTCGATCCGTTCGTCATCGGCTGCTGCCTCCCGCGCCCCATCTACTTCGTGGCCAAGCGGGAGCTGTTCAAGAACCCGATCGTCGGCTGGTTCCTCAACTGCATGGGCGCCTTCCCGGTCAAGCGCGGGGAGTCGGACGAGGAGTCCGTCGCCACCGCACTGGCGCTGCTCGAGCGCGGCCAGGCCGTCGTCATCTTCCCCGAGGGCACCCGCATCCGCTCGGGCTCGCTGGCGGAGCCGAAGCGCGGCGTAGGGCGCCTGGCCCTCCAGAGCGGCGCGCCGGTGGTGCCGATCGCCATCACCGGCTCGGAGCACGCGCGCGACGGCTGGAAGATCAAGCCCGCGCGCGTTCACCTGCGCTGCGGCGCGGCCCTCACCTACCAGCGCGTGGACGACCCGTCACCGTTCCTGGCGGGCGAGGTGACCGAGCGCATCTGGCCGTGCGTCGGCCTGCAGTGGGAGTGGCTCGGCGGGCTGCCGCCGCTGCGCAAGGCCGCGGTCGTCGGCGGCGGCTCGATGGGCACCGCGATCGCATCCGTCCTCGCGCGCGGGGGCCTGGAGGTACAGCTCGGCTGCCGCACCACTTCCCAGGCCGCGCGACTGCTCGACGACCGCGAGAACGCCGACTACCTGCCGGGAGTGGCGCTGGACGGCGCGATCGAGCCGAAGACCGTGCGCGAGATCGAGTTCGCCGGCGTCGACCTGGTGGTGCTCGCCGTCCCCTGCAGCAGCCTGCCCGCAGCGCTCGGCCAGATCGGCGCGCGCGTGGGCGAGCGCAGCGCCGTCCTCGTCACCTCGAAGGGCCTCGTGCCGCCGCTCGGGACCACGCCCAGCGCCTACGTCGCCGAGCGCGTCCGCGCTCGCGCCGTCGCCAGCCTGGCCGGTCCCGTGCACGCGCGCGAGGCGATCGAGGTCGGGGCGTCGGTGGTGGTGGTGACCCGCGACGCCGACCTCCGCCGCCAGCTCGGCGAGGTCCTCGCCGCCGGCGGGCTGACCGTCGACGCGACCGACGACGTGACCGGCGCCGAGCTTGCCGCGGCGGCCAAGAACGCGGCCGCGCTGGCGTCGGGCGCCGCCTCGGCGCGCAGCGCCAACCTCGCGGGCGCGGCGGCCGGACGAGTCTTTTCGGAGGTGCACCAGCTCGCGGTCGCCAGCGGCGGCCGCAGCGAGACGTTCGCCGGCCTGGCCGGCGCGGGCGACCTGGTCGCCACGGCAATCGCCGAGGGCAGCCGCAACCGGCGTGCCGGCGAGCTGGTCGGGGCCGGCATGGCAACCGGCCAGGTGGCGGCGACGGTGCGGCAGACCGCGGAGTCGCTCGACACCGTCCCGCTGCTCAGCGAGGCGTTCGAGCGCGAGGGCATCGACGCGCCCGTGACCACGGGGCTGCGGCGCGTGCTGGATGGCGAGGAGTCGCCCGAGCAGTGGCTCGAGAGCGTCCGCAGCGCGGCTCCGCAACGGAGGACCCGCGCGGCCTGACTGCGCGGCCCGCGCGGTTAGGCTCCGCTATGGGTGGACGAAGCGACCGACAAGCAGCAGCTCGACCGCGACTTCACGGAGCTGTACCGGGCGCACCTGCGCGACGTCTACTCGTACGCCTACTACCGGATCGGCAACCATCACGACGCCGAGGACCTGACGGAGCAGACCTTCCTGCAGGCCTACCGGCACTTCGAGCGCGCCCAGCGCGAGTCGAACGGTCGGCCGCTGCGGCCGTGGCTGATCCGGATCGCGCACAACCTCGCCGCGAACTACTACCGCGACCGCTCGCGGCGGCCGGTGACTCAGCTGGACGACGCCGCGGTCATCTCCGCCCCGCAGGGGACGGAGGAGATGGTCGAGGGGCGCGAGGAGGTCATGGAGGTGCTCCGCGGAGTGTCGGAGCTGCCGGACGACCGCCGCGAGGCGCTGATCATGCGATTCGCGCTCGACATGGACAACCGCGAGATCGCACGGGCGCTGGGGCGCTCCGAAGGTGCTACCAAGGTGTTGATACATCGCGCGATCAAGCAGCTGGAGCAGGGACTGGAAGAGGCAGGCGATGAGGCAGGTGTGGAGCGATGAGTGACGCGGAGCGGGTCGAGCGGCTGCTCAAGATGGCGTTCGCGCCGGTGGAGCCGCCGGAGGCGCTGACCGACCGGCTCGAGCGCGGGCTGACCGAGATGGCCGACGCGGCCGCCGACGAGCTGGCCGAGTGGGAGCTGTCGTCGATGAGCGACCCGCGCAACTGGGTGCGCCCCGCGGCGGCCGTGGTGGTCGGCAGCATGGCTGCGGGCGGCCTCGTGCTGGTGCGAGCGCGCCAGCAGCAGAAGAAGCGCCAGTCGTCGGGGCTGCGAGCGCTGGAGCGCAGCCTGCGCGACGTGGCCGACGATCTCGAGAAGCGCCTGCGGGGCTAGCAGGCCGCAAACGCGCGGGCGTAGCAGCGCGCGTACTGCGGCCAGTGCTCGTTCCAGTAGGAGTCCTCGTGGCCGCCCGGCCACTGCGTGTGCGCGCTGACCCGGCTACCGAGCGCCTGGACGAGCGCCTCTACGCCGGGCTGGAAGGGGTCGGTGGCGCCCGCGTCCACCCATAGGCGCGTGTTGCCGTAGGCGTCCGGGTTCGCGCGGACCGCTCCGATCACGTCGTTGCGGGCGAAGTCGTCGGCGTCGTCGAACGCGCCGGCCGCCGTCTCACCCGCAATGCTCCACAGCGCCGGCGAGTGGCCGGCCACTGCGCAGAAGCGGCCGGGATGGTGCAGCGCGATGTCGTAGGCGCCGAAGCCGCCCATCGAGATGCCGCCGATTGCCACGCGGCGAGGGTCGGCCCCGAAGCGCTTCACGACCACGGGGATCACCTCTCGCATGACGTAGGTGTCCCACTTGTGGCGGGCGCGGTTGTGCCAGTACCCGTGGTCGCCGCCGTCGGGGAACGCCACCAGCGGCGCCTTGGACCCCACCGACGCGAGCGCCGAGTAGAAGGCGTCGTCGAGCTCGCTGGCGTTGTCGCCGTTGCGCCCGTGCAGGAAGACGAGCAGCGGTTGCTTCCCGGAAGGTCGGCTCCCCGGCACGACCACCGTCGTCGCGAGCCGCTGGCCGGCCGCCTTGCTGTCGATCTCGATCGTCGCCGCCGTAGCGCCGTGGCGGTCGATGCTGACGGCCCGCTCGACGATGAACCCGACGACGATCGCCAGGACGACGAGCACCAGCGGGAGCAGCCGCAGCGTCCGCACTCAGGCGGGCCGGGCGACGGTGCTGGGCGGCAGCGTCGCGGGCGTTGCGAGGCCGCCGCCGATGCCCGCGAGCCCGATCAGCAGGTGCAGGAAGTTGTCACTGGTGTTGACGGGGATCAGGTTGAGGATCTCGTCGCCGTCGCCCGCGATGAAGCCCAGCAGCGCGACGACCAGGTAGACGGCGCCCAGGCCGATCGCGTAGACGCGCGAGCCGCCGTACGAGCGCGCCACCAGCAGACCGACGGCGCCGGACGCGATGTGCACGACGTTGTGCCAGCCGTTGACGTCGAGGATGCCCAGCAGGGCGTCGCGGGGGGTCCCGTTGCCGGTGCCGAAGTCGGCGTTGTAGAAGAAGCCGACGATGCCGGCGACGGTCAGCGTGGCGCCGATCACGAGCGCGTAGACCTGCGCCGGTGAGCGCTCCCCTTCCATTCGGCCCCCCTTCGACGGATGATCCGATTTTCCCTGCCGGGCGTAAGGATGTCTCGTGGTGGCGGCCGATATTCGGAACCTCGCTGATGAGGAGGTCATGCAGCTGGTCGGCGAGGGCGATCCGCGGGCCTTCGAGCTGCTCTACGATCGCCACGGCTCCGCCGCCTTCTCGCTCGCCTACCGCATGGTGGGCGATCGGGTCGCCGCGGAGGACATCTCCCAGGAGGCGTTCCTGTCGATCTGGCGCAGCCGCATGCGCTACGACTCCGCGCGCGGGAGCGTGCGCACCTGGGTGCTCGGCATCGTCCACAACCGCGCCATCGACGCGCTGCGCCGCGGATCGGTGCACGAGCGCCGGCGCGAGGAGTTCGAGGGCGTGGAGGAGCGCCACGAGTCGCCCGAGCGGACGGACGTGGAGGCCGCCCGCCGCGAGGAGGCGCACAGCGTGCGCAGCGCGCTGGACACGCTGCCGGTCGACCAGCGCCGCACCATCGAGCTGGCGTACTTCGGCGGCTTCAGCCACAGTCAGATTGCCGAGCTGCTCGACGAGCCGATCGGCACGATCAAGGGAAGGATGAGGCTCGGGCTCGGCAAGCTGAGGGACCAGCTGTCCGATCTCGCAGCGGGGGAATTCGCATGACGGATCACGCGACTTACATGGACGAGGTTGGGGCCTACCTGCTCGGCGCGCTCACCGACGCCGAGCGTTCGGCGTTCGAGCGGCATCTGGAGAGCTGCCCCGAGTGCCGCCACGAGCTCGAGCGGCTGCGGCCGGCCGCGGAGCTGCTGCCCCGGTCGGTCGACCAGGTCGAGCCGCCGCCGAGCCTGAAGCGCTCGCTGATGGAGGTGGTCGAGCGCGAGGCGGCGCCGCAGCGCTCGCGCCGCCCGCTCGGCGAGCGCCTGCTCGACAAGCTGCGCCCCGTGCGCCCGCTCGTGGCCGCCGGCGCGCTGGCGGTCGCGGCGCTGATCGGCTTCGGCGTCGCCCAGCTGGGCGGAGGCGACGAGGGTCGTACGGTCCAGGCGAACGTCAACCAGAGCGTGCTGCCGAAGGCGACCGGGCGGCTCGAGGTCGAGGGCGACGGCCAGGCGATCCTCGAGGTGCGCGGCATGCCCTCGCCCGGCGGCGGCCGCGTCTACCAGGCCTGGGTGCAGCGCGACGGCATGGTCGATCCCCAGCCGACCTTCGAGGTGGGCGCCGACGGCACCGGCGCCGTGGCGGTGCCCGAGGACGTCTCCGACGCCCAGGCCGTGCTGCTCACCCGCGAGCCGCGCGGCGGCTCCAGCGCCCCCAGCGAGAAGCCGATCCTGACCGTCGAGCTGTAGCCGCAGCTAGCGTTCCGGGCGTGGAGGCCTGTTACCGCCACCCCAATCGCGAGACCGGCGTGCACTGCTCGAACTGCGGGCGGGCGATCTGTCCCGACTGTATGACCTCGACGTCAGTCGGGATGCGCTGCCCGGAGTGCGCACGGCAGCGCACGCGCGTGCGCACGATGCGCTCCGCGATCGCCGGCGGCGACCCCGTGCTCACCTACGCGCTGATCGGCATCAACGCCGTGGTGTTCCTCGGTGAGCTGGCCGGCGGGGCCAGCGCCGGCGGCGGGAGCTTCGGAGGCAGCCGGCTGGTCCTCGACGGAGGCCTGCGCGCTTCGGACGTGGCCGATGGCGACTACTGGCGCCTCGTCACCTCCGGCTTCCTGCACGCCGGCTTGTTCCACATCTTCTTCAACATGTTCGCCCTCTGGATCCTCGGCACGATGCTCGAGCCGGCGATCGGGACGGTGCGCTTCGGGCTGATCTACTTCGTGTCGCTGCTGGCGGGCTCGTTCGGCGCGCTGATAGTGACCCCGGACTCGTACACCGTCGGCGCCTCGGGCGCCATCTTCGGGCTGATGGGCGCGGCCCTGGTCGTCCTGCGAAACCGCGGCGTCAACCCGATGGAGAGCGGCCTGGGCCTCTGGATCGGCCTCAACCTGCTGCTCACGTTCACGATCTCGAACATCTCGATCGGCGGCCACATCGGCGGGCTGATCGGGGGCTCGCTGGCCGCCCTGGTCCTGTTCGAGGGGCCGGACCTGCTGCGGATCCCGCCGCCTGTCGCGAACGTGCTGTGCGCGGCGCTCGGCGTGGCCGCCGTGGTTGGGTCGATAGCGGTGGCCTAGCCGACGCGGGCCGGGCGCTCGAGGTCGACGTCGATCGACCGACGCGTGGGCGGCGCCGGCACCAGCTCGGGGTGCAGCAGGTGGCCGAGCAGTTCGACGCCGTCGACCAGTCGCGGGCCCGGGCGCGAGAAGTACGCGGCCGCGTCCACCGCGTAGACGGCGCGGGGGCCGACCAGGCCGAGGTGGCCGCGCCAGCGCATCGTCTCCGCGGCCGCCTGCTCGGCGTAGTAGCCGCAGGGCATCGAGATCACGACCTCGGGCGCGACTCCCTCGACCTCCGACCATTCGGCGGTGCGCGACTTCTCGCCCGGCGCGCCGAGCGCGTCCTCGCCGCCGGCCAGCTCGATCATCTGCGGCACCCAGTGGCCGCCGATGTAGACGGGGTCGAGCCACTCGAGGGCCGCCACCCGCGGACGGGCAGCCCCGTCGACAGCCTGCTCGACGGCCTCGAGGCGGGAGCCGAGCGACTCGACCAGCGCCTCGCCGGCCTCGTCGACCCCGGCCGCGTCGGCCAGGCGCGGGATGTCCGCCAGCACCTCGCCGAGCGTCGAGGGGTCGAGCGAGATCACCTCCGGCTGGGTGGGCAGCCGCTCGGCCACCGCGCGCACGTCGTCGAACGAGACCGCGCACACCTCGCAGACCGCCTGGGTGACGATCAGGTTCACGTCCAGCTCGTCCAGGGTGTCCTCGTCGAGCTCGTAGAGCGCCTTGCCCTCGCCCGTGCGCAAGCGCACCTCGGCGTCGATCTCGGCCTGCGACAGGCCCCTCGGGATCACGCTGCGCGTCAGGTGGGGGAGTTGCTCGACCCCGGCCGGGTAGTCACACTCGTGGGTGACAGCGACGACGCTCTCGCCCAAGCCGAGGGCGAACAGCATCTCGGTCGCCGACGGCACAAGCGATGCGATGCGCATGGAGACGAGGATGGCACGTCTGAACGACGAGGAGATCGAGCAGCAGCTGACCGAGCTGGACGGCTGGGAGCGGGCCGGCGACGCGATCGAGCGCAGGTTCAAGCTCGACGACTTCAAGGGCTCCGTCGACTTCGTGAACCGGCTGACGCCGATCGCGGAGGAGATGAACCATCACCCGGACGTTGCGATCTCGTGGGACGAGGTGACGGTCACGATCACCACGCACTCGGAGGGCGGGCTGACCGCCAACGACTTCGAGCTCGCTAGGCGAATTGGTACTCTCGCCGCGTCCGCCGAATGAGCGACGACGATCCTCCTCGAAGTAGCCCGCTGACAGGGGCCGGCCACCTTTGACCGAGCTGCTGTTCTTCCTGGGCGTCCTGGTCCTGGTGGCCGCGAACGCCTTCTTCGTCGCTGCCGAGTTCTCGCTCGTCCGCACGCGCGAGAGCCGCGTCGAGCAGATGGAGCAGGAGGGGCGCAAGCGCGCCCGGCTGCTGCTCGACCAGATCGACCACATCGACGAGTACCTGTCCGCCTGCCAGCTGGGCATCACGATGGCGTCGCTGGGCATCGGCTTCCTCGGCGAGCCGGCGATCGCGCGGGTGCTCGAGGACATATTCGGCGGCTCGATCTCCCACAACCTGTCGCTCGCGATCTCGCTGGCGCTCGCCTACCTGGTCACGACCGCCCTGCACATCACCTTCGGCGAGCAGGTGCCGAAGATCTACGCGATCGTGCACGCCGAGGGCACGGCGCTGCGCATCGCCCGCCCCCTGCAGTGGTTCAGCGTGGCGCTCAGCCCGCTGATCTGGGCGCTCAACTCGGCCTCCAACGCGATCCTGCGCGTGATCGGCGTCGACCCCCGGGCGGAGTTCGAGGAGGTCTCCTCGGCCGAGGACCTGAAGCTGATCATCGCCCGCAGCTCGCGCGGCGGGAAGCTCGACCCCGGCGAGGCGGGCATGCTCTCGGGCGTCTTCCACCTCCACGAGCAGGAGGCGCGCCAGGTGATGACGCCGATACCGGCGGTCGTCACGGTCGACGTGTCCGACACCGTCGAGGTGGCGCTGCGCCGGGCGGTCGACTCGGGCCACACCCGCCTGCCGGTGACCGAGGACGGCAACACCGATCGCATCAAGGGCGTCGCGCACGTCAACTCGCTGGCGCGACGGCTCATGACCGACGGCCCCGAGGCGTCGACCGCCGAGAGCGTCAAGGACGCGCTGATCATCCCCGAGACCACGCCGCTCGACGACCTGCTGGCGGACCTCCAGCGCGAGCGCGCGTCGCTTGCCGTGGTGATCGACGAGTACGGCCGCACGGCCGGCATCGTCACGATCGAGGACATCATCGAGGAGGTCGTCGGGGAGATCGCCGACGAGACGGATCCGGCGGTCGCGGGGATCCGCCGCCTGGCCAACGGCGACTGGTGGGTGCGCGGCCACGTGCCGATCACCGACCTCGCCGACTACGGGCTCGAGCTGCCCGTCGACTCCGAGGCCTACAACTCCGTCGGCGGCTTCGTCTTCGGCGAGCTGGGCCGGCTTCCGAAGCGCGGCGACATGGTGCAGGTCAACGGCTATTCGCTGCGCGTCGAGTCGGTGCGCGAGAACCGCGTCGAGGCGGTTCGCATCCGCGATCACCACGGCGAGCTTTCCGTCCGTACCTAGGTTCAATCTCCGCGCAGGTGGTCGTCGGAGGAGGTACTGCCGGGATGTGGTCCGTCAAGCTCTCAGACTCCCAACGTGACGCCCTGATCGCGCTGGTCAAGACCCAGTGCGAGCCCGGCCCCGCGGTCACGGCCGTCCTCGAAGCTCTCAGTCTGGCACGCTGGGACGACCTGCCAGAGGCGTCCCTGCCCTGGGACAGCGTGGCCGAGCTGGCCCGCGCCCAGGGGATCGGGGAGGCCGACGTGGTCTGGGACCTGGCCGCCGGAATGTCGCCCAAGCGGGTCGGGCACAGTCACGCGCGCGTGTAGCCTGACGCGCATCGACGGCTTCCACCTGGCCCAGGTCAACGTCGCGCTTCCGCAGGCGCCGCTCGAATCGCCCCAGCTCGCCGAGTTCGTGGCTGCGCTGGAGCCGGTCAACTCCCTGGCCGACCGGGCGCCGGGGTTCGTCTGGCGCCTGCAGGACGAAAGCGGCGACGCCACCGCGATCAAGGCGTTCGGCGACGACCGCCTGATCGTGAACATGTCCGCCTGGCAGGACCTCGACTCGCTCTGGCGCTTCGTCTACGGCGGCGGCCACCTCGCGGTCATGCGGCGGCGACGCGAGTGGTTCACCGGCATGGGCGTGCACCTCGCGCTCTGGTGGCTGCCGGGCGGCACGCTGCCGACCGTCGAGGACGCCGAGCGGCGGCTCGAGGCGCTCGAGCGCGACGGCCCGGCGCCCTACGCCTTCACCTTCAAGCGCGCGTTCTCACCCGTAGGTGTAGAACCCCTCGCCGGCCTTGCGGCCGAGCTTGCCCTCTGCGATTAGCTCGCGCACGCGGTCGGGGATCTCCGTCCCGATCGACTCGCCGATGGCCGCCGACACGTC
>Ga0136846_1236783_pt1 | contig 13497 bp, 7 predicted proteins | sample HopSoiMetagenom2_FD_96841 | JGI IMG/M metagenome (GOLD analysis project Ga0136846, IMG submission 96841) | Grasslands soil microbial communities from Hopland, California, USA - 2 Assembly 2016 (version 4) | ecosystem: Environmental > Terrestrial > Soil > Grasslands | place: USA: Hopland... | reverse complement strand
GCGACCATCGGGTAATCGGCCTTGAGGTTATAGCGGGCGCGATATTCTTCCGGCGTCAGGCCGTGGGTCGACAAATGACGGCGCAAGGTCTTGTACGGCTTGCCGTCGATCAGCGAGATGATGTGATCCTTCGACGCGAGCGACTTGCGCACCGTGACGGCCGGCGTGAATTCTTCCACCGGAGCGACGTCTTCCGCACCCCCGGGTGAAGCCGAAGATCCCGCCGCGAGGTCGGTCACGGTCGCGTGCATCGTGCGCAGGAACGCCGGCACGTCTTCGGCCGAAACCCGATTGTTCTGGTTGCCGAGCCAGGCGATCGTGAGTTCGGTCGCGAGTTCGACCGCGTTCAGGGAAGTTTCTTCTGACATATATAGTTCCTGCTGGTTTGAATGGCCGGCGAGCATTGGTGCTGCATTGGGCAATTGCATCCATAATGGATGTTTCTGCCGAGTCGATGGCCAGCAGGCCACGAGAACTGTTCAACCCACGTCACTGTTCTCGAACATTCGCTTGCCGCGCCGCCGCCAAAGCAACACCGCTTGTTCGCGATTGTCGCCCCGAAGTTTCGCGGCGATCTCGCCAAGTGCGCCGAGGATCACCGCGCGGTCGTCATCGGTCAGCTCGATCAGGCCTGCCTTTGCAATGAGACCGCCAAGTTCGATCAATTGGCGCGTCCGTTCGCGACGTTTCACGACCCAGGCTCGCCGATCAGTTCTCGCGCGCTTCGCTTCCAGGCGATGACGCAGCGCCGTCAGTCTTCGGAGCGCCGCCAGCGTTGTGGCGAGTGCTGTCTGTAGCGTTGTCTGTTGTGCGCTGAAAGAAAGCCGCGCCCCGCTTGCGCCAACCCTCCTTGATCGCGGCATCCTTGCTTTCGACCGCGGACAACAGCAGCCCTGCGAGCTGCTCGACCGGGAACACATCGGCGCCGGTGGCGATCACCAACTCGCCCAATTGATGAAGCTTGCGCTCCTTCAATTGTCTGGCCTTGTCGTTGAGCGCCTTCAACTCGGCGTCGAAATCGCGAGGTTTGCGCATGGTCCGTCCTTTCCGTTGCATGGGTCGGACGGTCCAGTTATCGCTGCGGTCGATCAGCCGCAATGCGCTGAAATGTCTTGGGATTACCGCGTCCCGAGATAGATGAAATCTTTCGAGGGCGCGCTTATACGTCGTGCCGACGTGCTGCTTTAAGTGTAAATGGATTGCCGCCATGGCGATCTACCATTTCTCCGCGAAGGTCATCTCCCGCGCCAACGGATCGAGCGCGGTTGCGGCAGCCGCGTACCGCTCGGCGTCGCGATTGCACGACGAGCGGCTCGACCGGCATCACGACTTCTCGAACAAGTCCGGCGTCGTTCATTCCGAGGTGATGCTGCCGGATGGCGCGCCCGAGCATCTCTCCGACCGCGAGAAACTGTGGAACGCGGTCGAGGCGGCCGAGAAGCGGATTGACGCGCAGCTCGCCCGCGAGATCGAGTTCGCGATCCCGCGCGAGATGAGCCAGGAACAGGGGATCGAGCTGGCGCGCGACTTCGTCCGCCAGGAGTTCGTCGATCGCGGGATGATCGCCGATCTCAACGTACATTGGGATATCGGTGCCGACGGCATGCCCAAGCCGCACGCGCACGTCATGTTGACTATGCGCGAGGTCGGTGAAGCCGGGTTCGGCCGAAAGAACCGCGACTGGAATCGGACCGATTTGTTGGAGAAATGGCGCGAGCGCTGGAGCGAGCACGTCAATCAAAGGCTCGCCGAACTCGATATCGACGCTCGGATCGATCATCGCTCGCTCGAAGCCCAGGGCATCGACCTTGAACCGCAGCACAAGATCGGGCCAGCGGCGTCGCGAATGGCGGCGCAGGGCCTGGCATCCGAGCGGCTCGAAGAACACCACACGATCGCTCGTGCCAATGGCGACAGGATCATCGCCAATCCCAATATCGCGCTTGATGCGATCACGCGGCAGCAGGCGACGTTCACTCGTCGTGACCTCGCGATGTTCGTCCACCGACACAGCGACGGGAAAGAGCAATTCGATCGTGTGATGGACGCCGTCCGCGCTGCGCCAGAGTTGGTCGCGCTCGGCAAAGATGGTCGTGGGGAAGAACGGTTCACCAGCCGTGACATGATCGAGACCGAGCGACGGCTGGAGCGCGCCGTAGATCGGCTTGCGGAGCGTGGCGATCATGGTCTCCCGGCGGCAGTGACCAGGGGGCTAGCCAATGCCGCCGGGAGTGGCGGCCTGGTACTCGGACACGAGCAGCAAGGCGCGCTCGCGCACATACTCCGGCCTGAGGATCTCGCAATCGTCACAGGTTATGCCGGGACGGGCAAATCGGCCATGTTGAGCGTTGCGCGCGACGCATGGAGCGAGGCTGGATATGAGGTTCGCGGCTGCGCTCTTTCAGGCATCGCCGCCGAGAATCTGGAAAGCGGATCGGGCATCGCGTCGCGCACGATTGCGAGCCTTGAGCACCAATGGTCGCAGGGCCGCGAACTCCTCAGTCCCGGCAATGTGCTGGTGATCGATGAGGCCGGGATGATCGGTTCACGCCAGATGGAGCGCGTCATCAGCGAGGCCGAAAAGCGCGGTGCGAAGGTCGTGCTGGTCGGCGATCCCGAACAGTTGCAGGCGATCGAGGCGGGTGCGGCGTTCCGGTCGATCGCCGAACGGCATGGCAGCGTTGAGATCACCGAGATCCGCCGCCAGCGCGACGACTGGCAACGCGATGCAACCCGACATCTCGCGACCGGGCGAACCGATGAAGCAGTACGCGCCTATGAGGGGCACGGGGCTGTTCATGCCGCCGGGACCCGAGAGCACGCGCGCGCGGAACTAATCGACGGATGGGACCGCGACCGACTGGCTCGGCCCGAAGCCACGAGGATCATCCTCACGCACACCAATGATGAGGTACATACTCTCAATCTGGCCGCCCGCGATCGGCTGCGTGGGTCTGGGGAACTTGGCAACGACATCGCTATCCGCGCCGAGCGGGGCGAACGCCAGATTGCAAGCGGCGACCGCATCATGTTCCTGAAGAACGAGCGCAGCCTTGGCGTGAAGAACGGTTCGCTTGGTCGCGTCGAAAGCGTGAGCGCGACCCGCATGGCGGTGCAGCTCGACGATGGCCGTTCGATCGCGTTCGACATCAAAGACTATAACCAGCTCGATCACGGTTACGCGGCGACGATCCATAAAGCCCAAGGTGTTACGGTAGATCGCACCCATGTGCTCGCCACCCCCGGCCTTGATCGTCACGCAGCCTATGTAGCGCTGTCCCGCCACCGCGATGGTGTCGACCTTCACTACGGCCGCGACGACTTCGCCGATCAGGGCCGGCTGGTCCGCACGCTATCGCGCGAACGGGCGAAGGATATGGCATCGGACTACAATCGCGATTTTGCCGGCAGGCGTGCGATCATCATGCCGTCACCAGCGATTACGGAGCGCGAGCGCGTGGCGCCGGCCCCGTCCACCCGAACGCGTGGGATGTTCGACGGGCTCAAACTCGGGACCGCGCCGGTCATGGTGTCGGAACCCAATGCGTCGTCGTCCCTGTCGTCGGCAGTTCAGCGATATGCCCGTGCGACGGCGGACATCCTGAAAATGCGCCGGCAGGGACTGGAGGAACTGCCGCACCAGCGCGTAGCCTTCGACGCAGCAGGAACAGCGTTGAACGCCATCCGTCCAGACAGCGCTCACGATCTCCGCGGCGCATTCGCGCGGGATCGCAGGTTGATCGACGAGGCGACGACTGGGCGAACCACCGCAGCTATTCGCGCGATGATACTGGAAGGCGAAGTCCGCAATGATCCGACGCTTCGGGCGGACCGGTTCGTGGAGGATTGGCAGAAGCTACGCGGGCAGCGTCAGGCATTTCATCACGCGGGTGACGATGCCGGGTTGCGCCGCGTCCGCAGCGACATGAGCGCAATGGCAAAAAGCCTGGAACGTGACGCCCAGGTCGAGTCGCTACTGAAAAAGCGCCTGCCCGAGCTTGGGGTGAAGATGTCCGGCGGCGCATCTTTGTCCCATGACCTCCAGGAATGGCTCGGCATCTCGCGTAGTCGCGGGCTGGGGCGCTAACGTTGGCACATGGGACAAGACACCAATCCACCGATCGCGCAAGACGATCCTTCCAGGGCTTTCGCCGACTTGCGCGGCGAGGTGAGTTTGCTGCGTCGCGCCGTCGAGGGTTTGACGGCGGAGCGGCAGAACACGCCGGATTATACCCCAACCTTGACCGGAATGTCCGCTAGGCTCGCCCATCAGGAACAGCTTTTGGGCAAGATCGCCGAGAGCCCGGCAATGCGACTGACGCCGGAGAATCTTGCGGTGAGCATCGCCAAGGCCAGTGAGATCGCGCGGACAGGTGACCGTGAATCTCTGAACAAGGCAGAGGCCATGTTGCGAGCTGCGATCGGCAGCATCAACGGGATCGTCGAACACGCTTGGACCGCTGACCGTCAGTGGAAGCAGCTTTATTGGACGGGCGGAGGCGGCCTACTTATCGGCGTGATCGGCACGTTGTCGATTTTGCATTGGCTCGGCTGAATTCCCCAGCTTGTTGATTCAAAGTCGACGCCCCCCTGACGAGTATTCCTATAATCGCTGTCCTGCAGAGGAGTTGATGGGCAGTCTTACGAGCCAGAGTTAGCTTGCCGGATGGCTTGACCCTATGCACAAGGTGCGACTGTGCCAGCCCTCGACAACCCGATTCTGAATTCTCCTTTCGCAGCCCCAGCCCGTCACTGGATTTTGGACAACAGCGGAAGCCCGACCGGTGCCGTCAGCGAGGAGCGGCGGCGATCGGAATATATCGTTGCGGTCGCCACATCCAAGCGCAAGCGCGGCGGGCAAGAGGAAATGATCTTCGACGATGCGCCTTCCGCCGAGCCACGGGCGAATGATCGAATCAACGCAATTCGGGCCGAGGTGGACAAATGGCGCTCAGCGCCGGAGGCTGCTTGGGGTGTCACGTATGAAACCGCGCGTCTTCTTAGGCACTGGCGCGACACACGGGATCGCGAACGCCCGCTGTTTTTCTGTCAGGTCGAAGCCGCCGAAACCATTATCTGGCTGACTGAAGTTGCGTCCAAGGCGGGTGGCGGCCACCTTGGTTATTTCGAGGAAGTGAGCGAAGCCGCCAACCCAGATCTTTTCCGTCTTGCAATGAAGCTGGCTACTGGCGCGGGCAAGACGACAGTAATGGCGATGCTAATCGCATGGCAAACAATCAATAAGGCCCGGCGACCTCAATCAAAGACCTTTACAGACGCGTTTCTTATCATCGCGCCGGGCATCACGATCAAGGATCGGCTCCGCGTCCTGCTTCCTGAAACGACAAACTCAATCTACGAACGCCTTTCGATCGTGCCGCGTGACATGGTGGACGATTTGAAGAAGGCGCGGATCGTCATTACGAACTTTCACGCCTTCCAGCTCAAAACCAAGACGGAGATCAGCAGAGGCACGCGCGAGGTGATGCGCGGACGCGATGATCCTGAGGAATTCGAAGCCCGGTTCCGCGAGACCGAGGACGAGATGGTCATGCGGATCGCCCGTCCACTTATGGGGCGGCGCGGCATCATCGTCATCAATGACGAGGCGCATCATTGCTACGAGGTGCCGCCGACTAGCGCAGCGCGCCCTGTAATCCGATCGGAGGAAGAGACGCAGTCCGAAGCGGACGCCGAGGCCGAAGCCAACCGCAGGGAGGCTCGCGTCTGGATTAACGGGATTCGGGCCTTCGATCGAGTGATTGGAGTAAAGGTCGTCTACGACCTATCCGCCACCCCATTTTTCCTGCGTGGATCGGGCCAGGAGGAGGGCAAGCTATTTCCTTGGGTGGCGTCAGACTTTTCGCTGATGGACGCGATTGAGGCAGGCATCGTAAAGGTACCGCGTGTGCCAACGCACGACGATGTCGTGAAGCGGGATGAGCCGATCTTTCGTCATGTTTACAAGCATGTGCGCGAAGACCTACCGCGCAAGGGCCGCCGGAATGGGGGGCGGCAATCACCTGACCAATTGCCGGCGCAACTCGAAGCAGCGTTAAAGGCGCTCTATCGCGACTATGCGGAACGCTACGAGACGTGGAAAGCCATGGGCGCCGAGACACCGCCGGTGTTCATTGTCGTCGCAAACAACACGTCTACATCCAAGCTTATCCACGATTGGATCGCCGGCTGGTGTGAAAATCCGGAGGAGGAAGACCCGACCAAGCGCCGCTGGCGCGCAGGCAATCTTGCGCTGTTCAACAATGTCGAGAACGGCCAACCACTCAATCGCCGCCGCACTGTCCTAATCGACAGCCATGAGCTCGATAGCGGCGAAGCGATTTCCGACGCCTTCAAGGCGGTCGCGGCTGACGAGATTGAGGCCTTTCGGCGCGAATTGCGCCGCACGCCCGGTCGCGACGCTGACGCGCTGACCGATGCCGACCTGCTTCGCGAGGTAATGAATACCGTGGGGCAGAAGGGTAAGCTCGGCGGCCCGGTGCGCTGCGTAGTGTCCGTCTCGATGCTGACCGAAGGATGGGATGCAAACACCGTGACGCATATCCTCGGTTGCCGCGCTTTTGGCACACGTCTGTTGTGCGAGCAGGTGGTCGGCCGGGCGCTTCGCCGCGTATCTTATGAGCCGGACGACCAGGGCATGTTCCAAGCCGAATATGCCGAAGTGCTCGGCGTACCGTTCGACTTCATGCCGGCCAATTCAGTGAAGGACTTCGCGCCGCCTAAGCCGCGTACTCGAATTTTTGCAGACGAGCGTCGTTTAGCGCCCGAAATCCGCTTTCCGCGCGTACTCGGATATCGCGTCCAGTTTCCTAAAGGTCACTTAAACGCGTCATTCAGCGAAGATAGCCGAATGCGACTGGGGGCGCACGAGCAGATTCCCTTGAACACTGAAATCGATCCGCTCGTCGGCGAGGGCATTCGCCTCAATCTTGGCGAGCTGAATGCGATCCGCCAGCAGACCATTGCCTATATGCTCGCCAAACGTGCGCTTGAGCGTTGGGCATCGATGGCCGAGAACTACAAGGAAGAGCCGACCTTCCTGTTCCCCCAGTTCCTTAGCGTCGCGCGCAAATGGCTCACCGAGTGCCTCCTACTGTCGGACGATCGCACCGCGGGATGGTTAAGCCTTGCCAACTATCGCGACGAAGCGGTGGATCGCATCGTGCGCGCCTGCGCTAAAGGCCTCGATCAAGCGGGGTCCGAGGAGATTCTTCCCGTCCTTCAACCCTTCGAGCCTGAGGGCTCAAGCCGCCACGTCGATATGTTCACAGCTAAGACGACCTTGCTCGAAACCGATCCGAAGAAATGTCAGGTCAACTATGTTGTCTATGACCGGGATTGGGAAGCGGCGTTCGCCGAGCGCTTAGAGCGTATCGCCCAGGTTCGGGGCTATGTGAAGAACCACGGACTCGGCTTCGAAGTGCCCTACACCTTCATGGGGCAGGAGCACCGCTATCGGCCGGATTTCATCGTCCACTGGGATGATGGCCGACCCGATCCGCTTCAGCTCGTCGTTGAAATCAAAGGGCGGCGGACGGAGCAGGACAAGGCGAAAGCGACGACGCTCGGGTCGCTGTGGCTGCCGGCGGTAAACAACGCCCGGCGGTTTGGCCGCTGGGGGCCGCCGGTGGAGATCGTCCAGCCTTACGATATGGACAAGGCGCTCGATGAAATGATCGCAGCGTTCGAAGCCGCGATCCCGCGCGCGGTGGCGGCCTGACGATGGCGCGGGAGCCGAGGCAGCCGCTGGCGGTGGCGACCGTTCAGCACAAGCGCGCGCGACGTCCGAACAATCCTACGATGGAGCTGCAGAGTCTGCTCAGCGCAGAAGAGGCGGCGCCAGAAACAGTGACGCTGGCGCGCGCGACCAGCCCGGCGACGCATCCGGAGCTTTACGAACGCAACAAGGCGCTCGACCCTCAGCTGGTTTGGGCGGATGGCAATGACGGACAGGGGGCGGTGCAATTGGCGTGGCGGGGCAAGGATGAGCAAGACGCGGAGCCGCTAACCGTGGACGCGGTGCCGATCTATACGGCGGAGAAGATACACCCGAAAGCGATCATCGACGACATCCGCCGGCGGGCGGCAGCAAGCACGCCCGAGCCAGACGCGCCTGACCTTTTCGCCGACTTCAACGGCATCGATGAGGAAGACCGGCTGGATTTTTACCACCACACTCAGAAATGGACCAATCGACTAATTCTAGGCGATAGCCTGCAGGTGATGGCCAGCCTTGCGCAGAAGGAGGATTTGCGCGGCAAAGTGCAATGTATCTATTTTGACCCGCCCTACGGTATCAAATTCAACTCTAACTGGCAGGTCTCAACGCGCAAACCAAAGATTCAGGATGGCAAGGCGGCTGACATAAGTCGCGAGCCAGAACAGGTTAAGGCATTTCGAGATACTTGGTCCGACGGCGTACACAGCTACCTGAGCTATCTACGCGATAGACTTGCGACCATGCGCGAGCTGTTGACCGAGAGCGGGTCAATTTTTCTACAAATCGGTGACGAAAATGTCCACCGCGTGCGAGCGGTCATGGATGAGATTTTCGGAAGTCAGAATGTAATATCACTTATCTCATTTCGTACGACCACCGGTCTTGGTGAAGAATATCTTGATGCTTCGTGTAACTATATTCTTTGGTACGCGCGCGACCGATCTATGCTGAAATATAGAGAGCCCTACAAGCCAAAGACCCTGGAAGATGACGTGGGAGCCAGATACCGTCGAGTAGAATCGGCACCGTTCGAACGTCGCCCGATGTCATCCACTGAGCGGTCAAATGGTGATAATATTCTGGCGGGGATGCGCGTCTACCGACACGACAATCTCACATCACAAAGCGGTGGTGAAAATTCTGCCTTTCCGGTTCTTTTCGGAGGTCAAACGTTTCGACCAGGAAAAGGTTACTGGAAGACAAATGAGACTGGGATGCAGCGGCTCGCGCGAGCCTCTCGACTTGCAAACCCCACACCCAACTCGCTTCAATATGTGAGGTATTTGGACGACTTCAGCGTAGCCCGCTTCAGCAACGTCTGGACCGATACGCAAACGGGAGCGTTTACCGACGACAAGCTTTATGTCGTCCAGACCAACGTGAAGGTGGTTGAACGCTGCATACTTATGGCCACGGATCCCGGCGACTTGGTGCTCGACCCGACCTGCGGCTCCGGCACTACTGCTTATGTTGCCGAACAATGGGGCCGGCGCTGGATCACGATCGATACAAGCCGCGTCGCGTTAACGTTGGCGCGGACACGGCTAATGGGCGCGCGCTATCCTTGGTATGCGTTGAAGGACAGCGAGCAGGGAGCGGTCGAGGAACTGGCGCTGAGGTTTGGCCGAAAGCCGACTGAAGCCGAGGCCGCGGAAGCGCGCAAGGGGCCGTTCACCAACGACATCGCGCACGGCTTGGTACTCAACCGCGTGCCGCATATCACGCTCAAGTCGATCGCCAACAACAAGGCAATCGACGTCATTTGGGAACAGTGGCAGGAGCAGCTTGAGCCATTGCGCGCCACTCTGAACGCCGCCGCCGGCACGGCTTGGGAAGATTGGCAAGTTCCTCGCGCGCCGATCCATCCATGGGGCCAGAAGGCCGCGAAGGCGCACGCCAAGGCCAAGGAACTGATAGCCGAACGTGGTCGAATGTATGCGGACGATGATTGCGATGAAGTTGATTTCAGGAACCACGACAGGAAAATCGGCAAGGCGATCGGGGACCTGAACAAGCTCACCGGCCGGACCTTCACGATAGATGACCTGCCCGAACATGCCGGCGATCCCTTGCCGGCCGCGGCGCTTCAGGCACATGCCGCTTGGTGGGACGCGCGGGTCCGCCGGCAGAACGAAATCGACGCCTCGATCGCCGCCAACGCCGAAACCGAATATCTGGTCGACAAACCCGTCGAGCTGAAAGGCACGGTTCGCGTCGCTGGCCCCTTCACGGTCGATAGCCTCTCACCCCATCGCGTCCTTCCCGCCGACGAGGACGATCCGATGCTCCTTGCGGCGCTGGATGACGACTGCGACGCGTCCGAAACCGATCGCCGTCCCGTAAGGCTTGCCACACGTAATGATGATGGAGACGCGAGCGATGATTTCATGCGCGTCGTGCTCGACAACCTTAAGGTGGCAGGTGTCGGCAACACCAAGAAAGGTGAGCGACTACGCTTTAGCGCGATCCGCCCTTTCGCCGGCCGTTATGTCAATGCCGAAGCGCGTTACACCGAGGGCGAGAGCGAAGGCGCCCCCGAGCGTCGCGCCGCCATTTTTATCGGCCCGGAGTATGATACCGTTACACGGACGATGATCGTCGCCGCCGCCCGCGAAGCGGCAGACCTGTTCGACGTGCTCGTAGTTTGTGGTTTTGCCTTCGAGGCGCACGCATCCGCTGAAACGATGACGCTCGGCCGGCTTACCGTGCTCAAGGTCAATATGAACCAAGATTTGCGCATGGGCGACCGCCTCAAGACGGCGGACCAAGGCAATCTGTTTGTGGTCTTCGGCGAGCCCGATGTCGCGCTCAATCGGCGCAGCGACGGCGATTACGAAGTCGAGATCAAGGGCGTTGACATTTTTAACCCGAATACTGGCGAGCAGAAATCGTCCGGCAAAGTCGAAGACGACGTAGCGTGCTGGTTCATTGACGACGATTACGACGAAACCAGTTTCTTTGTCCGCCAAGCCTATTTCCTAGGCGGCAAAGACCCCTACGAGAAACTAAAAACCGCAATGAAGTCCGAACTGGATGAGGACGCCTGTAGCGTACTCAACTCGACCGTCTCTCGTCCGTTCTCCCCGCCCTCGACCGGCAAGATCGCAGTCAAGGTCATCAACCATTATGGCGACGAGGTGATGAAGGTATACCCGGTCGCGGAAGCGGGGAGCTAAAAAATGGCGATGGGGGGATTTTACGACCGACTGAAGGCTTCGCGAGCGGACGGGGGATCACCGGAAGGCGAGGAGCTGGAAACCTGTGTCGAAAACACCGTCGCCGCGTTGCTCTCGTCCGAAACCGATGCGCGCCGGCCAGGTATGCTGCTCGGCAAGATCCAATCGGGCAAGACACGGGCGTTTCTCGGCATCATCGCCTCCGCCTTTGACAACGGCTTCGACGTCGCTGTCGTGCTGACCAAGGGGACTAAAACGCTCGCTCAGCAGACGGTCAATCGCATCTCCAAGGAGTACCGCGTGTTCCGCGAGGCCGAGGAACTCGCGGTGTTTGACATCATGAATGTGCCAAACCTGACCGATTGGGAAATCGACGGCCACAAGCTGATCTTCGTCGCCAAGAAGGAGACGAACAATATGCGACGGCTTGTGAGGCTGTTTGCCGAAACCCACACGCGGCTTCGATCCAAGCGCGTCCTAATCGTCGATGACGAAGCTGACTTTGCCTCGATCCGTTTCACGAAAAAGAAGGGGTCGAACGACATCGAACAGGGGCGGATTGCCGACCGCATAGACGAACTGCGGCGCGAGCTGAGCAATCCGGCGGTGTTACAGGTGACTGCAACGCCCTACTCGCTCTATCTCCAGCCCGACGAATACGAAACTACGCCAGGTCAGAACTTCACTTTCGAACCGAAGCGGCCTGCCTTCACCCAGCTCGTGCCGATCCACGGCGGTTACGTTGGAGGCGACGAATATTTCGGCGAGCATGAGGAGGACGCGCCGGAATTCTATCTGTGGCACCCCGTTTCCGACGACGAACTCACCGCGCTTAAAAAGGAAGACCGCCGGCGCGTCCGCGCCGATGAGGCGTTGTGTTCGCCGCGGACTGCGGCCCTGCGCCACGCCTTAGTTACGTTTGTCACCGCCGCCGCGATCCGGCGCTTGCAGCAGAAAACCGACGGCTCCCCGCCAAAGCGATACTCAATGATCGTCCACGTCGAGACAGCGCGGGCATCCCACGCGTGGCAGCACACCGTGACGAAAGAGATCGTCAATGGCATGGCCGCCGCGGCGCGGGCCAACGACCCCGTCTTCGACGAAATCGTTCAGCGCTCGATCGACGATTTGGCGCGATCCGTCTCCGCTGGCGGATATTCCATGCCGGAACGCGCGGACCTAATTAGCGATGTGCGCGACGCTTTCGTTAAGGGCGGGGTCGTTACGGAGCGCGTCAACTCGGACAATGATGTTCAGGCGTTGCTAGATGAGAACGCCGAACTTCGTCTGCGAACACCGTTCAACGTCTTCATTGGCGGTCAGATTCTTGATCGCGGTATTACCGTACCAAATCTGCTTGGGTTCTTCTACGGCCGCTCCCCAAAGAAGATGCAGCAGGACACAGTGCTGCAACACGCGCGCATGTATGGCGCGAGGCCGAGGCCTGATTTGGCTGTCAGCCGATTCTACACCACGCCTTCAAATTTCGGCACTCTAAAGCGCATCCACGAGTTCGACGCCGCTCTACGCCACGCATTTCTGACCGGGGCGCATGATCGAGGCGTTGCCTTCGTCATGAAGGATGACAGCAACCGGGTCGTACCGTGTGCGCCGAGCAAGATACTCGTGTCGAACATAGTCGCTCTGCGGCCCAACGGAGCACTCGTGCCGTTTGGCTTTCAGACGAAGGCCAAAACTGATCTCACCCGAATCGCCGCAACGGTGACCAAGCTCGTTCCAAGCGACGCTGTCGATACCCACGCACCAATCCAGATTACGTGTGAACAGGCCGTGGCTATCCTGTCCGCGATTGAGCCGTCCTTCAATTTTGAGGACGGTTACCTATTCGATTGGGAAGCTGCGCGCGCTGCTATCGAATACTATTCAAAGGTCGCTTCACCGCCTGAAACTCGCGGAGCCTGTTGGTTGTTTGCCCAAACAGGCCGAACAATTAGCCGCAGGCGTACTGGTGGACGCTATTCGGACGCTCCATTGTCGTATCAGGAACGCGCTGCATTCCGCTCACTCCCCGGATCATTGCCGATCCTAGCGCTACTCCAACAGGAAGGCCGTGAGGAAGATGGCTGGCGGGGCTCACCATTTTGGTGGCCTGTCTTAGTCGCGCCGGCGCGATCAGTTCCCAGCATCTTTGCAACCTCTGTCCACGAGTCCGACGCTCCTGACGAAGAAGATTTAGATTGACGCCGGAGCTCTTCACGCTTCTGGAAGCAAGCTGACGGTATCGAGCCAGCGGCCAGGCGAAGTTGGAAGAACTGGTCGCCGTCCGGAATTCCAGCGCGACCATATTGAGCCACCGGCGACGATTTGGTAAGACTTAGGACACCGGCCGCCGCTCCTGGCGGAACTCGAACCGTCGCTACGATCGCGCCGGTGGGCCATAAAACGGGCCACCGCGAATACGCATCAAAGTATTGAATTTAATATCAAAATCTTGGTTGAAATGTGGGGGTCCTCTTCTGGCACCAGTTTCTGCCTCTGGATTCGTCCAGAGGCGTCCAGCAAGCGGCTGGTCCCCTCAACATATCGCCGGCATGGCGGCACGTACGCTCCGCGCTATTT
>Ga0136846_1224968_pt1 | contig 13498 bp, 10 predicted proteins | sample HopSoiMetagenom2_FD_96841 | JGI IMG/M metagenome (GOLD analysis project Ga0136846, IMG submission 96841) | Grasslands soil microbial communities from Hopland, California, USA - 2 Assembly 2016 (version 4) | ecosystem: Environmental > Terrestrial > Soil > Grasslands | place: USA: Hopland... | reverse complement strand
TGAGGAGATACGCAACGCTCGGGCTGCTCGCCCTGCTCGTGGGCGCGCTGGCGCTTGCCGCGGCAGGCTGCGGCGGCAAGAAGAGCTCGAGCAGCAGTGGAGGCAAGGTTTCGGCGCTGCCGGCATCGTCGTGCACGCCACAGGAATACAAGGGCGAAGGCGATCCGGACGTGTTGATCGCGACAGACTTCCCGATGCAGGGCAGCTCGCGCACCCAGACACTCCAGATCGTGGGCGCGACGCGGTACCTGCTCGACCAGCAGGGCTGGAAGGCAGGCGACCACAAGGTTGCCCTCCAGGTCTGCGACGATGCAACCGCTCAAGCGGCGAAGTGGGATCCTGACAAGTGCAGTCGTAACGCACACGCCTACGCGCAGAACGCGAGTCTCGTGGGTGTCATCGGGACGTTCAACTCGGGTTGCGCGGCAATCGAGATCCCCGTGATGAACCAGGCTCCGGGTGGCGGGCTTCTGCTGCTCTCCCCGGCGAACACGTACGGCTGCCTGACCGAACCGTGTGCGGGCAACGAACCGGAGAAGTACTACCCGACTGACAAGCGGACGTACGCTCGTGTAGCGCCCAGCGACCCGAACCAGGGTGCGGTGGACGCCAAGTTCCTGAGCACCCAGGGTGTCAAGAGCGTGTACATCCTGAACGACAAGGAAGCGTACGGCCTGGGAATCGCGAAGAACTTCCAGGGCGCTGCGAAGGCACTCGGGATGAAGGTGCTGGGCTTCTCCGCCTATGACCCGAAGCAGCCGAGCTTCCAGGCGACGTTCACCAAGATCAAGGCAACGAATCCGGATGCGGTCTTCGTCGGCGGGCTCGTCGACGAGAACTCGGGCCAGTTGATCAACGACAAGGTCGCGGTTCTCGGTCCGAACGACGGCGCGGTCAAGTTGATGTTGCCGGACGGATTCACCACAGACGCCATCTTCCAGCGCAGCGAGGGTGGCACCCCGAACGCCAAAGGCGCGTACTTCAGCGTCGCCGGCGTCGGGATCGACAAGTACACGGGCGCAGCCGAGAAGTTCATCAGCGGCTTCAAGGCGACGCTGAACGGCAAGGCGGTCGACCCCTATGCGATCCTCGGCGCGCAGGCCGCGCGGGTTCTGCTCGACGCGATCGCGAACTCGGACGGAAGCCGCCAAGGCATCATCGACGAGGTCTTCAAGACCAAGGTGAACAACGGCCTCATCGGCTCGTTCGAGATCAACGAGAACGGCGACATCACCGGTGCGAAGGGTGCTGCGCTGCTCTTCACGATCTACAAGGGCACGACCAAACTCGAGACTCTGAAGACAACGGCCCCGGAGGCGAATCTCGTCGACGCGGCGCGCAAGGCAGCAGCGGGCTAGTCCCCGCTCGAGCAAGATCGTCTTGGGGAGGGCTCCGGCCCTCCCCAAGACTCTCTAGGACTTCGGCCAATCGCAGCTTCAGCCCGCACCGAGCAGCAGTCCAGGCTGGCGACGCTCTTCGGAGGCCGGCGTCCCTCCCTCACGTCCTTGCTCGGCGGCGTCTTCGTCGCGCTGCTCATCGCCTGGCTGATCGTCAATCTCGTCAAGACGCCGAGCGACTTCTTCACCGTCATGCTGATCGGGATCACAACCGGATCGGTGTACGCGTTGATCGCACTCGGTTACACGCTCGTTTACGGCATCCTGCAGCTGATCAACTTCGCGCACGGTGACGTGTTCGCGTTGTGCGGGCTCTTTGCGAGCACCATCGTGCTCTCCCTCCTTGGCTTGAACGAGAACACTTCCGCGATCGGCATCGCCGGTGGCCTGCTCCTGACGCTTCTGATCGTCGTGGCTTTCGGGTTGCTTGTGAACACGTCGATCGAGTTCATCGCCTACCGGCGCCTTCGGAACGCTCCGCGGCTCGCCGTGTTGATCACCGCCGTCGGCATGTCGTTCATCGTCCAGAACGTCTCGCTCGCCGTCTTCGACGTGAACTTCCGCAGCCTGCCGCCGCTGATCTCGGAGTCGAACGTGTTCAAGGTCGGCAGCGTCACGTACCAGTGGAACCAGTTCTTCGCCGTGTTGGTGACGATCCCGGTCCTGCTCCTGCTGAGCTGGCTCGTCAAGTCGACGAAGCAGGGCAAGGGCATGCGCGCGGTTTCCCAGGACCCGGACGCCGCCGCGATCATGGGGGTGAACGTCAACCGCACGATCTCGTTCACGTTCGCGCTCGCCGGGGGTCTCGCCGGAGTGGCCGGCCTGCTCTACCTGATCGAATTCAACATCCGCTACGACACCGGCTTCGAGCTCGGGCTGATCGCCTTCACCGCGGCCGTGCTCGGCGGAATCGGAAATCTCACCGGCGCCGTTCTCGGCGCGCTCATCATCGGCTTGATCCAGGCCTTCAACGAGGGTCTCGGCTGGGCGGCTCCCGGTAGCGACTGGACACGTTCGATCGTGTTCGGCCTGTTGATCGCGATCCTCGTCTTCCGCCCGGAGGGCCTGCTCGGAGAGAGAACGCCAGAGGGGGCGTGACGATGCGCGAACGCCTACGTGGAGTCAGCAAGCTCGAGCCGCTCGACGGCGTCTTTGGCGCCTGGAGACGCTTGCCGCACGGGCTCCGCGCGGCGCTACCCGCGATCGTCGTGATCGCTCTCGCCGCGACCTATCCCTACTACGTGTCGAGCCTGCCCACCGACGTCCCGGTGATCCTCGCGTTCCCGGACGTCGGCGCATGCGTCACCATCATCATCTTCGTGATGATGGCCGTCGGCCTGAACATCGTCGTCGGCTATGCAGGGCTCCTCGATCTCGGCTACGTCGCCTTCTACGCAATCGGCGCCTACACCGCCGGCTGGCTGGCATCGGGCCAGTTCCAGCAGGTGCACTTCCACTTCGGTTCGGTCGGGATCGGCAAGGAGCAGAACGGCATTCACATCTCGATCTGGCTCGTGCTGCTCTGCGCGGGACTCCTCACCGCAGTCGGCGGGATCATCATCGGCCTGCCGACATTGCGGCTGCGCGGCGACTACCTCGCAATCGTCACGCTCGGGTTCGGCGAGATCATCCCGCAGTTCGTTCGAAACGCCGACAGCATCAAAGGCTTCGATCTCACGCATGGGACTTTCGGCATCAGTCCGATCGACTCGCCCGGGTTCGGCGAGCATCTGAACAAGGCGGTCGGGTTACCAGTCAACTACCAGAGCTCGTTCGACCGCGAACGTTTCTTCTTCTGGACCGCGCTCGCACTTTTGCTGCTCGCCGTGTTCTGCTCGCTGCGACTGCGCGAATCGCGGCTCGGTCGCGCGTGGATCGCCATCCGCGAGGACGAGACCGCTGCGGGCGCGATGGGGATCCCATTGATGCGCACGAAAACCTGGGCGTACGCGATCGGCGCCTTCTTCGGCGGCATGGCCGGCGCCTACATCGCGAGCTTCAACTCCGGCGCGTTCCCGAGCCAGTTCCAGTTCAACATCTCAGTCTTCCTGCTCTGCATGGTCATCCTCGGCGGAATGGGCAGCCTCTGGGGCGTCGTCGTCGGCGGGACGATCCTCGCCTGGCTGAACGTCGAAGGTCTTGCGAACATCGGCAGCTGGGTCAACGCGCACACGCCGCTCAACGTCGAGGTGGCGAAGTACCAGTTCGGGATCTACGGGATCATCATCGTGCTGATGATGCTGTTCCGCCCTGTAGGCCTCATCCCGGAGCGGCGCCGCAAGCGTGAGATCGAGGAAGGCGCCGGAGCATCGGACCGGGACAAGAGCGTCTACGCGGTCCTCGAGGCCGAGGATCCAAGGGAGAAATGACCATGGCCCCGCGCGATCTCCTCACGACAGAGAACATCCGGAAGGAGTTCGGCGGGCTCGTGGCGGTCTCCGAGCTCGACTTCACGATTCCGGAACGCTCGCTCGTGAGCCTGATCGGCCCGAACGGCGCCGGCAAGACGACCTTCTTCAACATGCTCACGGGCGTGTACACGCCGACCGGGGGCAGGATCCTCTTCGACGACCACGACGTGACGGGGAAGCCGCCCCACGCGATCACCAAGCTCGGCATCGGCCGCACGTTTCAGAACATCCGTCTCTTCCCGCAGATGACCGCGCTCGAGAACGTCCTCGTCGGGATGCACTGCCGACTCAGAGGAGGGATCCTCGGCTCCATCTTCGGAACGCCGCGCGTGCGGCGCGAAGAGCGTGAGGCGCACGACAAGGGGCGCGAGCTCCTGAGCTACTCCGGTCTCGGCCGCGTCGACGACGAGCTGGCCGAGAACCTCTCGTACGGAGACCAGCGCCGGCTCGAGCTGGCGCGCGCTCTCGCGACGGAGCCCAAGCTGCTCCTGCTCGACGAGCCGACGGCCGGGATGAACCCGCAGGAGACCGTGCGCTTCACGGAGTTTCTCGGCAGGCTGCAGCGGGACCGCCCGATCGCGATCCTGCTGATCGAGCACGACATGAAAGTGATCATGGGCGTCTCCGAGCGCGTGACGGTCCTCGACTACGGGGAGAAGATCGCGGAGGGCACTCCCGCCGAGATCCAGCGCGACGAGCGCGTGATCGAGGCCTACCTCGGCAAGTCGGCCACGACGACGTGACGACGTCCCCGCAGAACGGTGCGTTGCTCACCGTCGAGAAGGTGCACACCTACTACGGGTCGATCGAGGCGTTGAAGGGAATCACGATCGAGGTGCGCGAGGGCGAGATCGTGACTCTGATCGGCGCGAACGGCGCCGGCAAGTCGACGATGCTCCGCTCGATCAACGGGCTCAACCATCCCCGTCGCGGCTCGATCGTGTTCGGCGGCAAGGACATCACCCGAGAACCGCCGCACGACGTCGTGCGGCTCGGCATCTCGCAGTCGCCCGAGGGCCGCAAGCTGTTCCCACGCATGTCCGTGCTCGAGAACCTCGAGATGGGCGCCTTCCAGCGCCGTGACCGCTCGGAGCTCCGCAGCGACCTCGAACGCGTCTACGCGCTCTTTCCCCGGCTCTCGGAACGAAAGCAGCAGCGCGCGGGGACCCTCTCCGGCGGCGAGCAGCAGATGGTCGCGATCGGCCGCGCGCTCATGGCTCATCCGAAGCTGCTTCTACTGGACGAGCCGTCGATGGGGCTCGCCCCGATCTTCGTCGAGCGCGTTTTCGAGACAATCGTGGAGATCAACCAGCAGGGCACGACCATCCTGCTCGTCGAGCAGAACGCGATGATGGCGCTCGAGGTGGCGAGCCGCGGCTACGTCCTCGAGACCGGCAAGGTGGCACTCGCGGACGAAGCGAAGGCGCTTCTCCGGAACGAACAGGTGAGAAAGACGTATCTTGGCGAGACCGATTAGCGAAAGGAGCTCCCCCTTGTTCCGCTCGAAGACCCTTGTGCTGGCAGGCGCGATCGTCCTCCTCCTCGCTTTCGCCGGCAGCGGCTGCGGCGGGAGCAGCAAGAAGAGCAGCGAGTCGACGACAACCCAAACGACCAACACCGGCAATGGTGCGTCGATCACCGCCCCGGCGTCGATCGCGAGCGCAGGCAAGCTCGTCTTCTGCAGCGACATCACGTATCCACCGGAGGAGTCGTACAAGGAGGGCACGACCACCCCAGAAGGGTCCGACATCGACATCGGCAACTACATCGCCGAGAAGATGGGCGTGAAGGCGCGTTTCGACAACACCGGCTTCGACGGAATCATCGCGGCGCTGCTCGCGAAGAAATGCGATGCCGTCATCTCGGGGATGAACGACACGCCCGAGCGGCGGAAGCAAGTGGCGTTCGTCGACTATCTCAAGGTCGGGCAGTCCTTCATGGTCAAGAAGGGCAATCCCGAGAACATCACCGGCATCGACAGCCTGGCCGGCAAGTCTGCGTCGGTCGAGACCGGCACGACGAACAAGGACTTCCTGGACGCACAGAGCAAGCGACTCACTTCCCAGGGCAAGAAGGCGATCAAAGTCGTCACGTTCCCGAAGGACACCGATGCGGCGAACGCACTGCGAACCGGCCGCGTCGATGCGTACTTCGGAGATGCCCCGGTGGTGGCGTACTACATCGAGAAGACACCGGAGGCATTCTCGCTCGGAGGCACCCCCGTGAATCCGATCTCGATCGGTATCGCGATCAACAAGTCGAACACGGAGCTCCAGTCGGCCGTGACCAAGGCGATCGACATGATGTATTCAGACGGGACGATGGACACGATCCTGACCAGGTGGAAGCTCGCCGGGGCGGTCGCGAAGCTGAAGTAAGGAAATGCTTCTCGCCGCTCTCGACTGGCACATCCTGTGGCAGCGGATCTTCCACCCTGACCATGTGTTCGTCCTCGCACTCTGGCGAACGATCTACATCTCGGTTTTGGCGCAGGTCCTGGGGGTCGTCCTCGGATTGATCTTCGCGTTCATGCGCATGTCGAGGTTCCTGCCGCTGCGCTTGCTCTCCGGCCTCTACGTGCTGATCTTTCGTGGGACGCCGCTCATCGTCCAGATCTTCTTCGTCTACTTCGGCGCCAATCTCCTCTTCGGCTTCAACCTGATCCCGCGCACCGTCGACTTCGGGCTTTTTCACATGGACGGCGCGGCCTTTGCCGGGATCATCGCCCTCGGCCTCAACGAAGGCGCGTACATGCGGGAAATCATCCGCGCCGGAATCGACGCGGTCGACACGGGTCAGATGGAGGCGGCCAAATCGCTGGGAATGCCGCACCGCATCGCAATGAGGAGGGTCGTCCTGCCCCAGGCAACGCGATTCATCATCCCGCCGCTGGGCAACGAGTTCAACAGCATGATGAAGAATTCGTCGCTCGTGTTCTTCATCGGAGTGACCGAGCTCTTCGGCGACGCGGAGATCCGCTATTCGACGACGTTCAAGCCGGTCGAGTACTTCCTGGCCGTGGCCTTCTGGTATCTCGTGCTCACCAGCGTGTGGAGCGTGATTCAGGCGCAGATCGAACGGAAGCTGGCTGTGAGCGAGCGTGGTGACGAGCTTAGCTTCAGGGAACGGGTCTTCGAGGCGTGGGCTCCTGTGAGTGCCTGGGGAAGGGGGGCCCGGTGACGGAGGACGGCAACGTCATGTTCGCCGAAGACGTGCACAAGAGCTTCGGCCGTCTCGCGGTTTTGAAAGGCATCTCTCTCACCGTCAAGAACGGCGAGCGGGTTTGCATCATCGGCGCCTCCGGATCGGGAAAGTCGACGTTCCTTCGCTGCATCAACCACCTCGAGAAGATCGATTCGGGCCGGATCGAGGTGAACGGCCATCTCATCGGCTACCGCGAGGAGAAGGGGCGGATCGTCGAGGACACCGAGAACAACATCGCCAGGCAGCGGTGCGAGATCGGAATGGTCTTCCAGCGCTTCAACCTCTTTCCGCACATGACCGCTCTAGAGAACATCATCGAGGCGCCGGTTCGTGTTCGCAAGATCAGCAAGCCGGTTGCCGTCAAGGAAGGCGAAGCGCTGCTCGCTCGCGTCGGTCTCGCCGACAAGCGGAACGTCTACCCGGGGAAGCTGTCCGGGGGCCAGCAACAGCGCGTGGCAATCGCACGCGCGCTGGCCATGAAGCCGGCGCTGATGCTCTTCGACGAACCCACGAGCGCGCTCGACCCCGAGGTGATCGGAGAAGTGCTCGACGTGATGAAGGCGCTGGCATTCGAGATGGGGACGACGATGATCGTCGTCACGCACGAGATGGGCTTCGCGCGCGAGGCGGCCGACCGCGTCGTGATGATGGACGACGGCAGGATCATCGAAGAGGGACCTCCTGCGCACTTCTTCGACAATCCGCGGGAAGATCGCACGAAGCAGTTTCTCTCGAAGATCCTCTAGGTGTCAGCTCGGCTGACTCGAATCGGAAAGTAGGGCGGCGCGAGGAGGAAACCGATGCGCGGCGGACGCTCGGTCCAGCCGCGCGCCATCGTCAACGCCGCGCCCGCTCCGTGGGTGGGCACGAAGCCGAGCTGACGAGCGGCGCCGTGATCGCGGCAGCCGGCGATGATGACGTGTCCGAGGCGCCCGAGTGCCGGCCGGCAGGCGTCCCAGTCGACGAAGGGCAGCAGCGGATGGCACGATCTGCCTGCGCGGTATGCCTCCAGCGCGCGCACGTCGCTACCTGCTGAACGCTCCGCTTCGGCGAGCGCGGCCTCGTCGGGGCCCGTGGCTCGCGTTGCCGCGAAGAACGCGCGGTACGGCTGTTGCGTGGGATGTGCGAAGTGGCGCTGGAAGCGGTGAAACAGAATCGCGGTACCACCCTCCGCGAGGGGAAACGAGTCGCGCCAGAGCCGTAGTGCGAGCCCGAGCCCGAGATGCGCGCCCAGGAGGGGGTTCGGCCGCTCGCGAGGCAGATAGGGAGTCGTGCGCGGGATCCCGATGCAGACGGCGTCCAGCTCGCGGTCGAGCGTTATTCCGCGCAGCTCGACCCCGCGGAGCAGCGCTTCGGTGTGCGCAACCGAGGGCGGGCCCGCGAAGACGCCTGCCACGGTGCGGTCGAGCGGGAGAGAGCGCAAGACGTACGCACGGAGTGGCCCGGGCAGGCCGCGGAAGACCTGGCGGAACGGTGAGCGGACAACGCGTTCGAGTGCCTCGGCCTCATAGGGATAGCCGCCGAGCGTGCCGCCGAGCCTCGGATGGTTGAGGACGAGAGAAACCCCGATGACCGGCACGCGCCGCGCCAGGGCGCGCTCGAGCTCGAGCCCCAGGCGCCAGCCTTGCGATGCCGACGTCTCGAGCAGCGAGTACGCATTCGCTGCGCGAAGAACTTCCTTGCAGGCGGCACCGACGAACGCGGCCGGCCCGCCGTGCAGAACGGTCTCGGCCGCAGTCACGACGACAACCACGTCGGTGCGTGCGAGAGACGGATGCACGCGGAGTGGGATCGAGCCCGAGCTGCCGACGTCAACGAGGTCCTCGCGCTCGACGTCATGCACCTCGACGTGTCCGTGGAAGCGGCGCGCGAACTCAGGGGAGACCAGCGTCTCGAGCCGATCGCCGCCCGCGCGCCGCGCGAGCCCGCCGGCGACGAGCAATGTCTGGTAGCCGGTTGGAATTCCCAACCGCTCCAGCTCGGCAACTGCGGCGGCGATCGCGGCATGCCGCGGATCGCGCTCGACGCCCGGAATGGGAAGGGCCGGTGGCTCGACGACGATCGTCGCGCGGGCACCACGGGACACGATTGCCTCGAGGGGCTGGCCGGCGAGCGGGAAGCGCAACGCGTCGCGCACCGCTGCGGCGACGTCTGCGACGGAGTCGCCGGGTGGAGGCGGCCGCAGTACGAGCGCGTCATCCTCGGCGGTCACGACGACGAGCCGTGAGCCCGCCAGCAGCGGGACGCGTTTCACGGCACGTGCCGGTAGAGGCGCGAAAAGGTCGGCCGGAATCCCCGTGCCTTGAAGAAGCGGTCCGCGAGCAGATTCACCACGCGCCAGTCGATCGTCATGGCGCGATAACCGCTCTCATGCGCCCAGCGCATCGCATGTGCCATAAGTGCGCGGCCGACGCCCGAGCCGCGCACGTCCGACTGCGTCGTCGCGAGGGCGAGGTCGATGCTTCCCTCTGGAATCCGCAGGTCGCCGCCTTCGCGCCGGTACAGCAGTACATGGCCGACGACGTGACCGCCTCGCTCCGCGACGAAGTGCGTGAACCTCTCGTCGTCCCACGTGTCGGCCCAGTCCGCTCGAACCTCCTCGTCGCTCGCGACGACTCTTCCCGAGAGGCTCGGAGCTGCGCGCAGGTGCTCGCTGAAGGCACGCTCCAGAGCCGCGACGGCACCGAGGTCAGAGACGCGGCCCTCGCGGATCTCCACACCCGCGCCCACGCGCGACTCGGGAAGCGTCTCACGGACCGCGTAGGTGAACTGCAGGCCGAACGCGAGCCTGAACCACGCGTCGACCAGGCCGGTGTCCGTGGCAGGGACGTAGACGCGGTGACGGTCGAGCCCTGCCGCCATCCAGTCCGAGCCGAGAGATTCGTAGAGGTCCCGGATCAGCTCGGGCTCGCGCGCGGCGCACCCGGCAAACCCGACCTCGGTCGATCCATCGTCCTGCGGCGAGCCGATCAGGTAGGCAGCCACGTCACCGTCGACGAGCGCGACAGCGCCCGCAGCCCCGTCGGCCGACAGCGCTCCTTCGATGTGGGCCCGAAAGTCTCCGCCGTCGGGGAGGAGGGCCTCCGCCGCACGATGCCGGGCGTGACGCTCTTCGAGCAACCGCGCAGAGCCCGACAGGTGGGTCGCGGAAAGTGGATGAATTTGGAGCGCTGGCATCGGCGCCGGACGATAGCGTTGACGGTCGATGCCGAAGACCCTCACAGGCGCCGAGCTGCAGCTCGACGATGCGCCCGTCCGCGATGCCGAGCTCTTCCTCGTGGACGGCAACAACCTCGCCTACCGGGCGTTCTTCGCGCTGCCCGAGGAGCTCGCGACGACGGAAGGATTCCCGACGAATGCGCTCCTCGGGTTCACGAACATGCTCTTCAAGCTCCTGTCCGACTACAAGCCGAAGGGGGTTGCGGTCGCGTGGGACACCCGTCCGGCCGAGCGGCTGGAGGTGGCAGGTGACTACAAGGCCGACCGTCGCCCGACGCCGGACCTGCTCTCCGAGCAGTTCCCGTACTTCCGCCCCATCGTCGAGGCGTTCGGCTACCGCAACCTCGAGTTCGAGGGGTGGGAGGCAGACGACGTGATCGCGACGCTCGCGACGCGAGCCGACGAAGCCGGAATCCGGACTGCGATCGTCTCGACCGACCGCGATGCGTTTCAGCTCGTCTCCGACAACGTCAGCCTGATGATGACGCCGCGTGGCGTCTCGGACGTGCAGGTGTACACGCCGGACCGCGTCGAAGCTCGCTACGGCATCCGCCCGGATCAGATTCCGGACTTCATCGGACTCAAGGGGGACACCTCGGACAACATCCCGGGGATCCCAGGGATCGGCGACAAGACCGCCGGACAGCTGATCGCACAGTACGGGTCGCTCGAGGAAGTGATCGAGCACGCGGACGACCTCTCGCCTGCGCGCCGAAAGAACGTCACGGAGCACGCGGACCAGGCGCGGCAGTCGAAGCAGCTCGCGACGATGCGCCGAGATCTCGAGCTCAACTGCGACCCGGCCGAGCTCGTGCTCCTCCCGCCCGACCGCTCGGAGCTCCGGGAGATGTTCCGGCGCTTCGAGTTCCGGAATCTGCTCGGGCGCGTCGACATTCTCGACGAGGCGGTACCTGCGCAGCCCATGCGCGTGCAGGGCACCGAGGTCGCATGGCGAGAGGGTGAGCTGCCGGAAGTGCGTTCGCGCGCTTCGCTGGCGATCCACGACGGGCGTTTTGCGCTCGCTCAGGAAGACGGCGTCATCATCGGCGACTGGGAGCCGGGGCTCGAGCGTCGCCTCGACGACGCGGAGCTGATCGCACACGACTTCAAGGCCTTGCCGCGGCTCACCATGGAACCGGCGGAGGACACGATGCTGCTCGCATACCTGATCGAGCCGGGCCGAGCCGCCTACGGGCTCGACGATCTCGCACAGGAGTACGGCGTCGAGCCGATTCCGACTCCTGCGACTGAGGATCAGACCGCCGCACTCGTGCGCCATGCCGAGACGCCACGGCGGCTGGCGGCAACGATGCTCGATCGAGTCCGCGAGCGCGGCGCCGAGGATCTGTATCGCAACATCGAGCTCCCTCTCACTGCCGTCCTTGCGGCGATGGAGGACGCCGGCGTGAAGATCGACACGTACCGGATGGGGGAGATCACTGCGCGCCTCGCCGACCGCGTCGAGGAGCTCGAGGCGAAGGCGTACGAGCTCGCCGGCGAGGAGTTCATGATCGGCTCGACGCAGCAAGTTGCGCGGATCCTCTTCGAGAAGCTCCAACTGACGCCGGGCCGCAAGGGGAAGACGGGTTACTCAACTGACACGCGCGTGCTGCGCAGCATTCGCGGCGAGCACGAGATCGTGCCGGTGATCGAGGAGTGGCGCGAGTACTCGAAGCTTCTGAACACATATCTCGGGCCGTTGCCCTCGCTCCTTTCCGAACAAGACGCGCGCCTGCACACGACGTTCAACCAGACCGTGGCCTCGACGGGCCGCCTCTCGACGACGAACCCGAACCTGCAGGCGATCCCGATTCGCACCGAGCTCGGGAAGGAGATCCGATCTGCCTTCGTCCCCGAGACCGGTGCGCGCCTGCTCTCCGCCGACTACTCACAGATCGAGCTGCGCATCCTCGCGCATGTCTCGGGGGAGCCGAAGCTGCGTGAGGCTTTCGCGCGCGGCGACGACATCCACACTGCCACCGCGGTCGAGGTGCTCGGCAAGGACCCGTCCGAGTTGACCTCCGGCGATCGCTCGATCGCCAAGATGATCAACTTCGGGATCGTGTACGGGATCTCGGCCTTCGGTCTCTCCGAGAATCTCGAGATTCCGCGCGACGAGGCACAGGCGTACATCGACGCGTACCTCGCGCGCTTCCCGCTCGTGCAGGACTTCATCCAGCGGACGGTCGAGCAGGCGAAGCGCGACGGCTATGCGACGAGCTTGCTCGGCCGGCGCCGCCCGACTCCGGAGATCCGCGCGTCGAACAGGGCGACCCGCTCGCTCGGCGAACGGCTGGCCGTGAACTTCGTCATGCAGGGCTCGAACGCGGACATCATCAAGAAGGCGATGATCGCGATCCATCGCCGCCTGCGCGACGAGGGCCGGGGCGCGCGGCTCGTCCTTCAGGTGCACGACGAGCTCTTGCTGGAGGTGCCCGAGGCCGAGGTCGGGCCGGTGAGGGAGCTCGTCCGCGAGGAAATGTGCGCGGCTTACCCGCTGGATCCGCCGCTGGCCGTGGAAATAGGCGTGGGCGACGACTGGAGCGAAGCCAAGAGCTAGCCCGCAGACGGGCAAACCGAGCGCCCGGGCCCAGAACGCCGCTTTCGCCCGGAAAAAACCCCTGGCTATACTGACCGCCGCTTCATGGCCACCGAGCAAACCGAACAGCGAATTGCCGGCGACGGCGTCTGGATCACCGGTCCGGACGGCGACCTGATCCCGGACTACGAGTCGACCTTCCCGACGATCAACGAGGGAGAGGTCGTCCACGGGCAGGTCGTCCGGGTCGACAAGGACGAGGTGCTCGTCGACATCGGCTACAAGTCCGAGGGCGTGATCCCGGTCGCCGAGCTTTCGATCCGGCGTTCCGTGAACCCGGCCGACGAGGTCACGGTCGGCGACGAGATCGACGCGCTCGTGATGACGAAGGAGGATGCCGAAGGCCGGCTCATCCTCTCGAAGAAGCGCGCCCGCTTCGAGCTCGCGTGGAAGGCGATCGAGCAGGCGGCCGAATCCGGTGAGCCGGTGAACGGCCGTGTGATCGAGGTCGTCAAGGGCGGTCTCATCCTCGACCTCGGCGTGCGCGGCTTCCTGCCCGCGTCGCTAGTCGACATCCGCCGCGTCCAGGACCTGGACGAGTTCATGGGCAAGGAGCTCCGCTGCAAGGTGATCGAGCTCAACCGCTCGCGGAACAACGTCGTGCTCTCCCGTCGCGCCGTCCTCGAGGACGAGCGCAAGGAGATGCGCCAGGCGATCCTCGACAAGCT
>Ga0136846_1237199_pt1 | contig 13499 bp, 12 predicted proteins | sample HopSoiMetagenom2_FD_96841 | JGI IMG/M metagenome (GOLD analysis project Ga0136846, IMG submission 96841) | Grasslands soil microbial communities from Hopland, California, USA - 2 Assembly 2016 (version 4) | ecosystem: Environmental > Terrestrial > Soil > Grasslands | place: USA: Hopland... | reverse complement strand
CCCCCTACCCCCTTTTCCCACCTCCATTTTCGTCCGACTGGACGAGGCCGCCGGACGCTTCGGCAACTAGCCTCCGTTCAGCGTCGCCGGGTCTTGCGAAACCTGCAGGGAAGAGATGCGACATCGAGGCCGGATGCGAACCTCCGTCCGGCCGGCAGGACAGGGAGCGAACACGGCATGGCGAACAGGATCGATTGCGACGTCGTCGTCGTCGGCTCGGGTGCTGGCGGAATGGTTTCTGCATTGCGCGCCCACGATCTCGGGCTCAAGACTGCTTTGATCGAGAAATCCGACCGTTTCGGCGGAACCAGTGCGGTTTCCGGAGGCGGTATCTGGATTCCCAACAATCCCGCAGTCGCACAGCAGGACTCTCGGGAGCAAGCGCTCGAATATATGCGCCAATGCACGAAGGGCATGGTGCCCGAAACCAAGCTCCTGTCCTATATCGACAACGCACCTCGCGTGCTGGACGAACTGGCAAGGTGGAATGTCGGTTACTTCAGCATCCCCGGCTATTCCGACTATCTGCCATGGCTGCCCGGCGCGATGGTTACCGGCGGCCGTACGATGATGCCAATGTCGTTCGATGCTTCGGTGCTGGGCGACGAACTATTCCGCATGCGCGAGCCGCATCCGACCCACAAGGTTATGGGCCGTATGCAGATCGATCTTGCCGAAATGGGGCCGCTTATCCGCCGGACCGGCGCTTGGTGGACGACTGCGGCGAAGCTATTCTTTCGGTATTGGCTCGACCTGCCGTTCCGCTTCCGTAGCCGTCGCGACCGCCGCCTGACCACGGGGAACGCGATGATCGGAGCCTTGCGCAAGGCCATGATGGACCGCAACATTCCGCTGTTGCTCAATACGCGGCTGGTCAATTTCGTCGAAGAGGACGGCCGCGTGACTGGGGTCAACGCGGTGCAGCGCGGTGACGAGGTGACGATCCGGGCGAGCAAGGGCGTGATCGTAGCGTCGGGCGGGTTCGACAAGAACCAGGGCCTGCGAGACAAATATCTGCCAGTGTCGCTGCCGGTCGATCATTCGCTTACCCCAGGACAGAACAACACTGGAGATGCGCTGATTGCCGGGCAGGCAATCGGTGCGGAAACAGAGTTCCTCGATCAAGCATGGTGGGTGCCGACGATGCGGGTGCCCGCCCCGGGCTTCAACAACGTCGACATGCGCGCGGCGTTCTTCATGGAGCGCGGCTATCCACACACGATGTGCGTGAACCGCAAGGGCGAGCGTTTCGTCAACGAAGCGATTTCGTACAACGATTTCGGCGCGGAGATGATTGCGGAGAACAGCCACAACGGTGCCGGCATGCCTTGCTGGATGATCTTCGACGCGACCGCACGCTGGCGTTATCCGATCGGCGCGCTGATGCCGCCCGTCATCCAACCCGATTCGCTCGTCCCGAAGGAATGGTGGGACAACGTGATCTTCAAAGCCGACACCATCGCCGACCTTGCAGCCAAGATCGGCGTTTCGGCCGACGCGCTCCTGCGCAGCGTGGAGCGGATGAACGGCTTTGCCCTGACAGGCGTGGACGAAGACTTTCAGCGCGGGGGCAATCCCTATGACCTGTTCTTCGGCGATTCGCGCAACACGCCGAACCCGTGCCTCGGGGAAATCCGGACTGCACCCTATTACGCCATCCCCGTCGACCTTGGCGACATCGGGACCAAGGGCGGCCTGAAGACCAACGAAGTGGGTAACGTACTCGGCGAAAACGGTGTGCCGATCCTGGGCCTCTATGCAACCGGAAACGTATCGGGAGCAGTGACCTACGATTCCTACCCCGGCGCCGGCGGAACGCTTGGCCCGGCGATGGTGTTCGGAATGCTGGCTGCCGAACATATCGCGCTGCGTTCGGGGAACAGCCCTGCCGTCTGAGGCGGGCTTATGTCAAAACGCCGTGGACCCCAAAAAATGGGTTTGCGGCATTTCTGCAGCTTGTTGCCCGTGGTGAGCCCCGGACCGAACGATGCCTGCCGGATGTCAGCCGGCAGCGCGGGCAGCGCGCCGCCCCGACCAGACGCAATCCGCCAGCGAAAGGCCGCTGACATAGTTGTTGGACGGAATACCGATGGCGGTGCGCCCGGCGGCATAAAGTCCGACAATGTCGTTGCCGTCCATGTCGAGTACGTTCCCGGTCCGCTCACTCACACGAAGGCCGCCGGTCGTCAGCGACGTAATCGGGCTTACCGGGAGGGCGTGGGTCAAGCTGATCGCATAGAAGGGGCCCTCGCCAAAGGCTTGGCAGCAGCCCGCGCTCTTGCCCATCGGATCGGGCGAACCGCTGCGGGCGGCCGCGTTGTAGGCGGCAACCGCACGCTGCATCGGTCCCGCAGGCACACCGAGCAAGCCGGCAAGGTCGGCAATCGTCGCGGCCGATTTAGCGCCCTTCTGCGCCTGCTTCACCGGAAACTGCTGGAAGGCGAAGAGATCGCCGGTGCTGACTTCCGCAAGCGCCGTGTCCCAGATTGTCTGGTCTACGACAAGCCAGGCGCGACCATCCGACACTTCGTAGATCGCGCGAGAAAGATGTGCGCCATACTGCTCCTCGTTGGTGATGCGATCGCCGGAGGCACCGATAATCAGGCCCTTGGTCCAGTCATAGGGCGGGTTGATAAATCGCCAGGCGGAAATTCGGTCGAGATAGCCCGCCACCGCTCCGACCGAACAGCCAAGGCGGATTCCGGCACCGTCGTCGCCGAAGCTGCCGATAGGAAGCGTCTTCATATAGCGAGGCGCATGTCGTTCCATCATGGCGCTGTTACGGATGAACCCGCCAGCGGCGAGGACGACCCCGTTCTTCGCGCGGAAGGCGCGCGGGCTTGCGCTGCCCTCTGCGGATCGGAAAATGGCGGCAAAAGGCTTGTGCAGACCCATGATCTGCAACGTCAACTTGTTTGCCACGCCTTCCGCCCAGCGATGCAGCTTCGCGGCCGCACCGCCGAGCACCATGCCCTCAACCCCGCAGACGCCATTGTCATCGACGATGAGCCGCGATGCGCGCGTCTGGCGCATTACAGTGATGCCCTGGTTTCGCGCCACTGCCTGCTTGATCGACGCCATCAGGTACCAGCCCACGTCTGCCCCTTCGGAGAAGCCGCCATGGGGTTTCTTGCCCTCGATCGGAATCGCGCCGGGCACCTTGTCAGGGCTTTTCGTACGGTGTCCGCGTTCGGCGGGCGGGTGCTTGCCGATATAAGCCGGGACCGTGCTGTTATCAGAATAATAAAGATAGTATTGATCGGCCGGATAGGATGTTTTCTTAGGCGCCACTGGACCGCTGAAGTTGACACCATGCTGCTCGAGAAATGCGAGCGTTTCCAGGCTATCTTCGCAAAAGCGCCGCACGGTGTCGTCGGAGACCAGCCCGCCCACTTCTAGCCTGAGGTAATCGGCCATGCCTTCGACGGCATCCGCCACGCCGCATTCGTGCTGCACGTGCGTGCCGCCGCCCGCGTAAACGATGCCGCCGCTCATCTGGCTGGAGCCACCACCCTGGAAACGGTCGAGCAGAAGAACTTGCTGCCCGCGCCCTGCCGCCTCCAGTGCGGCACTGGCACCGGCTAGACCGAAGCCGACCACGATGAGGTCGTATTCTCCGGACCATGACCCTACCGACCGTTCGTGCAGCGGCGGGGAAACCCGGCTTGAGCCCGCATCGCGAACTTCCGCCAGCTCGGCACCAACGAACTGCGAGCTTTCAGCTGTGCTTTCCATCGACGTTACCGGCCTCTCCCAGATTCTGCCATCGGACGCTAAATGCGGCGATTGGCCGGTGCCTCGTCCAAGTGGACGTCTCCCGATGGCGAAGAGGTAGTTCTGGCCTATTCGAAGGTCGGCTTGCGTTTCTCGAGGAAGGCGGAGCAACCCTCTCGATGGTCGCCGTGACGGCTCGAAATTGCCTCCAGGGCAAATCCCGCATCGGCCATTTCCACGAAGGCGCGACGCAGCGGAATGTTGATGACGCGCTTGGTGAACTGGATCGCCTGTTGTGCGCCCGATGCCAGATTGCGAGCAATTCGATCAACTTCCGCGTCGAGTTGTTCGGAACTGGTAACCTTCGCGATCAGGCCCATGGCCTGCGCCTCCCGGGCGGAGACCTTCTCACCGGTCAGGAGGAAGTATTTGGCTGCGGCAAAGCCCATGTTGGCTGGCCAGATGATCGAGCCGCCATCCCCCGCGACCAACCCGACCCTGACATGGGGATCGCAGAAGCGCGCGCTTTCCGCGGCAACCGTGATGTCGGCGAATAGGGCGAGCGTCGCCCCCAGCCCGATGGCATCGCCATTTACCTTGGCGATGATCGGCTTGTCGCATTCGAGCATCGACTGGAGCATCCGCTTGCCGTTCTTGTAGCCGACCATGAAGCCGTTGAGGCTGTCGAGCCCCGACTGGATCATGGCAAGGCTGCCCCCGGCGCAAAACGCCTTGCCCGCCCCCGTAAGCACGAGCACGCGGGTTTCCGGGTCACGGTCAGCATCGGCAAAAAGCTGCGGAAGCGCATCGTCGATCGCTTCGTTCACCGCGTTCAACTCGACCGGGTTGTCGAGCGTCGCGGTAAGCACGCCCTGTTCCCTAGCGACCCGCAGCTCGGGCGGATAGTGATCGAAGTTCATTGCAGACCTTTCGCAAGCTTTGACGACTCTCCGTCAACGACCGTCACCTCCGCCGAAGGCCGTTCAACCTTGCACGATATAGCCGCCGTCCACTGGAAGGAGGACACCGGACACGTAGCGTGCCTCGGGCGAGCAGAGGAAGACAATCGGATCGGCAAGGTCCGCCGGTACGCCGAAGCGACCAAGCGGCAGACGCTCAATCAGCTTTCCGGCCCACTCCCGATTCTCGAAGACGGGCGCGGCCATGCCGGTCTGGATCCAGCCCGGCGCGACCGCATTGACCCGGATGTCCGGCCCCCATGCAATGGCAAGCGAGCGGGTAAGCTGCACGATGGCGCCCTTGCTGGCGGAATAGGCCGGGGTGGCGGCGCTGCCGAAAGTCGAATAGATTGAACCGACATTCACGATGGCTCCATGAGCCTTTGCGAGGAGGTCCTTCGCGGCCAGGCAGCAGCGGTGAGTACCGGTCAAATTGATGTCGACGACCCGCGAGAAACCTTCCGACGTATATTCGCCTTGAGGATCGGCAGCGCCTGCGCAGTTGACCAGGGCATCGAGGCGATCGAGCCTGCCGAAGAACCCGCGAACTGCTGCGTCGTCGCGCACATCGAGCAGTTGCGCAGTGATTGCGGGATGCGCTTTGGCACCCGCGACTTCTGCCTCGCTCCCCCCGGTCACGAGCACTTCGTATCCCTTCGCGGCGAAGGCTAGCGCCGTGGCCCATCCTATGCCGTCGGGCCTTGCCGCTCCGGTAATGACGGCGGTGGGCTTCATATGCTCGTTGCTCCGTCAATTTTCCGGTCTTTCGAGACTAGGTCGGCAGCCAAACGTCAGCAAACGTCTGATTAGACTAATACCATCCTGGATCGATCCCGACGCAGCATGAAGGCGTCTGGCCTCGCTCGTCTGAACGGAGGGGGCGCCATGGAGTGGCGAAGCCTAGAGTACGCCTCTCGCGACACCTGGGTGGAGATCACGATGCTGAAGGAAATGCTGACGCAAGGCGCATTGGGCCGCAAGACCGGAATGGAGGATCGCGCTCGTGCCGCCGCTTTGGCTTACGTGGAGTCGTTCAAGAGCGGCGATATAGACGGCCGGCTTGCGCTGTTTTCACCGGCCGCAAAGTTCGAGGATCCCGTGGGTACACCCGCGCACTCGGGCCACGCCGCGTTACGCGCTTTCTGGGACCAGGGATCTGCAATCGGCGTGACGATGGCGGTCCAGCACATTGCATCCAATGCGGACTCTGCCGCCATGTTCTTCAAGGCGGCACTGATAATGGAGGGCAGCGAGCCGGTGGAACTCCGTGTCATTGAGATCTTCGAGATCGACGAGAACGGTCTCATCGTTCGCCTCCGCTCCTATTTCGACGAAACGTCGATCAGCTGACGCGCGTAATCAGGATAGGCGATTGGGAATTGTCGGGAAGCCATTCGCCCCCACATCCGCACAGCGAGAACCTCTTTCGGAAGTCCGGCTGGTTCGGCTCTTCGTGACGGCGCCGATGGCATTCTGCTGCATCTCGCCTTTCGACGAGTGCTCCGCTCAGGCTTCGAGATTGCGGCGGAAGAGTTGGGGCCCGAGCTCGTTCCGGCCAAAAACTATTGCGTCTTGCGCGCCCGTTGCGAGGCCGCGCTGGATCATGTGACTGGCTGCGTAATCCTCGTCCTCGACCAGACTGGTCACGCCGTCGAGATGGGCGACAGCCTGCTTCAGGCCTTCCTCCGTTGCTGCTCGCTCCTTGGACACAGCAAAAACGAGGCGACTGCGCGATTGCCCTGCCTTGTCGACCGGCTGGATTATCTGCGCGATGATCGTGCTGTCCGAGATGGTGACCAGCGTTCCAGGGAAGAACAGGTACTGGGGGTTGATCAACTCGTCCTTCAGCGGCTGCCACTGCTCCTCGGGCAGACCGCGCAGCTTCTCGATCGACTGCTGGACAAATGTAATCAGGATGTGCGGACCGAAAGTATCGAAGGTCGTGCAGTTGGTGTGCATGAAACGGCCAACTGAACGACGGTGGAGTTGGGCGAAATGGTAAGCTTCGAGGTGTCCTTCGACGACGAGCTTCCAGTTGGCTGCATGCACCGTGCGGCTGCCAACGACCTGGTAATCGTCGAGCCGATCGGACAGGCCGATATGGTCGTCCGCACCGGCCATCCATTCTTTGGCATCGAACGAAATGCCGGGCGTCAGCACCACGAAGATAAGTCCCGACCGTTCTGCAACCGCAAGTTCGGTCAGTGCGTGGGTCGAGGTGTCGAGCGGGCCGAAGGTGCGGGCTTCGGCTACGCCGATCAGCCCCCCGTCATTGCCGTAGGTCCAACCATGATACGGACAGGTGAAGCGCGTCTGGCGGCCGCTGCAATTCTCCGGGGCCACCATCGCCCCACGGTGGCGGCAGACATTGAGGAAAGCCTTGAGCCCTTCTTTGGTGCGTGTGACGATGATCGGCACGTCGAGCATCGTCACCGAAAGATAGCTCCCGACGTCCGGCAGCTCGGCAGAAAGGCCGACGACCACTGGATTGCGCTTGTAGTGAGTTTCGATGTCGTGCCGGAATACCTCCTCGTCCGTGTAGTCGTTCGTCGGGACGCGCATAAGGTTCTCGGCCGAATCGGTCGTTCGCGCATCAAGATGGGCAAGAAGGCGCTTTGCGAGGCTGATCTCGGTCGCACGGTCCATCACATTTGACTTTCGGTTGAGGCTGGTTGCCGGAGGCGTCCAGCGGAATGATGGGAGTTTCGATCAGAGCCCCGGAGAACAACGAGGGCTGAGGCTTCTCGCCGCGGCAATGCTCCGAGCCGCTGCCGCGGCGAGTTCCGGACCGTCAGGCGCAATGCCCATCGGCACCTCGACGCCGACCACGACGCCGGAGGGGAGGGCATCGAGGAAGTCGCGTAGCGGGAAGTCGCCTTCGCCGGGCATCAACCGGCCGGCGAGACCCTCCTGGTCCCACTGCTCCCGGACGAGAACGGCAGGGCCGTCGCACAATTGCGCAGCACCGAAGCGGAAGCCCCCGGAGGCGATGTCCGCAGGTGATCCTCCCGACCGGACGAGATGCAGGATATCGCAGGAAATCGCGGCATTCTCTGCACCCGAGGCCGCCACCAGCGCACGCGCCTCTCCCAGACCACGCACCGGCGTGGTTGCCACGAACTCCACCGACATGATGATGCCGAGCGCATGGGACATTGCGCATAACCGGGCAAGACTGGCGGCGGCACGAGCCTGGTCGGGGTCGATCACCATCACGACCGCCATGCCCACGCCGAGAGCAGCGGTCACATCGAGCAGACGCGCGAGCCGATCAAAGTCAGTCTCGGGCTCAAGCAGGAAACCCTCGGTCACGTGGATGCTGACCGGGCTGGACCGCAGCCTGAGTGCGGTATCCCCTACCATTCCGGGGTAAGCCAGAAATGACGTCACGCCAAGTTCGTAGGGGCCGCTGTCGAGAATCAGACTGACATGATCGACACCGAGGTCTTCTGCGGTGGCGATGATCTGGCCTATTGGCATGCCCAGGACGGTCATGTGTTCCAGCGACATTCTGAGATCTGCTCGGTGCGGTGTCATGGGGGCTCCAGACTGTCTGTTCGGGTCAGTTGCCATCGGCTCGCGCTATTGTCTGAGGGCGTAGGCGACGATGTAGTCGCCGGCTTGGGTGTTGAGGCCGCCGTGACCGCCCGCGGAGATTACGACCATCTGGCGGCCGGACCGGCGCGAAATATACGTCATCGGCGTGGCTTGGCCGCCTGCTGAAAGGCGTCCGCGCCACAACTCGCGGCCAGTACGCGTTTCGACTGCCCGCAGATAGAGATCCTGCGCGGCGGCAATGAAGGTCATGCCGCTCGCTGTCGTGATTGGTCCGCCTGCGTTTGGAACGCCGATAGCGAGGGGGAGTCCCGTACGCCAACCCATCAGCCCGGTATCGCGCGAGGTGCCGAACAGGCGTTGCCAAGCGACTTTTCGGGTCTTGAGATCGATGGCGGTGATCCGACCCCATGGCGGAGCCAGGCAGGGCGCGCCCAATGGCGAAAGGAAGGGCGTCGCTTTCCAACCCGTCGGACGCCCGGCCTCTGTGTTTCGAGACGTCACCTTCTACTCTCCATGTTCATCTTATCGTTATTTCACTTGGTGCTGCTGGCCTCAGGTGATGCCGCCCATGCAGATGTACTTTATTTCGAGATAGTCCTCGATCCCGTAGCGGGAGCCTTCGCGTCCAAGGCCGCTCTCCTTGACGCCACCGAACGGTGCGACCTCAGTGGAGATCAGGCCGGTGTTCACGCCCACGATTCCGTATTCGAGCGCTTCGGCCACGCGCCAGACTTTCCCGATATCGCGCGCGTAAAAGTATGAAGCGAGGCCGAAACGAGTATCGTTAGCCAGCGCGATCACTTCCTGTTCGGTGCTGAAGCGGAAGACCGGGGCGAACGGGGCGAAGGTCTCCTCCTCCGCCACCAGCATCTCGCGAGTCGCGCCAGTCACCAAGGTCGGCTCAAAGTACGTACCGCCGAGTTCCGAGCGATTGCCGCCCGCAACCAGCGTCGCGCCCTTCGCCAAAGCATCGGCGATATGCTCCTCGATCTTGTCGAGAGCGCCCTGGTTGATCAGCGGACCGATCTGCGTGCCCGCCGCAGTACCGTCACCCACCTTGAGCGCCCGCACCGCTTCCGCCAGCTTCTCCACGAAAGCATCATGGATGCCCGCCTGCACATAGAGACGGTTTGCGCACACGCAGGTCTGACCAGCATTGCGGAACTTCGATTGCATCGCGCCCGTGACCGCTGCGTCGAGGTCAGCGTCGTCGAACACGATAAAAGGCGCGTTGCCGCCGAGCTCGAGGCTGAGCTTGGTGATGTGCCTTGCCGCCTGTTCCATCAACTGCCGACCGATCTCGGTCGACCCCGTGAAGCTGATCTTGCGGACATGGGGATTGCGGCAGAGGGCATCGGAGATCTCCGAGGCATTGCCCGTAATGCAGGAAAGGATACCCGGCGGCACGCCCGCTTCTTCTGCAAGGCGGCAGAGCGCAAAGGCGGTCAGCGGAGTAGCGCTGGCGGGCTTGACGATCATCGCACAGCCGGCCGCCAGCGCAGGTCCGACCTTGCGAGTAATCATCGCAGCAGGGAAATTCCACGGCGTGATCGCGGCAGTGACGCCGATCGGCTGCTTGACCACGACCAGACGCATCGAAGAGTCATGTGCCGGAATCACGTCACCGTAAGCGCGCTTGCCCTCTTCGGCGAACCATTCGATGAAGCTGGCGGCATAGAGGATTTCACCTCGCGCCTCGACCAGCGGCTTGCCCTGCTCCGCCGTCATGATCGCGGCGAGATCGTCGGCATTGGCGATCATCAGATCGAACCAGCATCGCAGGATCCCGGCCCGCTGCTTGGCGGTAAGGCCAGCCCATGCCGGCATCGCCGCTGCAGCGCGGTTCGCCGCGAGGGTCACGGCATCGCGCCCCAGCGAGGGAACGTCGGCGATCAGGTCACCGGTCGCAGGATTGCGCACAGCAAAAGTCTGCTCTGCGTTGACCCAATCGCCACCGACGAAGCAGCGCGTTTCCAGAAGCTCAGGGCGCCTGAGCGAAATCGTGGTCATCGGTCGTCCTGTAGTTTGGTTTGGCGACGAGGATAACGGCGCCGTTGCGCGCGGCCTCGTCCAATTAGACGCCCCATGCGGCCAGGGACAGATGCACGACCGTGTGTTCAAAGGTGGTGCTGAATTTGGCCGCTCCCCCAAGCAAGGCCCAGCGCCCCAAAGGAAAGATCCTTGGAGCCACGCTCACCCGTGAGGAACGATGCCCGGTCGATGAACGCGTCACCCTGCGGGAGCGATATCGTCCATTCCTGCGTACAACGGCGGTCCTTGATCCGCCAGGCTGCCTCGCGACGCTCCATCGTATCGATGTATCGGCCAACCTGCAGATCGACCATTGCCGTCCCGTCCTGATCACGAACGAGAGAGGCGAAGTAATAGGTCTCGACGCCTGCCCGGTCACCTTCCACCCGGATCCGCGACTGACCGAGGTGGTGGGTGCAATTTGTCCAATAGTCGCGCAGCGAGTTAACGCAGTCCGTGGCGAACTGCCAGCCCGGGCCAGCGAGCGGGCCATGGTGATCGTAGCTGTCTTCCCAATAGCAGGCCTTCACCGCGTCGAGATCGCCACGGTCACAGCCATGGACATAGGCCTCGATCAACTCGCGGATCTCGAAATGGTCGAGCATAGTATGCAAGCGCCGGTCCATGTCTCTCTCCTTGTTGTTTAGCGCCAACAGAACGCCCCATTCCTGTTGGAACGACATCGTCCGATCGGACTGACTCCGAGGCGACAGGCCAACGATTACAGTCCATTGTCCGGCGCAACGACCGGCACGATCATCCGCCTGTCTCGAAGCCCGCGCCCGCCGGGTTATGTCCGGGCCAGGGGGAGCAGCATCCGGCGCAGCTCCGCGATGAGCAAATCCGGGCTATCCAGCCCCGGGAAGTGCCCGACACCGCCGATACTGTAGTCAGCAACATCGAACGATCGCTCGACCCAGCTGCGCGGCGCAGGAGGGAACAAATCGTCTGGCGGCAGCATGAACGTTGCCCGCACCTTGGCCTTGCCGCTACGCGGTTGCATGGCGGAATCGAGGAACATGTAGAGCCAGGTCGGCGCCAGCGGCTCCCCGATCCAATAGAGCATCACGTTCGCCAGCAGCACGTCCATCGTAAAGGGCGGGTCCTGCTGCGTCCGCGGAACGCTCCAGCCCTGGAATTTCTCGACGATCCATGCCGCAAGGCCGATGGGGGAATCTGTATGGGCATAGGCCAGTGTCTGGGGCTTGGTACCCTGAATGGCCTGATAGCCCGTCTCGCCCTGCATTGCGACCTGAAGGCAACCGATGAACTGCTGCTCCTCCTCCGTCAACGCAGGTCCAGCAGCGAGATCAGGCGAGACACCTGACGTGGTGACCATAATCCCGGCGAGGCGTTCGGGATGGTCGAAGGCCATGGCTGCGGTGACGAGACTGCCCCAGTCGCTTCCATAGGCAACATAGCGATCGACGCCGAAAGCCTCGACCATCATTGCCGACCACAGTCCGGCGATCTGCGACGCCGCCAGCGGCCGGGACGGCGCCGGAGAAAAGCCATAGCCGGGCAGGCTGGGCACGATCACGGTGAAAGCGTCCGCTTCGCTCCCGCCATGACGTTCGGGATGGGCAAGGCGGTCGATGATGTCGAGAAATTCGATGAAGCTGCCCGGCCAGCCATGGGTCAGCACCAGCGGCACCGGGTTTCCGCCGGATCCCTGCTCTACGATGGCATGGATGCGCTCGCCCCTAACGTCGATGATGCGATGCTCGAAGGCATTGATCCGCTCGACCCACGTGTTCCAGTCGAAGGATTCCAGCCAGTAATCCCGCAGACGCTTCACGTAGCTGAGTGGCGTGCCTGTTTGCCAGTCATCCCCGGCTTGCTGCGCAGGCAACCTCGCCATCTTCACGCGTGCTATGACCTCGGCGAGCATGGCGACGTCCGTTTTGAGTTTGAACGGGGCTCCGGGAACTCGCACCATGACCATCCTTATAGCGTCAATGTCGTGTTGGGCATGGCGATAATGACCTCTGCAAGGTGTCACGTCGTCCGAACGGATAGCACGCAGGCCTGTATCGCGGCAGAGACCCAGTCAGATGCGCGCGCTGCAAAGCTTCGGCGCCCAGCCCGGAGAACGCAATGGATGCTAGTCCGGGCAGACGTATCCATCCCCGGCAACGGCATTCCAGACATCCCGAGGATCTGGACTACAGTAGAAGAGGCCGTGAATGAGCATTCCGACGATGGCTCCCGAATACCAGGCGATGAGCGCCGCCGTTGCCGAGAACCCCTCAATGTCATCATTGGAACCCGATGCTGCCCGTGCCCTCTGGGCCGCCTTTCAGGTGGGGGAGCGCGAACCGATCGGCGAGATCCGGGATCTGGCGTATCCGGGAGCGGAGACGCCCTTGGGCGCGCGGCTTTACCGGCCCGAAGGGAACCCACTGGCGGTGGTCCTGTACATTCACGGCGGCGGCTGGGTGCTGGGCGACATCGAAACGCACGACGTTGCGATGACCGGACTCGTGAGGCGAAGCGACTGCGCCGTCGTCTCGATCAACTACCGCCTTGCCCCGGAATCGCCTTTTCCCGGTGGTCTGGAAGACTGCTACGCCGCCTTGCAGTGGCTGGAGACAAACGAGGCAGAGTTAGGACTGTCCGGCGTTCCGCTGGTCGTTTCGGGCGACAGCGCGGGAGGCAATCTTGCCGCAGCCCTATGCATTCTGGCGAGGAACCGGGCCGGTCCCATCATCGACGGACAATTGCTGCTCTATCCAGTGACCGACGGTCGACGGGCATCGCCGTCATACACCGAGCGGGGCAATGGCGGGCTATTGTCGGCTTCGGATATGGAGTGGTTCTGGAACCATTACGCATCCAGCCGCGATGCGCTGTCCGCGCTTGCATCGCCCCTCCTTTGCGAAGAGCTGAATGACCTGCCGCCAGCGGTGATTGTAACGGCAGAGTTCGATCCGCTACGCGACGAAGCTAGGGACTATGCGGAGCGACTGAAACAAGCCGACGTCCGCTGCGCGACGCTGCATTTCGCCGATCTTCCGCATGGTTTCCTGACCTCCTACCAGATCGCACCAGCGTCCGATCAAGCGCTTACAGGCATTGCCGAAGCGTTGCGGGAGCTCGTCAAAACTGTCTGAGTCACGGCGCCAACGGTGCTTGAAAAAAAGAAGGCCCGGGGGTTGCCTGGGCCTTTTGAGTTGCGAGCCGTGGTGCGCGTTGCGGGGATGATGCGTTGCGCGTGCCGTTCTGGCTCAGACGGTG
>Ga0136846_1219524_pt1 | contig 13500 bp, 13 predicted proteins | sample HopSoiMetagenom2_FD_96841 | JGI IMG/M metagenome (GOLD analysis project Ga0136846, IMG submission 96841) | Grasslands soil microbial communities from Hopland, California, USA - 2 Assembly 2016 (version 4) | ecosystem: Environmental > Terrestrial > Soil > Grasslands | place: USA: Hopland... | reverse complement strand
GCCTTGACCTTGAGCCAGGCTGGTTTGCGTGCAGGCTCGACCGGCTGGCGCGACGGTGGGGGAAGAATCTGAACGAGGGGAGCTGCCATGGAAGTCGAAGATAGCCTGCGCAGAAGAGGCAGGGTAGGCCAAATTTCAACCAGACGGTTGATCTTCTTGGCGACTCTTTAGCCGACGCAATTCATTTTCGACTTCGGTCGAGCTGCCGAGCGTGCCGTCGGCGATATCCGCAATTTCCTCCGCCTCGCGCCACTGCCGCTCGAGCTCTTCGACCTCGGCTCGCTCGTCCACGGCCATTTCGAAGGCCAGCCCGCGTTCGGGACGCAATGCACGTAGCGGCAGCTCTCGTTTGGCGATGTCGCGCAGCAATTGGTCGGGACCGCCAACGCGGTCGACCTCGCGCGCGGCGTCCTCCGCCCGCCGCCGCCCGCCGCGCACGAGATTCAGATATGTCAGACCCTGGCGCAGCACCAGAACGGCTTCGCTTCCAGTCAGAGCCGCCCCCTCATTGTGACAGCGCGGGCAGCTCAGCACCACCGCCATATCGGCTCGGGAGTCTGGTATCACGCGGGCATGCTGCACGTGACGCGCGCGCAGCTGCATGATGCTGCCGCAGTGCGCGCAAATCGGGGACTCGATCAAGGAAACCTTGCGGCTGCCGACGATCCGCAGATACACCCAATCGACGGCACGATGGATATTCCACACGATCACGCCGAATCCGCCGCCGGCGGCGACATTTGCGGCGATGCCGAGGCCGATCGCCGCGACGGTGAGTGGCACGACGACCTTCATCCGCTCGCGCTGTCGATTGCGGAGCCGCTCTCCATAGCGCCACGTCGCCAGCTCGATGCGGGGTGGCTTACCGACGCGGACGAAGTCGTAGCGTCCCCAGCGAATCAGCGCGACTTGCTCGGTCGATGCAGCCACGCGGCCCGCACTCGCGGCGCGGGCGACGGCCTCGATACGCTCGAGGCGGTCATCGAATGGCGTGAGATTCCAGCGACTGCACCGCGGACAGACAACCCACAGCCGGCCCTTCCACTCATCGAAAGCGATGCGACGTCCGATGCCGAGACCCGATGGGCCGCCATCTCCGTCAAACGGCGTGTTACAAAACGCACAACTGCGAAACATCTATGAACTAAAGCGGTCCGGGGCGAGCGGGGCAATCTCTATTTCGGATTCTCCTGTCGTCATGAGACTTGCGATGATCTCACCGGTCAGACCCGCGAGCAGCACGCCGTTGCGGCCGTGACCGGTAGCGTACCACAGACCACGAACGTCGGGATCCGGTCCCACAATGGGGCGCCCATCGGGCGTCAGTGGGCGCAAACCAGACCACGTCCGGGTTGGCGTCGCGGGGAGACTGGGCAGCAGCCGTCGGGCGGCCGCCACTATTTGCGCAATACCCGGTTCGGTGACCCCGCCTTCGAAACCGACGTGCTCCATCGTACTACCAAACAGTGCCTCGCCAGCTCGGGCCAGCACATAGGCATGATCATAGTAAAGGACGGTGCGGGCCATTTCCGCGGGCCACGGCGCCGCGGCCATCTGTCCACGGACAGGCTCGACTGGCAGCGTCCGGGGCAGGTGACCGATCTGTGGCGACCACGCGCCGGCCGCGATGATGACATGCTCCGCCCTGATCTTGCCCGCAGGAATCTCGACGCCGGTCGCGCGACCCAGAATCGTATTGATGCGGTTGACGCGCGTCGTGAAGGTCCGCGCACCCAAACGTTTGGCGTCCGCATGCAGCGCGCGGGTCAACGCGGGCGCATCCACCGCGCCATCCTCGGGCGCGAATAGCGCACCCAGGCACGGCGCGGCGGCGGGAAACCGTTCTGCGACATCAGCGGCCTCGAGCCAGTCGCATCGGAGTCCCGCTTGCCGCTGGTGGGCGACGGCGTCGCGCAACCGTTCGGCCTCCGGCTCGGTGAAGGCGAGCGACGCCACGCCGTCGCGCCACAGTCCGATATCGATGCCCGTCGTTTCGGCGAGACTCGCCGCGAGCGTGTCGTACAGCTCACGGGCGCGCAGCGCCAGCGCCCGCAGGCTTTCGTCGGTGCTTTCGATTTGCGGCGCCAGGATTCCGGCGGACGCGGCGGACGCGGCGCTCGGTTCGGGCCCGGGCTCACAGATGATGACGCGCAGCCCGCGCAGCGCCGCGGCGCGCGCGCAGGCCGCGCCGATGATCCCGCCGCCCGCCACCAGCACTTCACACGACGAAACTTTGTGCGACATTTAGGCGTACGCTGCAGACGCACGGGACACCACGGAGGGTACCATGTTCCGGAGCATTCTCGGATTTGCATTACTCGCCATTGTTGCCTGGCTCGGCCTCAAGCTGGTGTTCGGGATCATTGGCAGCCTTTTCGGCATCGCGATGACGGTCCTCACGCTCGCGGTCATCGGTTTCTTCTTCTATATGGCGCTTCGCATCATCAGCCCGTCCACGGCTGATCGCGTGCGCGACATGATCAAGGGACGTCCCGCGTCCTAGCCGCTATCGCCCGTCCAGCCGTCCCAGCACGGCCCAGGCCAATAAGGGAACCATAATCTCGTGATGTCCGGTGAGCTGAATACCACGGCCACCGGCGAGTGTGGGACGCTCGACGACGTTGACGCGCGGCCGGTAATGCCGCTGCATGTCGCAGTCGCATGCGGTGAAGTTCGTGGGACGGCCGCTGTTGAGGTTGCGCGCGATCGTCAGCGCTTTGAGGAATACCTCGGGCATGACGACGGCGCTGCCGAGATTCAGCACGACGCCCCCGTCATGCAGATCGGGCAACGCGCCGGCGAGGCGTTTGAAATCGCGGTGACTGGTGGCGCCGAGTATGGCGCCGTCGGCGCTGGGATGTTGGTGAATGATTTCAGCCCCGACAGCCGCATGCACGGTCACCGGCACACCCAGCTCCGCACAGGCGAGCAGCACCGATACATCGCGGCCGGGCAGATGCTGACGCGCTCCCAGATAATCGGCCAGCGCCTGACCCGCCCCGTGCTCGGTCTTGGCGCCGCGCGCGAGCGCCGCGTTCATTTCGCGGCCGGTCTCCTCCGCCATTCCGAAGGTCCCGTCACCGAGCCCGGCGGCGACGTCTTCGCTCGTGCCGCCGTACGCGGCGAGCTCGAAGTCGTGAATCGCCGCGCTGCCGTTCATCGCCACGATGGTGATCGCCCGCCGGCGCATGAGGGCGATCAACAGCGGTCCCAGTCCTACCTTGATAACGTGCCCGCCCAGCATGACGAGGATCCCGCGGCGACCGGTGGCTGCCACGATCTGGTCGACGACGTACCGCAAATCCTGCGCGGCGAGAATGGACGGCAACGCCGCAACGAACGCGGCAAAGGAGCGATCGGTCGGTTGCGGCGGCTTGGCGAGGAGAGAGGCGTCAACTTTGTTGGGGCGTTTGGCAATCGGAACGGTCTTGAGGCGGGAGAAATCGGCTTCTCGGTAATCGGTCACGGCTGGTCTCCCCCGGGGACGACGTAGTCCTTGAGCTTGAGCGTCACCTGACCGAACGAAAAGTTCGACTGAATTGCGAGCACCAGACGCTGTTTGTCGTCCGACAGCCAGATGCGGGTCTCCGACTTCTCCGCGAAGATCCCCCGGGCCTGAGGAATTCTGGGGCGCACGACGAGCGCGCGCCACTTCTTGCCGGCGACGCTGACGTGGTCGTAGCCCAGGACTTCGACAATGACGGGGTTACGGTCCGGACGAAAATAGCGCGCGTATTCGTACTTTTTCCCCACTTCGAGCGGGACCGTCCGAATCCAGTAGAGGAACGACGCGTCGTCGAGCGGATCCAGCACCGTGGCGAACGTCGTGTCGCGACCCTCTTCCCGATAAAAACCGGAATCGGGATAGATGTCGTAGCGGCGCTCGCGATGTTTGTCGCGCTCGTCCTGAATGGACGTGAAGCGCCGCGAGCGAAAGTCATAAAGGCCCACCCACGACTCGATGGTTTGATCGAGGGAATACCACAGCGCGCCGCCCTTCAGCCGGAACCGGATGTGAACCGCCTCCGTCCGGTGCACCGTATCGATGCCCATGACCTCCATCGTGGCGCTACCGACGCTAAACACCCCGTACCTCGCGTTGAACGTCAGCCGCTCCCCAATGGGGAACGTCATCGCGGGCGCCGGTTTGATCGCGGGGAGCACCGCCACGGCCGTTCCGGCCGGGCTGTTCGACGCGCCGGCGGCGACGCCGGTGCACACGGAATCCTGGGCTACGAGTGTTTTTCCTGCCGCGAGCAACGCGAGCACGATGACCCCCGAGCCTTTGCGGGCTGCGTTGATGAGCGCCCGCGATCGCCACGCCGCGAGCAGCTGCTGCCACGGCTTGCCGCGGGATGGGCGTTGTTTGAGGTCATAACGTGCCGGGCTGGAAACGACCTCCACACGGCGCGCGTGAACACCGAGGCGCGCGAGCAGCTCGGCATTGGCCGCCCACCCTTCGGTGGTCAGCAGAGCCGGCTCGGCGCTGCCACCGCGCGTGGCCTGCCGCAACACGATCAGCCGCAACGCGAGAAAACCGGAGACCGAATCCTTGACTCCGCTGCCCACCCGCAGCAGTCGAGGCGCCCACTGCCGTGCCCATCGTTCCGGCCAGGTGCGCGCGCCTCCGCCCTGAACGCGGTCCTGCTCTGCGACGACCAGATCGGCTCCCGACTCGATGCGCTTGACCATCTCTTCCATGGTCTCCGGCGCGTGCACGAAGTCCGCATGGAGCGTGATCGCGCAGTCGCGCTTTGGCCGATCCGTGCGCTGTAACGCGACGCGCAGCAGCTCTTCCAGCGTGCGCGCGTATCCCTCGCGCTGCTTGTGCCTGATGACCGTCAGCGGCAGAACACGGGCATAGGAAGCAAGCACGTCCACCGTGCCGTCGGTCGAGGCGTCATCACACGCGATGATCTGGTATTCACGCTGAAAAGCCCGGAAGACCTGGCGGACCTTCCAGAGGACCAGACCAACAGTGCTGGCCTCATTATGAACGGGAACGCAGACGTAGATCATGGCCCTGCAATCTAGGAGAGTGCCGTGTAGACGTCCAAGACTTGCTGTGCCACAGCGCTTGCGGTGAAGCGCGGGGGGAAGGGCACCGTCGTGGGATGCTTGATCATTTCGCTGACGCGGTGCGCCAGTGGCTCGGCAGCGCCAGGTGGCACCAGAACGTCGGCAGGCAGGACTTCGGGAATTCCCCCTGCGGCCGTCGCCACAATCGGCCGGCCAAGGGCGAGCGCGTTCAGGATGACGCTGCCGAACCCCTCCAACTTGGATGACATCACGAATACGCTGGCCTCGGCGATCAGCGCATCGACGCGCTCCACAAATCCTACGAGGTGCACACGCTCGCCGAGCCGCAGTCGTGAGATCTCGGCAGTCAGATCCGCTCGCAGCGGTCCCTCGCCCGCGATCACCCAGTGCAGACCCGGTTCCAGCGTGCGCGCATACTCCGCGGCGCGCACGAGCGTGCGTTGATCTTTGTGATCGACCAACGCCGCGGCATTCACAGCGAGCGGCGCGTCCTCGGAGAGGCCGAGCTGGTGCCGCATCCCCAGCGGCGGCGTGGACGCGCGGCGGACCGCGTCCGGGTCGATGCCGTCCGGGACTACGACGATGGCATCCGAGGCGATCCCGTCCCGGGTGAGCACGTCCTTCACAGCGACCGACACGGCAATGATCCGGTCGGGGCGTCGCCACGCGCCAAAGCGCCCCACGCGAAAATCCACTCGGCGCGTCGCCACTAGCGTCCGGCCCAGGGCGACCGTGGCGGCGAGCGTCAAGGCGTGGCTATCGTGTACGTGAATGATGTCCGGCTGAAACGCGGAGATGGTGCGACGCAAATGCCACCAGGCACGCGGGTCGAGGCCGATCTCCCAGGCGGTGCCGCGCACGTCGACGCCATCGCTTCCGACGCGCCGCGCCAGCTCGCTGTCCTGACGAGTCACGAGGATTTGCTCGACGCCGGAATGGCGCGCGAGCTCGCGACAGAGCAGCCAGACCTGGTGTTGACCGCCGCGCCACTCCCGGCCGGAGTCGACCTGCAACACCCGCATCGCTACGCGGGGACTTTCACGACCCCGGCGAGTACGCGGCGCAGCGCATCGAGTTTGAAGGGCTTTTGAAGGAACGGCCGGCCCAGCTCTTCGAGGAATTGCAGCGTATCGCCGCGGACCGTGTCACCCGTAGCAAAGATGATGCGATCTGCCACCGTGGGGTGCATGCGGGCGAGTGTCTGAAACATCTCGCGGCCTCCGAGCCGCGGCATGCGGAGGTCGCAAATGATCAGGTCGAAGGGCTGCATGAGGGCGCGCTTCAACGCCTGGCTCCCATCGCGCGCCACTGCGACCTCGTGGCCCCAACTCTCCAGTGTGGCCTGCATGTAATGCAGGATATGCGGCTCGTCATCCACCACGAGTACCCGCAGGCGCTCCAGCCGTTCAGACGGCGCGGGCGCTGTCGCGGCGCTCGCATGGCCTGGTCGGTCGAGAGGACTTAATTCCGAGCGGACGCCGGTCGGGAGCTCGACGGTAAACGTCGCCCCGCGGCCCGAACCTGCGCCGCCGGGTTCGACGCGCATCGTGCCGCCGTGCTCCTTCACGATGCCGAGGCAGATGGACAGTCCGAGACCGGTCCCTTCTCCCTCCGATTTGGTACTGAAGAACGGCTCGAACACCCGTTGCGCCACGTCTTCGGGAATTCCCGGACCGTTGTCCGAGACGTTCACGGAGAGACCATCAGGCTCGCATTTCGTGACGATTTCGATGCGACCGCCGCCTCCGCGCGCGCGCATGCTCGTGATCGCTTGCGCCGCGTTGTTGATGATATTCACGAACACCTGCTTGATCTGATTTGCGTGCACCTCGACTTCGGGCAGGCCGGGCTCGAACTCGAGTGTCAGCTCGATGCGGGCGGCCAGCAGCTGGTTCTTCAGAAGCTGGTGGGTTGATTCGAGGATCGGCCGGATCGACTGCAGCTGACGTTCGCCCTCTTGGCGTCGTGCAAACGACAGCAGATTCCGCACGATCGCCGACGCGCGCTCGGCCTCCTGCCGGATCACCGCGAGCGGCTCGGCGAGGCGCGGCGGCACGTCTGCGGCTTCGCCGAGGAGATCGCTGAATCCCACCACCGACGCGAGCGGATTGTTGAGATCGTGGGCGACACCGGCTATCAGCTGGCCGATCGCGGACATCTTTTCCGACTGCAGGAGCTGCTCCTGGAGCCGGCGCTTCTCGGTCTGATCTTCGAACAGCAGGACGGCCGCTCCGGGCTCTCCGGTCGGAATCGCGGTGACGAGAAGGGCGCGGTCGCCCGCGCGCACCTCGACCGGCGCGGCCGCGTCGGCTGGAGCGCCGAGCAGGCGAGCCACCGGATCCGCCCAGCCCGGCGGCACCAGTGTCAGCCAGGACCGCCCCGCCAGCGCGGTGACGGGCAGCTTGATGAGATCGGCGAAGACGCGGTTGGCGCGCCGCACGGTCCCCTGAGGATCGACATAACAGACGGCGTGATTGAAGGCATCGACGGTCTGCTCCCACTCGCGTTTGCCGCTCGAGAGGAGCTCCACCAGTCGCGCGTTTTCGAGCGCGATGCCGGCTTGGGCCAGGACGGCGCGGGTGAACGACAGGGCGGAGTCGTCCAACGCCCGGGTGCGGTCCCCCTCTATGGCTACTGCGCCGATCGGATGTGAGACCGCGACGATCGGGACGCCGAGCCAGCTGGCCGGGGCGGGGCGCTCCACTGTCACACCGAGCTCGGCGGCGCGGGCGGCGACACGATCTGGAAACACGAGCGGGCCGCGCCGGAGCGCGAGCTGCAGTAGCGGCTCGTCGGTCGTCGCCGGTCGCGGGCCGTTGTGATAAGTGACGTTCAGTCGGTTGGATCCTGAATCGAGCAGCATCACCGTCAGTCGCGCCGGCGCGAGCTGTTCCGTCAGGATGCGCGCGACGATTTCGATAATCGCCGCGGGGCGAAACGCGCCGGCCAGCTCCTGCGACAGACCGGTAAGGCAATTGAGAACGTCGGCGACCGACAGTGCTTTCACCGCGCTTCGTCGAGAAACCGCGTCGGGACACGCGTTGCCGCGTCGACCAGCGCTTCCGCGGACTTGATGAAGCGCACGACGATGGGCAAGGAGCCGCGCAGCGCCACCTTGCGCTGCATGATGCCCGCAATGGGCCCCAGCTCCTTCTTGAGGATCGCCTTCCAATGCTTGTACTCGGCCGTCAGGACGAAGGGCGCCTGTTGCGCCTCTTCGTGGGACACGAGCCTGGCGGCGCGGCACGTGCCGCGATCGAGGTCGAGCCAGATCCCGATGTCCTGGGGCACACCGATGCTCGGCTGCGCGGGCAAGACCAGCGCGACGGAGCCGTGCGTCCATTCGGTCGATGCCGTGCGGTATTCCTCACTGGCATTGATGGCTGCGCCGTACGCATCGACCCAGGCGGTCGACGGAAAGTCGTGAGCGATCGCAGTCATGCTACCGCCCGGGCGAAGCCCTCGAACAAGGCGCGCTCCGTGAGATCTTCCGGGTGCCATTGCACTGCGACGATCCAGGGATCATCGGCGCCGTTCGGTTCTGCCGCTTCGATCACGCCATCTTCTGCCCACGCGACGGCCTTCAGCGCGGGCGCGAGATCGCGAATGGCCTGATGATGACGGCTGTTGACGGTCGCGGCCCGCGTGCCGAGCGTGCGCTCGAGCAATGATCCGGCGGCCACGCGCACGCCGTGGTGCGAGGTCTCATCGCTGTGCGGCACAGGCCCCGGGCGCTCGCTGCTCAGGTCCTGATACAGCGTGCCACCCAACGCGACATTGAGAATCTGGATGCCGCGGCAGATCGCGAGAATCGGCAGGCCGCGCTGTCGGGCGGCGTCGATGAGCGCGACCTCCGCTGCGTCGCGCGACGGGTCCACAACTCCGAGGCGTGGGTGGGGTAAGGCACCGTAGCGATCGGGCGCGACGTCTTCACCACCCGTCAACACGAGCCCGCGCATGCCATTCAGGGCGGCGGCCGCGTGGTCCGGCGCGAGCATCGTAGGCACGGCCAGGGGAACGACGCCGGCGCGCTCCAGAGCGCGGACATACGCCGTGTTGAGGGTGACGCGCTCGCGGCCCTCCACCAGGCGCCGCGGCGCCGTCACCGCCACGGTGGGTGGGGCGGAAGTCACGGAGTGGTCGGCGGACCGAACAGCGGGCAACGCGGGTTGCTCACGCTCGCCCAGTCGACGCGCACGGCGTACAGATTGAGCGCCGCACCACCGCCGATGATCGAGCCAATCGCGGGATGGCGTTGTGGCTCTTCCTGATCGAGGACCATGACACCCATCGCGCGTTGCGACGTGTCGTCCACCACCAGCAACCCATAGCCGCGTGCCGGGAAACCATTGCCCCGATAGAGCATCGAGGTTTTCCCTTCGGCGTCCCGCGTGACGATGACCGCGCCGAAATCGCGCGACTTCTGCTGAATCACGAGCGCCGGCAGCGAGTCCGGCACGCCACGCGGCGGGTCCGTGAGGACGGCGCGCGCGTTGCCGAGCTGCGAGACGACCAGGCTCGGGCCCGCGAGCGCCGCAATCCCGCAGGCGGGAGAGCCACTGCTGGAGCTTCCCCCCCGGCCGCAAGCGGTGATGAAGAGCGCAAGAATGAGCACTGAGCGATTCATGAGCGTCAATGTAATGCTAATGCGACCAAACGGCCGTCAGCGTCGCGGTCCGTACGGGTGCCAGCGTCTGGGGCACGAGATTGTAGACATAGTTCAAGATGTTGGCCACGAGCAGCCGCAGCGCGAGCGGTCCATGCGCCCACTGGGCGCGCAAATCCAGCACCTTCATCGGAACGCGCCGGGGGTCCACAAAGCCCTCCAGCTCGATGCGTTCCGGCCGGCTCGCAAAGCGGAAGTCGGCCCCCACGCTGGCGCTGCCGAGGGAGTAGTCGGCGCTCAGCTTCACCTGATGCCCGGGACGGTACGCGAGGGGCGTGTGCGGCGATCCGGGAACGCGCCGCTGTGTGTAGAGATATGTATAGCCGAGCGAGGTCGTGAGTCGGCCGGCAAGCGGCGCCGCGAGCAGCGTCGCGTCCAGGCCCGCGATGCGCGCCTTCGCGACGTTCTGGAGCTGAATGACCGGTCCGTCGGTCGTCACGATGAGCGTCGGTTCGATCAAGTCCTGCGCTTCCGTCCAGAACAGCGCTCCGTCCGCGCGCAGAAACGTGAGGAAGGGCGCGGTTCTGCCACCCAATTCGAAGGACCACGCTGTTTCGGGGAGCAAAGCGGGATTCGGGATAACCCGCAGACCGAATTCGGATGCAACGAGGTTCACGAATCGCTCGGCCATCGAGGGAGCGCGGAAACCGCGGCCTATCGACGCACGGAGAGCAGCTCCGCGCGCCCCAAGCGGGAATGAACCGCCGAGGCGCGGGCTGACGACGGCACTGAGCGAGCCGCCATCGACGGCCAGAAAGTCGATGCGGGCGCCGGCATTGAGGCGCGCGCCGTCCCGCCCGCCCGCGCGGTGGCCGACTGGCTGTTCGACCTCGCCGTATGCGGAGAATTCCGATTGCGAATGATTGCCGAAGACGTCGCTCGTGACGTCCGAGAACGTGGCCTCGCTGCCGACGAGCACCGTACGCGTTGAATCCGGATGTGCTTCGAGGCGAAGCTCCGCGCCGAAGCGGTTCGAGATTCCGAACTCCGATGTGTCGCGGCGCTGATCGAAGAAATCGGTGCGAGACCAGGACCCCCGCGCCTGCCACGCAAAGTGCTCGGACACAACAGTACGCGCCTGCGCGGCGACATACCCTTTGCGGGAATCGGTCCACGAGATGCGGCCGCCGGTGTCGACCTTGAATGGTTGGTACGCTTGGCCAAGATCCACGCACTGGCCCTGGGTGCACCAGCTGAGCGGCACGTCGTATCGATCGTCAGCCCAGGCGCCGCTCACATCGACACGCGTCTTAGGAGCGGCCTGCCACCGGCTCTTGGCCGCGACCTGCCAATGCCTTTGATCGTCTTGCTCCCGATAGCCGTCCGAGTGGCGCGCGCCGCCGCTGACGCTCGCGCCGAAGATGTCGGTACCGTATGAGAACGTGCCGTCGCCGCCACCCTGCAGTCCAGGCTGGTCGCGGAAGTTCCAGACCGAATGGGGCGGATCGGCGAACATGCCGCCCGTGAGTCGTATCCGCTCGTGGATGCCGACTGGGACATCACGCGTCGTCACATTGACGACGCCGCCCAGCGCCGCGGAGCCGTACAGGGACGATCCGGCTCCTTTGAGAATGTCGACCCGTTCGATCTGATCGACCGGCACCAAGTCCCAGTTGATCCCGCCGCGATCGCCCTGGTTCATCGGCACGCCGTCCACCAGGAACAACACGCGGGAGTTGAGTCCCTGCACGTAGCCGGTCGATCCCCGGATGTTGATCTGACCGTTGAGGAATTGGATGCCCGGCTCTTTGTCGACCGCTTCGTCGATCGTGTTCACGGCACGGCGGTCGATCTCCTCGGGACTGACCTGCGTGATGCTCGTGGACGGGTTATCGCCGAAATGCGGCAGCTTCGTGCTGACGACGTCGAGTGGAGTGAGCTCGAGCGGTGAGGGTTCGAGCGCGAAGTCGGCCGTCGCGGAATCATTCGCGGCGAGCGTGACGACCCTCGCGGCCGGGCTGTAGCCGATCGCCGCGGCGCGCACGCGGACCTCACCGGAGGGCAGGGGGGCGAGACGGTAGCGACCTCCGGCATCCGTCTGCGCATAGAGCGTGCTCCCCGCGACACCGACCATCGCGCCCCGAATCGGCGCGCCCTGCGTGCTGCGAACGGTGCCCCGCAGAACGCCCTGCGCGGCCCCCTGCTGTGGCGCGAGCAGCAGCACGAGGCATGCTAGCGCGCGGTGCACGTGACGAAATCGGTGGCGGGACGCAGGCTATCGAACGCCACGCGAAAATCGATGTTTGCGGCGGCTCCCCCGGCGGGGACGGTGACGACGCCGGGAAGGGCTGTGTCCGCCGGATTGCGATAGTAGCCCGCAACCCGCAACAGCGCGGTGTCGGCGGGTGTCAGCGTCAGCGTGCCGGTCTTCTTCCATACCGCGAGCACCCACGCGTACACGGCCGGTGGGAGCGTGACGCTGTAGTCGGCGACGGAATCGGTGTACGGCACCGATCCGGGCACGAATGGCCGGCGATTGGCGATCAGGTCGGTACAGGTCTGCGGGAACGTGGCATAGGCCGCGACGAAGACGTTGTCGGTGCTGTCGGGAATCGTGCCGTGGAAATGGATGGTGCCGCAGATCCCGATCAGCGTGGGACCGCAAATCGGCTCGGGTTGGAGTCCGCCGTCGCATGCCGCGAACGCGCTGGCGCTGATCAGAGCGACGGCCGCGACGCGGTACAGTGTCCCGAGCATCCCGCAATTTGCGGGGGCTGGCACATGCGTCAACTTGACCCCGGTTTTACGCGGGAATAACGTTTCGTCAGCTATGCCACTCTACGAGTACCACTGTACGAAGTGTGATGAGCGGTTCGCGCGCACCGAGTCGATGACTCGACACGGGTCCCGGCGTCCGGCCTGCCCGAAATGCTCATCGCACTCCGTCGAGCCCGTTCTCTCTCCATTCTTCGCGAAGACGATCCGCAAAAGCTGAGCGAGGAAAAAGGAGAAGCGTTGTTCGAGCGCCTGCGGGACGCGTTCCGCGCTGCACTGGATGCGGCCGCAGGTCCGGCCGATCTGCGCGCGCTCGCGCGCCAGATGCGTGAGGCCGTCGTCGACGCGAAAGTCGGCGTCGCGGAAATCCAGGAGGCAGTCGGCCGCACCGACCGGGAAGTGGGCGCTGAGCGGCAGCGGCTGGCGGATGCCGAACGGCGCGGCCGGCTGGCGGGCGAGATCCAGGACCAGGAAACCGTCGCGATCGCCGAGCGATTCACCGCCAAACACCGCGAGCGCATTGCGGTGCTGGAGCGTAAGCTGGCGGCGCAACGCGAGGAGCTCGCCTTGGCCGAGCGTGAGCTCGCGGAAATGCAGTCGCAGCTGAAGACAGCGGAGCGCGACCGGCCGGCGATGGCCGGCGATGACAGCACCGAGCGCGCATGGCGCGATATGCAGAATGCGGGGGGCGCGCGCCCCGGAATGGACCTCCAGGACGAGCTGCTCAAGTCGGACATGGATCGCGCCGCGCGCGAGGCGGCCGCGGCGCGACAGCTCGAGGAGCTCAAGAAAAAGATGAGAAAGGAATAGCCCGTGCTCCTACTTGTCTTCCTCCAGACCCTGCAGCAGCCACCACAGCCTCCCCCTTCCGATTTTCTCAAACGCGCGCACACCTACAGCATCGTGGCGTACGATTCCGTCACGGGCGATCTCGGCGTTGCCGTGCAATCGAAATTCCCGAACGTCGGGGGCCTGGTGCCGTGGGCGCGGTCGGGCGTCGGCGCGGTGGCGACGCAGTCGCTCAGCAACACGGACTACGGAGAGAAGGGACTCGAGCTGATCGCGCGCGGCGCCACGGC
>Ga0136846_1207661_pt1 | contig 13500 bp, 9 predicted proteins | sample HopSoiMetagenom2_FD_96841 | JGI IMG/M metagenome (GOLD analysis project Ga0136846, IMG submission 96841) | Grasslands soil microbial communities from Hopland, California, USA - 2 Assembly 2016 (version 4) | ecosystem: Environmental > Terrestrial > Soil > Grasslands | place: USA: Hopland... | reverse complement strand
TCTTCCAGTCGACAGGGCAAGGGTCTGAACCTGGCAAGCCCGCTCGAGATAATAAAGATCATCCCAGGCCTCGGCGATATTGGGAGCAAGCACCATGACACCATGGTGTTTCATGAAGACGATGTCCGCATCCCCGATCGTTGAAGCGATACGGTCGCCTTCACGCTCGTCCAGCGCCAGACCGTTGTAATTCCTGTCAAACGCCGTCCGGCCGTAGAATTTCAATGCCGTCTGGCCGGCGAAGATGAGCGGCTCTCCTTCTGTCATCGACAGCGCGGTGGCATAGGGCATATGCGTGTGGAAGGCGACTTTGGCGCGCGGGACGTTCCTGTGGATACGGGCGTGGATATAAAACGCCGTCGCTTCCGGCTGACCGGTCCCCGAGACAACATTGCCATGGAAATCGCAGATCAACAGCATGGATGCCGTCAGCTCGCGAAAGGCATAGCCATAGGGATTGACGAGGAACAGGTCGTCATATCCCGGCACGACCGCGGAGAAATGATTGCAGATGCCTTCCTCCAAGCCGTGTCTGGCAGCCATGCGGAAACATGCTGAAAGATCGACGCGCGCCTGCCAGACTTCCTCGGAATCGAGAGCCGGCTGATTAGGCCCTCCGGCACCGGGAGCAATCCGGGTCTTGAGTGAATGCGCCATGGATAATCCTTCGATGAGATCGTCGTATTTCAGGTTGGGTTGACCGGTATTGATCCGTTGTCGGCGCTTCTTGTCAATGCAAATGCCCTCATCATTGAACTTGAAACAGCCACATTGCGGCAGTATCCATTTTTCATCTCGAATGATCGAGTTGGCTGTCTGTGCTCCAAGAGAAGCACATAGGGTGATTTGACATTTCAATCGCCACCGAATTTTCGATGTCGCTCTTCATCTTATCATCCCAAAAATGAGTGCAGCCGAGTTCGCTGGTCGCTTACGGACCACATGAAAAACACTTCTGAAAAGATATCCATTGCAACAAGGCACTTTCGATTGCCGTTCCGCTACGATGACTATATCGCGCATGCTCGCGAAAAGGTCCTGGCGGGACATTGCATCGAAGCCGAAACCTATTATCAGCATGCAGAACATAATTTCCGCAGCGCCGCAGCGCTCGCGTCGTCCGCACAGAAGGTAGACCAACCACAATGAACGCCACGTCCACCTTTGAGCAGCCCAGCGACGCTGGCGACAAGGCCTGGCTCAAGGTTCTCTCGAAATATCGCAATCCGCATGCGGGGCGCAGTAGTTTCGAACTCGCGGTGACCGCTGTCCCGTTCGCCATCCTATGGGCCGGCGCATGGGCGGCCGTTCATTATGGTCTCTGGTACGGTCTGATCCTGGTAATTCCCGCCGCCGCATTTCTGTTGCGGCTGTTCGCGATACAGCACGATTGCGGTCACGGTTCGTTTTTTGCGCGCCGCCGCGTCGATGACTGGACCGGACGCGCGATCGGGGTGCTGACCCTGACGCCCTATGACTATTGGCGACGGGCGCATGCGCAGCATCACGCCACCGCCGGCAATCTCGATGAGCGCGGCGTCGGCGATATCACCACCCTCACCATTGCCGAATATAATGCACAGTCCTGGTGGGGACGGCTAGGCTACAGGCTTTACCGCCACCCCTTGGTGATGTTCGGCATCGGACCCGTCTGGGTCTTCCTGCTAAAGCAGCGTCTGCCCTTCGGCATGATGCGCTCGGGCTCCCTGCCCTGGATATCGACCATGGCCACCAACCTCGCGGTCGCCGTCATTGCGGCGTTGCTGATCTGGGCTGTCGGCGTCGTTCCATTTCTGCTGGTCCATCTTCCGATCGTCCTGTTGGCGGGAGCCGCCGGCGTCTGGCTCTTCTACATCCAGCACCAATTCGAGGAAACGCATTGGTCGAAGCCGCCGGAATGGCAGTTTCAACATGCCGCCATGCATGGCGCGTCCCATTACGACCTGCCGCTGGTGCTAAGATGGCTTACCGGCAATATCGGCATCCATCACGTGCATCATCTGTCGAGCCGGGTGCCCTACTACCGCCTGCCCGAGGTGCTGCGCGACCATCCCGAGCTGGGCAATGTCAGCCGCATCACCCTCATGGACAGCCTCCGCTGCGTCAAACTTGTCCTTTGGGACGAAAAAGCCCACCGGCTCGTTTCCTTCCGCGAGGCAAGACGCCAAAAGGCGCTTTGAATGGCCGGTCTCTACAGCGCCGCGCGTCACATGTGACGCGCAAAGGTCGCTGTAGCACTTTAAATCTGCTGCATAATTTTATCCTTAAATCGATTCCGATTTAAGGAATTATGCAGCAGCACATCGGATCTTTAGCGGTCATATTCGTGCCCGCGAAAGACCCGATCGCCGCTCAAATATTGAGCAACTGTCATCAAGTGTGGGCAATGAAGGTTCCACCGGCTTGGCACCCTCATAAAAATCAACAGCTTATAAATTGGCACACCCCTTGCTTCTGAAGAAGCTGAGTTGGTGGCTAGGGTTCCGGCGCTTTGAAAAGCGTGCTGGTCCGAGAGCTGCCGCCGGTTGGGGGAGAAATTCCACCGGATGCACGGCGGGACAAAAGCCCGGGAGACCTCGTAAGCCAAGGGATTGGCGGCGCGATGGTCTTTGCCGATCCCTTTTTGATAAAAAGCAAAAGGGGAATTTCAATGCAAACTTTTTCGAAGCTTCTTTCCATCACCGCCTTGACCGCCTCGCTGCTGCTGGGCGCGGGTTCTTCCGTCGATGCCGCGCAGAAGACCGAATTCAAGGTCGCCTGGTCGATCTATGTCGGCTGGATGCCCTGGGGCTATGCCGCCGATCACGGCATCGTCAAGAAATGGGCCGACAAATACGGCATCAAGATCGACGTCACCCAGTTCAACGATTACGTCGAGTCGATGAACCAGTATACGGCCGGCGCCTTCGACGCCGTGACGCTCACCAACATGGACGGCCTTTCCATTCCGGCCGCCGGCGGCGTCGATACCACAGCCGTCATCGTCGGCGACTTTTCGAACGGCAATGACGCCGTCATCCTCAAGGACAAGGCGAGCCTTGCCGACATCAAGGGCAAGACCATCAATCTGGTCGAATATTCCGTCTCGCACTATCTGCTCGCCCGCGCACTGGAAAGCATCAAGCTCAACGAGCGCGACGTGAAGGTGGTCAACACCTCCGACGCCGACATGGTCGCCGCCTACAAGACGCCCGATGTCTCCGCCGTCGTCACCTGGAACCCGCTGGTCTCCACCATCCTCGAGGAACCCTCCGCCAAGAAGGTGTTCGACAGCTCGCAGGTGCCCGGCGAGATCATTGACCTGATGGTCGCCAATAGCGCTGTCCTCAAGGACAATCCGAACTTCGGCAAGGCGCTGGCCGGCATCTGGTATGAGACGGCCGCGCTGATGAAGGCGGATACCGCGGACGGCAAGGCCGCTCGCGAGGCGATGGGGTCGGCTTCCGGCACCGATCTCAAGGGCTTCGAAGCGCAGATCGCCGCGACCAAGCTCTTCGACAAGCCCACCGATGCCGTTGCCTTCACTGCCTCGCCAAGCCTTCCGAAGACGATGGATCTGGTGCGCAACTTCCTGTTCCAGAAGGGCCTGCTCGGCAGCGGCGCGGCGTCGGCCGATGTCATCGGCATCGAAATGCCGGATGGCAAGGTTCTCGGCGATAGCGGCAACGTCAAGCTGCGCTTCACCGAGACCTATATGAAGGCCGCCGCCGACGGCGTGCTCTGAGCGAAGTTCGACCGGCGGCGCGGGAAAGCCGCGCCGCGTCATCCCTTCATCAGCGGAGCTTTCCTCATGCGCTGGATCAACACCAAGCCGAGCCGGGGCGCGCAATTTGCCCTGATGCTGCTGCCCTTCGCCCTGATCGTCGTCGCCTATGTCTTCGGATCGACGGCGCGGCTGGCGGAAAATGCGAACGACAAGCTGCTGCCCAATCTCTCCGGCTTCGTCCAGGCGATCGACCGCATGGCCTTCATCGCCGATCAGCGCACCGGCGAGTACCTGCTCTGGTCGGACACTTGGGCAAGCCTGATCCGGCTTTTCGCCGGCCTCGGCATCTCCACGCTGACGGCGCTTTTGATCGGCATGCTCATCGGCATGCTGCCCTATCTCAGGGCGCTGCTCGCCCCCTTCGTCGCCGTCATCTCCATGGTGCCGCCCTTGGCACTGCTGCCGATCCTCTTCATCGTCATGGGTCTCGGCGAGACCTCGAAGATCGCCCTCATCGTCATCGGCGTCGCGCCGACGATGATCCGCGACCTCGCATTGAAGGCGCTGGAATTGCCCCGCGAACAGATCGTCAAGGCCGAGACGCTGGGCGGCTCCTCCTGGCAGATCGCCCTGCGCGTGGTGCTGCCGCAGATCCTGCCGCGGCTGATCACATGCCTCAGGCTCCAGCTCGGACCCGCCTGGCTGTTCCTGATCGCGGCCGAGGCGATCTCGTCGGATTCCGGTCTCGGCTACCGCATCTTTCTCGTCCGCCGCTATCTCTCGATGGATATCATCTTTCCCTATGTCGTCTGGATCACGCTGCTTGCCGTGCTGACGAACTACATCCTCGACCGCATTCGCATCGCCGTCTTCCCCTGGTCGGAACTGGAGAAGCGGGCATGAGCGAGCTCAGGGTCGAAAACGTCTGGAAGGAATATGGCGACCAGATCGTGCTCGAGGATATCTCGCTGACCGTCGCCTCGCGCGCCTTTGTAGCCCTTGTCGGCCCTTCCGGCTGCGGCAAGTCGACATTCCTGCGCATGCTGCTCGGCCAGGAACAGCCGACCAAGGGCCAGATCCTGCTCGATGGCGAACTTCTGCCGGCGGAACCTGGCCTCGATCGCGGCGTCGTCTTCCAGCGCTACTCCGTGTTTCCGCATCTGACCGTGCTCGGCAATGTGCTTCTCGGCAAGGAATTCTCCGGCGCACGCCACAAGGCCAAGCTCTTCGGCGCAGCACGGCGCAACGCGATCGCCGAAGCGCGGCAGCTGATCAGCGAAGTCGGCCTTGCCGGCGCGGAGGACAAATATCCGGCGCAGCTTTCCGGCGGCATGCAGCAGCGCCTGGCGCTTGCCCAGGCGCTGATCATGAAACCGAAGGTGCTTTTGCTCGACGAGCCCTTCGGCGCGCTCGATCCGGGCATTCGCGCCGAGATCCACACGCTGATGAAGCGGCTCTGGCATGAAACGCAGATGACCGTCGTCATGGTCACCCATGACATGCGCGAGGCCTTCACGCTTGCAAGCCGGATCATCGCCTTCGAACGCCGCCGCGATCGGCCCGAGGAAAAGGAGCGTTACGGCGCGACCATCACCAAGGACATTTCCATCTGGCCGCCGCGCCTTGCGGGCGCGCCATCGATCTTCAGCCTCGACCGGGACGGCCCGGTTGTTTCCCTGGGGCATCGCCGGGACGACCTGGCTTCGTCGGGAGAAACCCAGCCATGACACATGTCAGACGTTCGCCGGAAGACATAGCCGCCAACCGCGCGCGCTACGAAGAGCACCAGAGAAAGGGGCTCGAATTCGCGCCCAAGGCCCTGCCGGAGGCAAGCCCGTTGCCGGCGGCCGAAATCGCACCCGACAGGATCATTCACCGCGAAGTCATTCCGGGTGGCTGGTACTGGTCGACCCATATCAGGAAGAGCGAAGTGTTCCGCGTCAGCCTCGACCATGGCTTCTCGACGGTTTCTGTCGTCGCCTGGAGTGCTGGCGACACCAGCGAGCGGCTGAACCTGCCCGATACGGTGAAGATGCAGTGGACCACCGCTCTCGGCAAGGGCCGGGTGATCTTCTCCGATATGGGCCGGGTGATGTTTTCTTTGACGGAAGACAGCTCCGGCGCCCATGACGGGCTGATGGGCGGCTCCACCTTTGCGTCGAACGCGGCAAAATACGGGGAGGGCAAACGCAACACCCGTGACAATCTGATCCTGATTGCCACCAAGACCGGGCTCGACAAGCGGGATATTCCCTCGGTGCTGGCGCTCTTTGCCCCGGTTCGCGTCGACCGGGACGGCGCGTTCCTGTGGAAACCGGAGCTTCTGCGCGGTGGCGACTATGTCGAGTTGCGCGCCGAGATGGATATGATCGTCGGCTTTTCCAACTGCCCGCACCCGCTCGATCCCGACGCCGCCTGTCGGCCAAACGCGGTGACCGTCACCCGCATAGCGGCAACCGCGCCCATGGCAGACGATCTTTGCCGGACCGCGACCGCCGAGGCTATGCGCGGTTTTGAAAACAACGCGCTGGCGGCGATGTGAGAGGGAGCAAGACCATGACTGATTTCATCCAGACGGCTCCGAACCGCACGCTCGAAAACACCGCGCAGGACCATTACATCCCGGCCGAAGCGCCGTTCTCGACGGTGATCAAAAAAGGCCAGACAGTCCGCATCGAGGACACATACGGCCAGCAGGCGATCGACACGCTTTTCTATAATGCCACGGATTTCTCCGAGCGTTATTCCAATCAAGATACGATGCGCGAACAGGGCGCGGCCTATATTTCCACAGGCACGAAGGTCGTCTCCAACGAAGGCCGCGTGATGCTGACCATGACCGCCGATAGTTGCGGTCGCCACGACACCTCGGCCGGCGCCTGCTCTTGCGAGAGCAATACGGTGCGCTTCGGCCACGGCACCCGATATCTCCATGCCTGCCGGGACAATTTCGTTCTGGAAGTCTCCAAGCACGGCATGAGCAAGCGCGATGTCGTCCCCAACATCAACCTCTTCATGAATGTGCCGATTGAGCCCAGCGGCAAGATGACGATCGTCGACGGAATATCCGCGCCGGGCGACTATGTCGAGCTGAAGGCCGAGATGGACGTGCTGCTCGTCATCTCCAATTGCCCGCAGATCAACAATCCCTGCAACGGTTTCGATCCGACGCCGATCCGGGTCCTGGTCTGGGATAGCGAGGCCTGATATGTTCAAGAAGGTTCTCATCGCAAACCGGGGTGAAATCGCCGTCCGGATCATCAGGACATTGCAGCGCATGGGCATCGCCTCCGTCGCCGTCTATTCGGATGCCGATCGTTTTTCCAAGGCGGTATTGATGGCGGACGAGGCGATAAGGCTCGGTCCCGCGCCCGCCTCCGAAAGCTATCTCGACGTCGATGCCGTCATCGCCGCCTGCAAGGCGACCGGCGCGGAGGCCGTGCATCCGGGCTATGGCTTCCTTTCGGAAAACATCGGCTTTGCTGAACGGCTGGCGAAAGAGGGCATTGCCTTCATCGGCCCGACACCCGACAATATCGCCGCCTTCGGGCTGAAGCACACGGCCCGCGAACTGGCGCGCGAAAGCGGCGTGCCGCTCCTTCCCGGCAGCGGATTGCTGGAGACGAGTGACGCAGCACTCCTGGCCGCGACCGAGATCGGCTATCCGGTGATGCTGAAATCGACGGCCGGCGGCGGCGGTATCGGAATGCAGCTCTGCGACACCCCCGAAAGCCTGAAGGCGGTCTTCGAGAGCGTGCAGCGCACCGCGCGCGCAAGCTTTGGTGATGCACGCGTCTATCTCGAACGCTTCGTCGCCAAGGCTCGCCATGTCGAGGTGCAGATCTTCGGCGACGGCAAAGGCCGGGTAATCGCGCTTGGCGAACGCGACTGCTCGCTGCAACGCCGGAATCAGAAAGTGATCGAGGAGACACCGGCGCCGGGATTGTCCGACACGGTTCGCGGCCGTCTGCATGCCGCCGCCGTCGCGCTCGGCGCCTCCGCCCACTACCGGTCGGCTGGAACGGTCGAATTCATCTACGATCCGGCACGCGAGGAATTCTACTTCCTTGAGGTCAATACGCGCCTCCAAGTCGAGCATCCCGTCACCGAAGCCGTCTTCGGCATCGATCTGGTCGAATGGATGATCCGCCAGGCCGCCGGCGAAGACGTGCTCACCGGCAACGAAAATCTCGCTCCCAAGGGTGCCGCCATCGAGGCGCGGATCTATGCCGAAATGCCGCATGCCGGGTTCAGGCCGAGCGCGGGATTGCTGACCGAGGTTGTCTTTCCGGAAAGCGTTCGCGTTGACGGCTGGATCGAGACGGGCACGGAGGTCAGCCCCTATTACGACCCCATGCTCGCCAAGCTGATCGTCAAGGCCGATGATCGGCCCGCCGCGATCAAGGCGCTCGGCAAGGCGCTCGAAAACAGCGCGATTTCCGGAATCGAGACCAATCTCGACTATCTGAAGGCCATCGCGGCTTCGGATCTGCTGGCGAGCGGCAATGTGGCGACGACGGCGCTCAAGGATTTCATCTTCGTACCCGATGTTGTCGAGGTGATCGCGCCGGGTGCTCAGTCAAGCCTGCAGGAGCTGCCGGGGCGGCTGGGTCTCTGGCATGTCGGGGTGCCGCCAAGCGGCCCGATGGACGAGCGATCCTTCCGCCATGCCAACCGGCTGGTTGGAAACGCCGACGAGACGGCGGCGCTGGAGCTTACCGTCTCCGGCCCGATGCTGAAATTCTTCTCGGATGTGACGGTCGCCCTTGCCGGCGCGCGGATGCCGATCACGCTCGACGGCGTGCCGGTTCCGCATGACACGGCGATCCTGGTCAAGGCTGGCCAGACGCTGTCAATCGGGGCGATCATCGGCGCCGGGCAGCGCGCCTATCTCGCCGTCGCCGGCGGGTTTTCGGCTCCGGAGGTGCTTGGTTCGCGCGCAACCTTCGGCCTGGGGCAATTCGGCGGCCATGCAACGGGCACCGTGCGTGCCGGCCATGTGCTGCGGCTTGCCCGCGCTCCGCAACCGGTATCGAAGCCGGCAAATGAGCCAGCCCTCCTCACACGCGACTGGGAAGTCGGCGTGCTCTACGGTCCGCATGGCGCTCCCGATTTCTTCCTCGAGAAAGATATCGAAACCCTGTTTGCCACCGAATACGAGGTTCATTTCAACAGCGCCCGCACCGGCGTGCGCCTGATCGGCCCCGCGCCGAAATGGGCGCGCACCGATGGCGGCGAGGCGGGACTTCATCCTTCCAACCTGCACGACAATGCCTATGCGGTCGGCGCGATCGACTTTACCGGCGACATGCCGATCATTCTCGGTCCCGATGGCCCGAGCCTTGGCGGCTTCGTCTGCCCGGCGGTGATTGCCCGCGACGAGCAATGGAAGATGGGCCAGTTCAAACCGGGCGACAAAATCCGCTTCCATACGGTGAAACGCGCCGAGGACCCGATCGCCGGGCCGGTGGTCAAGCGCATCGGCGTTGACGCCGGGGCCGCGATTATCGGAAGCAGCGAGACAGGGCCGGTCCCCGTGGTCTATCGCCGCCAGGGCGATGACAATCTTTTGGTCGAATACGGCCCGATGCAGCTCGACATCGCGCTGCGCCTGCGCGTGCATCTCCTGATGCAGGCGGTCAAGGAGGCGAAGCTTCCAGGGCTCGTCGACCTCACCCCCGGCATACGGTCGCTGCAAATCCATTATGACGGAACCGGCCTCACCCGCATGCGCCTTCTCGGCCTTTTGAGCGAGATCGAGGCTTTCCTGCCGCCGGCGCAGGCGGTGAAGGTCCCGAGCCGGATCGTGCATCTGCCGCTTTCCTGGAACGATCCCGACGCAGAACTTGCGATGCGCAAATATCAGGAGCTCGTCCGCCCCAATGCGCCCTGGTGCCCGTCGAATATCGAATTCATCCGCCGCATCAACGGACTTGCCGACGAGCAGGCGGTGCGCGACGTCGTCTTCAACGCCAGCTATCTCGTTCTCGGGCTTGGCGACGTCTATCTCGGCGCGCCGGTCGCCACCCCGATGGACCCACGCCATCGGCTGGTGACGACGAAATACAATCCGGCGCGCACATGGACACCGGAAAACGCCGTCGGCATCGGCGGCGCCTATATGTGCATCTATGGCATGGAAGGCCCCGGCGGCTATCAGCTCTTTGGCCGGACGATCCAGGTCTGGAACACCTGGCGTCAGACGCCGGTCTTTTCTCAGGAAAAGCCCTGGTTGCTCGACTTCTTCGACCAGATCCGCTTCTTTCCCGTCAGTCACGAGGAACTGACCGAGGCACGCGCCGCCTTCCCGCATGGCGGTTATCCTATCCGCATCGAGGAAAGCGAATTCTCCTATGCGGCCTATGAGGCGGACCTTGCCGCCAACGCGGAAGCCATCGGCGCCTTCAAGGCCAGGCAACAATCAGCGTTTGAAGCTGAACGCCAGCGCTGGAAGGATCTCGGCCTCGACAGTTTCGTCGTCGACGAGGGCACAGGCCCCGGGCTTGGGGGCGACATCCCCGAAGGCTGCTTCGGCGTCGAAAGCGCCGTACCCGGCAACGTCTGGAAGATCCTCGTCGAGGAAGGCCAGCCGGTCGCTGCCGGCGAAACGCTCGCCATTATCGAATCCATGAAGATGGAAATCAATGTGACCGCCCATGCCGCCGGCCGCGTCCGCGATCTGCGCGCAGGCCCCGGCCGCAACATCAAAACCGGCGATGTCCTCGTCGTGTTGGAGGAAATTTGATGCTCCCTGCCATTCTCGATCTCGCTTCGCTCCAATCCGCCTATGCATCCGGATTATCCCCTCTCGATCTCGTCGAGGAGGTAATCATCCGCCGCAAGGCCTCCGATGATCCGGCGATTTTCATCACGCCGACCCCGGACGACGATTTACGCGCCGCCGCCACGGCGCTGATGGCCCGCGCGCCCGATCCCGACAGCCTGCCGCTCTGGGGCATCCCCTTCGTGGTCAAGGACAATATCGATGTTGCCGGCCTTCCGACCACGGCCGCCTGCCCGGCCTTCGCCTATCATCCCGACAAGGATGCAATGGTGGTGGCCCGGCTGAGGGCCGCCGGCGCGCTGGTGATCGGCAAGACCAATCTCGATCAGTTCGCCACCGGCCTCAACGGCACCCGCTCGCCGTATGGCGCTCCGCGCTCGGTCTTCGACAAGAACTACGTGTCGGGCGGCTCGAGCTCCGGCTCGGCGGTTGCCGTCGCCTCGGGTCTGGCGAGTTTCGCGCTCGGCACCGACACCGCCGGTTCCGGCCGCGTGCCGGCGGCCTTCAACAATCTCGTCGGCATCAAGCCGACGCCGGGACTGGTGCCGAATGTCGGCGTCGTGCCCGCCTGCCGCAGCGTCGATGTCGTTACCATCTTTGCCGCGACCGTCGGCGACGGCGTCGCGATCCGCAAGGTGATGGAGGGCTATGACGCCGCCGATCCCTTCTCGCGCAAGGCAGTTCCCGCCCGCCTCCCCGCCTCGGGCCTGCGGATCGGCGTGCTTGATGGAGCCGAGCGGGAATTCTTCGGCAACGGAGATGTCGAAGCCCTCTACGACGCCGCAATCGAAAGAGCGCGCAGCCTCGGCGCCACCATCATTCCCTTCGACTATGTGCCATTCCGGCAGGCAGCCGAACTGCTCTACAACGGCCCCTGGGTCGCCGAACGACTGGCGGCGGTGAAGGATTTTCTCGCCAGCAATGCCAGCGATTTCGACCCGACCGTGCGCACCATCATCGAGGGCGCGAAAGCCTATGACGCGGTCGACGCCTTCGAGGGCAGATACAAGCTCGAAGCACTACGCCAGAAGACCAGGCAGGAGTGGGAGAAGGCCGACATCCTGATGCTGCCGACCTCGCCGACCACCTACACGGTCGAGGAGATGATGGCCGACCCCATCGTCAAGAACGGCCATTTCGGCCGATACACCAACTTCGTCAATCTGCTCGACTGCGCGGCAATCGCCATTCCGGCCGGCTTCGACGCGGATGGCCACCTACCGGCCGGCGTGACGCTGATTGGCCCGGCCTTTACCGACGATGCCCTCGCCCCCTTCGCCGATACCATGCACCGGACGCTGAATGCCGGGATGGGCAAGGACAGCGTGGCCGTGATCCCCCAAGCAAGCCGCGTGCCGCAGGCCGATGATGGCTCGGTGCCGATTGTCGTCGTCGGCGCGCATCTGAGCGGCATGCCGCTCAACCACGAACTCACCTCTTCCGGCGGATACTTGTTGAAGACCTGCCGGACGGCGGGCGATTACCGTCTCTTCGCGTTGCCTGGAACCGTCCCGCCGAAACCGGGACTGGTGCGCGACCCCAGCTTGTCGGGCAAAGGCATAGAGGTCGAGGTCTGGGCGGTGTCACCCGAAGCCTTCGGCCGCTTTGTCCAAAAAATCCCCGCGCCGCTCGGCATCGGCAAGGTCCTGCTGGATGACGGCACCGCCGTGTCGGGCTTTCTCTGCGAGGCGCATGCCGTTTTGGACGCACAGGATATTTCCGACTTCGGCGGCTGGCGGCACTATGTCCGGGCCAAGGTCGAGACAATCTCTTGAGGAGGGATCTGCAGGATGAAGGCATTTCTGGTGAAGACATTGCATGTCATTCTCGACGGGGTGATCGCCCGAACGCTCGCCATCGGGGCTCGCCGTTCACGCACCAGTGGTTCCCCGCCCTCATCCGACCACTAGAGACGGGGATCGCCTTTTTAGACCGCTCTTAAAGGGCAGACGTTACGGCATTGCGCAGATCGGTGTCGGCCGCGGCGGCGGTGCCGGATGATCCATTTTGTACTGAGCGATGATCGGCTCCAAGGTTTCTTTCGACCAAAATTTCGGAGCGCCGATTTCTTTCAAGCAGGACTGGTTCCAGTATAATCCCGCTGTCGATGGTGAACGGCCGCCCGCCACCGCTTTGGCGACAGCATTTATATCGGCTGACTCAGGATAGATGTAGATCGTCGTCCGATTGCCCTTTACCATGGAGAGGATCTGGCTGGCATCCGATGCCGTCCAGCTGGTGCAGCCGTCGCTGCGCCCGCCGGCATATTCCACCAGCTTTCCAAGCGGAACGTATCCGTCACGGTTCGCATAAGGGCTCTCAGGATCTTTCTTCAGGCAGACGCCCGCCACCACCGCGGCCGCGTGCCCGCCGATGGCGCGCTGTCGCGCATTTGCCGTTTCGCCCTCGCCGTCAAATTGGATGAACGAGCGAAGCAGGGCCGCGTCTTTTGTTCCTGGGACGCGATAGTAGCCCTTGAACGTCGTCTTCGTCTCGTCCGTCATATAGGCGCCGCCGGCCGTCAGGTTCGAATCCATCGCGTTGCCGAAGTTCCGGGCGCACGCTCTTCCATTGGCAAAATCAACAACGCCCTTCAAATCGCGGCCGCTGCCGTGCCCGGAGGAAATGACACGAAACGTCTGGGTGGCTTCACAGACGGTGTAAAAGCGGCCGCCCGATTTGCCGTCACCCAAAGCGTTTGGACGCGTCGCGTCCATTGCGAAATAGCAGGGATTTTTGACCGAGCCTTCGCTCACCTTTCGCATGTAAAGCGCGCGAGCCCTCCGCAAGACCGGCTGCGCGATTTGGCCGTCGCTTTCGCCGACATGAGCCCCTAGCCATGACGGAATATCCGATGGTCGGTCAGCGGCGAATAATTTCGGCGATGCCAGGGAGACAAGGACGACCGCACAGAGGCTGAATACCTTAACAATACTCAGAAAGGCATATCTCGACCGCACCGAATCAGATCTCCTGCTTAAACCTCCCGCACTTCTACATCCTGCCATGG
>Ga0136846_1218018_pt1 | contig 13502 bp, 8 predicted proteins | sample HopSoiMetagenom2_FD_96841 | JGI IMG/M metagenome (GOLD analysis project Ga0136846, IMG submission 96841) | Grasslands soil microbial communities from Hopland, California, USA - 2 Assembly 2016 (version 4) | ecosystem: Environmental > Terrestrial > Soil > Grasslands | place: USA: Hopland... | reverse complement strand
TGTTTGTGATCGATCCTGCTCACAGTGTAATCAGGCGCATAAAACCTCTTTTCGTAATCATAAACGATCTTTATTTGCGTTACATTATCATTTCCGTCATAGGTGAATTGAAGTTCATTTCTGATAAGGGTGAATCCCTCGACGTCAAGACTGCCTCCCTGACTTACTATCAGCACATTGATCAGGTGTTTTTTCGCGTCATATTTGAACTGATATAAGGAATCCGATTTTACCGATGACCCTGAGATTGAGCTGTTGAATAATTGATGCATATACTCAATATCACCATCATAAACATTCCCGGAGCCACCGGTGTAACTAAAATTCATGTTAATAGTACCGTTGTAATGATTTCCCTGGCCGTCCACAGCTGAAGTAGGATAGCTGTCAACAACTTTTGCAGGCGTGATCGTCCTTATAAAAGGCCCATAGTAATAGTTGGGACCTGTCATCTTTGTGAGAAGGCCTTTATTATCATACTCAAAATTGCGGAGACCAAGCGACTCGTCAATATCACTTTTGATCGCACATCCGGTTGTATTTGACGGCTCAGGAACCGGGGCTGGAGTATCATTGGGTTTACCGCAGCCAAACAATGCTAAGATACAGATGATTGAGGCTGTAAGTATGCGAACATTCCCGGTGCTTTTCGGGGTGGTTGGCTTCTTTTTTAATATGATGTGGTTTTGATATATTTTCATTACTGTATATCTAAATTTTACTGATAGTGCCTTGTTTAATTCAACTTGTCTTTCAAACAGTTCTGGTAAATGTAATTACCTACCTTTCTACCCTGGGCTTCGCCTTGCATCACAGCGTTCCGGAAATGAAAACCCACGTAGATCCGCGAAAGTGACACTTCTCTTGCTGCATCAGAAAAACTTTTGAAATTGCGGGTAACACCTGGCAGTGCATTGCTGGTGCAAGCGAAAGCAATTGCATCTTTATTAAAAAAGCTTTTCAGAATTTCGGCGGCTGCACCGCCATCAAGCGCGTGATTTGACGGATAATCGGGTACCGGTGGTGTGGGTGGCGACAATAAATTCCATGCCGGATCACCGGCTGTGTTTGGGTTACCGTCAGATTCGGCAAGTCTGACAGCAGTAATTGGTCGCCAAAACTTGTAAAAGAATTTGCCATCAAAGGCACTGATGTTTGCATCAGCCTCTGCCATTTGTAAAAGCGCAAAAAGTCTGGCCGCTTTCCAGCCACTAAGTTTTTCCTGCACAATCAGCGTTCGGGCTATCCGGTTCCAGCTCAGCGGGATATTATCCAGCCAAAACAAACCAATTTGTGTTTGGTCGGCGCTGCGCGCGGTACATCCCATGCAACCCATGGTTTTGATCTCATTAAAATCAGTGGTGTAGGCCTCGCTGTTAACGGCATAAGGTGCGGGCGCCCTAAACTGGCCCGCAGACGCAGCACCGAAAGTTTTTACTTTTCCCCAACCGGGCAAAACCACCAACCCATTGTATGGTGGCATATTAAAGGGCGGTGTAGCCCGGTACTCTCCTGGTTGCGTACCGGCTGTAAAAGGATATTGCGCTGTTGACGCGCCATCATTGGTACGCTTATCTATCATGGCTTTTGCTACCGCCTTTCCAATAGCGATACCCTTTTCTTTGCCCGTAGTTATATCTACTAAACTAATGGCAAGCAGACTATCTTCAGTTGCCTGTTGAGCAGGAAAAAGGGACAATAGCACATCATGAGCAGCCTGCGCAACGGCTGCATCAGGGTTGGCATCAGTATCACTACCACTTATTGCGGTGTAGGTATCGTATTTGGGCACAATGTTATTCAATGCATCATGCATAGCGAGGTTGATCATGGCGTATATTCTTGATTCGGGCATCGGTTGAATGCCGGTGGCTTTAGCAACTGCCTTTGTTCCGGCTTCATTCCATTTTAGCACCATGGAGGCATTATAATTATCGCTATTGTCAGTTGGCATTTCTTTGTCCTTTTTGCAGGATACGATACTGATGCTGATCAGCGCAGTATATAAGATGCAGAACATGGGCTTTTTCATATGTTTAAGGGTTGATTTGCCATAAACATAAGTTGATCTGCAACATGAAAATTGAAACGCCTTCACAATGTGCAGGCCAGCATACCGACAACTGAATACGACAGATGAACTGCAGTATGGGGCATTTCCTTGTTGTTGGTCTTCATAATTGTGCTGTATGTCCACATCTTGATGAAGATTATATTCATCACCTTAATTTGGTTAACTTTATATCAATATGCATATCAATGTTAACCCGTACAAACGCAAGGCCTTGATGCGGCAGATCCTGCTGCATATCCTCTTTTGGGTGATCATTGTCACCTATTTTGCCTGGGGGTTTGGTTTTAACTTGAATTATAAGGTCTCATTCTTAAACGCCCTATTCTACTTACCAGGCCATATGTTTATTGTATATGTACTGCTGTATTTTTTGGTACCCCAATACCTTATAAGACGAAAATATCTTTACTTTTTTATTGGCCTGTTTCTGACAGTGGCCTGCTGTACAGCATATGCCTGGGGCATGCAACTGACGTTAGCAGCCAGAAGTAATCCGGGAGATTTTACAATGACCACGGGCCGGGCGATCCTTCCGTTTTTCCATGTTGGGGGCATTGCCATTTCTATTAAGTTACTAAGCTATTGGTACCAGCAAAAACAGCGAACCATAGAAGCGGAACAACAGCGCACAAACGCGGAACTGCAGTTGTTAAAGTCACAGCTTCACCCGCATTTCCTGTTCAATACATTAAATAACTTGTACAGTCATACATTGGAGCAATCTCCAAAGGCACCTGAGATCGTGTTGAAGCTCTCGGCGTTGCTGCGTTTTATGATCTATGAAAGTGCTGAGTATATAGAGCTGGAAAAAGAGATCGCGTTAATAGAGCATTACATCGCGCTGGAAAAACTCAGGTACGGCAACCGGCTGGATTTAGCAATGGTAATCAGCGGAAATACAGGAGGCTACCAAATCGCGCCTCTATTGCTGCTTCCATTTTTAGAGAATGCCTTTAAGCATGGCACCAGCAAACAGCTTGACCAATGCTGGATCAGTCTTAATCTCTCAATTGACAAGGATGTGATGAATTTTAAATTGGTAAACAGTGTTGATAACGAACAGGAACCAGGCGGCGACAAGACCGGTGGCCTGGGACTGCAAAATGTACAAAGACGCCTCGACTTGTTATATAAAGACCGTTATACCTTAAATATCCTCATGGAAGATCAGGTTTATGTGGTTAACCTTGAACTTAAACTGAAAGAACTACAAAACAGCGGAGAAGTTGAACAGTTATCAATGAAAGCCCAACCTTTATGAAATGGAAATGCCTGATCATCGATGATGAGCCACCTGCCGTAAAGATCATCAAAAAGTACGCAGAGATGGTTGACCAGCTCGAAATAACGGGCAGCTGTTCAAATGCCTTGCAGGCAATGGAGTATTTAAAATCGACAAAAATTGATTTGCTTTTTTTGGACATACAAATGCCAAAGCTTTTTGGGACAAGTTTTTTAAAAACGTTACAACACCCACCTAAGGTCATCTTCACCACTGCCCATAAAGAATATGCTACCGAAGCATTTGATCTGGACGCAGTTGATTACTTATTGAAGCCTGTTTCATTTGAACGTTTTTTAAAAGCTGTAAATAAGGTAACCAGTGCAAACCAAGCCGTACCGATGATGGAAACACCGGTTATGCAGGCATTCCTTTATTTCCGTTCAGAAAGAAAAATGATCAAAGTCTTTCTGTCGGACATATTGTATATAGAAAGCTTGAAGGACTATATCCGCATCTATCGCGTGAATGACGGCCCTTTACAGGTGAAGCAATCTATTTCCATGCTCGAAGCCATGCTGCCTAAAAAGTTATTCATCAGGATCCACCGCTCTTTTATTGTTTCAATTGATAAGATTTCTGCCTTTACCAATTACGATGTCGAAATCGGCAAAATAGAGATTCCAATCGGTAGGCAATATGCGGGTGTAATAAAGGTTTTAAAGTAAAGCCATGATGAGGGACCATCGATGCGTTATTAATCCTTAAGAAAATCTAATCACATTTAAGAAAATCGCAATTCGTTTAAAACCCTTAACTACTCCAACATGTGGTTCGAATTATGTCCAGCCTCAGGAGAATTAATATTGTCCCCTAACTGGGCGGAATTCGAACCACCTTTTAAATCAAATTCGTGTGTTGAATGAATTAGAGCGTTTTTCATGAACCCTTAGTGGGCGTTTTTCAAATCAATGACTTTCGAATTTAAGTCCAGTCACTGCCCCCTTCGACTATTCAATTGAGTATCCACTTTACTGCTAAATAATCTTCATTAAATAAATTTTAAAGTTTTCAAAGTAGACGGGAAAGCCAATCGCCAATAATTAAACACTTATTCATTCCGTAAACTGTCAACAGGGTTTGCCGCAGCCGCTCTAATAGTTTGATAACTCAGTGTCATTAGCGCGATGAAAAGCACAAATAATGTTGCAAGTAGAAATATCCAAATATTTATATGAATTCTGTACGGATAATCCTGTAGCCATTTTTGCATGGTCCACCATGCCGCCGGCGTTGATATGGCAGCGGAAATAACAATTAAAAAGGCAAAGTCGGCAGAAAGCTTCCTTACAATACCCTCAATACTGGCACCTAACACTTTGCGGATACCGATTTCCTTCCTTCGGCGTTCAGCAGATAATGTTGCCAGGCCAAAAAGACCTATGCAAGAGATAAATATAGTGAGTGCGGCACCAAAAGTTACCATCTGCTTCCATCTGGCTTCTTTATCATATTGCTCGGCAAGTTCATCCTCTTTGAATTGGTATTGATAAGGAATGAACGGGAAGTCGGCTTTAAATTCTTTTTGGATGCTTTCTAACGCTTCCGATTTATACAGAGGGTTGATCCGCACGAAGATATTCCCCCAAGGATAATCCGGGTTCATGCTATATAACATTGGTGCGGGTTTTTCTAAAAGCGAGAGGTAGTGATAATCCTTAACCACGCCTACTACTGTGTACTTCTTATGATCATGAAAGAAATCAACTGTTTGTCCTATCGGATTTTTCCATCCCGCTTCCCTAACAAATTGCTCACTTACCAAAACGGAACCGGCGCTATCTGCACCCATATTCCTCGAAAAATTACGGCCTTTAAGTACCGGTAACTGGAATAGAGGGAGGTAATCCTCATCAACTTTTTGCACATCGAAACCAAACACCCTCGATCCGTTGATATAACCTTCTGTTCCCCAACGCCCGCCTTGATCGGCGGTGATGCCGTAGATGTTTGGCGTTTTTGCCAGCTCCGTTTTAAACAAGTTGAATTTACCTTTATCAATATTGAAAACACGTATGGACACAACGTTACTGGGATTATATCCCAAATCGAAATGCATGAGGTAATTGAACTGTGTATAAATGGTGATGGTTGCGATGATGAGGAATGTTGCCAGGGTAAATTGCAGAATAACCAGGCCGTTAGACAAATATTTTTTTTCCGTGAGATGGTTGCGGTTATACAGCGTTTGCACCGGCTTAGACCCAGACAATACTAATGCCGGGTAAAAACCAGCCAGTAGCCCGGTTAGCAGGAATATCCCGATATAACCCGATACTAAGCCCCAACTGAATAAATAGGAAAAGGCAAGCGCCTTATTGGTCAATGTATTAAAAAGTGGGAGTGCAAGCTGAACCAAAGCTATCGCCAGAACAAACGCCATATAACTCAGCATAAAAGATTCTCCCAGAAATTGGATGATCAATTGCATACGCTGGCCACCGAATACTTTGCGGATGCCGATCTCTTTACCCCGCCGTAGCGAGCGGGCTACTGTTAGATTTACAAAATTAATACACGCTATGATAAGAATAAATAACGCTATCGCTATCAGGATATAGGAATAGGTTGGCTTACTGGCATCAGACAGACCATTACCCGCGGGGTAATCCGTACTGGTATGCATCGCTAATAAAGGTTGCAGCCTGTAGGTCATTTTATCCTTGTAGCCAGAGGATTTGAGTTCGCCCTCAGCATCGTTCAGATATAGTTGATTGATTTTTGTGGTGAGCCTTGGAATATCAGTACCCGGTTTGATGACCAGAAAGGTATTTTGAAAGAAATTAAGCCAGCCGTCGCGTGCTTTCCTCGAGGCCTGCAGCACGAGCATTTTAATTTTGATAGATGAATTTTGTGGCGATTTTTTTGTCACCGCAGTTACTATAAATGGCTGAAATACGTTATGTATTTTTAACTCAAGTGTTTTCCCTGTCGGATCACCCAGCCCGAAATACTTTTCGGCTGTCTCTTCCGAGAGGACGATAGATTGCGGATCGTTTAGTGCATTTTGCACCTTGCCATAGCGCAAAGGGAAAGTAAAAATAGAAAAGAAGTTACTGTCGACAAACAGTGCTGGCTGGTCAAAAACCTCATTGCTTCTTTTAACGGTAAAATCGGTGCCATAAATCCGCACAAAACTCTGCACTTCCGGCAACTGGCTTTTGAAAACCGGACCTTGTATATCGCCTGTGCCCGAAAACTTATGAACCTGTCCATCCGGGCTTTTGGCGTCGACCACCACTTGGTAGGTATTAGCTGCCTTTGCATGGAACCTGTCAAAACTTACCTCGTCCATCGCATATAAAAAGATAAGCATGCATGATGCCAGTCCTACGCTAAGCCCTGCGATATTGATCACAGCGAATGCCTTGTTGCGCCAAAGGTTCCTGATCGCCGTTATAAAATAATTCTTGATCATAACAAAAGATTTAATTTAAAAAGATATTTTTCCGGATGACGTTATACATCAAATCACTGCGTCTACCCAAGGAGAGTGCCCCACCTATCAATTGGTACCATTTTTAGAAAGCGAACAACGTATTGCTTGTTTTTATTACATGTACGAATTCGCGTAGTACTATTCACTCCGAATGCTCGTCACCGGGTTAGCCAGCGCGGCTTTGACCGACTGGAAGCTTACTGTTACTAAAGCAATTAAAACAGCCCCTAACCCAGCTAATACAAACATCCACCAGCTTATGGAAACCCTGTAGGCAAAATCCTGCAGCCAATAGTGCATAGCCCACCAGGCCATGGGCGAGGCTATCAGAATGGCCAGCAGCACGAGCTTGATAAAATTGACCGATAACAAAGTAGTAATTCCCTGTACGCTCGCTCCTAATACCTTACGTATACCAATTTCTTTACTACGCTGTTCAGCCAGGAAAGCTGACAGCGCAAACAAACCCAGGCAGGCAATAATAATGGCCAGTACAGCGAAGCTGGTAAATATCTTACCGGTACGGGTTATGTCAGCGTACATATCGGCGAAGTCCTCGTCCAGAAAAGTGTACCGTATGGGTTGATTTGGCGAATATTTTTTCCATAAGTCAGAGATATTGGTAATTGCATTATGAAGGTCTTCCCCACGAATCTTCACGGTCATAATGGCATTACTGAAGCCGAAATGCATGGCCATTGGACTAATCTCCCCGCGCATGGATTCGAAATTAAAATCCTGGATCACACCGATAACCGTATAGACCCCAAAATCAAAGATCCGTGCGCCTACTGGATTTTTCAAACCCAGTGCCTTGGCCATGGTTTGATTGATGATAATGGTTTTTCCGGCTGTATCATCCGCCATACTATAAGAGAAATTTCTGCCTTCGATCAGCTTGACGCCCAGCGTTTGCAGGTAAGTGTCATCTATCTGCCAAAACTGTCCTAAAACGGCAGGATCAAGTTTATCATGCCCTTCTTTAAAAAAAGCATTTCCGTTACGCGCAGTGCCGCTTATCGGCAGGTAATCACTTATGGAAGCGCTTTTAACAGCTGCTATTTTAGTAAGTTCGGCTTTGAAGTTTTGAATATGCTGATCACCCAACGTATTCGTGCCTTGTAATACCATTACCTGGTCTTTATCAAAACCTACTTTACGGTTCAGGATAAAATGCATTTGATTATAGATCACAACTGTACTAATGATCAAAACAATGGAGGCTGTGAATTGGAATACGACTAAGCTGTTGCGCAATATGGAACTTTTACTGCCGGTACTAATCGTGCCTTTTAATACCTGCCCCGGCTTGAAGCCTGAAAGATAAAAAGCAGGATAAAGACCAGCAAGCGTACCAACAACAAGCGTAGCCAGCAAAATAACGGGAACGAACCACCAATCCAACCACGGCATAACCAGCGATCTCGCAGCCATACTATTGAAATAGGGCAATAATAACCAGGCTACGATAATACCCAGTATGAACGAGATGAAACTATAAATAACCGACTCGGTGAGGAACTGCGCGATCAGGCCACTGCGGTGCGAACCTACAACTTTGCGAAGCCCTACTTCTTTGGCACGGCCAGCCGACCTGGCAGTAGACAGGTTTATAAAATTAATGCAGGCAATGATTAGGATGAAGAGCGCAATAACGCCAAACAGCCACACAAAACGGATATCGCCGTTGGTTAATCCGTCTGAAAAATCATAAGAATACAAATTGATATCAGGCACAGGCTGCAGGTAAACATGGAATTTCTCCGCTTCTTTTTGGGGGTCTTGCGCACCTCCTTTACGAGCTTCGGGCATCCAGTAATTTTTTCGCAGATCGGTATTAAGCTTTGCTTCAAATGCGGCTACGTTAGTACCTGCTTTCAGTTTAATATACTGAACATAATTATACCAGCGCCAATCGTTTTGCTCATTATCCCCAAATTTCATCCCGGAGAGGGTTATAAAAAATCTGAATGGGTGTAAATGCGATTTTTCAGGAATATCGGCCATAACCCCGCCGATACGATACGGATGCTTCCGGTCGTCATCAATGTACATGATCTGGCCCACAGGGTTCCGGCCGCGATAATATTTATCGGCAATGCTCTTGGAGATTACCATAGTATACGGCTCTTTTAAAGCACTGGCTTTATCTCCGTAAACCATAGGCAGCTCGAAAGCACTAAAAAATGACTGATCAATATAAATAATACCTTGCTCGTATGTGTTTTGCGTCTCATCGGCGCGGCGCAATTCGGCATGGCCAAGGTAGGAGTTGAGCAGCCTCATGCGCCCAGCAAATTCAACTTCAGGAAAGTCATTCTGAATAGCTTTTGACATTGGTGCCGGCCAGGCCAAACCACGACTCGCTTCACCATCACCGACAACCCGGAAAATACGGTCGGCACCCGGATAAAAACGATCAAAGGTTGCTTCATTTTGAATATACAGCCCAATGAGTAAACAGGCAGCTATGCCCAGGGCAAAACCTCCGATCTTTATAACCGCATAGGTTTTTTGTTTGAGCAGCTGCCGGTAAGCGATCTTCAAATAATTCCTGATCATGATATTGCGTTTTGGTGTTTCAACGGTCCGGTTTGTCGGACCATCCGGACGCAATATTACCGGCATCATTCGGGAGAAAGGGGCCAATTGATAACTTGGCCCCCCTTTTTTAAAGACATTTTTATATTCAACCGGAGTTTTACCGGTCATTTCCTTAAACACACGGTTAAAAGTCCGCTTGGAATTGAAGCCCGATTCCAACGCGATGCCCTGGAGCGTTAACCGGTCATAACTTTCATCCTGCATTTTACGAATAACTTCACGCACCCGGAACTCGTTGATAAAGTCATTGAAATTTTTCCCCAATCCCAGGTTGATGATTGCGGACAGTTCATGAGTAGTCGTTTTCAATTGAAACGCTAATGTTGCAAGAGTCAGGTCGGCATCCTCATATAAACGATTAATCACAACTGCTTCCTTCAGCCGACGGCTTTTTTCCCTTGCATCCGACTTGTCGGCTACGGGCGCGGTTAACGCGGTATAACCAAATGGCCTAATTATAGCGGTTGCGGCCATTACAATGAGCAAAAATGTCAATGGAAAAAAGAAAGCAGCATTAAACAACGCTGCCAAACAAAACAATGAGATCAGCCATAGTTCGCGCTCTAAATAACGGAAAGCATACCTGGACTTATCCATCAACACAGGCTGCAACTTTTCATAGAAATTTTGTATTGATTGCTGCGCCAGGTTTAGATAGAAAAACACCGGTAACAAGTTCAGCCAGGGCGGCAACCAGTAAGCTGCCAAGAACGGGCAAAAATGCAGGTAATCTATCTTGCGAAATTTGTATGCAGGCTTGGTAAGTTTTAATACATAAAAGTATAGTAGTGGCCCTAATACGGGCAAACCAAAGCCTACACTATTGATCTGAAACACCGTCACGATGACAGCGAGGCTTAGCAATCGATTAGCCATTTGCCCCGGCCTTTTTATCAGCGATAAAAGCAACGCTACTGTTGATCCCACATAGAAACTTACCAATGCTAAGTAACTGTAGAGTCCCGCGCGTGATGTTTCAGATAACCAATAGTTTAAAGATATGATTGTTATCATAACACCTGCCCTTTTTATTGTCAAAAATCTTTGCAGTAATCCATCCTGTTTAGTATGCGAATTACTATTCTAAGACGCTTAAAATTACGTGGGCGTTACGGGATATTTAATTTGATCAAGGAGCGTATTTAACTTGTCATGCATAAAAGTGCGGATTGGGGACCAACTATAAAAAGTTTGCGTTTTGACTGAATTAAATTCTTGTTTAAGAACCCTGGTGGGCGGTTTTCGACCTGTCTTTTATAATCAATAAGAGTTTTGAGCGAATTAAAACACTTTTCTTGTCCCCAGGCTGGGCTCGAACCAACTACATAATAGCAGATAAAAGTTTGATACTTTCCACTAAATGGTTCGATATTAGTCCTGTTGGGGCTAATTTAAAGCGAAAGCCTCAGGTCGAAAGATTTGAGGCTTTCGTTTTTACCTTTTTGTTGTTTGCCAGTTATTTATCATCTTAGAACGACAACTGCCATTCAACTTTATTACCTTTTTCCATTCAACAACTTGAGCGCGAGATTAAATTGTGCATCGTGATGATCAGCAATATCATTTACCAGTGGTTCAACGAAGTAATCAGGAATAACACCTCTGCCTTTAATATACCGCGATGCCAACTGGAGTTTGATCAGAGGTACTTCAATTCTGATCTTGCTGTTAGGCAGCACCAGGACAGGAATATTGAGCGACGTCGGGCCCTCCATGGCGCCGCCGGTTTCTTCGCCTATAAAGATAGCGCGATGAGCGTTTCGGAGAATAGTGCAAAAAATTGCGGCAGCTGAACCTGTTGAACCACTCGTAAGCACGTAAACTTTGCCTTTGAAGTGTTGCCGCTTGGGACTTGTCGTTGTATAGCCTGCAATCGTTGGCTTGTATTTACTTTTCAGACGATACTTGCCATTGGGTAAACGGTATAACAGGGAGTCCGGGAAAAACGCATTATCAGTACTTTCAAAATATTTGGAAGTTGAGGGCAGGCCTGCATAAGCTACCTCGATGTATTTTAGTACCCTGAAGGGTTTCAGCATTAAGTACTGCAACAATAATAAGTAGCTATTATCACCACCTTCGCAGCGCCGGAGATCGATAACTAGATTGCGTGTTTTATTGCTATCGAGCCTATTGAAACATTGTTCGAATAATCTCTCAAAATCCTGCTTGTAGTTTTCCCGGTAGGAAGAATGGAAAGAGCTGATCTCCAGCAAAGCGGAGTTTTTATTCAACTGCTTAAAAGTTAACGGCGGTTCATGGGGATTTCTTTTCCAATAAAATGATTGATATTGCTTATAATTTAGCGACTGGCAATTAAACCGCACCACATTACCATCTGGTTGTTTCAAAGCTAATATAAGACTATCTCGGAGACGGTAAAAGAACGAATAGTATAGATCAAGGATATTCTCATTTTGTGTAGGCGAATAGTCCTCCAAATGCCTGTATGGAAATGTGGATATATAGCCGTCTCTATGTACGTACCGGATAACGTTGCTAATGATAGAGGTAACTGGGATATCATCAATACTCAATATTTGCATGCCAGTTTTTAATTGCGGATTATCACTCGAATTAATGAAAACCCTATTATCAATCACCTTGATGCTAAACGGCAGAAATTTTACTTGCTGTTTGTAAATATGCTCGTAGTAAGCCACTGAAGGTGTAGCGATGATATGCTCATCTTTCATATAAGCTGCCGTCAGGGCAATCAACGGATAGAACCCCCTTTCTGTCAAGGGTGTGTTGAGTTGCTCCAGCATGTGGCTAAAGAAGTGGTCGACTTGCGCCTTCGAATTATATCGATAAGTGCTGGGATAACATTCCTGTAAAGTTTTGATAAGTACCTTGTAGTCTTCCTTCAACTCAGAAGGCTTAAAAAATCTCTCCTTTTTATAAGTCGAATCCTGGGGAAGAGCTTGACCTGCCGAAAATTGTAAAACTACCGCAAACGCAATTATCGCAAAATTTCTCATTCTGAACGTTCAGTCTTCAGTTCTATTGTTTTAGTAGATGGTATTGAAAAGAAAAAGGTTGCACACGAAAATAATAAATGCTAAAAGATATCAGTCCTGTCATCGTTTTTCGCATGTGACTAGTCAATTTTAAGCGGCCATCTTCAGGAACATGAAATTAACGTTTTCCACCGAAAAAAAAGGCTGCAGACTTGGGGGCTTTGCTCCCCCGACTGGACATAATTCGAACCATTTGCTGGACCAGCTAAAGGTTTTAACTAGCCTTCAATGGATTTTTTAAGGGTTCAAATCCTTAGTGAGTTCACAAATTATACGATATCCTGACTAGTTTTTTCGAGTCATCGCACTGAAAATTTGCGAAGAATCGAAAATATCGGCGAAAGAATTGCAATATTTTGACAGCGATACTTTTAATTTTATAATTAAATATTTTCTGCAGAAATTTCCTAAAGTACCAGCAGTTACATTTGAATTTTAAAATAAAAGCGTTCCGGCTCTCACCCCGGAACGCATCAACTAAATTCACTCCTATCTCACTTGATCTGTATGCACCATCTTTCTCAGGATAGATATCTAAATGTGCTCAAATAAATGAGCACCGCAACGCCTTAAAACCTTTATATTTTTACATTTTTACTAATACGAATATCTCTGGATGAACTGCCTACCAGAATATTATATTGACCGGCATCAGCAACCCAGCTATTCTTTTTATCATCATAATAAGAGAACGCGTCCTGATTAAGGATAACGCTAATCACTTTGCTTTCGCCAGGTTGCAAAAACAACTTTTTGAACGCTTTTAATTCTTTATCAGGCCGCTCTACAGATGGTTTGGCTTGTTTTACATATATCTGAGCTACTTCTGCACCCGCAACCTTGCCGGTGTTTTTTATCATAAATTTAACTGTAGCTTTTTTACCGGCACCTTTTTGCACCGTAAGCTTGTTATAGTCAAATGTGGTATAGGATAAACCATGGCCAAATGCAAACTGAGGTTCAACTTTATAGGTATCGAAATACCGGTAGCCCACAAATATGCCTTCATTATAATGTACGGTGCCATTTACGCCTGGGAATTCACCCAATTTATGCGCGGGCGATTCTTCCAGTTTTTTAGGG
>Ga0136846_1207617_pt1 | contig 13502 bp, 11 predicted proteins | sample HopSoiMetagenom2_FD_96841 | JGI IMG/M metagenome (GOLD analysis project Ga0136846, IMG submission 96841) | Grasslands soil microbial communities from Hopland, California, USA - 2 Assembly 2016 (version 4) | ecosystem: Environmental > Terrestrial > Soil > Grasslands | place: USA: Hopland... | reverse complement strand
TTGACGGCCATCGGGATATCGCCATGGCCGGTGACCAGGATGACCGGCAGGTCCGCATCCCGCGCCTTGATGCGATCGAAGAGCTGTTGTCCATCCATCTGCGGCATGCGGATGTCGGAAACGACGACGCCGGGGAAGCCGGCCTCCAATGCACCGAGTGCATCCGCGGCGGTGGAAAAAGCCGAGACCGTAAAGCCGGCAAGTTCGAGTGTCTGCTTCGTCGCTTTCAGCAGGTCCTTGTCGTCGTCGATAAGGAAGATCGGGGACGGGTCGGTCATGAATTTGCCTTGCGCAGATGAATGATGAAACGGGTGCCGCTCTCGCTGCTTTCAACCTCGATGCGGCCGCCATAGTCGGCGACGATATCCTTGGAGATGACGAGGCCAAGTCCGAGGCCCTGTTCCTTCGAGGTATTGAACGGCGTGAACAGTGAATCAAGGATCGCCGGCGGTATGCCGGGGCCGTTGTCGGAGACGGTGACCTCGACACCATCCGTCGTCTCTCGCGCCGAAACCTCTACTCTCGGCCGGTCGCGTCCTTCCAATGCTTCGAGAGCATTCTGGAAGAGATTGATCAGCACTTGTTCGAGCCTGACGCGCGTGCCGACGACGGTGAGCCCTGCTGGCGGAAGATCGATCGCCAAGGCATCGAGCCGGCCGGCGAAGCGGCTTCTGAGCAGAACCACGGCCCCTTCGATGACGCTTCTGAGCTCCACGGGTTTCGGCGCGCTCCGCCCCTTGCGGGCAAAGGCTTTCAGTTCCTCGGTGATCGTGCCGATCCGCTCGGTCAGGGCGGCGATGGAGGAGAGGTTTTCCTTTGCCGGCGCGATCTGCTTTCGATCCAGAAAGATATGGGCGTTGTCCGCATAGGCGCGGATGGTGGCGACCGGCTGGTTGATCTCGTGAGCGACGCCGGCGGCGACCTGGCCGAGAATGGCCAGGCGGTTGGCCTGCACGAGTTCCTGCTGCACGATCTGCAACTTCGCTTCCGTCGTGCGGTGATCGGAAATCTCCGCCTCCAGCCGGTCCCGGGCTTGGCTCAGATCTTCGGTGCGTTCCAGCACGCGTCGTTCCAGCTCCTCGCGTGCCACTCGGCCGACAGCGATCTGCATTGCAGAGACATGGCGGCGTCTCAGCAGGAAAGCGGCGATCGCGAGGATCGGCACCAGCACGGTCAGTGCCAGGAAGCGTGTCTCGCGGACGGCGGAAGCAATCGCCTGATCCGTCGGGATGAGATAATCCAGCCGCCAGGGTGTCGATGGGACCGGTATTGTCAGCCGCAGATATTCCGCCGCGCTGCTGCCCGGCAGGACCGCGCGCAGGATCGAGGCATCCGGGCCAAGGGGTTCCGGGCGGGAGATGGGTAGGGGCGCCAGGGGCGCGCCTCCGAATTGCAGGCTCTTGCGAATGGCGGCGAGACTGTCGGGTGACAATTGCGCCGTCGTCATGAATCGCCAGGAAGGAATACTGGTGATCAGCACGACGCCGTGTTCGTCGGTGACATAGGCCGGGCGGCCGGCCTCGCGCCAATCCGTTTCGAGTTGGTCGAACTCCATCTTGACGACCACGACGCCCAGGGCTGCATCGGCAGCGCCGACGCGACGGGAAATATAAAGGCCGGGGCGATTGCTGACCGTGCCGAGCGCGAAATGTTCGGCCGTTCCCGTCTCCATTGCCCGGCGGAAATAATCGCGGAAGGAATAGTCGTTACCGACGAAGCTCAACGGTTCGCGCCAATTGCTCGATGCAATCGCTATACCGTCCTTGCCGGTGACATAGAGCACTGCGGCGCTGGTGCCGGACACCAGGGTTTCAAGCTTGCGGTCGAGCGTGGTGACGGCATCATCCTTGCCGGTCGCGAGCGCGTCGCGCAGCTGTTGATCTTCCGCCAGGAGAAGCGGCAAGGCGCGGGGGCGCTCAAGAACAGCTCGCAACAGCGCAACCTTGAGGTTGGCATCAGTGTGCCCCTGGGCTTGCAAAGCTTCGATTGCGGTCATGCGGCCATAGAAGCTTGCGCCGTAAAGAGCAGCGGCGATGATGGCCGCGCAGAAGGCCACAAAGACGAGCCAGACACGCCGGGAACGCCGGCCCAGTTGCTCTGGAGTTGTAAATCGTTCCGTGGTCGGCCGCTGTAGCATCCGCACATTGTGCATGATTTCGCGCGCGCTGCAATTCACCTTGTGCGGATTTTCGCACATGCTTGCTGATCTGGTTGAAGCTGCCCAGGAAAAGCCATTTTTAAATCAAGACGTTGCCTCGTTCCATACGATCTGGCACGCACGTTGCACGGGGTGATCAAACAGTCGGAGGCTGTTGAGGTTTAGTCTTGCCCGGAGGGCCGAGAGATCGGTTGGGCACAACGGAGGATATCATGATTGCTCCCATCGCTGCCGACGCCGGAACGCGCGGCAAACTACCCTTTTATCGGCACCTCTATGTGCAGGTTCTCACCGCCATCGCCGCCGGCATCCTGCTCGGACATTACTATCCGCAGCTCGGCACATCGTTGCAGCCGCTTGGCGATGCTTTCATCAAGTTGGTTCGCATGGTCATTGCGCCGGTCATCTTCCTGACGGTGACGACCGGTATTGCCGGCATGTCGGACCTGAAAAAATTCGGCCGCGTCGTCGGCAAGGCGTTCATCTACTTCCTGACGTTCTCGACGCTGGCGCTGATCGTCGGTCTTGTCGTCTCGAATGTCGTGCAGCCGGGCGCCGGCATGCATATCGATCCAGCAACGCTGGACACGAAGGCGGTCAGCAACTACGCCGCGCAGGCACATGACGCCTCCGTTGTCGGCTTCCTGATGAATATCATTCCGGACACCATTGTCGGCGCTTTCGCCAAGGGCGATATCCTTCAGGTGCTGTTCTTCTCGGTCGTTTTCGGCATCGCGCTCGGCGCGGTCGGTGATCGCGGCCGCCCGGTGGTCGACTTCCTGCAGGCACTGACCACGCCGATCTTCCGCATGGTCTCGATCCTGATGAAGTTCGCACCGATCGGCGCCTTCGGCGCCATGGCCTTCACCATCGGCAAATACGGCATCGGCACGATCGCCAACCTGGCGTTCCTGATCGGCACCTTCTATCTGACGTCCATCTTCTTCGTGCTCGTGGTGCTCGGCGCTGTCGCCCGCTACAACGGCTTCTCGATCCTGGCGCTGATCCGCTATATCAAGGAAGAGCTGCTGCTGGTGCTCGGTACCTCATCTTCGGAAGCCGCATTGCCCGGCCTGATGAACAAGATGGAACGCGCCGGCTGCAAACGCTCCGTCGTCGGTCTCGTCATTCCGACGGGCTATTCCTTCAACCTCGATGGCACCAACATCTATATGACGCTGGCGGCGCTCTTCATCGCCCAGGCGACTGATACGTCACTGTCCCTGGGCGATCAGATCCTGTTGCTGCTGGTGGCGATGTTGAGCTCCAAGGGTGCCGCGGGCATCACCGGCGCCGGCTTTATCACGCTGGCCGCCACGCTCGCCGTCGTGCCTTCGGTTCCGATTGCCGGCATGGCGCTGATCCTCGGCATCGACCGTTTCATGTCGGAATGCCGCGCGCTCACCAACTTCGTCGGCAACGCCGTCGCGACGGTCGTTGTCGCGCGCTGGGAGAACGAACTCGATCTGACGAAATTCGCGGACGCCATGGCCGGGAAACTGACCGGGGAAGTCGAGGCACCCTCGCTGCAGGCTGCCGAATAACGACATCCCCGGTAATTTGAAAACTTCAAACGGCCTCCATCTGATGGGAGGCCGTTTCAGTTTCGGGTGCTCTGTCATCTGCGCCGGGATGGCGGCGAATTCGACATGTTGCAAATATCCGCGACAGGCTCGGAACCGATCGGCGCGTCGTCTGTTGTGGTAGCAGGCTCTCGGATGAGGGCGCTAAGATCAGCGGGGAAGCGGGCGCCGCCCGATGCTGATCCGTCAACAACCAGGACACGGCGTCCGATGATGGAGGAACCAATGAAAGTCCGTGACGCCATGACGCACGATGTGCGCATTACCAATCTCGATGAAACAATCCTCAGTGCGGCGCAGACGATGGCGGATCTCGATGCCGGCGTCCTGCCGGTTGCCGATCATGACCGTTTGGTCGGCATGATCACCGATCGCGATATCGCCATCCGTGGCGTCGCCATGGGCATGGGTCCGGATGCGAAGGTCCGCGATGTGATGACATCGGACGTCAAATATTGCTTCGATGATCAGGAGATCGACGACGTCTGCCGCAATATGGGTGATATTCAGGTACGCCGTCTGCCGGTGCTGGATCACGACAAGCGGCTGGTCGGTATCCTCTCGCTCGGCGATATAGCCGTGGACCATAAAAACGGGTTCGCCGCGGAGGCGCTGAGCGGCATTTCACGCCGTGGCGGTGAGCATAACCAGACGGCGTGAGGACGGCGCATGGTCCGGTCGCTGAGATGATCGGTCACGCGCAGATACCGTTGTGCGATGAATAGGAGATCGCCGGACGTGGCTTGCGCAGCCCGGCGACAAGAAAATTGCCTGTTCCGAGTTCGCAATCTTCCATTTTGCACGCTCGCGACCGCCGTATCATACACTTGCTCGTCAACCAGCCTGGGCTCGACCGTTCATTGCCAATCTGAGCGGAATGCGCGTCGCGGCTATAGCCGGCAAGGCGCCGCCGATGGCGCCGATGATCAGGGAGAGCCAGACCGCCTTCATCACCAGGGGAAGAGACAGCACCAGTTGAAACCCGATCTGCGTGCGGTCGGGGCTCACGGTTGATGCCATCAAGCCATCGAGGATGAGATAGGAAAAGCCGACACCGGCCAGGCAGCCGAGGCAGGTCAGGGCCATCGCCTCGATCCATGTCCCGGCAAAGGCCGCCCGTCGGCTGAAGCCGATGGCGCGGACCGTTGCGATCTCGGTGCTGCGATCCGACACGGAACTGAACATGGTGGTCATGGCACCGACGACGGCGCCGGCAGCCATGGTGATCGCCAGCGGCCAGCCGAAAAGAAGAATCAACTTTGACGTTCGTTCGGCAAGCCCCGCGAAATAATCCTGTTCCGAGCGCAGCGTCAGCCCGATCTGCGGCGCAGCGGCCGCCATGGATTGCAGCGCCGGCAAAGCTTCCGGTGAGGTCAGCTTGATCCTGACGCTTTGGACCAGATTGGGCCGGTTGAACAGCGTCCGCACCACGCCGATATCCGCCAGCATTTCGGATTCGAAGACGGACCCGCCGGCGTCGAAGATGCCGACGACGGTCCATTTCGACGTGCCGAAGGTGAGCTGCTCGCCAATCTCCAGCCCCTCATAATCAAGGCTCAGCCGCCGACCGACGACGAGCTCGCCGGCACCGGGATTGAACATTCGGCCGCGAACGATGCTGACGTTCGGACGCACGCTCAGACCGAACGGTCCAATGCCGCGCAGCGACAATGTCGAAAGCAGTCCGCCAGCCTTCTCCGGCATCTCCACGGGTACGACCATTTCCGGCGACATGACCGGGGCGCCCGCAGCATCGACAGCTATGCCGCTGATGCCGTCGAGATGATGAAGCTGGGAAGGTTCGATCCGACTGCCAAGTTCCGTCGCGGCTCCCTTGCCGAGGGCAATGGCGATGTCCTTGGAACCAGCTTGCAGCAGCGATGTCCGGAAGCCGTTGGACATCGCCAGAAAGCCCAACAGGACGGTGACGACCATCGCCACGGATAATATGAGCGAGAGGGAAATCCATATCCGGCGGCGGAGCGATTTCAGATTGGATAAAGTGAGGGCCAGGGATTGGCGGAAGATCGTGCTCATGGTCTCATCTTTCTCTCAAAGCCGCGTTGGGCGGCACTCGCATGGCGTTGAAGGCTGGCGCGACGCCGGTTACTAGCGCCAGCAGAGCGGCAAGGGCGGTCGCCTCGACAATGATCGCCGGCGTGAGCGTCAGGTCCGGCACGACGGTGCGCAACGGCTCTCGCAGAAACGGGATGGCAGCCAGGGCAAGACCGAGAGCGAGGCCGAGTCCCGCGGCAAACAGGGCGAAGGTTTCAGCGAGCACATTGCCGAGCACGAAAAGCCGTGAGAAGCCGAGGACCTTCAACACGCCGATTTCCTTCGTCCGCTCGCGGATGGCGAAGAACATGGTATTGGCGACGATCATCAGGATGGTGATGAAGGCAACGCCAACCACCAGCCGCACGATGGTCGCGATATCGGCGAATTGCGCGATGAAGGCCTTCATGAATTCGGCTTCCGTGCGCGTGCGGGTCTCGTAGGCGGAATTGGCAAAGAGGGTGTCGACGGAGTCGATGACATCATCAGTGCGAACATTCCTTTTTGGCAGGATGCCGAAACCGGTCACGGTGTCACGGTCCGTGCCGCGTTCCGTATTGATGTAGTCGTACCGCGCCATCACGAAATGCGTATCGGCGGATTGCCTGCCGTCCAATATGCCGACGATGGTGAATTCGAAATCCGAGCTGCCATCGGTCTTGACGAAATTTGAGGTGTTCAGCGTGATCGTCTGCCCGAGCGCCCAGCCCTCCTGGGACGCTATGCTGCGGCCGACAATGGCACCGTTGCGGACCTCTCCGAAACGGGCAAGGGCATCCGTGGGAATATCATATTGATCGCCGATGAAGGTGGCGAAGCTCAACGGTTCCACCGCCGTGAGGCCCAGGAAGTTCGTCGGCGTCCGGTAGGTCGCGCGGCTGCGCGCCATATAGGTCGCTACGGCGATGTCGGGTAGCGCCAGGATCTTGTCGTAATAGCTGATCGGCAAGGGCAGGGCATCGCCGACCTTGTTGGTGACGATCAGCCGCTCCGAGTCCACCTGGCCGCCGAGAAAACCGTGTTCGAAGCTTGTCAGCACGAGATAGATGAAGAAGGCGATGGCGATGCTCGTGATCAGCAGAACACTACGCGTCGGCTTGCGGGCCATGGTGCGGCGAAGGAGAGTGAAGCGGTTCATGGTGCTCACGCGGCCTCCCGTTCGACGAACTGGCCCTTGTTCAATCGCAGCACGCGCTTGGCGGAGCGCGCCGCCATATCGTCGTGCGTGACCATGATGATAGTCTTGCCAAGTTCCGCATTGAGGATACGCAGCATGGCGAGCACCTCTTCGGCGGAAGAGCGATCGAGATCGCCGGTTGGCTCGTCGCAGAGCAAGAGTTTCGGATCGCTTGCGAGTGCCCGCGCGATCCCCACGCGCTGCTGTTGGCCACCCGAAAGCTCCGACGGCAGATGTTTTCGCCGATCTGCGAGGCCGACGAGCGACAGGATCGTCTCGACCCGCTCCCGACGCTGGCGCGCGGTCAGGCTGGTCAGAAGCAGCGGAAGCTCGATATTCTGCTCCGCCGTCAGCATCGGCATGAGATTATAGAACTGGAACACGAAGCCGACATTGGTACCGCGCCATTTCGTCAGCGCGCTTTCGCTCATCCGGCTGATGCGCGCATGTCCGAAATTGATGTCGCCGCCATCAGGTCGGTCGATGCCGCCGATGAGGTTCAGGAGTGTCGATTTGCCGGAGCCCGACGGGCCGACGATCGCGACGAAATCGCCGGCGTCGATGGTCATTGTCAGATCCGAAAAGATCGTCACGGCGTTCTTGCCGATCCGGTAGTTCTTGCGCACATTATCGATCACAATCCCGTCGTCTGGCGCAGATGTGCTGTTGTCCATCTCAAAATCCTCTTTCATTTGCGTTTGCCTGAAGTTCTGGAGCATCCAGGGTGGCCTTCGCCGCCATGTTCGGCAGCACGCGTGTGGGCGGCGTCAGAAATTCCAGCCGGGCGGTTATCGTGCCCTTCTGCATTGAGGCCGCCGGCACGATCGTGCGCACCCGCATTTTGAACTTCCGGTCGGGAAAAGCGTCGAGAACGGCGACCGCCGTCTGGCCGGGCTCTATGCGCGCGGCATTGGACTGCGCGACATCGACATCGATGGTGAAAGAGTTCGGGTCGAGAAGGATGGCGATCCCGTCTCGCGGTCCGCCGCCATCCGTGCCGGAGGCGACAATATCGCCCAGGCTGACCAGGCGGGTGACGATCACGCCGTCGAACGGAGCGACAATCCGGTGGAGCGCCAGGTTTCTTTCCTGTTTCTCCACCTGTAGCCCGGCGGTCTCGGCCGCCTGCCGCGCAATATCGAGATCGCTGGTCAACTGCACGACGGAGAGGCCGTCTTCATCGAGGCTGCTCACCGCCTTGGTGCCACGCTCGACAAGCAATTTGGTGCGTTCCAGGGTCTTGCGAGCCTGCGCCAGCGAGACCTCGACCCGGCCTGCCGCGGCAGTCGCGCCCGCAGCTTGCGATCTGGCGATGCTGAGCTCGATCTCGTCTATTGTGGTATCCAGCCGCGCGATAAGTTGTCCGGCGGCGAAATGGTCACCGACATCCAGCGGCAATTCGGCGACCTTGCCGCCGAGTTCCGGCCGCAAGGTCATCATCCTCTCGGCAACGACATAGCCGGAGCCGATCACTGCCTGAGACGAGGGTGTTTGCGGCAAACGAGCAGGGAGCTTGTCTTGCGCTATCGCCTCGACTGCCGGCGGGGAAACGGCTTCCGTTGTCGTATGCCTCCAGAGGTTCTCGGTAAGAGGAAGCGATATGTACGCTACTGCCGCGAGTGCTGCGGCCAAGCCGGTCAGAGCCGCCCCACCTATTGGCAATTGCCGGCTCGCGATTGTATTGGGGAACGATGATCCCTCGCGCTCGATCGACAGCGACCGAAGCCGGTTCGCGATATTCGCTTCTGCATTCATTGGGGTCTCCAGAGGTTGACGGCGTGATTTTCCGCCGCCGGTACGTCTGGCGCGACCTCGATCATGATTTAGGACGTCGCAGAACGCGATCTAGATCGCCGGAAGCCGCGAGTCAGGCCATAGTGGCGACAGAATTGGTTGCCCCGGGAAGGTCTCATGCTGTTCGTGCCGTTGCCGTTCGTCGTTGCTCTCCTGCTTCTGCTGTTGTTTCTGGCGGTGGTTCGGCGGGACGACGAGCTTGCCGCGAACCGGCCCTTTCTCGTCCTACTTTTGCTCTGCGCCGTGCAATCGGTCCTGGTCGGCCTGCGTTTGGGTTATGGCGTGCAGTGGATTGGCTATCTGGCGCTGATTATCCCAACGGTCACGCCGCCACTGATCTATGCCGGCGTGCGCAGGTTGGGTGTGGACAGTCCGAGGCGCGGGCTCGCTCTCCTGGGCTTCTACAGCTTCCCCGCCGTAGTCGTCGCCGTGCTGGCCATTATCCGGCCAGAGGCCATCGATATCGCGATGATCCTCATTCAGATCGCTTATGCCTTGGCCTTGCTCTGGCTTATCCGGCCAGGTCCCGACGCATTGCGTCTGGCGTCGTTCGAGGCGGCGCGGCCGGCTCATCGCGCCCTTGTCTTCGCCGCCGGCGCACTGTGTTTCTCGGCCTTGATCGACGCGCTGGTGCTGTTTGATTTCGGCTGGACCCATGGCTCGCATGTCGGGCTGATCGTCAGCATCGCCAATCTTGTCGGCTTGCTCGTACTTGGCGCTGCGGCAGCTTCGGCCAGCCGGAATTCCGCCGACGCCGAAATGTCGGAAATCTCAGCTATGCTCGACACGGCCGAAGACAAGGATACCGTCGCCCGCATCCACGAGCTAATGCAGGAGAAGAAACTCTACCGCGACGCCAATCTCAATCTCGAACGGCTGGCGCGCAAAGCCGGGATACCGTCGCGCCGTATCTCGGGGGCGATCAACCGGACCACGGCCAAGAACGTCTCGCAATATGTCAATGATTACCGGATTGCCGAAGCCTGCCGGCTACTGGCCGAAACGGATCAATCGGTGACCGAGATCATGCTTGAGGCTGGGTTCCAGACCAAATCGAATTTCAATCGCGAGTTTCGCCGGGTTACCGACATGACGCCCGTCGCCTGGCGCGAGAAATGCGCTTATTCCGCAAACCCGGCCTAACGCCGGGCGCAGCACTGAACCGGGAGCGCGTCGGTCCGGCAGATTGTCGATTTGGCCGGTGACTGGGACCTGCCTTTCTGTATCAATAGGCTCGACGTGTCCGGCGATTCTTATCCGCCGGACACCATGTCCTCCCGCCTTTGATCTTTCGTTCGGATGGCTTTCATGACCCTTGCTATTTCCCCCGATGATATTGACCACGCGGCGTTGCTTTCGGAATTGCGGCGCTGGGTGGAGATCGAAACCCACACGCCGGATGCCGATGCCGTGAACCGGTTGGCCGATCGTGTCGAGGCGATCGCCAAGCAAGCCGGTCTCGTGACCGAGCGGACGCCGGGAACGATGGGCTTCGGCGATATTCTGGCGGTGCGTTCTCCGCGCCCCGCCGGCAGCAACCAGAAGACCACGCTCATCCTTGCTCATCTGGACACGGTTCACGCGGCCGACACGATCAAGAATCAGCTGCCCTGGCGGCAGGAGGGTGACCGCCTCTACGGACCTGGTATCTACGATATGAAGTCCGGCGCGCTGATGGCGCTGGAGGCGATGAAGCTCGCGGTTCGCCACGGCTCCGGCCCGAAGCTTCCCGTCGATCTGCTGTTCATGCCGGATGAGGAGATGGGCAGCCTCAGTTCCCGCGCGCTCATCGAGGCCTATAGTCGTAATGCCGGCTACGCGCTTGTGGTCGAACCTGCCCGTGACGGCGGCAAGATCGTCGTCGCGCGCAAGGGTGTGGCCATGTACGACATTATCGTCCGCGGCCGCGCCTCCCATGCCGGCACCCGGCCGCAGGATGGCCGCAGCGCTATCCGCGCCGCCGCACGGCTGGTGCTCGAACTCGAAGCGCTCAACGACACGGCGCGTGGCGTCACGGTGACTGTCGGCACTATCCATGGCGGCACCGGGCGCAATACCGTGGCGGCGGAATGCCAGATGCAAGTCGATGTGCGTGTGCCCGACGAACAGACGGCGACGGAAGTTCTCGGCAAGATCGACGCCCTGAAGCCGGTCGACCCGGATATCACGCTCGATATCAGCGGAGGTCTCAACAGACCGCCATTCCCGCAATCCGAAGGCGGCAAGCGGCTTTTCGCTCATACCGCGCGGATTGCCGCCGAACTTGGAATCATGCTCGAAGGGGTCAGCACCGGCGGCGGTTCGGACGGCAATTTCACCGCGGCCCTCGGCGTCGCCACGCTTGACGGTCTGGGCGCTGATGGAGCCGGCGCTCATACGTTCAACGAACATATCTTCGTCAGCAGCGTCGCGCCGAGAACGGCGTTGCTTGCCAATCTGATGTTGACCCTCGACGGTAAGGAATGATGCTAGGTGGCCGTCGAGGTTACGGGGTAGCGGGTACGGTTCACCTCACTCCAACGTGATCGATAAGATCGCTCCGTCGACGATCACCATGGGGCTGCCACGGGAGCATGTCTCGACGCGGGCATCGATCTTGTAGATATCGCGCAGCATTCCGGTGGTGATCACGTCGGGTGTCGCCCCGCTCGCCGCCATTTTGCCTTGCGCGATCACGATAGTGTTTTCGCAGTAGCGGAGCGCATGGTTGAGGTCGTGGAGCGCGATCAGGACGATCATGCCGTCGCGTTTGGCGAGATCGGTAATGAAGCTCAGCACCTCGATCTGCCGGTGGAGGTCGAGCGCCGAGGTCGGCTCATCCATCAACAGGATTTCGGGGCGGCGAATGAGCGCCTGTGCCAGCGAAACGAGCTGGCGTTGGCCGCCGGAAAGCTCGCCGAGGCCGCGAAACGCAAGGTTCTCTATATGCAACGCCTTCAAGATGGCGTCGATCTCTGCCAGTTCGTCGTCGGCGACCCGCCAGCCGCTGCCTTGCTTTGCCGAAAGCAGGACCGATTCGTAGACGGTCAGGACGGCATTGGCGCCGGTATCCTGCGGCATGTAGCAGATCGAGCGTGGTCCTCGCGCCGTGCCGGACAGCTCGACCAATCCCGGACCTTTGATCAGGCCGGCGATCCGCTTGAACAGCGTCGACTTGCCGGCGGCGTTCGGGCCGATGATTGCCGTGACGCTGCCGCCCGTGAGGTCGCTCAGGGTCACGTCGGAAAGCACTTTCGCCTTGCCGTAGGAGGCTCCGACGTCATCGAGTGCCAAGGCTACCATGAACGCCTCCTGCTGCCGAAGATCAGGATGAAGAAAAAGGGAACGCCAACCAGCGCGGTGATCACCCCGATCGGTAGGATCGCGCCAGGGATGATGATCTTGCTGAGCACCGAGGTTGCCGACAGCAGCAGAGCGCCGCAGACGACCGAAGCGGGCAGGAAGAAGCGCTGATCTTCCCCGACGATCATGCGGGCCATGTGGGGGCCGACGAGACCGACGAAGCCGATCGTGCCGACAAAGGATACCGGGATCGCGGCAAGCAGGCTGACAAGCATCATCGTCCGCAAGCGCAGCGCCCGCACGTTGACACCCATGCTCGCGGCCTTGTCGTCGCCGAGGCGAAGCGCCGTCAGCGCCCATGCATCCCGCATGAACAACGGCAAGATGACGACGAGCATGCAGGCGATTGTCGCCACCTTGCCCCAGCTTGCCTTGGTGAAGCTTCCCATCGTCCAGAAGACGATTGCGGAAAGCGCCTGTTCGGATGCCAGATATTCGAGCAGCGACAGAGCCGCGTTGAAGCTGAACACCAGGGCGATACCGAGCAGGACAATCGTCTCGACGCTGACGCCCCGCATGGTCGAGGCGAAGTGGATGAACATTGCGGCCGCCATCGCCATGATGAAGGCGTTGATCGGCACCATGTAGGCGACCGCTCCGGGATAGAGCGCGACGCCGCCGACAAGGGCAAGGGCCGCGCCAAAACTTGCCGCCGCCGAAATACCGAGCGTGAACGGGCTTGCCAGCGGATTGGCGAGGATCGTCTGCATTTCGGCCCCGGCGACCGATAGCGACGCACCGACGACGACCGCCATCAGTGCAATCGGCATGCGGATATCCCAGATGACGACACGCAATTGAAGGGCCGCGCCGGCGGGATCGAATATCGCGGACAGAACCTGCCGCAGGGTATAATTTGCTGGCCCGAGCGCCATGTCGAGGGCGATGCTCATAAAGAGGGCGATACCGAGGAGCGCCAGGATGACGAGGCGGCGGAAGACGCGGGAGCGATATTGCTCGCCTCCGGTCACGATTGCTTGGAACGTCCCCACGGACATGACGGCTTGTCCTTCGGCAAAATACGAGAGGCCGGCTCCTGGCCAAAGATCGACCAAATTACCGGCGGCAGGCTCGAGCGATCGCTCAACGAAAACTGAGACCGTCTATGCTTTTATGAGTAAAATAGTCAAGTTCATTCTCACGATGAACGAGTGTGTGATCAGAAATCGGCAACCTTGCCCCAGACCGAGCCGTTCAGCCGATCCGGATTATAGGGCTTTGGATCGACGATCGGCTCCGCACCCGTGATGAGATCGGCGATAAGATGACCGGCTCCGGGGCCGATCCCGAATCCGTGGCCACTGAAGCCCGCCGCCAGAATCAGCCCGGGCAGGGTCGTGACTTCGCCGATTGCCGGAACGCCGTCGGGTGTGCTGTCAATATAGCCGGCCCA
>Ga0136846_1236212_pt1 | contig 13503 bp, 10 predicted proteins | sample HopSoiMetagenom2_FD_96841 | JGI IMG/M metagenome (GOLD analysis project Ga0136846, IMG submission 96841) | Grasslands soil microbial communities from Hopland, California, USA - 2 Assembly 2016 (version 4) | ecosystem: Environmental > Terrestrial > Soil > Grasslands | place: USA: Hopland... | reverse complement strand
TGGTGGACGGCGTGGAACTTCCAGAGCCAGGGAATTCTGTGGAAGGCACGATGGATCCAATATTGAACGAGATCGGTCAGGAGCATGATGGCCAGGAATTGGACGAGGAAAGGCAAGCTGCCCACCCACGATCTCAGTTCACTGAATTTTCCGAGTGCGAGAATGGATTTCGCGGGCGCAAAGGTTAAAAAAGTGAGCACCTGAACCATCATGCTGCTGACGAAATAATAAAACAGGTCTTCGCGCCATTCTTCCCGAAAAATAAATTGATCGTCGCGCCGCGGAAAAAGGCGCTCGACCGGGATAAAAAGAAAGCCGGTCAGGAGCACGTTAAGGACGAACCAATCCAAACCGAAGAAGAGCGCGGTGCTGTCAGGAAGTACGGGAGTTGCCTTTGAGCCGCCAAGGGTGGCAGCGAGCAGCGTCATTATCACGCCGGAGCCGCCCAGGATTTTTCCGCGGCGGAGTACCAGGCTGAGGGCCGACAACAGAAAACTCGCGATGAGGAGCAGGTGCAGGCCAATCCGAAACCAGGAATTATTTTCGAGAGGACGAGCTTCGGGCATCGCAAAGGCACCTGGCGCGCGCAGCGAAATGACAAGAAGCAGCCCCGCAGTCGAGAGGACCAGCCCAAGAACGCCGCTGATCCAACCACTGCCGAAACGGCGGAGCGCAGGCGGCGCTTCCAGTTCGCGCCGGAGTTTCAGGCGAGATTCATTGAGGGCGATCATCATGTGAGTATAGCAACAGGGAATGGGACTCCAAGCCTTGAGTTGTCGTTGAAAAGGCGGTATTTGGAACGGGCAACCGGATGAGACGCAGCTTTGAGGCGAAATCGCGCGCAACTTTCGGAAGTTTGAATTGTATAAAGTGGTTGAATACCGGAGAATTACGGAATGGCGCTGAAGTCCATAAAGACAATTTTGGCGGAAGCTTCGCTGGTCAGTCTGGAGCAGTTTCAGGACTGGTCCAGGGAGTGGCGGAAAGCAGTCGAGAACGGCTCAAACGAGTCGTTGCTGGCATTTTTTGCCCGCGAATCAGGAATTTCCGAAGAGTTGTTTTTGCAACGTCTGGCTGAGAAGTTGGGATGGGCTTTTATCGATTTGCCGAAGACGACAGTTTCGGCGGAAGCACAAAAAAAGATCACGACCAAGGTCGCTTTTCAATACACGGTGATACCAACGAAGCTCGAGGGCCATGTTTTGCAGGTGGCGGTGAGCAACCCCTTTGATGCCGGACTGTTGAGCGCGGTGCAGTTCAATGCTCAATGCACGGTCCAGTTCGGGTTGGCGCCAAAAGACGAAATCGAAAAGGCTTTAAAAAAATATTACGGCGTTGGAGCGGAAACATTAGACCAGATGGCGGAGGACGAGCCGCTGGAGTTGAGCGTCGAGGACAAGGAAATCACCGAAGGGGACCAGGAGGCCAGCGTCATCAAATTTGTCAACCAGGTCATCTGGGAAGCGTTCAAGGATCGTGCGACCGATATTCATTTCGAGCCCGCCGAAGATGAACTCCGAATTCGGTACCGGATTGACGGCATTCTGCACCAAACGCCGATGCCCCCGCAATTGAAGCGCTACCAGGCGGCGCTGATTTCGCGCATCAAGGTCATGTCCGGCATGAATATCGCGGAGAAGCGGTTGCCTCAGGACGGACGAATCAACGTGCGAATCAAAGGCGAGGAAATTGACATTCGTGTTTCGACCGTTCCAACCGTTTATGGAGAGAGCGTTTCGCTTCGCTTGCTAACCCGCGGGAAGATCTTCCTCAGTCTGGATAAGCTTGGCTTTGCGCCCAAGGACGAACAGGCCTTGCGGGAAATAATTATCAAGCCGCACGGAATTCTGCTGGTCACCGGCCCGACGGGCTCGGGGAAATCGACTTCGCTCTATGCTTTTTTAAGCACGATCAACTCGGTTCATAAACGGATCATTACGATTGAAGAGCCGGTCGAATATGAATTAAAGGGCATCAACCAGATTGCGGTCCGGTCGGATATCGGGTTGACCTTCGCCATGGGTTTGCGTCACATATTGCGGCAGGACCCGAACGTCATCATGGTCGGAGAAATCCGCGATCTTGAGACGGCGGAAATCGCGATTCGCGCGGCGTTGACGGGACACCTTGTGTTCAGCACGCTGCACACGAACGACGCGCCAAGCGCTTTTACGCGCTTGATCGACATGGGGATTGAACCGTTCCTCGTCGCGTCTTCGGTCGAAGCGGTGCTGGCACAGCGGCTTGTCCGTACGATCTGCCCGTTCTGCAAAGTGGAGCAGAAGGTGGAGAAAGATTACTTGCGAAAAATCGGGTTTCCCTCGGAGGAAATTGACACGGCCGTGTTCTACAAAGGTGCGGGTTGTGAGGAGTGCCGCCAGTTGGGATACCAGGGACGAATGGGTATTTACGAAATGTTGCTTTTGAACGAAGCCATCCGGCCGCTCATTTTGAATCGCGCGCCGGCATCGACCATTGCGCAGAAAGCCATTGAACAGGGAATGAGAACATTGCGAACCGACGGCTGGAACAAGGTGCGCGCCGGGCAGACAACGATCGAAGAAGTGCTGCGCGTCACTCAAACAGAGGAGCATATGAATGCGCTGATTGAGGATACAAAAGCAGACGTTTGGGTCCCCGCTGCGTGAAGAAAAAGCGCCTGAATTCTTGTAACGTTCTCGAGTCGAATCCCGCCGCCACGCGCCTTTGGCATTACATCGTGGATCGGCAGGAGGTTCGATTACAAGCGGAACAGACAGTCTCTCCCTCTCAAAAGCTACCGCCCCGGAGCTTCGTCAAGGACTGGCACAACCTCGTTCAACCACGGCTAAACGTTGCCTGGCTGCCGCCAGAACAGGTTTTTCTGCGCGTCGTGCAATTGCCCGCGGCTAATCGCGAGGAACTGCTTTCCATGCTCGAGTTCCAGTTGGAAAAGCTTTCTCCGTTGCCGGTTGCGCAAATTGTCTGGAGCGTTGAAGTAATAGCTGGCAGCGCCGAAAACATGCAAACTGCGGTCGTCTGTCTCGCCCCGCGGGATGTAGTTGAAGGCTTTCTCGGTAGAATTGAAGCAGAGCAGGGCTATCAGGCAGACCGGCTCGAAGTTCCGCAATTGAACCAGATTGTAGCTGAAGGGGTGAAGGAAGATGGCGCGTGGATTTATCCTGGAAAAGGAGTGGAAGCGCATCTTTGCCTGACAGCCTGGTGGTCCGGCGGCGTGCTGCAACAGGTGCAATTGATGCAGTTGCCGGTTGCGCTGGTAAATGAGGGCAGCGCTGAGAGTTCTCTGGAGAGTCGCGCCAAAATCTTGCACGAACAACTGATGCAAATTGCGTGGGCTGGAGAATTGGAGGGATGGCTCACATTGCCAGTCAAATGGTATCTGTCCGGTGATGACCAAACGGCAGCGCAATGGCAATCGCTCATCGCAGCATGGAGTGAAGAGGGCGTGACGGTCCGTCCAGCGATTTCCACGTATAGATTGGCGGAGTTTTCAGCGGAGAGAGTGGCTCGCGAGGAACCCACCGCGAATCTGCTGCCGGTCGAATTCTCGACCAAGTACCGGCAACAGTACGTGGACCGAATCTGGATGGGCAGCCTAGGGGCGGTCGTGGCCGTGTACATGATTGGTGTCGTGATTTACATGGCTGCGCTGAAGGTCTACGACTATCGCCAGACTACGTTGCAGGAGCAGGTCAAGAAATTGGGTCCTACTTACACGAATGTGCTCCAATTGAAAGAAAGAGCCCAGGTTTTGCAGGAGCAGGTGGATCTCAAATACGCGGCGTTGGATGCGTTCAAGATCACTGCGGAATTATTGCCGCCGGACTTGACCTTGAGCGAGCTGAGATTTGGGAAAAAACTGCAGCTCTCCGGATCGGCTCCATCGGGGCAGGAAACGAACGTCACCACGTTTAATGAGCAGATGCGAAACGCAACTATTGACGGCCGGCCGGTTTTTAAATATGTGGGCCCGCCGCAACAAGTGGCCCGCCAGGGTTCTCCGGTGGTCACCTGGAATTTCGACGCGCAAATGAATGTGGCTGAGGAATGAAAAGTTTTTTCGACAAGTTAAATCTGCGGCCGCAGGAACGACGACTCGTCGTTATCGTGGGCATGGTGTTTTTTGTCGTGCTCAATATTTGGTTTGTCTGGCCGTACTTTGGCCAATGGAGCCAGGTGGAAGATAAAATGGTGAAAAGCCGAACGACACTGAAACGGTACCAGGACGAGATCGCAAAGCGCTCGAAGTACGAGGCCACGGAACGGCAATTGTCGAATATCGGCGAGTTGTTGGTAGGTGAACTGGATATGGAGAATACGGTCAGAAGGCAGGCGACCGTGACCCCAGGCTTTCAGATCATAGATGCGAGAACCCGGTCGGGCGGTGGCATGGGTTCAAACACTAATCGATTTTTTCAAGAACAGATATTAACCATCCAGTTTAACAGCGGCGGCAAGGAGTTGATTGATTTTTTGGTCGGAATTGCATCCCAGAATTTATTAATGCGAGTTCGAGAGTTGACCGTCAAGCCGGCAGACCCCGCCCCGACTCGACTGACTGGAAGCATCGTGTTTGTTGGGAATCAGCAAAGGCGGGCGACAAATGCAACCAACAGCGCGAGTCCTTCTCGCCGACGCACCTGAGAGAAAAATTATGCAAGCCATCATCCGGATCTTAATTTTGGAGCTGTTTCTGACAGCAACCATGTTTGCGCAGGCGCCGCCACCGCTCGTTGCGCCGACAAATTCGGCGGCAGCGGCCAGCAATCGTGCGGCAGAGTTAAGGCGGCAGTTTCGGGTGCGAACAAATCAGATCGCGCAGCAGCGGCAGACCAACACTGCGGCCCAGCCCCAGTTTCCGGCTTTTCCCGCCGATACCACCGTAAGGCGCGGAGATGTTGCCGCTCCAGCAGCGCAGGCGGACACAAACGCGGCCTTCCCGACACTCACAGTTCCCGCCACGAACGCAATGGTGACGAATGTCAACGCCGCCGTCGCTGAAACCCAGGTTCTTCAGCCGCCCGTCAGTACTCCGGTGACGTTGCCCGCCCCCGGAGCGGTGACTCGAGGTGGCATGCCAATTCCTGCGCCGGGAGCACCGGGCCCCAATGTGAACGGGGCGCTGCCGGGTGTCGCGCCCGGAACGGTAGCGGGGCCGAATGTGGGAGCTGCGGCTTCCCCTGTTAGTCCTGCCTTGAGCGCGAATGAAGTCATTCCGGCTGGTGCGATTAGCGTTCAGGGAATGCCGCTGGATCAGTTCCTGGAGATTTACCAGATGTATTCCGGAAGGACCGTTTTGCGGCCGTACACATTGCAGGCTCAAGGATTAACCTTGAAGGCCACGACCGATCTCACCCGGCTGGAAGTGGTAGAGGCGATGGATGGGGTTTTGGCTTTGAACAACATCACGATGATTCCAATTGGTGACAAATTCGTGAAGGCTGTGCCGTCCAATATCGCTGACAAGGAAGGCGCTGAAATCTCCAAGGCCTCGTCAGATCAAATTCCCATGGCGGAACAATTCATGACGCGAATTGTAAAATTGAAGACAGCCAAGCCCAGCGAGCTCGCGCCTACTTTGCAAACACTGGCCAAAGCACCCAGCGCGGTGACCGCCATCGATAGCAACCAGACCCTGATCCTGCGCGACTATGCCTCCAATATTAAGCGGATGCTCGAGATCATCGAGAAAGTGGATGTCATGCCCGAATCCGATTACACCCTGGAAGTCATCCCCATCAAATACGGCAAGGTGACCGATATCTATGCAACCATGTCCGCTCTGATTTCCGGGGGCGGCGGCGGAGCGACCGGCGGTACAACGGCTGGGGGAGCAGGCCGATTTGGAGGAGCGGGCCGGTCCGGAGCGCCTTTCGGATCAGCCGGGCGGAACGGAGGATTTGGCAGCAGCGGCCGGTACGGGAGTAGCGGCTACGGCAGCAGTTATGGTGGGGGGTACGGATCCAGTTACGGTGGTTCCGGAAATTACTACGGCGGCGGTGGCGGCGGGTACTATCCTCAACAATTGGAAAATAATCTGGTCACGCCGCAGCAAGTGACTCCAGCGCCGAGCGCGGGAGCTGGACAGAGTTCGTTTCAAAGGCGCTTGAACGATATTGTGAACAAAGCCGCAAATCCTGAGCAGGTCAAGATCCTGGAGAATGCGAATATTGTCCCGGATGAGCGTTCAAATAAGCTCCTGATTTTCGCGAACAAGCGGGACATGATCATGATTACGAACATCGTTTCAAAAGTGGATGTCATGCTGGCGCAGGTTTTGATCGAAGCCATTATTTTGGAGGTCAATCTGGGCGATACTTTGAATGTGGGTGTAAGCGCTGTGCAGCACCCGAAAAAGTTTGGAGAAGACTTTTCAGGGGCCGGCGTCGTGAACAATGGACAGCCCTTCCTCAGTGGCCTGACAAATTTTCCGGGCACGACCGGAAGTGGTTTCAGTTATTTCGGACGCCTTGGGCAGGATTTTGACGTGGCCATCAACGCGCTCGCCACGGACAACAAGGTTAATGTCTTGTCACGACCTCGCATTCAAACTTCACACGCGATTCCGGGTTCGTTTTTTATCGGACAGACCCTTCCCTATGTGACCGGCGTAACCGACTATGGCTACGTCAGCGCCGGTGTTTCCAGCCGCTCCACGATTACTAAAGAAGAGATTGGCTTGAACCTTGATGTCACACCGTACATCACCCCGGAAGGAATGGTGGTGATGGAAATTGTTCAGGATTTTGGTCAACACACGGGTGACGTGACTATTGATAATAACCCGATTCCAATCGTGAACCGGCGCGCTGCTTCAGCCGTTCTGACGGTTCGAAATGGAGATATCATTATGCTTGGCGGGTTCATTAGCGACAGCCGGTCCGCGAACAAATCAGGAGTTCCCTTTCTGAAAGATATCCCCGGGCTCGGGGTGCTCTTCCGCAGCAAGAAGAATGACAACTCCCGAACTGAATTGATGATTCTAATGAAAGCTACGGTTCTGGAGACACCCGAAGCGGCCGCTTTCATGGCCCAGGGTGTTCGCAACGATCTTCCCGGAGTTCGCCAGGCCGAACGTGAATTCCAGGATAGCGAGACCAAAAGGATGAAGAAGGTCGAAAAAGCGGAAAAACACGACACAGGTCAGTAATCACGATCTTGGGCCGTACGTTTCCAATGTAGTCTCGTAAGCGTTGAGGAAATTCGAACTCATCCGGGTCGCGGAGAGGTACTCCCGGACTCGCGCGAGAGTTTCCGCCTCAACCTCTCCTTTTGAGAATATTGGGTGTTTCAGCGCCTGCTTGATCCGGGCTCGGCAATCCGCCACGTCACCGCAAGTAAAAAGCAGTCCATTTCTTTCCGGAAAGACATAATCGGGAATGCCTCCAATCTTACTCGCAATCACCGGCACGCCGGCGACTACCGCTTCTTTTACAGAATTAGGGCTATTGTCCGCGCGGCTCGCGTGAATCAGCATTGTGGCTCGTTCAAACTCGCGTCCGATTTCCTCGGGCGTCAGGTCATGCTTGAAAACAATCCGTTTCCATAATTCGGGAGAAGCGCGTTGTTGGACTAGCGTTAGAAACTCCGGCTCTGGAGCGCCGATCCAAAGCAGTTGGAAATCGTGGGTCCGGACCAACCCGTCCAACGCTTCAATCGCCACGTCAGCACCCTTGACGTGAGAGAAAGCTCCAACCGCTAAAATCCTGGCTGGCCCTGACGTTGGTTGTCGTTCTAGTCGGGAGAAAATCGGATTCGGCGCGTGCTCCACCTGTAACAGCCGCAGATGCGGATAATGTGTCTGTAGATAATTCATCGAAAAGCTCGACTCGGCTGTGACCAATTTCGCTCGTTGAAGACTGCGCTTTTCAAAAAATCGCGCGACTTTCTGATGATTGTTCAGAGGAGAAACCGTTGCTATCCATGAGAGTATTCCGTGCATCGTAAGAAGCGTCGGATAGTTCAGTCCTTTTAATCGAGCAGCCACGCTGCCTGCTCCGAATTCCGTTCCCCACGCGTGCAGGAGGTCCGGTTTGAGTTGCTGGACCTTTCTCCGAATCAGCCATGTATCCAGCCAGTAAAGAGAGCCCGTGCGCAGACCTCCCGGAGTTTTGATGCAATGGAAGCGCGTGTTTCCTCGCTCGAATATCAAATCCCGGCGGAAATGGCTCCTCAGGACGATGATGTCCAAACTAAGCTGCGTGTTCTCCTTGAATTGATCCCAAAGCACTCGTTGCCAGCTCGCCGGGTGGATGCGAGGCAAGTTGGCTAGTTCGGCGGGCAAATCAGGCAAGCGTTCAATCGGAAAGAACGAGAACCACACAACCTTTAGCGGTTGCACTCGCTCTGTCTTCTGGCGTGAAAATCGAACTTCGGACGTCATGGACGCGCCATTGCGCCATATGCAATTAGACCGTAGCAAGACCAATCTCGCCGCTTCCCGGCTTCCACCGGAGTCTTGCGCGGCCTTCTTCCGGGCTCGCCCGGAGAATTTTTCTTTGCAGGGATTTACAGTCCGGCAAAACTGCGAGACCAAACAGACCAACCAGACTCCTTAATATGCAATGGCGCCAGTACGGACGAAATGCCATTCTCATCGATTTCGCTGAGAATCCAGACGAGTGGGCGTTCCATAAATGCCGCGCGATCTGCCGGATGCTCGAAACAAAAGCGCCCCCGCAGGTGATCGAATTCGTGCCCGGCTACACAAACGTTCTTCTGGAGTTGGACCTCAGCGGCGAGGAGTCCATTGATAATATTGCCGCTGCCGTCGTTCGAGACTGTGAAGGCGCGATCACCAGAAAGCCGCCGCCCGGCCCGTTGCACAAGATTCCCGTGAAATATGACGGGCCGGATATCCAAAGAGTTGCCCGACACAATAAGATTAGCGCGGACCAGCTCATCAAATACCACACTGCACCAATCTACAAAGTATACCTGCTCGGTTTTTCGCCTGGATTTCCATACTTGGGCGATCTGCATCATAAGCTCTGCACCCCGAGACTCGACTCTCCCCGGTTGAAAATTGCAGCGGGTTCTGTCGCAATCGGTGGAAAACATGCCGGAATCTATAGCGTGGATTCGCCGGGTGGATGGAACATTATCGGTTCCACGAAGGTAAAACTTTTTGATGCCGCAAAAGCGATGAGTGGCCAGGAGGAGGGCGCTTTTCTCCTGAAGCCCGGTGATCGGGTGCAATTCGTTCCCGCCTGACATGAGTTCGAATATCAGTTATGCGAATGCGGTTCTGCGCGTAGTCGATTCCGGTCTGGGCGGCTCGATTCAGGATCGCGGCCGGTCAGGTTGGCGGCGCTACGGAGTGCCGTCGAGCGGTTGGATGGATGCGCATGCGGCCGAGTGCGCGAACCGTTTGCTCGAGAATCAATTGCCCGCCCCCGTCATTGAAATGCTGCTGCGGGGCGCCAAATTCGAAGTTTTGCAGGACTTATGGGTCGCCATCTGCGGCGCGGACGTCCGATGCACCATCCCCACCTGGCGCGCTTCTCATCTCGAAAAAGGCGCGATCATCAGTTTTAGCGAAAATCGCGGCGGCGTCTGGATCTATCTTGCCGTCGAGGGCGGGTTTGCCGTTCCGCAGATTTTTGGCAGCGCCAGCTACTATGCCCGGGGGCAGATCGGCACCCCTTTAACAAAGAATTTGGTTCTTTATCGAAACAACACTTCGCGCCTGCAGATAGCGAAAGAAATCGCGGGCCGGCTTGCCAGTTGGTCGGACCGCCGCGACTACAGCAATCCGCCTAAAATCAAAATCTGGCCTGGGCCGCAGTGGCGCAATTTTTCGCACGCCGATCGGCACAGCTTCCTTGAATCGCCGTGGACCGTCACAAGCCAATGCGATCGCGTCGGATATCGCCTTGAAGGGACTGAGATTAAGGCGAACCCGCCCGAGTTTGTCAGTGAGCCAGTCCGGGTCGGGTCAATTCAAATCCCGGAAAACGGCAGGCCCATCATCACCATGCGGGATGGCCCCACTGTCGGCGGCTATCCAAAGATCGCTTTGATCGACACTTCCGATTTTCCGTGGGTGGCGCAGGCGCGGCCCGGACAAAAGCTTTCCTTCCAACTGATCACATGAGGGTCGATCTCAATTGTGATTTAGGCGAGGGCGAGCCGGAAGATAAAACGCGCGATCTGATGCGGCTGATTTCTTCCGCGAATATCGCTTGCGGAGTCCATGCCGGAAGCAGGGAATCAATGCGAACCGCCGTCCGACTGGCGCTGGGATACGGCGTTCATATAGGAGCTCATCCAGGATTGCCCGGGAGTTTTGGCCGCTCAAATTCAACCATCGTCGTTGCTGATCTTCGCGGGCTGCTCCTTCACCAAATAAATGCGATGAAGGAAGCCGCCTTGGAGGCAGGATGTTCTTTGCATCATATCAAACTCCACGGAACACTTTATCATCTTGCGGAAGACAATCCGGCGATTGCCAAAGTCTATCTCGACGCTGTTCGCGAGCGCTGGCCCGGCATCGTCGTTTACGGACGAGCGGGAGGTTTGGTTCAACAAATCGCTCCACAAACTGGGGTCGAGGTATGGCCGGAAGCATTCCTGGATCGAGGTTACCGAGATGACGGAACTTTGGTCCCGCGCAGTGAACCCGGCGCGCTCCTTGCGTTTCCGCAACTCATAAAGCGCCTCAGCGATTTGCTCGTCGACGGGCACATCAAGAGCATCAATGGAGTCATTCTCGAAATTCCCGCTCGCACCTGGTGCATCCATTCTGATTCACCAGATTCAGTGGCCTGCGCCGAAATGGCCCGCGCGGTTTTCTCGGCTTTCGATTTGACCTCGCAAAAAAAACGGGCGTTAATTTCTGAACTGACGGAACGCTATGAAATTAACGCCAGTTCAACAAAAGTTCATCCTCCACTGGGGTGAGATGGGCACACGCTGGGGAATCAATCGCACCGTCGCGCAGGTGCATGCTCTTCTCTATATCTCTCCGAAGCCCCTGCACGCCGAGGAAATCCAGGAAACGCTGACCGTCGCCCGTTCCAACGTCAGCAATAGCATTCGCGAGTTGCAAGGGTGGGGAATCGTCAAGCTCGTTCACGTCATGGGTGATCGCCGCGACCATTTCGAATCAATGAAAGAGGTCTGGGAAATGTTTCGCATTGTTCTGGATGAGCGAAAGAAACGCGAAATCGATCCGACTATCGTCATGCTTCGCGACTGCCGGGCAGATCTCGATAAAGAAAAGCAAAAGGACGACTACACCGAAGAACGTTTAAAAGCGTTGCAGGACTTTTTCGAGACAACTTCCGGCTGGTACAACGGCATCCGGCAGTGGCCCACGCAGACTCTGATCCGGTTTATGAGACTCGGCGATCGCGTCCTGAAGTTGATTGGATTCTAATTCAGCCGAGCACAGCTTTCTTAATCACCGAATAAACATCGGTCGACGAAAGAACGCTGCTTGCGGGAAGCAGAGCCTCCCGCGGCACAATCACTAGCGGGTACTCATCACTGTTTTCCGGAACACGCCCGTGAGATCCCTTAACCAGTGTTGCATCCAGTGGAATAACATCCATTAGCATCCGCAAACCAAGCTTCTTTTTTAAAAGCTTCGCGCCGATTTTGACCATCGGCATGGACAAAGCGGGATCCAGAAACAACTCGACCGGGTCGTAACCCGGCTTTCGGTGAATATCCACCGTGCGCGCAAAGTCGGGTGCCTTGCCATCCTCCAGCCAATAATAATAGGTGAACCACGACTGCGCGTTGGACACGGCGATCAGGTCACCCGCTCGCTTGTGATCAATCCCTGCCTTGCGCTTTTCTTCCGGCCCGAGCACTTGCTCCACCCCCGGAAGCTTTAGAACCGCATCGCGCACTGAGTTCAGCAACGCGTGGTCGTTGAGATAAATATGGGCCACTTGATGATCGGCAACCGCGAATGCTTTGCTTGCGCCCGCATCCAGAAGCTCAAGGCCAAGCTCTTCCTTGATGGTGATCCACCCTTTTTCCCGGAAAACGCGATTCAAGTGGATCGGATTTGAGACTGCGCTGATCCCGTACTCCGAGAGGACGACAATCTGCACATTCCGCGCTTCAAAAAATCCTGTCAGATCACCGATTAGATCATCAAGCCTCTTGAAATCCTTTTGAACTTCGGGATGGCCGGGACCGAGCCGCTGCAGATTGTAGTCCAGATGCGGAAGGTAAATCAGGCTGAGTGTGGGCTGATATTTTGTTTCCACCCATTTCGCGGATTCCGTGATCCATTTCGAAACCGCGTCCGGTTCAAATTTTCCTTTCGCGCCCGCCGCCGGACCCCAGAAAGCGGGGAAGGGGAATTCGCCCAGGTCCTTTTTGATTTCGAATCGAAGCGACGCCGGATGCGTGTAAATATCGAACACTTTCCGGCCATCCGCGGGATACATTGGCCGCGGCGTGATGGAGTAATCCGCGGTCGAGTACATGTTGTACCACCAAAAAAGTTTGGCGCATTTAAATCCCGGGATGGATTCCCGCAATTCATCCCAGATTTTCCGGCCGTGAACCAGGTGGTTCGACTGTTTCCAAAACTGAACCTCGGCAAGTTCTCGATCATACCAGCCATTCCCCACGATTCCATGTTCTGCTGGAAGCTTGCCCGTAAGATAGTTGGATTGCGCGGTGCAGGTAACAGCAGGGAATGCCGGGCGAATAATGGCCTTTGCGCCGCCCGAAATCAGCGAATTAATATTCGGTGTGCTGGCGCCCAGGCAGGACGAACTGAGTCCCACCGCATTGATAACCGCCGTTCGCTTCACCAGAAGCTTTTATGCGGATGCTTGCGAGGATTCAACTGCTTTCTGCGCATGCCGCACCGCCAACTCGTCAATAGACCTGAGCATCTGCGCAGCATCCACTTCATGCGCTTCGAAGCCGCGGCCAATCCCGCGCAAAAGCGTGATTGTCAGTTCCCCGCCCAGATGTTCGCGGAATTCCTCCAACCCGTTCAATACGATCAGGCGGTTCTCCGAATCGAGATGTTGCAGCTCGCTCGCGTAAAGTTCGAACCCGAGAATCTCCAGCAATCGCAAGATGCGATGCTCTGAGTTTTGGTCGAGATAACCCATTCGCCGCGAGTAAATCACATCCAGCGCAATTCCAATCGCCACCGCTTCACCGTGCCGAATCCGATATTCTGAGATCTGCTCCAGCTTGTGAGCGGCCCAATGCCCGAAGTCGAGCGGGCGCGCCGAGCCAAACTCAAACGGATCACCCGAAGTTGCGATATGATTCAAGTGCAGTTCCGCCGACCGGAAGATCAGCCGCTTCATCGCCTCCGATTCAAAATCGCGCAACCGAAAAGCGTCCCGCTCGATCTGCTCAAAAAACTTTGCATCCCGGATCAGTGCTACCTTCACCGCTTCGACAAATCCGGCTTTTTTGTCCCGCGGCGAAAGTGTTTCAAGCAGCTTGAAATCGTTGATCACCGCATGAGGTGGCGAAAAAGTCCCAATGAAATTCTTTTTCCCAAACCCGTTAATC
>Ga0136846_1235669_pt1 | contig 13503 bp, 16 predicted proteins | sample HopSoiMetagenom2_FD_96841 | JGI IMG/M metagenome (GOLD analysis project Ga0136846, IMG submission 96841) | Grasslands soil microbial communities from Hopland, California, USA - 2 Assembly 2016 (version 4) | ecosystem: Environmental > Terrestrial > Soil > Grasslands | place: USA: Hopland... | reverse complement strand
CGGGTGAGCAGGGTGACGGAGCGGATCGCGTCGTCGTTGCCCGGGATCTTGTAGTCGACCTCGTCGGGGTCGCAGTTGGTGTCGAGGATGGCGACGACCGGGATGTTGAGCTTCCGGGCCTCGCCGACCGCGATGTGCTCCTTCTTGGTGTCCACGATCCAGACGGCGCTGGGCACCTTGGACATCTCGCGGATACCACCGAGGGTCTTCTCCAGCTTGGCCTTCTCGCGCGAGAGCACGAGAAGCTCCTTCTTGGTCAGACCGGACGCGGCGACGTCCTCGAAGTCGATCTGCTCGAGCTCCTTGAGGCGCTGCAGACGCTTGTAGACGGTCGAGAAGTTGGTGAGCATGCCGCCCAGCCAGCGCTGGTTGACGTAGGGCATGCCGACGCGGGTGGCCTGCTCGGCGATGGCCTCCTGCGCCTGCTTCTTCGTGCCGACGAACATGACCGTGCCGCCGTGGGCGACGGTCTCCTTGACGAACTCGTAGGCGCGGTCGATGTACGACAGCGACTGGAGCAGGTCGATGATGTAGATGCCGTTGCGCTCCGTGAAGATGAAGCGCTTCATCTTCGGGTTCCAACGACGGGTCTGGTGACCGAAGTGGACGCCGCTTTCCAGCAGCTCCCGCATCGTGACGACGGCCATGGCCGTTCTCCTTGTGTTTCTCGGTTGTGCCGCGGGTACCGGCCGGCACCCGCGCCTGACGCCCGATTTGCGCCTTGCCGCGAGGGACCGAGAGGCGCTGACACCGGCCCTGCGAGGGGCCTGATGTCGGGGCGTGCGAAGTCGACCCGGTGACCCGGATCGCAAAAGGAAGTGTACGGGACCGACGGGGCCCCGGGTGACGCCGATATCCACAACCGGCCAGTTCTCCACAGCCTCACCCGAACCGTCCCGAATCACGCCAGGCTCCGTCCATGCGAGCGAAACGAGGAGTGCGCCGGGGCTTTGGAGTGCTGCTGGCCCTGACTCTGACACTGACGGCGTCGACAGCACGGGGAGCCGGGACCGGGGCGGCCCCGCCGGCGGAACCCGCCGCACCGGACGCCCCTCCCCCACCCACGATCGCCCGCGCCTGGCCGGTGGGGACCCGCCCCCTGGTCCTGCGCGCCTGGGAACCGCCCCCGTCGCCCTACGCCAGGGGCCACCGAGGCGTGGACCTGGCGGCTGCCTCCGGCGCCCCGGTCCGCGCGGTGGCCGCCGGCCGGGTGCACTTCGCGGGCCGGGTGGCGGGACGGGGGGTCGTCTCCGTGGAACTTTCGGGCACCGGCACCCCGTCCCTGCGAACGACCTACGAACCGGTGACGGCCGCGGTGGAGAAGGGGACGGAGGTGGCGGCGGGCGAGGTGGTGGGCACCCTGGAGGCCGGGAGCGGCCACTGCGCGACGCCGTGCCTGCACTGGGGCCTGCTGAGAGGCGACACCTACCTGGACCCGCTCACCCTGCTGCCCCCGTGGCTCCTGCACCGGGGCCCGTCCCGCCTGCTGCCGGTACTGGGCGTGCCACTGCCCGAGCCCCTCCACGCCCGCGCCGGCCGCGTCGGCTCACGGCGCCGGCTCAGCCCCGTACACCGCGCAACGCCATCACCACAGCCGCGTCCGTGATCACCGCGGGGTCTTCCGCCACCCCGAACTCGATCCGCCGCACGGCCGCGTCCACGATCCCCTGCAACAGCATCGCGGCCATCCGGGGCTGCGCGTGCCCGATGTCCCGCAAGGCCTCGACCACCATCGCGACGAGCCCTCCGTGCGCCGCCCGGATCTTCTCCCGGGGCCCCGCGTCCAGCTCGCTCGCCGAGATCGCCACCACGGCCCGGTGCCGCCGGTCACCCACCAGGGCGAGCTGCCGGCGCACATACGCCTCGACCTTGCCCTCGGGCCCGTCCGCCGCGGCCATCGCCGCCTCGACCTCGGCCGCCCAGACCGGGAAGTCGACCTCGCACAGTTCCTCGACGACGGACGCCCGTGACCGGAAGTACTCGTAGACGGAGGACCGCGCGAGCCCTGTCCGTTCGGCGAGGGCCGGGAAGGTCAGCGCTTCGGTCCCGCCCTCGGACAACAGGGACCTCGCCGCGTCCAGCAGGGCGGCTCGCTACATCGACCGGTGCTCGGCCACGGAGGCCGCTCGAATCCTTGGCACGTCGACCACTGTACGGACGGACCGCGCCGGAGGGGAGGGCGTCCGGCGGGCCGGTCCGGCCGGCTCAGCGACCGAAGCTCGCCAGTTTCGCGCGCAGTTGCAGCACGGACTTGGTATGGATCTGACTGACCCGGCTCTCGGTCACGCCCAGCACGTTGCCGATCTCCGCGAGGGTGAGCCCCTCGTAGTAGTACAGCGTCACCACGGTCTTCTCCCGGTCGGGCAGTGTGCTGATCGCCCGCGCCAGAAACCGCCGCAGCTCCCGGCCCTCGGCCACCTCGACCGGATTGTCGGCGGCGGTGTCCTCCAGCGTGTCCATGAGGCTCAGCCGGTCCCCGCCCTCACCACCGGCGTGCAGCAGCTCCTCCAGCGCCACCACGTTCGCCAGCGACAACTGGCTGAACACGGCGTGGAGATCGTCGACCGCGATACCCATCTCGGCGGCCACCTCGCCCTCCGACGGAGTCCGCCGCAGCCGCGCCTCCAGCGTCGCGTACGCCCGCTCCACGTTCCGCGCCTTCTGCCGCACCGACCGCGGAATCCAGTCCAGCGCCCGCAGCTCGTCGATCATCGCGCCCCGGATACGGGTGATCGCGTACGTCTCGAACTTGATCTCCCGCTCGATGTCGAACTTCTCGATCGCGTCGATCAGCCCGAACACCCCGGAGGAGACGAAGTCCGCCTGCTCGACGTTGGGCGGCAGCCCGACGCTCACCCGTCCGGCGACGTACTTCACGAGCGGCGAGTAGTGCAGGATCAGCTGCTCGCGCAGCCGCTCGTCACCCGTCGTCTTGTACGAGCGCCACAGCTCGTCGAGCGTCGAGGGAGCGGGCGGGCGCACGTTACCGCCGTCGCGAGCGACGGGTGGGGCCGCCGCCCGGTCGGACCCGGAGGTGTGCTGGGGCATACGTCGCCTTGTGCCGTTCTGCCGTGAACCGGTGGTGTCTGGATGGGTGCCCGGATGAGCCGTCGGTCTGTTGCGGTCTGATGTCGAATTACCCGTCTGGTCGAATTGCCTTTCCGACTGCCGGTCTGCACCGGAATCCACGTGAGCGTAGCGTGACTGGGGTGTCGCAGTGTGCGAGGACGACGGGACAGGTTGTACGCAGATACGTTCCGCTGGACGCCCTCCGGCGTCAGGGCCATCGCCCTGTGTGACCATCGGAGCGGACCAACTGTGGGAATTACCAAGGGCGTCGGGCATCCCCCGGACGGCCGAACACGCTCGGTCAGCACCGGTCCCGCCCGGACCGGACGGAGATCATCGCTTGGCGTGTCAACTTCCATCCGTCGTCGTGTCGTTCGACGTAACCAAGTGATCGGAGCTCGTACAGCCTGGCGACCGCGTCGTCCTTCGCCGTCGACGCGCCCCGCGCGATCTCGTCCACCGTGGCCGTCCCGCGCGCGGGCAGCGCGGCCAGGACGCACTGCGCCGCCGGTTCCAGCAGGTCACGCGGGAGCACCGGCCCGCTCCGGTCCGGCGCCAGCTCCCCCATCTCCCCGACCAGCTCGGCGACTTCCGCGGCGTCGGTGACCAGCACCGCGTCGCCGCGCAGGAGTTCATGCACACCCGCGGAGAGCCCGCTGGTGGCGGGTCCGGGCACCCCCATCGTGAACCGCCCCAGCCGCTGCGCCGCCCGCGCGGTGACGAGCGAGCCACTGCGGTACGCGGCCTCAACGACCACGGTCCCCCGGGTCAGGGCCGCGATCACCCGGTTCCGCATCACGAACCGGCTCTGCGTCGGATGGTCACCCGGCGGCAACTCGCCCACCACCAGCCCCTGTTCAGCGATCCTGGTGATCAACTGGGTGTGCCCGCGAGGGTAGGGCCGGTCGACCCCGCAGGCGAGTACGGCGACAGTGGCCCCGCCCGCACCGAGCGCACCCCGGTGCGCGGCCCCGTCGACCCCGTACGCGCCGCCCGACACCACCACCCACCCGCGCTCCGCGAGCCCGGCAGCGAGCGTGGCCGCCATGTGGGCGCCGTACTCGGTGCAGGCCCGGGCCCCCACCAGGGCGACGGACCGCAGCGCCCACATCCGCAGACTGGGCCGCCCCCGCACCCACAGTCCCGTGGGCCGCGCGTCCCCGAGGTCGTCGAGCTGGGCCGGCCACTCCGGTTCACCGGGCCACACGAACCGCACCCCCGCCGCCCGCGCGACGGCGAGATCCCGCTCGGGCTCGGCCTGGGCCGCCCTCGCGCACAGGCCCGCCCACCGGGTCCCGGTGACCCCGGTCAGCATCGGGCCCCCGTCCCGCAGCCGCCGTATCACCTCCACGGCCCCGCGCTCGCGAACCCACCGCCCGGCGACCTCGTCCCCCGGCTCCACGACCCGGGTGAGGAAGACCCGGGCAAGCCCTTCCGCACCCGACGGGCCACCCGACCCCCCGCCCGCCTCGGCGCGGGCCGCGTCCCCCGTCACGTCAACGCCCCGATGGCCATCGGCACCCCGCGCGGCACCCCCGTACGCAGCTGCAGCGCCAGGGCGACGTCCGTCGCGTCGGGCCGGTCGTGGCCGACAAGGTCCGCGACGGTCCAGGCGACCCGCAGGACCCGGTCGATCCCGCGCGCGGTGAGCACCCCCCGCTCCAGGTTCCGCTCGGCCTCCTCCATCGCGCCCGGCACCGTGTGCCAGCGGCTGCGCAGCTCCCGCCCCGGCACCTCGCTGTTGGTTCCCCAGGGCGTCCCCATGAACCGCGCCGTCGCCCGTTCCCGGGCTGCCCGCACCCGGTCGGCGACCGTCGCCGTGGACTCGCCCCGCGCGCCGCGCTCGACGAGCTGGGAGCGCGTGACCCGGTCCACGTCGACCCGCAGGTCGACCCGGTCGAGCAGTGGACCGGAGAGGCGGGCCTGGTAGCGCCGGATCACGGAGGGCGGACACTCGCAGAGGGTGTCCCGCTGGGAGAAGCGGCCGCACGGGCAGGGATTGGCGGCCAGAATCATCAGGAATCTGGCCGGAAACCGCACGACTCCCGCACTGCGCGCGATCACCACATGACCGGCCTCCAGCGGCTGGCGCAGGGCGTCCAGCACCCGGCTGCCGAACTCCGGGGTCTCGTCCAGAAAGAGGATTCCGCGGTGCGCCAGCGAGACGGCTCCGGGTCGTGCGACGCCCTGTCCGCCGCCGACGAGTGCCTGCATGGTGGCCGAGTGGTGCGGTGCGCAATAGGGCGCCGTGTCGATCAGGGGTTTGCCCGGTGGCAGCAGCCCCGCGACGGAGTGCACGGCGGTGACCTCCAGCGACTCCTGCCGGGTGAGCCGGGGCAGGACCGCGGGCAGCCGCTCGGCGAGCATGGTCTTGCCGGCCCCGGGCGGCCCCTCCAGAAACACGTGATGGCCCCCCGCCGCGGCCACCTCCATCGCCGTGCGCGCCGAGTGCTGGCCCACGACGTCGGCCAGATCGTGACCGTTGTCGTACGGGGCGGCGCCCGTACTGTGCATGCCCGTGGCCGCTCCGGTGCCCGGCATCCGCAGGCCCGCCATCAGCGGGTCCGGGCGGCCGTGCTCGTCCGGTTCCTCGTCCGGCACCGGCTCGTCCGTGAGAACGGCGATCAGCTGCCGCAGACTGCGCACGCCGAGCACCGACACCCCAGGGACCAGCGCGGCCTCGGCGGCGGCGCACTCCGGTACGACGACCTGTTCGTAGCCGGAGTCGGCCGCCGCGAGCACCGCCGGCAGGATGCCCCGGACAGGCCGCACCCGGCCGTCGAGGCCCAGCTCGCCGATCATCACGATGTCGGCGAGGACCCGGGGATCGATCCGCTCGGCGGCCCCGAGAACGGCGGCGGCGACGGCGAGGTCGAACCCGCTGCCGCTCTTGGGCACGGACGCCGGGCTGAGCCCCACCGTGAGCTTCTTCTGCGGCCACGCGGCCCCGGAGTTGACGACCGCCGCCCGGACCCTGTCCTTGCTCTCCGTCAGGCTCTTGTCGGGCAGTCCCACCAGGGTGAACGCGGCGACCCCGGGTTCGAGATCGGCCTGGACCTCGACGACCACGCCCTCGACACCCACCAGCGCCACCGAACACGTACGGGCGAACGCCATCACGCCACCCCCCGCGCGTGTTCCACCACGGGCGCCCCGCGCTCGGGCAGCAGAACGCCGACGAGATCGATGCGGACACCGCCGGGTGGTGCTCCCCCGTGCTCCTGGACCCAGCGCTCGGCGAGGCCCCGCAGCCGCTGAGCCTTGGCCGGCGTGACGGCCGCCATCGGGTGCTGGAAGGCTCCCGCCGGTCCGGCCGCCCGGCGGGTCTTGACCTCGCAGACGACGAGCGCGTCACCGTCCCGGGCCACGATGTCGATCTCGCCGGTCCGGCCGGCCCGCCAGTTGCGGTCCACGACCGTCATTCCGGCCTCGGTCAGCCGCCGCGCGGCCAGCTCCTCGCCGTACCTGCCCAGTGCACCGCGTTGTGCGTTGCGGGTGTTCATGTCGGCACCACCTCCGGCGCCAACAATGCGGGCAGTTCAGCGAGCTATTGGATCTTGGTGGACAACCTCGGCATTGTGGATAACCTCGCCACCCTCACGAGTGACGGTCAGCCGCTCGGGAGCTCCAGATCGCTCTTGTTCAGCTCTTCGATGTTCACGTCCTTGAACGTGAGCACCCGCACCTGCTTCACGAACCGGGCCGGCCGGTACATGTCCCACACCCAGGCGTCCGCCATGGACACCTCGAAAAACACCTCGCCCTGGACCGAGTGCACTTGCATCTCGTAGTCGTTGGTGAGGTAGAAGCGCCGTTCGGTCTCGATCACATATTTGAACAGACCGACGACATCGCGGTACTCCCGGTAGAGCTTCAGCTCCATCTCGGTCTCGTACTTCTCGAGGTCCTCGGCGCTCATGGCATGTTCCCCTTCAGCCGTGCGTCCCCCCATTGTGCGCCAGTACCGCGATCCTCTAGACGATTTCCGTGTCGAGGACCTCGGGCCTGGGCGGGGGACCTTCGTCGAGCACCTTGAGCAGGAGCTCGGCGAGTCTGGTCGGATACACCGTCTCATGTGCCTGGGTAAGTTCCTGGCACGTCCACCAGCGCGCTCCGGCGACACTGCGCCGTTCCAGCTCCGTGAGACCCGTGGCCCGGATCTCCGTCGTCTCCGTACGGGCCAGGTAGTACCACTCGTCCTGGTCCCAGCGGCGCCCCGCGAACGGGAAGGAGCAGCTGCGCCGCCACAGCACCGGACCGAGTTCGACCTCGGTGATGCCGGTCTCCTCCGCGAGTTCCCGCAGCGCGGCCTCCTCGCGCGTCTCGTCGCCCTCCAGACCGCCGCCGGGTGTGAACCACCAGTCGGCGGCCGGATCGTCGGGCTCGTGGCCGTGCAGCAGCAGAATCCGGTCCTCCGGGTCGAGGAGCACCACCCGGGACACCCTGCGCACACCGCCGGTGTACGCGTCGTCCGCACCGCCCACCGCCTCAGCGGGCACCGGCAGGCTCCGTCACCGCGGATCCGCGCCGCTTCGCCACCCGGCCGGCCACGGGACCGTAGGCGCCGCCGCCCAGCACGAGCACCCCGCCCACCACGATCGCGACGGTGATCAGCCGCAGCGGACCCGGCGTGGACAGGGCGCCCAGCGGCTCGAAGCCCGTGGGACGCGCCAGCATGCCCTTCATGGGCCACACCACCGCGTCGACGCGAGCCTTCACCCCACTGCGCGGGACCGTGCCGTTGAAGGCCTCCGTGAGGTGGGCCGTGGAGTCCAGGGAGCCGGTACGCTCGTCACCGAGCAGGAACAGGCGCCCTTCGGGGACCGTGATCGACGGGATGTCGGTCAGCTCGGCGAGCTGGCCCTTGCCCAGGTAGGACTCCTGGATCTGCTTGCCGTTGACGACCAGCTTGCCGTCCGTGCAGCAGGAGACGGTGTCTCCGCCCACGGCCACGACCCGCTTGACCAGGGGCATGTCGCCCCAGCTCGCCTGCCGGAAGACGACGACGTCACCACGCACGATGTCGCCGCCGTCGATCCGCTGGCCCAGCACCCGGTCACCGGCCACGATGGTGGGCGACATGGAGTCGGTCGGCACCGTGTACGGCTGGTAGAGGATCGCGCCCCAGACGAAACCGCCGAGGAAGAGCACACAGCCGAGGGCCACGGCCAGTCCCGACAGCTTGCTGCCGAGTCCGCCGCGGCCCTCGGCCGGACGTGTCGTCATAACGCTCATCCCAGTGGTCTCCCAGATCGCTGCCTGGGACGGCACCCTACCGGTCGGTACCCGGCCCGGGAACACCGGAGTTTTCGACGGTGCCGGGGGCGGTCGTACGACCGCTCACGCGGCGCCTGCGCCACAGCACCAGCGGGACGGCGCCCGCGAGGCCCAGCACGCCCGGGGCGGCGGCGCTCAGGTTCTGGTCGAACGTGTCGGGAATCGGCAGCGTGGCCCAGTGGGTGGGAGGCCAGGCGACCACGATGGCGCGGCCGACGACGTTGCCCACGGGGACGAAGCCGTGGTTCTTGTCCTCCTGGTGGTACCGGGAGTCCAGCGAGTTCTGCCGGTGGTCACCCATGACCCAGATTTTGCCCTTGGGTACCGTGACCTTGAACTGGCCGCCCTGGTCGTCGACGGTGCAGGGGGTGTTCCCCGCGTACACGAACGACTTGTCGTCGAGCGGCTTGCCGTTGACCTTCAGCGGGCCCGTGCCGTTGCACTCGACGGTGTCGCCGCCGACGCCGATGACGCGCTTGATGAGGTCCTTCTCGTTGGCGGACGGCATCAGGCCGATCCAGCCGAGGACCCGCTGCAAGGGGTTCGGTTCGACGGTCGGTTCGTTGGCGAGCCACTCGGCGGGGTCGTGGAAGACGACGACCTCACCGCGCTCGGGCTCGGAACCGAACCACGGGGTCAGCTTGTCGACCAGGACCCGGTCGCCCTGCTCCAGCGTGTGCTGCATGGAGTCCGAGGGGATGGAGAACGCCTGGACCAGGAAAGTCTTGATCAGCAGCGCGAGCACCAGCGCGATACCGATGAGCAGCGGCAACTCCTTCCAGAAGGAGCGCTGCTTCCTGGGCTTACGGCCGGGCTCCCCGACATCCTGCGCCCTGTCGTCACCGGTGTCCCCATCGCCCGTCCCTGAGGACCCTGAGCCACCTTCCGAGGGCCCTGGGGCCCCGGAGTCACTCGCGGCGGGGACGGCGTCCCTCGCGGCCGGCGGAACCGGCTCCGCGGGGCGCTGTTCGTCGGGACCGTCCTGTCCGGACCGTGCGCCGACCGCCAAATCCCCCACATCCACTCCTCACTCCGAACCACCGCCCACGCCGGAAGCGACGCAGGCCCACCACTCCCATAACGAGCGGGAGTTCCGCAGGGGTCGGGAGCGGGATCGATCCATACCGATCCGCGGAAGCCACCCTATGCGACGAGCCGAGGGCGGAGGCCGACCCACCCGGCACCGCGGAGAACGTGTTCGGCTCCTCCAGACGGGTCCAGTGACCGAACGGCCAGGCGATGACCATGGCCCGGCCCACGACGGAGCTCTCGGACACGGTGCCGCTGTACGCCTCGGTGCGGTGGTAGCGGGAGTCGGCGGAGTTGGCCCGGTGGTCACCCATCACGAACAGGCGTCCCTCGGGAACCTTCACCTCGAAGGTGAACGAGGACGGCTTGTTGCCGGGGTGGATGTAGTTCGTCTCGTTGAGCGGCATGCCGTTGATGGTCACGCGGCCCTGGGCGTCGCAGCACTTGACGGTGTCGCCGCCGACCGCGACGACGCGCTTGATGAGGTCCTTCTCGTCGTCCGAGGGCAGCAGGCCGATGAAGGTGAGCCCCTGCTTGACCTGCTTGACGACCACAGGGTCCGCGCCCTTGGCGGCCGCCGGCTCGTCGTCGAGCCAGCCCCCGGGGTCCTTGAAGACGACGACGTCACCGCGCGTGGGCTTCGAGCCGAACCAGGGGGTGAACTTGTCCACGAGGACGCGGTCGCCGATCTGGATCGTGTTCTCCATCGAGCCCGACGGGATCACGAACGCCTGTACGAGGAACGTCTTCAGGACCAGGGCTATCAGGACCGCGACGCCGACCAGGAGCGGTATCTCCTTGACGGCCGAACGCCGCCTGCGCGCCTTGACCTTGCGCTGCAGCTTGCGCCGCTCCGCCCGGCCCGGCCTGGCGGCGCCGCCGGAAGCCCGGCGGGAGCCGGTGGGCAGCAACTGCTCGGCTGCGGTGACGGGCGCACCGCGCGGCTTGCCCCGGTTACCCATGGACACCGTCCGCGGCCGGCACACGCGCGTACGCGCCGGGCCGGTCCAGCCGGGTCCAGTGCTCGCGGGGCCAGGCGATCCACTCCGCCCGGCCGATCACCCTGCCTACGGGGACCATGCCTCCGCCCGGCGAACCCAGGTGGTCCCGGGAGTCGCTGGAATCGTCGCGGTGGTCCCCCAGAAGGAAGAGTCCGCCTTCGGGCACGACCACGTCGAAGGACACCGTGGACGGGCTGTCACCGGGGTAAATGAACGTCGACTCGTCGACGGACCGGCCGTTCACCTCGATCCTCCCCTCCTTGTCGCAGCAGACCACGTGGTCTCTCCCCACACCCACAACGCGCTTGATGTAGTCGGCGTGCCCGAAGTAGCCGGTTCCGTCGAACACAATGACGTCGCCGCGCTGCGGCTCGGCACCGAAACGGTACGCCAACCTATTTACGAGAACGCGGTCCCCGATCCTCAATCCGCGCTCCATCGACCGGCTGGGAATTTCGAACGGCTGGAGGACGAACCTGCTGAAGAGAAGCAGAAACACCAGGCAGACCAGCACGGTCAGGGTGATCCGTCCGCCCGGGAGCCACTCTGCCGCCCGGGACACCAACGCAAAACGCGACCGGCCCTCCGGCCCCTCGGTGTCCGAGTTCTCCTCGGATCGAACAGGGTGGGAGGAGCGGTCGCGCTCCGTCGGCTGTGCTTCGGTGTTCATCGGGGCAGGATGTTATCCGGCCCCGATGTGAGCCTTCTTCACATCGGGCTCACCGGAAGCTCACCTGTCGCGCTTCTCCTTGATCTTCGCGGCCTTTCCGCGCAGCTCACGGAGGTAGTACAGCTTGGCGCGACGCACGTCACCACGCGTGACCAGCTCGATCTTCTCGACGATCGGGGTGTGCACCGGGAAGGTGCGCTCGACGCCGACGGAGAACGAGACCTTGCGGACCGTGAAGGTCTCGCGGACACCGGAGCCCTGACGGCGGATGACTACGCCCTTGAACTGCTGCACACGGGAGCGGTTGCCCTCGATGACGCGGACGTGGACGTTGACGGTGTCACCCGGGCGGAAGGCCGGGATGTCGCTGCGCAGCGACGCGGAGTCGACTGTGTCGAGCAGGTGAGACATTTCGTCTGCTTTCTTCGTTGATGCCACAGGTCATCAACGGGAGCTTGATTTACGGAAGGATGCTGTCCGTGCCGGGGCGGGCGTCGTGTCCCCCCGTGGCAGGGGCGCACGCCGGACGACGCACAACAGCGAGCTATTCTTCCACGCCGTCTGGCCTGCGCCAAAATCGGCCGTCGGCGGAAGGCGCCCATCCCATGATGGAGAGCATCTCGCGGTCCTTCTTGTCGAAGCCCGACGCCTCGCACCGCTCGATCAGATCGGGCCGGTTGGCCGCCGTACGACGCAGTGCCTCGTCCCGGCGCCAGCGCGCGATCTTCCCGTGGTGGCCGCTGAGCAGCACCTCCGGGATCTCCCGGCCGCGCCACATGGGCGGCTTGGTGTAGACGGGCCCCTCCAGGAGGTTGGCCATGGCGCCCGGCGCGAAGGAGTCGTCCCGGTGCGACTCGGCGTTGCCGAGGACCCCGGGCAGCAGCCGCGCGACGGCCTCCGTGATCACCAGTACGGCCGCCTCACCGCCGGCGAGCACATAGTCGCCGATGGACACCTCGTACACGGGCATCCGCGTGGCGTACTCGTCGATGACACGTCGATCGATGCCCTCGTAACGGGCGGGCGTGAAGACCAGCCACGGCCGCTCGGACAGCTCGACGGCGAGCGCCTGGGTGAAGGGGCGGCCACTGGGCGTGGGCACCACCAGCGCGGGCGCTCCGGAGCCCGTCTCGTATCCGTCGGCCAGTACCTCGTCCAGCGCGTCGCCCCAGGGATCGGTCTTCATGACCATTCCCGGGCCGCCGCCGTAAGGCGTGTCGTCGACCGTGTTGTGGCGGTCGTACGTCCAGTCCCGGAGATGACGCACATGGACATTCAGCTGTCCACGCGCGCGTGCCTTGCCGACGAGCGAGACGTTCAGGGGTTCGAGGTACTCGGGGAAGATCGTGAGGACGTCGAGGCGCATTACGACTCATCCCGCGACGAAGCGATCTCGGCCCGGTCGTCGATCAGACCCGGCGGCGGGTCGATGACCGCCCGCTGCTCCTCCAGGTCGATCTCCACCACGATCTCCTCGACGAACGGGATGTACACCTCACTGCCGTCGGGGCGCTCCACGACGAACAGGTCCTGGGAGGGCAGGTGCGAGATCTCGGTGATGCGCCCGACCTCGGTGCCGTCGACCAGGACCACGTCCAGGTCCATCAGCTGGTGATCGTAGTACTCGTCCTCGCCCTCGGGGAGTTCCTCGGGGTCGACGTCGGCGATCAGCAGGACGTTGCGCAGGGCCTCCGCGCCCGTGCGGTCGCGCACGCCCTCGAAGCGCAACAGGAGGCGGCCGCTGTGGACGCGGCCGGTCTCGATGGTCAGCGGGCCCGCCGACGCCGGGTCGGTGGCCAGGACGGCGCCGGGCGGGAGCCGCAGTTCCGGCTCGTCGGTACGTACCTCGACGGTGACCTCGCCCTTGATGCCGTGGGCGCGGCCCACGCGCGCGACTACGAGCTGCACTTTCTGAAATCTCCTGTCCTACGACTACGGGCCGGGGACGGCCCAAGGGGCCCTCCCCGGCCCGAGCCGGTGCTACGTGATGATCAGCGAACCTGGTCCACGTCGACGAGGTCGACACGGACACCACGGCCGCCGATGGCACCCACGACAGTACGCAACGCACGTGCGGTCCGGCCGTTGCGGCCGATCACCTTCCCGAGGTCGTCGGGGTGAACCCTGACCTCCAGAACGCGCCCGCGACGCAGATCACGCGAGGCGACCTGCACTTCGTCGGGGTTGTCGACGATGCCCTTCACGAGGTGCTCGAGAGCCTCCTCGAGCATGCTCAGGCCTCGGTCGACGTGGACTCGGCCGCAGCGTCGTCCTTCTTCTCAGCCTTCTTCTTCTGGGTGATGGCCTCACCCTTGCCCGTGTCCTCGCCACCGAGGGCCTCGAACAGCGGACGCGCGGCCTTCGGAGCGGCCACGAGCAGCGGAGCCGGGGCGGGCAGACCCTTGAACTTCTGCCAGTCGCCGGTCAGCTTGAGGATGGCGAGAACCGGCTCGGTCG
>Ga0136846_1243231_pt1 | contig 13504 bp, 12 predicted proteins | sample HopSoiMetagenom2_FD_96841 | JGI IMG/M metagenome (GOLD analysis project Ga0136846, IMG submission 96841) | Grasslands soil microbial communities from Hopland, California, USA - 2 Assembly 2016 (version 4) | ecosystem: Environmental > Terrestrial > Soil > Grasslands | place: USA: Hopland... | reverse complement strand
GAATGAAGCGGACTCCAGATGAAACCGATCTCAAGCAGCGATCGGCGTGAGGTCCCTTATTGGCCCGAATCCGAGAACTCGACACTTACCTCTGGCTTGGCTGACAGGGATAACCGGACCTCGTCCGCGCCGGCCGCCAACTCCGTGTCTGCCCCGCCAAAAAAGGGGTAAAGTGCTCCAGGGTCACATCTGAGGAGTAACAACATGACCCTACTCCCCAAGTTAATTCGTGCGATCGACCGGCGTGCCTTCGCGATCATGGGCAACACGATGCCGCCCCAAGATCCTGATGATGACGAAGAGGAAGACGACGAAGAGGAAGAGGAAGAAGAAGACAAAACCGACGAACCGCCGGTCGTGCGCGAGCCGGATGAAGACTAAGCAGGGTCCTTATACGTAGCCTGAGCTTCGGAGAGCGTGATCCCCAGCCTGCGTGCCGGCGCGCTCGTGCGTCCGGCGGCTTTCAAGGTCGGTCTAATTCCGAGAGAGCAGCGGACAGGCGCTGAATGGACCACGGGTTCTCGCCGCAGCACTCTCGGCGTTCGCGGGTAGAGGAGGCGAGCATGACCCTCATATGGCTTGGTGTGCTCCTTGTTTTCGGCGGCGTGCTCCAAATGGCGTTTCAGCCCATTTGGCGAGGCCGACTCAGCGGTGGAAGGCGGCTTCGCTCCGGGCGTGATACGCTGGAGCCTGAAAGACCGGGTAGCGGCTTCGGCATCAAATCGAACTGGCCTGGACTTGTGATGGTCGCGCTTGGCGGCGCTTTTTTGCTGGCCGGTGCTGCCATCTGAGTTGAAACGAATGTCTCAGGCGTTGCCCGTTATCTGGCCAGGCCAATGTGCCAGAGCCATGTCTCCTCCTGGCCCGTGGCTGCCTTGATCCCACGCTGCCAAATGTCGGCTGATAGGGACAGACCGGAAATTTGCGGATGAGAATTGGCACTTTTGACGAAGCGGATATTGAAGGCGCCTAGTTCGCGCATCATCCCTCCGGCACGTCGGCTAGGCAGCTCTGCATTTGGGGTTTATCCGACGTTCCGCCGTCTTCATGAAGGATGGCTTCCCTGGTGGGCGAGGACCTACGCCGATTTGACCTACCGTTTAAGCGGAAGATCGGAGGAAATATCGCAGATTTGCGCCATGTGAGGAAAAGCGGTAGCGGTCTCCCGCTACCATGTATCCCCCACTATTGTGGTGGGCCTGAGGAAAGACCTCGCCGCCTATCAGGCCTAGGCACCGACAAAGCGCGGCGAGGCTGCCATCGCGAACGCGGTTTATCACGCGATTGGCAAACGAGTTCGCAGCCTCCCCATTCCTATCGAGAGCATTATCGACCAAGGCATGGGCAAGCCCAGGTTAGGCTAAGTCAACGGACACCAACTTCGGCAAACCAAGCTAAGGTGCAGAAAAGGGATACCACCTGATACCCGTTGAAGCCCTTCCATTCTCGAATGGCTGCTTCTGGCGCAAAGTGGTCGATGGGATATACGAACTTAGATTTCGATAGCGATCACTGGATGGACTAGCTCAAACTTCGCCATGATGGATTGGATCGAGAGTTCAAGCTTTACAAGCGGTTAGAAGGCCACGTGTGCACGATGTGTGCACCGGGAGATCAAGAAATATCTCATTAAAAGCTATGTGGGCCTCTCCTGACGAGCCTCGCACGTTGACGCAACCGCAGACATCGAAATACCGGCGCGTAGGCGAGCGCTGACGAGCAGCCTCAGAGTGCGGAGGCGGGATGCGTCACAGCCATTCTGAGCATTGGCGCAACCCCCAGTACCATCGCGAGTGCGACTTGCACGAGACTAGTCGAGGTGGGCACGTCACGTTTTGTTGGCTTTATCTTCCGGTCTCTTTTGGTGCGCACAGCCTCGTCGTGTGGCTTACACCGATCTCTGTTGCGCATCGCATGCTCCAGAGCTTGTCGGACCGGTAAACCTTACCGCGGACGATTGCATTCCAACGCCAACTACATTGGTTGCCGGCCGCGCGACGCCGCGGATACCACAATCGAGGACAGCTGCGCGGGCACCGCGTAGCCGCAGCCCCAAGTGGCAGCAGGCGGCGGTACACCGGTTTCTCTCACGAGGTCGAGCCCTTTCGGAACTCGCTTGGATCCAACGCGACCGGAATCCTTTTTGTGCCTTCAAAATCGATAACACATCCCGTCGGCAGTGCCAGCAGCACCGGCATCCTAGGAGTGCAAGGAAACCATCACGGGTTCGCACGTTCATTATCGTCTTCCTTTGCTTGCGCGATCTCCGGATGGATTTGGATGCGTGCCATGGACTGAATGATGCTGGATGCGAACAGAACCGTGCCCTTGAAGTAGCCAGGATGAGGAGCCCGGTACCAGCTGCATCGGGATCCGCGCTTCTGGAGTTTGCTGCGGCATGTCAATGGCCAAGGGCGCCCGTCTTCACGCGCTCGCGCAGGCGCTGGAACGTCACGTAGAGCATCGGCACCAGGAAGATCCCAACAGAGCTCGCTGCAAGCATGCCTGCGAACACGGCTGTGCCGACGGCCCTGCGGCTGAGCTCGGCGGCGCCGGTCGCAATCACAAGCGGCAGGAGACCAAGGATGAAGGCAACGGAAGTCATCATCACTGCGCGGAAACGCATATATGCGCCCTGGATCGCGGCTTGCTCGAGCGCCACGCCCGCCTCACGCTGCTCCTTCGCAAACTCGACGATCAGGATGCCGTTTTTGGCGGCGAGTGCGATCAGCACCACGAGTCCGATCTGACCGTACAGATCGAGATTGACGCCAGCGACCTTGATGCCGACATAGGAGCCGAGCACGCCGACCAGGACCGACAACAGGACCGGGATCGGGATAATCGTGCTCTCATAGAGCGCGACCAGGAACAAATACGCGAACAGCACGGCAAGCGTGAGCACAATGCCGGTCTGGCCAGCGGCCTGTTGCTCCTGATAGGCGGTACCGGTCCACTCAAAACTGTAGCCCGCAGGCAGTACGGCATGAGAAACGTCGGCCATCGCTGTGAGCGCGGTGCCTGATGAGACACCGGGCGCCGGGCTACCGTTCACCGTCACTGAGCGATAATTGTTGTAGCGGGTGATCACCTGAGGTCCGGTCACGATCTTGATCCCGGCGAGCGATCTGATCGGCACCATTTGGCCGTTGGCGTTGCGCACGAAGATTTGCCAGATGTCCGAAATATCGGCGCGATCGAGCGCTTCGCCCTGAACGTTGACCTGCCAGGTGCGGCCAAACCGATTGAAGTTGTTGACGTAGATGCCGCCGAGCGTCGCTTGTAGGGCCGTGAAGATGTCGCTGATTGTCACTCCGAGCGCCTGAGACTTGCGGCGGTCGATATCGAGATAGATCGACGGATTGGTTGCAGTGAAGGTCGAAAAGACGCGCGAGAGCCGTGGGTCGGCGTTGGCGGCGCCGATCAGCGCACCCGTGACACTGGAGATTTCGGCCGGGTTCTGTCCTTCCAATGCTTGGAGTTGGTATTCGAACCCACCGCCGGTGGAGAGCCCGATGATCGGCGGCAGATTGAACGGCAGGACATTGGCCTGGCGGATCTGCGCGCCAGCGGCGAAGGTTTGGCCGATCAGCGCTCGCGCAGAATCTGTTGCTGCCTTGCGATCGGCAAACGGCTTCAGGCGCGTGACCACCAGCGCGCTGTTCGGTTCGGATGCGCCGTCGAGCAGGGAAAAGCCGATGATGGCAAGAACATGATCGACCGCGGGCATCTGCTTCAGGATGCGTTCGACCTGTTGGGTGATTTCGCTGGTTCGTGCCACCGACGCGCCGTCCGGCAGTTGTACCGAGGTGAAGAAGGCTCCCTGATCTTCCTCGGGCAAGAAACCCGTCGGCGTGATCAGCGACATGCCGAAGATGCCGGCGCCGAATAGGGCAATCAGCAGGAGCGAGAGCCCCGCCTTCCGCACCAAGCGGCGCACGCCGCTGCTGTAGCGGTCCCGCAACCAGTCGATGCCGCCAAGCACACGACCGATCAGGCCACGCCGCGGCCCGGTGTGGCGCAGGAACAGCGCGCATAGCGCCGGCGACATCGTCAGTGCATTCAGTGCCGAAATCATCATCGCGGCGCTGATTGTCACTGCAAACTGGCGAAACAGCGTGCCGGATATGCCGGGAATGAAAGCGATCGGCACGAAGACGGAGAGCAGTACCAGCGTGATCGCGATGATCGGCGCCGTGATCTGTACCATAGCCTTCTTGCTGGCCTCGGCGGGAGAAAGCGAGGGCTCCTCCTCCATGATCCGCTCAACATTCTCAACGACGACGATGGCGTCATCGACCACGATGCCGATGGCGAGCACCATGGCGAGCAGGGACACCGTGTTGGCCGAATATCCGAGCACCAGCAGCACGGCGAAGGTGCCGATCAGGCTCACCGGAACGGCAACGGCCGGGATCACGGTGGCCCGGAGATTGCCGAGAAACAGGTACACCACGATCACGACCAGCAGGAAGGCCTCGCCTAGCGTCTGTAACACTTCCGCGATGGTGGCACGCACGAAGCTCGTTGAGTCGTATTGGACGAGGTAGCTCAGCCCGGTGGGAAAATGCTGCGACAGCCGCTGCATCGTCGCTGTCACCGCCTGTGCGGTGGTCACCGCGTTGGCACCTGGTGACAGATAGATCGCGATCGGCACGGCCGCACGTCCGTCGATCCGCGCTTCGCTGTCGAGATTTTGCGCGCCCATCTCGACGCGGGCAACGTCGCCCACGAGCAGCGATGAACCGTCCGGATTGGCGCGCAGCACGATTTGGGTGAATTGATCGACGGTGGCGAGCCTGCCCAGGGTCTGCACATTGAACTGGAACTGCTGGTCGTCGCTGATCGGGCGCGCGCCGATGCGGCCGACCGGGGCCTGGACGCTTTGCGTACGGATCGCGGCAATGACGTCCGACGGCGTGAGATTGAGGCTGGTGAGCCGCTGCGTGTCAAACCAGATCCGCATCGAGTAGTTCATCTTCGCGAACAGGTTCGCCTGGCCGACCCCCGGCGTGCTGGCGATCGCATCAAGCACGTTGATGATTGCATAGTTGGTGATGAAGAGCGGGTCCTGTTGGCCATTTCCGCTGTAGAGTACGAGGAACTGCAGGATCGACGAGGAGCGCTTGTGCACCGTCACGCCCTGCTGCTGTACTTCGGTGGGCAATTGCGACAGAGCACTCTGCACGCGGTTGTTGACGTTGACGGTATTGATGTCGGGGTTGGTACCGAGCGCGAACGAAACCGTCAGTGTGTAGCTGCCGTCATTGGCGCTAGTCGACTTCATGTAGAGTGCGCGGTCGCTTCCAATGATCTGCGCCTCCAGCGGCTGGGCGACACTGCTCTCTACAACCTCGGCGGACGCGCCAGGGAAGATGCCGGCGACCGTGACCTGTGGCGGCACGATGTCTGGAAATTGTGCCACCGGGATTTGCGCCAGCGCCAGTGCGCCGGCAATCGTGATGATGAATGCGATCACCATCGAAAGCCGCGGACGATCGATGAAGAGGGCGGACATCATGGTTTGTTATCCGCCGGACCAGCCTTGCCGGAGGGGCCGTGATCCGTTTGCGGAGCCGTGCCATCTGCGGCGGCTTTCATGCTCGACAGGATCCGCGCGCTGGCTGGTCCTGGCGACACGGTCTGGCCGGGACGAACCCGCTGCAGGCCTTCGACAATCACCTTGTCGCCGGCCGCAAGTCCGGCGATCACCGCCGCGACAGTCGGGGTCGATTGCCCGAGCTGGATGCGACGCTGTTCGGCTTCGTTGTCGGCGCCGACAGCGAGAACATAGTTGCCCTGCTGATCGGAGAGCACGGCCGAGCGAGGGATCACCAGCACCTCGACCGGCTGAACGCCCTCAAGCACTACGGTCACGAACTCGCCATCGGTCAACTCGTGAACGGAGACGCCGGCCGCCGAGGGCGCCCGCAGGATCGGATTGGCGATCTCGCCACGCACGGTGATCGTATCAGTGCTCTGGGCGATGGTATTGTCGACAAAGTTCAGCTTGCCGGTTTTTCCGTACATTCGCCCGTTCGGCAGTCGCAGCCTGATGACCACGGCTTCCAGACCGCCTTGCGGCGCGTATCGTTCGCGCAGCTCCAGTCCCTGACGCACCGGCACGGGAAAGGTGACATACATCGGGTCTTGGCTGACGATGCTGGTCAGTACCCCCGAGCTTGGACTGACGACGTTGCCCACCGTCACCGCCGTTCGTCCGATCTTGCCGGCGATCGGCGCGCTGATCACTGTGTAATCGAGATTGATCTGAGAGGCCTGGACCCCGGCTTGCGCGGCTCGCATCTGGGCTTCGAGGCTGCGCTGGTTCGCGATTGCTGCGTCGTAGGTGGACTGTTGCCCGGCAGGGCCTCCGAGCAAGGTCCGCGCGCGTTCGGTCGTCAGCTTGGCATTCTCGAGTGTGGCCTCAAGCTGGGACACCTGCGCCTGTTTCGATGCGAGATCCGATTCGAAAGGGCCACGCTCAAGCCGATAGAGCTCATCGCCTTTGCTGATTTCGGCGCCTTCCTCGAACAGGCGCCGTTCCAGAAATGCAGTGACGCGAGCAACGAGGTTGACCCGATTAATCGCCTCGATCCGCCCGAGAAATTCACTGCTCTCGGTGATCGGCCGCTTGGCCGCTTCCACGATGCCGACCGCGGGTGGCGCGGCCGAAGTCGACTGGGTTTGGGCCGATCCGCCGGCGGTGACCATCAGGAGAGTGACCCCCAGCAGCCTGATCGAGACGCCAGCAAAGGTCATTGTCCGCTCCTTGCAACGGATCCGGAGCCGGGTCAGTGCTTCACCGGCGCCTCGCTACTCCCGCCGCATGCGATTGCTGCGCGCGGGTTCGTCGTAGCCCTTGCGGCGGCTGTGGAACATCAGCCCGATCAGTCCGCAGCCGGTGACCAGCATCAGGATTGCAGCGCCTCCCAGGATGACGTTGCGGTAAAGCGGCATGGACGGCGTTGCCTGCCATACCGCCACGCAATACCAGGTTGCCGCAACGAGAAGAGCTGCCAGGAAGGTCCCAACGACCCATCGTTTCGTGATGCGCAAGGCTGCCTCCTTCGTCTGATTGGGACTGGTGCCGGCTTCGCGGAGTATCTGTCGACCGCGGATTCGCGAGGACGCGTTGTTAGCGCCACCGCCATCCGCAACGGCGACGACCGCGATGCCACCAGCACACCCAGCGACGCCGGCGCGGCCGGCCCCATCCCCGACGACGAGACGGCGGTCCCCATTGTGCTTGCGTCGGGAGGTCTGGTTGCTCGCTCGGCCGGCCGAGATCGTGAGCAATAGGCATTGCTTCCGCGGCCTCAATGAAACGAACCCCGATGGCGCCGATCGCCACGGCAGCGACGGCATTCTGAGCAAAGCCAAGGAAAGCCCGACGGCTCGGTGTGTCCATCATGTTTCTTCTCCTTTGTTAGGCGGTTCGCCGCGCCGCCTGAAGCGCGTAAAGCAGCCAGGCGAGGCCGTGCGAAATCAGGTCGACGCCAAGCAGAAATCCGAGGGCCCAGACGCTGATGGCCGGAAAGCCGAATAGAATCAGCACGCCGGCGAGCAGCCCAAAAATGCCCGAGATCAGCATCATCCATCCGTTCTGCCGCCAATGGGCGAAGCTCAGCACGCATCGAATGACGCCTGAGGCGAACAGCACCGCGCCGAGGAGGTAGGTGAGGATCAGGGCACCCGAGGCGGGCTGGGTAAGCAGCACAAGGCCGAAGGCGGCGTAGAGCGCGCCGAGCAGGATCTGCCATAGGAACCCACCCCATCCCTTGGTCCAGAATGCATGGATGATCTCGAACGCGCCGGCCGCGATGGCCATCAGCCCGATGAACTTGACGCTGATGATGGTTGCGAACGCCACGTCGCTGAGAGCTGCGAAACCGGCGGCGATCATCACGATTCCGAGAAGGGCACAGACCCACAGCGGAGGGCCGCCCAAAGCCTCGATATCGGAGCGGTCGTCATAAACTGTCATCCCATCCTCCTGGTCTGCGTGATGGTCGGCACGCTTGGGACGCTAGCGTCGAACCTCCGCTATCGACATCCGACGAAACCCTGAGCGATGGGGCGGGAATGTTCTCGTGGGCCACGAGCGGAGCGATTGTGTGCTCGATCGCCTTTGCAAGCTATCGCGGGCCGCGCGGACCCAGCGTCAGGTTAGTGACGCCGGCGGCCAGGTTGATCCCGATCGATCGCTCGATCGACAGGGGTTGCAACATCACGCTCCGTCGCGAGCCACCGATCAGGACGTTCGCGCCGAGCCCGGGGCCGAACGCAAAGCTGCCGCTCGCGCCGACATAGTTGCCGCGCAAGGTGGCGGATCCGATCCGCGAGTTTTTGGCGAGCACGGCCCAAGACAAGGTGCCTGCGCTGGTCACGCCGATATCAAGGCCGACACGCCGGATTCGTCCCTCATAGATGAACTGCCTCGGCGGATTTCTTGCAAAGAATGTGCAGCGCAACGACTGCACCGATCCGAGCACAAGCCCGACGCGCGGGTTGCTGAAGCACAGGAGCCGGCCGACCCTGAACGTTTCGGCGCGCGCCGGCAGGGCTGCGACGCATAGCAACGCGGACGTGCCGAAGACTGCCACAAACCGCATCATTCGCATTCAGGCCTCCACTTGACTGTTGGTATCGGAGAGCGCGCTCCTCGGTCGGCTGTCCTGGCGGAACCAGAATGTGATGCCGAGTCCGATCAGCAGCACTGCGCCCAGCAGGAAGAAAAAGACGGACTGCTTCAGCCAGGATATCGCCGGGACGGCAATGCCCATGGCAAGGCCGAGGAAAGAGATCTGCAGCGATAGAAGGTTGACGCCCGCGAGGAACGTGCCGAGCGCAAGCAAAGTCAGCAGGACAAGGCCGGTCGCCGGGGTCGGAAGCAATTGCTGAACGCCCGAGACCAGAATGATGTTCATCGTGACCAGCACGGCGACCCAGTGCAGCGCCTGGGTCCAGATCAAGCGGAGCCGGGCCTCCTTGCCTTGGGTTTCCGGCCATTTGGTGACGACGCACACGATGCAGATGGCAAGCGCCAGGAATTCCCAGTAGCCGACGAGAGGTTGGTGGGAAACGTTAGTATAGGCGACGCCCGCGATGGCAAGCACCAGCGCCACGACATAAGGAAGCTGCTGCCACAGGAATTGAGCCATTGTCGATTGAGGCGAGGGAGGATCGGTACCCTCCTGCCGTGGCGCCCCGCTCTGGTTCATGGGGTCCTCACTCACGATTCACCGCTGTTGAACGTCTGCTTGAACTCGTCGCCGAGGTAGTCCTCGACATAGAATCGGATGATTGCGACACGGCCGATCGCCACCAGCGGCATGGCGAGCGCGATGCCCAGGACGCCGAACAGCGCACCGAGCAGGACGATGGCGACCAACGTCCAGGCAGGAGGGATCTCGACGGCCTGGCGCTGGATCAGCGGACCGATCACATAGCCTTCGACAGACTGGATGATCGAGTAAATGAGGACGGCCCAGATCAGCAGGGAACTGCCGAGCGGCATTGCGACCAGCGCGATCGGTATTGCGGCTACGATTGGTCCGACATAGGGAATGAAATTCGACAGGCCCGCCTGCAGTCCGAGCACGAAGGGTCCAGGCAACCCAATGAGGTAGAGCGCGGCCCAGACCCACAACGTCATGAGTATGACGCGGATGAACTGCCCGACGAGCCACAGCCGCATGACATTGCCCATCTCGTCCATGACCGTTCTCGCCCGCTGGCGCTGGGAGGGCTTCACCAGCATGACCAGGCTTTCACGGTGGCTGGTTGGGTCTAGACCAAAGAGGATCCCGAGGAACAGGACCACTAGGACACCGGTCAGAAGGCTCGACGCTCCGCCAAGCAGGAACTGAGCATGGCTGAGAAACCGGCCTTGGTCCGAGAACAGCCACTGCGCAAAGTCGCGGCCCCATTCCGGACCGAGCAGATCCACGCCATATGACAGAAGATGCTCCTGCAGGATGTCGAGCTGGTTGTCCATGACCTTCAGCAAGAGGCGCGTCTGCTCCGGCAGCTTGCCCGCGCCCCAGATCAGTCCAAATCCCGACAGAGCGGAGAACAGCAACAGAACCAGCGTCAGCCGCGAGGCGCGATTGAGCGGGAGGACGGCCGCCAGGGCCCTTGCGCAAGCATCCAGAAACGCGGCGAATAACACGCCTGCAAAGATCAGCAGGAGACTCGAGACCGTCTGCCACACCAGAAACAGCAAGACGCAGGCAGCCACCAGGCCGAGCCCGGTTGCGAGAATGCCGCGTCGTGTGCCGTTCTCCGGCACGACGGCGGAGCCATCGCGTGGAGCGATCTCGCAGAGTCTCTCCGGTGCTGTCCTGGACTCGTTCATGGTATCGGTTCAATCGCCGTCGCCTGTGGTACCTAGGCCCGGACGCGCCGGCTGCCAAAGTGCGTATGCTTTCCTCCGCGATGACGCCAGTAGCGGTGCTTCGTCGGGTTCGTATTGGTGTTTGGAGCTGCTTTCTCCGGTGGCGACGCGCCGGCGCCGCTTTGGGCAGACACGCCGGTCTCAGTCGATTGGGCCAGCGACACGGTTGGAAAGGCGCAGACCGCCATCGATCCGTATATGATCAAGGCGCCACAGATGGCCCGTGTGCTCATATTCGTCTCCATGCAACTAGGGACAAAGATTCAAATCGATATGGCTCCGGTTGCGAGTGCGTAAACGCCGGCGCACGCGGCAATCGTGATCGCTGCAAAAAGCATAGCTTCGAATGGCCCGAAGATCGTTTCCTTGCGCTCGCGTTTCGCAAGCAGGAACAGCAGAGTGCCGGGTGCATAGAGGATGGACGACAGCAAGAGAAATTTCGGTCCGCCGGCGTAGATCATGCCAGCTGCATAGATCGTTGCGATAGCCGATCGGATCCAGTCGGTGGTGCGAGCGCGCTCGCCCGCGCGGTAGGTCTCGCCCGACCAGGCAAGCTTTAAGCCGTACGCCGCGACAATGAAATACGGGATCAGCGTCATCGCGCTCGTCATCTTCAACGCGAGTGTGAACGCGTACTCCGCAAACCAGGCGACCAGCAGAAAGATCTGGATGACGCAATTTGTGAGCCAGAGCGCGCCGGCAGGGACCTTGTGCGCATTCACCCTGGCAAGAAAGGAAGGCATGGTGCGGTGGATCGCCGCGGAATGCAGGATCTCGGCCGCCAGCAGTGACCAAGATAGGTAGTTGCCGAGAACCGAGATCAGGAGCGCCAGGCTGATGAATACGCCGCCCCAGCGGCCGACAATCGCTTCCATCACGCCAGCCATGGATGGCGTCGGAAGATCCGCCAGTTCAGCCCTCGGCAACACGCCGTAGGACAAGAGCGTCACGAGAACGAGCAGGCCGAGCACCGTCAGAAATCCGGCAATGGTTGCGAAGCCGATGTCGGCACGGCTCCGGGCGTAGCGGGAGTAGACGCTCGCGCCTTCAATTCCGACGAACACGAACACGGTTAGCAGCATCGTGCCGCGAACCTGAGAAGACACACTCGACGCATCCGACTGCTCCGTTCCGTGGAAATTAACGGCGAACAGATCGCCGTTAAAAGCAATGACGGCGGTGCCAATGAACAGCAAAATCGGGATGATCTTTGTGTAGGTCGCAATCGTATTGAGGGTGGCTGCGCTCTTGATGCCGCGCAGCAGCAAAATGTGCACTCCCCACAGCAGGACAGACGCCGAAGCGATCGCCACCGGAGTTGTCCCGTCGCCGAACACGGGAAAAAACTGCCCGAGCGTTGCCTTGATCAAGACGAGACAGGCGACGTCTGCAAGACAGCAACCGATCCAGTACCCGACGGCTGAAGCAAAGCCGATGTAGTCGCCAAATCCGGCTCTGGCATAGGCATAGATCCCGGCATCAAGGTCGGGCTTGCGGTGTGACAACGTCTGGAACACGAAAGCCAGCATCAGCATGCCGCTGCCCGCGATAGCCCAGGCGATCATTGCTCCAAGCGCACCCGTGGTTCGTCCGAACGCCGCAGGTAGTGCGAAAATGCCGGACCCCACCATCGAGCCGATCACGAGCGCGATGAGAGCATTCCGCGAGAGTTTCTGGTCGGCCGCATTCGGCGGGGGAGCCATGACGGGATGGCCTTCCAATCCGGGATGCGACGGGCATTGATGCCCGCCGCATTGGAGAGGACATTAGACGTGGCTTTCCCCTTCGCACATCCGGGATTCTCTGTAGGCAGCGAGGGCAGGAAATTGACGTACTGTAAGGTTGGGCATCGCCCTCAAGTTTTTGGGGGAGGGGCAGTCGCGATTTGACCGGGACCGGATGATGGCCCGGAAGCGGCCGCCAAAAGCACGACGCTGAAACGGCAGAACTCGCCGGCCTTCGCGAGCTCAGCCGCTATGCATCGGGCGTGCAGGGACGCTGCGTCCTGATTGGCGAGCTCGCATCCGGTCCCATCGGGCGAGAGACCGTATTTGTCGACGATATGAAAGTAGAAGCGCATACCGGCCGGATTAGGCCGGATCGCGGCCGTTTTCCCCAAACGCGTAATGCGTCTCCGCCCAAAGGAGGACACTTCCGGCGGTTTCGATTACCGGTTCGTAATCACCGTGCTCAGGTGCGCAGTAAAAAGCTGTGCGATAGGGTGATTGTCCTTGCCAACTCTCGGGTGATTGTCCGATGCCGTCTACTGATACCCAGAGATAGCATGACCTGATTAGCGAGCTCTGGCAGGAGACAGGCAATGTCGAACTATGATCCGAACGTGACGACGGCGGGAGCGGGCGGCGGCGAGGCAATCGCGGTCAATGCTGGACTGCGTAGCTACATGCTGCGCATCTACAACTATATGGCTGCCGGCATCGGCCTAACGGCCGTGGTTGCGTGGCTCACCTATCAGCTCACTAGTCCTGCACTGCTGCAGAGCCCGTTGATGTGGGTCTTCATACTGGCGCCGCTGGGTTTGGTCTTCTTCATCGGCTCGCGGATCAATACGCTGTCGGTGTCGACCGCGCGTCTGCTGTTCTTCATCTATGCGGCGCTGGTCGGCGTGTCGCTCTCGACGCTGCTCCACATCTACACCAGCGCCTCGATTTCGCGCGTCTTCTTCATCACCGCGGCGACGTTCGGGGCGCTCAGCGTCTTTGGCTATACCACAAGGCGCGACCTATCCGGTCTCGGCACCTTCCTGTTCATGGGCCTTATCGGGATCATCATCGCCACCCTGGTGAATCTGTTCCTGCAATCCAGCGGGCTTGACTGGCTGATCTCGATTGTGGGCGTCGGCGTGTTTGCCGGGCTGACGGCCTACGACACGCAACGGATCAAGGCGATGCATGACAGCCGGGACGACGAAACAACCAGAGACCGCAAGTCGGTGATTTCAGCGCTGTCGCTGTATCTCAACTTTATCAACCTGTTCATGATGCTGCTGCGTCTGGTCGGCAACCGCCGCTAAGTGGCTTCAGGCCGCCGGCCGCTCCGCGGCGCTTGCGAGTGCGTCGCGCAGAGCCTGTTCTTTGGCGTCGT
>Ga0136846_1210912_pt1 | contig 13505 bp, 14 predicted proteins | sample HopSoiMetagenom2_FD_96841 | JGI IMG/M metagenome (GOLD analysis project Ga0136846, IMG submission 96841) | Grasslands soil microbial communities from Hopland, California, USA - 2 Assembly 2016 (version 4) | ecosystem: Environmental > Terrestrial > Soil > Grasslands | place: USA: Hopland... | reverse complement strand
TAATTATTTATTGCGATCCCCATTTGCTTGAGATGGTTCGCGCACTGGGTGCGCCGCGCCGCCTCGCGAGCCATCTGCACGGCTGGCAATAGCAGGGCCACTAGCACGCCAATGATGGCGATCACGACGAGCAATTCCACCAGGGTGAACCCGGCTGGCCTGCGGTTGGATGACATCGCACGATCTCCCGCTTTAAAAAAAGAAGGCCGTCCAGAATGCGGCTGGTGGGCGCTCGATAGGCGAGCGAGCCGCCGGCGGTCTTGAGGGCCTGGGCAAACGAGGAAGGTCAAGTTGAAAGTATCCGCCCAGTGTAGAAATGTCAATTCGCTTATGGCCGCCACAGCACGCAGATTCGATACAGCCGGACCCCAGCAGGGCGCCATTTGGCCCGGCCAAGCGTCAGCGGGCGAATCCCATAGCCGGAACGCGGACGCGTTGACCTAAGCTTGTGAACCCTTCCGATCGTCTCCACAGGGAGCTAATAGAATGTCCAGTGGCTACCAGAATCCGTCCCCCTTTGATCCTTCGCCCTTCGCACAACCACGGCAAAAGAGCGGCTCTTCGTGGATTGCTGGTGTCGTGCTCGTTGCGCTGGGGCTGCTGATGATCGGCGGCATTGTGGGCACTGCCGGCGTGTGGTACGTCGCGTCGAATCTGGACAAGTGGGTGGTCAGCTTCGGTCGCGACGCGATCGTCGCCGGCATTCAAGAGTCGGAGTTGCCTGATGATCAGAAAGCAGAGATCATCAAGCAGGTCGATCGCATTGTGGCCGCTTATAAGGAAGGCAAGCTCAAGCAGAGTGATCTCGATCGGATCTTTGCCGACTTGGAAGACTCGTCAGCCATGAAGGCCCTCGTGTTATATGGCATTGAAGATGAATTCCTGACCGACACCACGCTCAGCGACAAAGAAATCGAACAAGGCCGTCGAGCGTTCCAGCGGGCGTTGCGCGCCGTCTATGAAGGCAAAATCAGCGACGATGACTTTTTCGCTGTCCTGCCGGACGAAGAAGAAGAGCCGGTCCGGCTCGCCTCCACCAAGCCCGCAGAGACCAACGCCGACGATGACCTCCGCGAAACGATTGTCAAGCTGAAGGTCATCGCCGACAACGCAGGTATTCCCGACGAGCCGTTCCAGCTCAATGTCGGCGAGGAAGTGAAGAAACTGGTCGATCGGGCGCTGGCCGGCAAGTAAGCCCAAGCGTCAGCATGGCCCAGCCGCCGCTCGCGGGCGAATTGCATACAATGGCGAGGGTGAATTGCCATACTCCCCTCCAGCCGGCATCGCTCTAGCGCCATGCGGATCGGCATCATCGCCCTTTTGCAGGAATCGAACACGTTCATCGGGCAACCGACGACGCTGGCTCATTTCGAGCAAGAGCTGCTGGCCACGGGCGAGGCGGTTCGCGAGCGACTGGCCGGCACGCACCATGAAGTCGCCGGCATGTTTCACGCGCTGGACGACGCTGGCGAAGAGGCCGTGCCGATCTTCGCGGCCCGCGCGGTGCCGTTTGGCGTAATTCAAGCGGCCGCCATCGAGCGATTGTTGGCCACGATGTTCGCCGAATTGGAGAAGGTCGGCCAGCTCGATGGCATCTTGATCGCCCCGCACGGAGCGACGGTCAGCCAGACGTATTCCGACGTCGATGGACATTGGCTGGGCGAGCTTCGTCGCAGGGTCGCTCCCGGCGCGCCGATCATCGGCACGCTTGATCCGCACGCGAACCTTTCGCCCGCGATGGTCCAGGCCGCTACGGCATTGATTGCCTATCGCACGAATCCGCACCTGGATCAGCGGGCCCGCGGCATCGACGCGGCTCGGATGATGATTGACACCGTCCGGGGCAAGCTTCGCCCCACGATGGCGGCCGCCTTTCCGCCACTGGCCATTAACATCGAAAAGCAACATACGGCGGAGGAACCCTGCCATTCGGCCTATCGCTTCGCCGATGAGCAGCTCGCGAACGACAAGCTGCTGATGAACAGCATCGTTTTGGGCTTTCCCTATTCCGACGTGCCGGAGATGGGCTCCAGTGCCATCGCGGTGACCGATGACGACCCACAACTGGCCCAGCAGCTCGCCAACGAGCTTGCAGGCTATTTGTGGAAGCATCGCGAGGCGTTCGCCGGCGACTTTATCAGCATTGATGAAGCCCTTGATAAGGCAGCGGGACTCCGGGGTCCCGTTTGTCTCCTGGATATGGGCGACAACGTCGGCGGCGGCTCACCCGGCGATGCGACGCCGCTCGCGCTGGCCATCCATAAGCGACAATTGCCCAAAACCTTCGTCTGTATCTGCGACGCCGAAGCCGTCGCTCAGGCTCAGGCCGCCGGCGAATGGGGTACGTGCCGTTTTCACGTCGGCGGCCAGGGCGACAAAACCGGCCCGCCGCTGGAATGCGAGGCCACCGTGCTCGGCCTGTATGACGGCCGCTTCGAAGAGCCGCAGCCGCGGCATGGCGGCTTCACTCAAATGGATCAAGGCTCGACAGCCGTGATTCGCACCGACCATGGGCTGACAATTATGCTCACGAGCCGGCGGACGCCCCCCTTCAGCCTGCGGCAGCTCACCGCGCACGGCATTCTGCCCGAAGATTTTCATTTACTCGTCGCCAAGGGCGTCAACGCACCCGTCGCCGCCTACAAGGAAGTCTGCAAGCACTTCATTCGCGTCAACACACCGGGTTGCACGACGGCCGACATCGAGCGGCTGACCTACAAGCACCGCAGAAAACAGATGTTTCCGTGGGAACGCGACGCAGATTTTAGACTTTAGGCTTTAGGTGCCCGATGGGTTGCGAATGATCGACGGCCCACAGACAATTCAACCGTATTCCTAAAGTCTAAAACCCAAAGCCTAAAGTCTTTTTCATGCGCATTATTCGCTACGCCGACATCCAAGGAACTATTCGCTTCGCCTCCCAGCAGTCCGACGGCTCCGCCCTGGAAATCGACGGCGACATTTACGGCAAGTTCTCCGTCAGCACTCGCCAGGCCGACGTCAAAAAACTGCTCGCGCCGATTCAGCCGACGGCTTTCTTTTGCATTGGCCTGAACTACAAGCGGCACGCGGAGGAAGGAAAAAACCCGATCCCGCAATATCCCGTTCTATTTATGAAAAACCCGGCTGCCGTGCAGAATCCGGGCGATCCCATCGTGCTGCCAACGAAGCTCAAGAGTACGCAGGTCGATTATGAGTGCGAGCTGGCCGTCGTGATCGGCAAGGCATGCAAGAATGCAACGAAAGAAAACGCCCTCGAATATGTCCTCGGCTACACCTGCGGCAACGATGTCTCGGCCCGCGATTGGCAAAAAGATTTCGGTGGCGGCCAGTGGTGCCGCGGCAAGACGTTCGACACCTTCGCCCCGCTCGGCCCCGCGCTCGTCCTCAAGGACGAGATTCCCAATCCCAACGCCCTTAAGATCAAGACGATCCTCAACGGTCAGGCCATGCAGGACTGGACTACGGAAGACATGATCTTCGACGTGCGAACGCTGATCGCGTTCCTTAGCGGCAGCACGACGCTGCTCCCCGGCACGGTGATCATGACCGGCACGCCGCACGGCGTCGGCGCGGCCCGCAAGCCGCCCGTGTTCCTGAAAGCCGGCGACACGGTGACGATCGAAATCGAAAACATCGGTCAGCTTACCAACCCGGTCATCAACGAATCGTAACTCAATCAATCGTAATAAGTCACGACAGTCTGGGTGGTTGGGTTTTTGCGAAGCAATAACCCAGATCCCCGCTTTGATCTAGAACAAAGTCAGCACAGGCTCACGACGCCACAGCCCGCCGGAACACCAGTCGCGTCACGCGTGTCACCCGGTCATCGACAAACACTTTGTTAAAGACCGTGACCTTCGCGGCCGCCACGCGCACATCGACCGCCCGCGTGCCTTCCGTCGGCTCGTGCTCGCCCTTCACGTCGGCGTTCACGGCGAGAGCTCGATCGATGGTCCCCGCCAGCTCGGTCAGCGCGGCCCGAGCGCACGAATCGGACTTCACCCACGCGTCGAGAAAATTCGACTCGACCACGTTGTCCCAGATGACCGTATAGCGTTTCATCATGGCCTAAAGCACGGGCACAGCGCGCTGACCCAACCGCCTTGCTAATCGAGTGCCATTCTACCACCAAAGCCGCGATTTCGTTTATCTTGGACCGATCCAGCGTCCCTCAATCTAAAAGCCAAAATCTAAAATCTTTCGCCATGCCTTCCGTCGCCATCCTCGGCGCTTCAGCCGATCGCACCAAATTCGGAAACAAAGCAGTCCGCGCCTTTCTCGCCCGCGGCTACGACGTCTATCCCATCAATCCCAAAGGCGGCGAAGTCGAAGGCTTGCCGGTCTACAAATCGCTCGCCGACATTCCTTCGCACGTGAAGCTCGATCGAGTCAGCGTCTATTTGCCGCCCCCCGTCGGCTTGAAAGCACTGCCCGAAATCGCCTCCCGCGGCTGCGGCGAATTGTGGCTCAATCCAGGCAGCGAGAGCGACGAGCTGGTCGCCGCTGCAGAAAAACAAGGCCTCAATGTCGTTCAAGCCTGCAGCATCGTGGCCATCGGCGAATCGCCGCATAATCTCTAAGGGTCTCTCCATCAAGTTTCAATCCGCGACGCTACTTGCCGCGAAGCGGCAACCTACTCATAGCCCAGGGCAAGTGAGCGCAGCGAACGCCGCCCTGGGTAACGGCCAAAAATCGATCGGAAGCCCTGAAGGGGCGACCGAAAGGGCTACGATGCCGCTAACCATCGAGATTAACACCGCGCATTCGCGCCACACGGTCGATCGCGCGCGACTGAAAAAGGCCGTTCGCTTGATTCTGAGGGACGCTGGTATCCGATCGGCCGAGATTAGCATTGCCGTCGTGACCGACGAGCGAATGCACGCGCTGAATCGACAGTATCTGCAACACGATTACCCGACCGACGTGCTCAGCTTCGTGCTCGCCCAAGACGAGCGAGCCAGGTCACTGGACGGCGAGATCATCGTCAGCAGCGACTATGCCGCCCGCGAGGCCCTTCGCTACCGCTGGACCACCGACGACGAGCTGTTGCTCTACATCATCCACGGCTGCCTGCATCTAATCGGTCACGACGACACCACGGCCAAGGGAAAAGCCGCGATGCGCATCGCCGAGGCAAAATATCTCCAGCAGTTCGGCCTCGAGCATCGGTTCGACCCTTGAATACGCTCGTTCCCGCGCTTCGCATGGGGAACGTAACATCATCCGACGCCCGCGTCGCTCTTCCGATCTTCTTTATCTGCCCTTTCTGCGTCTCTGTGCCTCTGCGTTAAAAGCCAACCGCGCCGCACGCCAGCAACGCCCAAAATCGCCACACACCCCCCAAATCATGACGTTCAGAATGGACCACACTAGTCCATTCTGATCCCGCGCCAAAAATACATTTCTCCCGCCGCTACTCTCTGCCGCGCCAGAACTTGCGCTGCTCTGCCGGCCCAAAATCAGCCCCCCTCGGCTGAATTTTCTTGACGAATATTCACTCTTTTTCTCTAACTGTACATCCGTGTCACGAAGCGGGGTTTTCCTTCCGTCTTTGGTTCTTGGTTCTTCGGTTCTTGGTTCTTTGATTTTAGGAGTTCTGCCTATGTCCGACTCCCTCCAACCCTCCCGCAAGCTTCCCCCCACCGAGCGCGACTTCGACATCTACGAGGCCGTCCATATCGCCGGCTATCCCACCCGCGAGCAGTCCCAAAAATACGACATCTCGCAAACCCGCGTCCGCCAGATCGTCCGCCGCGTCATTGAGTGGCTCGGAGAAGTCATTCCGCCGCAAGCCAAGATCGCCAAAGAGCAACAGTCGCACTTGGCCCGCCAGATTGCCGCCGATCGCTTCAATCTGCAATACGCCGAAGCCTCCACCAGTTGGTATCAGTCCGGCGACCTCAAGTTCGCCGGTCTTCGCATCCGCCTTACCCACGCCCACGCCCGCCTCGGTCTTCCCGGCAGCCTCATCGGCGGCTTGGCCGCCGACGCCATCGAAGGCCTCGAAGTCCCCGCCTACGTGCCTCCGCCCGACACACAAGCCCGAAGCGCAAGCGAGGGGCCAGGCAGCCAGGACCTTCTCGATTCTAAAGGCCCCGCCGTCCGCGAAGTGTCCAACCCCGTTGGGCGCGGCTCTCCCGACCCCGCCCCTGCGCCGACCGAAGGTCTCCCCAACGAAACCGATGATCCGGAGCCAACCGCCGCCACCATGGGTTTGGACCTGGCCAAATTCATCTACCAGTTCCGGCACATCCTCATTCCCCCGCCACACCACCCCAATGAACTGCAAGAAGCAATACAGGTCCTTCTCGCCGCCGGCTATATGCTTCCCGACGACGAGGAAAAACAGCTCGTCGCTGGCAACATCGAGAATCCCCCGGTTAGGGACTTCTCAGCCGTAGGGTGCGTGGAGTCCGCGCCAGCGGACGAAACGCACGATTCTCCTTCCGAAACTCACATCGCCTCACCAACTTGCGACGACAGCATCCACAACCAGAATCCATCCGAACGAGCCAACAACACCCCTTCTCAACCACTTCTCACGACGCCCGCTCAGCAGCCAGTGATCGAGCTGCAAGTATCGCCCAACCGCCCTGGCGCACCCTTCTCGCAGCCAGGCAATTGCTTTGAGGCTCCCACTCGGCCTGTCCCCTGTTCCCCGTCTCCTGTTTCCTGTGACCCGAACCCTGAACCCTCCGCAAGAACCGACTAAACTAGGTCACACGCACCCCGAGGTCCCTTTATGCCATTTCTGCTCAGCGTCCCCGTTTGCAATTTGCAATTTGCAATGACCAATTTGCAATCACTCGTTCCACCAATTGCAGGTTTCAAAATGAGAATTGCAAACTGGAACCCGCTGGGATCGGCGGCCGATCGATTCGGCAATGGCAAATCACGCAATCGCAAATCAGGCCGCTTCCCATTTCAGCTCCAAGTTCTCGTTAGCCTGCTGATCTTAGTCGCCCCCAATGCGTTCGGCGCTGAGCCGATGATCAACCTCGAAACGCCAATGGCCCCGCCGGCCTGGGCCCTCTTGCAGCGCGAGCTGTTGCGGGCGAATGCCGCGGCCTGCGAGGAGTTTTTCCAGAAATATTTTGACGAGCGCGGATTCTTGCTGTGCGTTGAGCGGTGGGGCGGCGACGACGGGCCTGACGACGCAATCGAAAACTGCAATGACTGGCCCCTCTTGTATGCACTCGGTGGCAGCGAGCGGGTACGACAAATGTACGAAAAAGCGTGGGAAGGCCACCTGCGGCAGTACACGCTGGCCAAGACGGTCGAAGTTCCGCTCGCTCGCGATGGGATGTACTACAAAGAGTTTCCCACGCAATTCGATTGGATGCACAATGGCGAGGGGCTGACCGTCTTCAACCTGATGGGGCTGGCCAGCCCGACCGACCCGGCTTTTGAACGTCGGGTCCGCCGCTACGCGGGTTTCTACATGAACGAAGATCCGCAAGCGTCAAACTACGATCCAGAGCACAAGATCATTCGCAGCTTGTTCAATGGCAGTCGCGGGCCGCTTTTGCGAAAAGCGACCGGCCTCGATTGGGCCGGCGATCCGATCGAAGTGGAGCACCGCTTTCGCCTCGGTCACGGTGAGCGGACCTACCAGGAGATGGTCGATCACTTCAAGGATTACAACGACATCATCGGCGATCATCCGCAGAACTTGCGGACAACCGTTCTCGCGCTGAACGCGTACGCGCTCACGCACGAGAAGAAATACAAGGACTGGGCGCTGGAGTACGCCGATGCATGGGTCCAGCGGGCCAAGGCGAACAACGACATCATGCCCTCGAATATTGGGCTCGATGGCAAGATCGGCAGCGCAGCCGGCGGCAAGTGGTATGGCGGCGTCTATGGCTGGGGCTTTTCCGTCGTCGTGCCGCAAACCGGGCGGCTCGATCACCGGCCGCGAACGCAGTCGGGTTGGGCGGGCATGCGATCGGCATTCCTGCTGACCGGCGACGAGCGGTATCTGGCAGTCTGGCGAAATCAGGTCGATGCGATTAATTCCAATCGGCGGATGAGCAACGGCCGCTGGGAATATCCGCGGATGTATGGCGACAACGGCTGGTATGATTTCCGCCCGCAGCCCTACGCCGAAAACGCACTGGAAATGTATGCCCTCTCGATGCGCGAGGACGACGCCAAGCGGGTCGGCAACGACGCCTGGCTCGATTATTTGAACGGCAAAACTCCAGATTATCCTGAGCGCGCCCTGCAGCAGGACCTGGCGCGGATTCGAGGCCGCATCGCAGGTCTGCGAAAGGATTCCACGACGCCGGATACTCGCCTGGCCGATGACCCGATGAAATTCAATCCGGCCAGCATTCACTCGCTCCTTTCTTTGGCGATGGGCGGAGTGCATCCCGGGGTGGGTGGCAATTCGCTGGTGGCCCGGCTCCGGTATTTTGATTCCGACCGGCGGCGTCCGGGCTTGCCGGACGATGTCGCAGCGCTTGTCGAACGGATTTCGGCCGACGAAGCGGCGCTGACGCTGGTCAATGTCAGTCAGATCGAGCCGCGGACAGTGATCGTCCAAGGCGGAGCCTACGGTGAACATGAGATTGTTTCTGCCCACAGCGGAAGCGCGCAAACATCGGTCGGCGGCCAGCATTTTGCCGTTCAGCTTGCGCCCGGCTCGGGCGGCAAGCTGACGATTCGCTTCAAACGGCACGCGAACCAGCCGACGCTCGATTTGCCTTGGAACTGAACACGGCGCACCACGACCTGTCCCCTGTCCCCGGTCTCCTGTCCCCTGTCTCCTCAAGCGGCACGCGCCGTGCAATACGGGAACGAACATGGAACGTTCATCGGGACTCTTGCTGCACATCAGCTCGCTGCCAGCCAGGCACGGCATCGGCGATTTGGGACCGGCTGCCTACGAATGGATCGACCACCTCGCGCGGGCCAGGCAGAGCTGGTGGCAAATGCTGCCGCTGGGCCCAACCGGATATGCCGATTCGCCCTATCAATGCCTCTCGGCCTTTGCGGGCAATCCGAATTTCATCAGCCTCGATCGTCTCGTCGAAGATGGCTTGCTGGAGGCAAATGACCTGCCCGCGGAAGATTTTCCAGCCAAGGAAGTCGATTACGACCGCGTGACGCCGCTGAAGCGTCACGCGACCGCCCTGGCCTACGAGCGGTTCAACGCTCGTAGGGCACCAGCTCGCGCAGCGAGCGCAGGCCCACCAACGCTATCGGCGCACTTTGACCAGTTCTGCCACGATGAGGCACGCTGGCTCGAGCCCTTCGCTCTGTTCATCGCGCTCAAGGAGCGGCATGGCGGCGCTGCCTGGTGGCAATGGCCTGAGCAAGATCAGCGCTATGAAGCCGTCGCAGCAAAAACGGCACGGGAACTGGCCGAACCCATGGAGCTCTGCAAGTTCCGTCAGTTCCTGTTTTTTCGCCAATGGCATGAGCTCCGGGAGTATGCCCATGAGCACGGCGTGCAGCTCATCGGAGATATGCCGATCTTTGTATCGGCCGATTCGGCGGATGTCTGGTCGCAGCCGGAACTGTTTTTGGTGGATGAGAATCGCCGGCCCACCTTTGTCGCCGGTGTGCCGCCCGATTATTTTTCCGCCACCGGCCAGCTTTGGGGCAATCCGCTGTACGACTGGGAGCGACACCGGCGGACTGGATACGCCTGGTGGATCGAAAGGCTACGCAGCACGCTCCAGATGGTCGATCTCGTGCGGCTCGATCACTTCCGCGGATTTGAGGCCTATTGGGCCGTGCCAGCAGGGAGTGAAACGGCAGAGCCCGGTTCCTGGCAACCAGGGCCGCGCGGCGAGCTGTTTGTCGCGCTGGAGAAGGCGCTCGGCAGCTTGCCGCTGATCGCCGAGGATCTGGGCGTGATCACGCCCCAGGTCAATGCGCTGCGGCACCAGTTCCAGCTGCCCGGAATGCGGATTTTGCAATTCGCATTCGGCGGTGCGCAGGAAGACCGCTTCTTTCCTCACCGCTTCGATCGCCACACCATCGTCTATACCGGAACGCACGACAACGAAACGACATGCGGCTGGTTTGAAAATCTCACCCAGCAGGAGCGGTCGCTTTTCGATCGCTATGCGCCCGGCGCGTGCGCCGATCCGGCCTGGGCTCTGATTCGATTGGCCTGGGCCTCCGTCGCCGAATTGGCGATCGCACCCCTGCAGGACGTGCTGCGACTGGGAAATGAGGCTCGCATGAATCATCCCGGAACCGTCGCAGAAAATTGGCGCTGGCGAGCAGCGCCCGGACAAATTACGGAGGATCTACTCATCGCGCTTGCCGATCTGACGAATGTCTATCAGCGAGATCCATCCACAGAACAACTTGAAACTTGAAACTTGAAACTTGGAACTTGGAACTGTGTCCCGGCGGCACCCCATTTGCATCGCCCGCTAGCGGAGGGCGTTGCTATGAAATGCGAAGTTTGCGGAAACGACTACGACAAGTCCTTTACCGTCGAGCTCGGCGGCCAGCGGCATACGTTTGATTCGTTCGAGTGCGCGATTCACGCGCTCGCGCCGACGTGTGCGCATTGCGGGTGTCACGTCGTTGGTCACGGCGTAGAAGAGGATGGCGCGATCTACTGCTGCGCCCATTGCGCCCACGAGTCGGGTGCCATGGACGTCCAAGATCGCCACGAGGGAAATGGACGCGCAAAGGCCGAAGCGCTGGTCGGCGAGTCATCCGCCGAATCATTTCCCGCGAGCGATCCGCCGGCCTGGGCGATGGGAAGAGAGTAACCGCAGCGGCGGCGTGCGCTCGGTTGGCGCGATACCGCGCGAACGACCGCGACTGAACGAGTAGGTCAGGGTCGGCACGGTCTTCGCACAAGCATTCGCCAAAGGCCGCTCGATTCCTGGGCGGCAGAGCCGAAAGACCAATTCCGAAGCGCAAAGGATGTCATGAATTCCCAAAATCAAAATCGTTATCGAAAAATGCTGATGGACCTGCATGAGCGCGTGGGTGGCGAGGTGAACTACGTCGTGGAGTCGATTCACGAAGACGTCGACCTCAACGCCAACATTTCCTCCGCGCCCGTGCATCTGGCCGACGTTGCCACGGAAACCGTCGATGTCGATGTGCAGGTATTGCACACGGAGCGGTCGATTTTGGAGCAGATCGATGCGGCGCTTCAGCGCCTCGCAGACGGATCGTATGGTCGCTGCACCACGTGCGATACCCAAATCAATGAAGAGCGCCTGAACGCCTTGCCTTACACGCCGGTTTGTACTCGGTGTGCGCGAGCCGAAGAGAGCGGCGAACAAATGGATCGCGATTAAACCAATCGCAAAATGCCACGGAGAGCTGATCATGCGACTGACCGGATTTGACGCGATTGAATACGCGGAGAAAGAAGGACTGGCCCTCCACAAAGCGGCGGGCCGAATCGACGACGGAGCCGATAATCTATCGGTCGCCGAAGCGGAGGCCATCGCCGACGATGACCCGGACGCAATCTGGCTGGACGTGCCGGATGATGAGTATTACGGCGAGCCACGCAACATGGAGCCGGGCACCGAGCCGACCCCGCAGCCGCAATTGGCCGGTCAGCGATCCGACGAATTGCTTCCCGGCCAAAACAGCGGCGAGAGAAGCCGAGATGCAGGTGCCGTGGGCACGCCGGGGGGCGGGCTGGCTGCCGGCGGTCTGGCCGGTACAAACGCCCCGGACGCTTCGCTCGACGAGCCACTCGAAAAAGCGATGGCGCGCGGCTATGAAGATCGCGCCGGCGACGAGCAGCAGCCCGATGAGCCGCAAGCCGGCCGAGCCGGCGGCGCAGTCGGCGGTACCCCCGCGGGCAAGCGTGTGCGGCCGCGCTAGATTGCCAGTGATCGATCCGACTAGCGCTCGCGCCACACCAGCCGCGGAGCGATCTTCAACCGGCGACGTGCTGGTTGAATCGCAGTGAAGAAGCGTTGCGCATCGTTGTAATAGCCAGCCGTCGCCTTCAACTCCGGAATGTGCCGCTGCCAGAAGACGTTGAACGGTCGCATCGCCAGCTCACGCAAGTATTTCGCCGTCATTGACGCCAGCGCCGTCGGCAGATGGCGCTCGCCCTTGGGCTGAAAGCGGAATTCGATTTGCCGGCCGGCATGGCGAACTTGATAGACGCCCAGATCGGCCGTTTCAAGCGATACTCGGACCAGCTCCTCCGAAAAAATGTGCTGCAACAGCGCCGCGTAATAATTCCGACCGCCGTGCTTGTCACAGAACACGATCGCTCGGCCAGCAGGCAGAGTTTCGAACACGCGTCGCGCCAGCTCCAGCGTCGTCAGGGATAAGACCTCGGCCTTGTTATCGCACCGCTTGACCGCCTGATTGAATGCGGCGGGGAAAAGCACCGCCGCTTGTAGCTCAACGATTTTTACACCCGCCGACGCCGCACCATCGATAAAGCGCAGCGCCGCGGCTTTCAACTCGTCATGCTGCAGATGCAACGGCAAATCCTCGTCAAAGCCATCATGCCAAGGCAGTCCATCGATCTGCGGCAGCGACTGCGAATCAAGCGCCCGCCAGATGTCACGCCACCGCTTCGGCAAGCGATCCAGGCACGCGAGGGCAACGAGCACGCCATGTTCCAAGAGCTCCAGCGTGTCGCCGCCCTTGTAAAGGCATTTTGAATCGGCGATCGCCAGCTTGTCGCGGCGGTCCTTGGGATGCGCGCAGACAATTGGCGACAGGCGGTCGTACAGTCCATCCGACGGCGCGTCGTCGGGTAATTGCCAGGCACTGGCCGCGATGCACAGCGGCCCCAGATTGGGTCCGTAACCAGCTTCGTCCGTGCCAAGTACGAAAACCATGCTTACCGTCCGTGAGGCAAAGAGCGCAGCAGCGCCAGGAGGAATAACATAACCCGGAACTTTGCGCCGTGACAGCGGCCAGCAGCGTTGCTATTCTGGCGGCCTATGAATTCCTCGCAAACTCCCAAGAGCTGCCTTTCAGACGATGAGCATCCGCAGACTAGTGTGGCGAATTCGCGCGCCGGGTTGGTGCTGTTCGTTGTCTATCTTGCGTTTTATGCAGGCTTCGTTGGCCTGGCAGCATTTGCGCCGGGCGCAATGGCTGCGACGGCATTTGGCGGCGTGAATGTCGCCGTGTGCTACGGATTAGGGCTGATCCTGGCCGCGTTCATCGTAGCGGCGCTATATATGGCGGCGTGCAGTTACAACGGGCGACGCTTTGCAGGCGGCCGTGGCGAGGACGGCCGCTGATGATCTACGAAACATCGTATGCGGCGATTTGCGTATTCGGGATCTTCGTCGCCGTGGTACTGGGAATTAGTTTTTATCTGGGCGCGAAAGCCAAATCGGCCCAAGGCTATTACGCAGCCCACGGACAGATTCCGTGGTTCGTGAATGGCGTCGCGTTCGCGGGTGATTACCTCTCCGCCGCGTCCTTCCTCGGCATCTGCGGGATGATTGCGTTCTATGGATTTGACGGCTTCCTCTATTCCATCGGTTTTCTTGCCGGCTGGATCGTTGCCCTGCTCGTCGTTGCGG
>Ga0136846_1230322_pt1 | contig 13507 bp, 21 predicted proteins | sample HopSoiMetagenom2_FD_96841 | JGI IMG/M metagenome (GOLD analysis project Ga0136846, IMG submission 96841) | Grasslands soil microbial communities from Hopland, California, USA - 2 Assembly 2016 (version 4) | ecosystem: Environmental > Terrestrial > Soil > Grasslands | place: USA: Hopland... | reverse complement strand
TCTTCACCAGCGCGGAAGACCGCGCGAAAGCGATGGGCATCTACAGCTTCGTCTGCGCGGGCGGCGGCAGCCTCGGCGTGCTGCTCGGCGGCCTGCTGACCAGCGCGCTGTCGTGGCACTGGGTATTCCTCGTCAATCTGCCGATCGGCATCGCCGTGTACAGCCTCTGCCTCAGCTTGCTCAAGGCGGATGCGGCGGCGGCGCCGGGCAAGCTGGACGTGTGGGGCGCGCTGACCATTACCGGCTCCCTGATGCTCGCCGTCTACGGCATCGTCGACGCCAACCAGGCCGGATGGACATCGGCGCAGACGCTCAGCCTGCTGGGCGGCGCCATCATCCTTCTCGCGACTTTCCTCGTCCTCGAAACGCGGGTCGACGCGCCGCTCATGCCGCTCGGCCTGTTCAAGGTGAAGACGGTGGCGGCGGCGAACATCCTCGGCGTGTTCTGGGCGGCGGCGATGTTCGCCTGGTTCTTCCTCTCCGCGCTCTACATGCAGAGCGTGCTCGGCTACGACCCGATGCAGATCGGCCTCGCCTTCCTGCCCTCGAACCTGATCATGGCGCTGTTCTCGATCTGGCTCTCGGCGAAGATGGTGATGCGCTTCGGCATCCGCATGCCGATCGTGGTCGGCATGCTGCTCTCGGCAGCGGGCCTCGGATTGTTCGCGCTCTGGCCGAAGGACGCCTCGTTCATGCTGCACGTCATGCCGGGCATGCTGCTCCTGGGCATCGGCTGCGGCATGGCGCTCAACCCGGTGATGCTCGCGGCGATGCAGGACGTTGCGCCCGAGGAATCCGGCCTCGCTTCGGGCGTGGTCAACACCTCGTTCATGATGGGTGGGGCGCTGGGCCTCGCGATCCTCGCGAGCCTGTCTGAGCGCGCCGGGTACCACGCGGCGTTCGCCATCGCCGCCTTGTGCGCGCTCGTCGCCGCGATCGCGGCCGCATGGCTGCCGCGGATGGCGCAGCCTGAGGCGGTGCTGGCGTGAAATACACCGGCAGAACGCAGTTCAACGGAAAGGCGCGATGACATGGGCAATCCGGTGGTGCACTGGGAACTGATGTCGAAGGAGCCGGCAAAAGTTGCCGACTTCTACGCGAAGATCTTCGGCTGGAAGGTGCAGCATCGGCCCGAGATCAACTACCGCGTCGTCGAGACGGGCGCAAACATGGGCATCAACGGCGGCATCGTGCAGCCCGATCGCGAAGGGCCGTGGCCCGGCAACATGCTTTTCTACGTCGCGGTCGACGACCTCGCGCCTTACCGGCGCAAGATCGTCGAGGCGGGCGGCAGGATCCACGTCGAGGAGCAGGAGGTCCCCGGCATGGGCTGGCTCTCGCTCTTCACCGACCCCGAGGGCCGCATGAACGGCCTCTGGAAGCCCGCGGCGAAGAAGCCCGCGGCGAAGCGGAAAAAGAAAGCGCGCTAGAGCTTGCGGATCACGCGATCGGGCGTCAGCTCGACCCGCGAGCCCACCGCGATGTCCGCGGCGTCGGTGTCGACGACCTGGGTCGAGCCGTCGTTCATGGTGATCAGCAGGCGATGGGGCGCCGTGGCCGCGCGCGTCGCGGCGGTCACCTTGCCGATGCCGGCGCGATAGGGCATCTCGTTCGGCACCAGCCGGGCCGTGGCGGGCGCGCTGGTCGTCGGCTGCTGGCCGGCGCATGCAGCGAGCGTCAGGGCGGTGATCGCGGCGGCGAATTTAATGGTCCGGGTCATGACAGTCTCCTTTGGGTCAGCGGGGGTTCTGTGGCGGCGGTGCGGTCGGCGGCTCGGGCGCGCGCTCGCCGCCGGCAGCGGCGGAGCGCTCGCGTTCCTTGCGCAGGCATTCGTCGCGCTGCTCGGCCGCCAGCGCCTGGCAGCGGGCGAGCGCGCGGTCGGAATCGGCGGCCGGCTTAGGCAGCCTGTCTTTTTCCGCGGCGTCAGGGGACGGCGGGGGCGCCGGGCGCGTTTCGCCCGCGCCGGGCGTCTGCGCCGATATTGCGCAGCAATAAAGGGCTAACGCTGCCAGTGAAAACAAACGCATGCGGACAACTGTGAGCAATTTCCGCTCCGGCCTGCCGGAACGGCGCGACATGGCGTAGCGTTTCGGTTCCAGCCGATCGCGGCATTCGGCGCTTGGAGGCGCATCCCGCCGGGGCTAGGCTTGGAACTGGCAAGTGGGAAGAAACAGGAGGACCGCGATGAACCGAGCTGTGGTGTCCCGCATCATCTCGACCGTCCCCGAGCGCAGCACTCGCGCACCGAGCGGCAGCGCCTTCAGTCCCGAGCACGCCGCGGCCGACGCCCAGGAGCGCGTCGCGCGCCTTTCGCGCCACCTGCAATGGCTCGGACCCCTGAGCCCGCTCACCAAGGACGAGCAGCGCGACTTCGGTCTGGGAGCCGCGCATGGCCGGCCCGTTGCCGATGCCGACGAGCTGCCCGAGGACACCGAAGCGCCCGACGCGCCCGACGCGCCGGACTCAGAGCCTCACTGACGGGCACGCCCATTGCACGACCACGGGTTGTTTGCAAACCCTTGGAGGTTCTTATGCTTAGCTGGGCGATCGGGTTTTTCATCGTTGCCATCATTGCCGCCGTGCTGGGCTTCGGCGGTGTGGCCGGCGCGGCAGCGGGAATCGCGAAAGTCCTGTTTTTCCTCTTCCTCCTGGCTTTCGTGGTCTCGCTGGTGATGGGCTGGCGCGGCGGCCGCGGCGGGCCGGGCGCGCCTCCGCCGGTGTAACAACCCCTTTTTTCGGGCGTCAACGAAGAGCGGTCCTGGCCGTTACCATACGGTCATGAGATCGCTCTTTTTCATTTCCCTCCTGGCCGCGCTGGCGCTCTTTTCGCTCGGCGCGGCCGGCGACACCGACGTAGCTACGTGTCTGGGCGCCTCGCTCGCGCAGGGCAGCGCCTGCTGCAAGGCCAACAAGGGCATCTGCGGCTGCCGGGCCGGCAAGATCGTGTGCTGCGACAAGACTTTCGCCGAAGGCTGCCCCTGCAGCCAGGACGAGCCGGTCACTTCCTTGTAAGGTCCCACACGCCGTCGGCCGGACGCGCCGCGGGATTCGTCCGCCAGTAGGCGATCCGCCCGAGCATTACCTTTGCGGCTGTGTCGCCCTCCAGCGCCTTGAACGCGCTCTCGGCTTCGTTCCATTCGCCCTTGCGGTAATGCGCGAGGCCCAGCTCGTAGTTTTTCGTCAGTCCTGAGTCGGCTTCCCCTTTGCGCCCCAGCAGCTCGTAGATCCGCACCGGCTCGGTTTTCCCGACCACGCGCACCGCGTCGATCTCGCGCGCATCGATCGCGTCGCCCGCGAGGCGCCGGGTTTCCTGGCTGATCAGGATGCGGGTGCCGTACTCCTTGTTCGCGCCCTCGAGCCGCGAGGCGAGATTGACCGTGTCGCCGATCACGGTGAAGCCCTTGGCCTGCTCGGAGCCGATGTTGCCGAGCGTGACGTCGCCGCTCGCGATGCCGACGCGCACGCTGATCTGCGGCAGCCCCTTCCTCAGCCCCATCAGGTCGGGCAGCATGGCGCGGAAGCGCTCGAGGCAATCGCGCTGCTCGAGCGCGGCGCCGCAGGCGAGCGCGGCGTGCTCGTTCTCGCCGGTGAACGGCGGCCCCCAGTACGCCATCATCGCGTCGCCGATGAACTTGTCGAGGATGCCCTGCTGCGAGCGGATCGGCTCGGACATCAGCGAGAAATACCGGTTGAGGAGCCTCACCACGCCGTCGGGCGTGAGGTGCTCGCACAGCGAGGTGAAGCCGACCAGGTCGGAGAAGAACACGCTCATGTGCTTCTTCTCGCCGCCGCTGGCGGCGAGGCGGTTCTCGAGCAGCCCCTGCACGATGCGCGGGTCGACGTACATGCCGAAGGTGTCCTTGATGCGCTCCTTCTCGCGCAGCCCGGCCACCATGTTGTTGAACGAGCGCGTGAGCGTGGCGATCTCGTCCGAGGAATTGGCGAGGACCTGCACCGACAGGTCGCCGCCCTCGACGGCGCGCGTGCCGGAAAGCAGGCGGCGCACCGGCTCGACCAGGTTGCGCGTGATGATCGCCGCGAGGATCAGGCCGAGCAGCGTGGCGGTGGCGGTGATGCCCCAGTTCAGGCGGATCGCCTTCACCTCCTCGGACTGCGCGCCGTCGGCCGCGCCTTGCGTGGTGCGCTCGAGCGTGAGGATCACCTTTTCCAGGCGCCGGTTGATTTCCTCTTTCTGCTTGTTGAGTGCTTCGTGCACCAGGCGCACCGAGCGAGGGTTGCCCTCGGTCGCCTCGGTGACGAACTGGCCGAAGATGCCGTGCAGCTCCTGCCGCGCGGCCTGGATGTCGGGCAGCTGCTCGCGCAGCACCGAGAGCGCCACGCGATCGACCGTGACCGCGGTGTCGACGAGCGCCTGGTCGATCAGGCGAACGCTCGAGTCGATCACCTGGTCGGCATTGATGCCGCGCTGGTCGAAGAGCTTCTTCTCGGCATCGATCGCGGCGCGGTCGGGCTTGCCCGCCTGGAGGAGCAGCAGGATGCGCTCGACGTGCACGATCTGCTGGCGCACCAGCGTCTCGACGCTGCCGGCTGCCTGGTCGAGCGGGATGTAGTAGGTGGACAGCGCCGCGACCTCGTTATTGAGCGCGCGCAGGTTGCGCGCCGAGAGCGCCGTCACCAGCACCATCAGCACCAGCAGGCTGAGCGTGATGCTGTAGACCTTCAGGCTGATCGGCCGCCGGGCCGAGGCTTGCGGGGAGCTCGCCATCGCGTGTCGGGCGCAGACTACACCACGCTGGTCCCAACGGCGCATTGCCGCCCGCGGGGGCCGGCCGCATAGTCAGCCACCCCCATTTTTGCGAGGCTGTCATGAGGCTATCCCAATCGCTGTTTTTCCTGGTCGCGGCTGCGCTCGCGCTCGCTGTCGGCTCGGTCTACGCCGCCGATGAGGTCGGCAAGGACAAGAGCGACCCGGGCTTCCAGGCGCTCGACAAGGACAAGGACGGCTCGATCTCGAAGAGCGAGGCCATGGGCAACGCCGAGCTGCGCAAGAACTTCGACAAGCACGACGCCAACCACGACGGCAAGCTCTCGCGCGGCGAGTACCTGAGCGCCATGACCAAGAAGGACGCCAAGACCGCCAAGGAGAAGATCTCCGACACGCTGCAGAAGAACAAGGAGTACAAGGCGGAGCAGAAGCGCGAGCGCGAGGCCGGCACCGGCTCGACGCGCTAGCGCGAGCGAAATGTTCCGGAAGCGGGCCTGCGGGCCCGTTTTCATTTTGTAGGCCGCCAGAATCGACCCGCGCGACCAGCGGCTGCGCCGCATGAAGTGGTGGGCCAACGGCCTGCTGCTTCTGGCGACGCTGATCTACATCGCCGGGCAGGTGTTTGACGTGCGCTGGGTGAGCACATTTGCCGAGGCGGCCATGGTCGGCGCCATCGCCGACTGGTTCGCGGTCACGGCGCTCTTCCACCATCCGCTCGGGTTGCGCTTCATCCCGCACACCGCGATCATCCCGCGCAACCGCGAGCGGATCGCGGTCGGCATCTCGCAGTTCATCGAGAGCAACTTCCTCACCCCGGCGGCGGTGGTGCAGCGCATCCGCGACTTCCGCCCGGCACGCACGCTCTATGGCTGGCTCCTCAGGCTCGAGAACGCCGAGGCGGTCGCCACCTACGCGACGCGCTTCGTCTCCTATGTCCTCGGTGCGCTGGACGACGAGCGCGCGCGGCGCTTCCTGCAGGAGGCAGTGGCGCGGCGTCTGCGCCAAGCCGATATCGCCGGCGCCGCGGCGCAGCTGCTCGACATCCTCACCGAGAACCAGCGCCACCACGCGCTCCTCGACGCCGCGCTCGGCGCGCTCGACGACCTCCTCGCGCGCGAGGACACGCAGGCCTACATCGCCGGCGAGGTGGCGAAGGCCGCGCCGCTCCTGAAGCGCTTTTCGGACTTGTTCCAGCTCAACCTCGACGAGCGCGCCGCGCTAAAGATCGTCGAGCTGGCGGTGCAGAAGATCTCGCAGGTGCGCCAGGACCGCGGCCACGAGCTCAGGCAGCGCTTCGACGCCTACGTCTCGGCGTTCATCGAGAAGCTCAAGAGCGATGACGCGCTGCGCGACAAGGTGCACCGCCTGCGCGACGAGGCGCTGGCGAGCGAGGCGCTCGGGCGCTATACCGGCGGGCTGTGGGACGAGCTGCGCGCCTGGCTCGCGGCGGACCTCGACCGCAGCCCGGCGTCGCTCCACCAGCGCGTCACGGCCATGCTCGAGGCGCTCGGCAGCACGCTGCGCGCCGACCGCGAGATGCAGGCGTGGATCGACGAGCAGATCCTGCGCGCGGCGCCGGCGCTGGTCGAGGAGCACCGCGCCAAGATCGGCCGCTTCATCGAAGACCAGGTGCGCGGCTGGCAGGAGAGCCGGCTGGTCGCCGAGCTCGAGCGCCACATCGGCTCGGACCTGCAGTACATCCGCATCAACGGCACGCTGGTCGGCGGCCTCACGGGCCTGGCGATCGCGGCGCTTACGGAACTTTCAAGAAGAGCGTGACCAGCGGGTGGGGCCCGCGCTGCGCGCTCCAATGGCCGTGCACGCGCTCATCGAACGTCTCCCCCTCGGGCAGCACGTCGGCCGAGAAGAAGTGCTCGCCCGGCCGGAACGTGCGCGAGCCTTCATGCGTGCCGATTTCCATCTCGCCGCCGAGGATGAACACCCACTGCGGATTGGGCGTGCAGTGCCACTGGCTCCTGAAGCCGACGGGGCTGTGCCTGAGCTGGTAGCCGGAGGCGGGCAGGATGCGCGAGAGCATCGCCTGGGGATGGCCCTCGGCCAGCTCGATCTTCTCGTCCCGGAATTTCGCCCGGCCGTCGCGATCGGTGAAGAGAATGACCTTGGTGAACGTGCTCATCGCGTGACCCGCGTGTAGCGAAAGTCGCAGTGGCTCGCGCCCTGCATGATCGTCTGGGTGCGCGTCAGCTTCACTTCGCCGAAACCCTCCGCCATCGGAAAGTCCGCGCTGCAAACCAGCAGGAAGCCGAGCTCGGGTATGCCCAGCTCCTGGTAGAACTGCGCGTAGCGGCATCCCGTGACGTTGATGGCGAAGGCCTGCGCCGATTGCGTCATGACTTCGTAATCCAGAGCGCCGCCCGCCGCGTAGCTCTCGAACGCCGCCGCCACCTTGTCGCCCGCGCTGCGCTCGCCCTGTGCCCGCCACCACTTCTCGCCCAGCTTGCGATACATGTCGCCCAGCGCCTTTCGCACCACGGCATTCGCTTTTGCCTCGCCCAGCTCGGCCTGCAGCGCCTTCACCAGCGGAATGAGGACGCGAGCCTGGATCCTGGCTTCTTCCAGCGTGTTCATGTGCGGTATTTCTCGATCGCCCTGGGATGCAGCGCCATGCCGTGCCCGGGCTTCTCGGGAATGCGGATGAACCCGTCCTTCACCGGCGGCAGCTCCTCGAAGAGATCCGGCGGCGCCCAGTCCATGTACTCGACGAGGAAGCCGTTGGCGAGCGCGCCGACGACGTGGATCGAGATCTCGTGGATCAGGTGCGGCGTGACGATCGCGCCGTGCGCGGCGGCCAGCCTGCCGATGCGCAGCGTTTCGGAGAAGCCGTTGGCGCGGCAGACGTCGGGCATGAGGTACTTCGCCGCCTTGCGTGCCAAGAGCTCCTTGAACTCCCAGCGCGTGAAGTGGTTCTCGCCGAGCGCCACGGGGATTTTTATCGTGCGCGCGACCTCCGCGAGGCCGTCGTAGTCGTCGGCGAGCACCGGCTCCTCGTACCAGAGGAGGTCGAATTCCTCCAGCAGGCGCGCCTGCACCTGGTTCCCGAGCACGTCGCGCCCCTGGTTCACATCCACCATCATGCGCACGCCGGGGCCGAGCGCTTTCTTCACCGCGCCGACGCGGCTCGCGTTCACCGCGGCGTCGGGATGGTGGATCTTCATCTTGTAGTACTTGCAGCCCTGCGCGGCGTATTTCTGCGCTTCGGCGATCAGCTCCTCGACGCTGTACTTCGACCAGCCGCCGCTGCCGTAAGCCGCGACGCGGTCGCTGACCGCGCCCCAGAGCTTGTAGAGCGGCAGCTTGGCGCACTTGCCGGCGATATCCCACAGGCCGATGTCGAGCGCGGAGAGCGCGTAGCCGGCGATGCCCTGCTTCCTCACGCCCATGTCGGCGCGGAACATCTTCTCCCACAGCCGCTCGACGAAGAGCGGATCCTCGCCCAGCAGCGCCGGCTTGAGACGCGTGTCGAGGTAGGTGAGCACCGCTTCCGCGCCGCCGCCATTGAACACCAGGCTGTAGCCCAGGCCGCGCACGCCCTCGTCGGTGGCGATCTGCGCCACCACCATCTTGTGGTGCGGGTACTGCAGCGCCATCGGCCTGGGCGTCGGGACGGTGAGGAGGCAGGTGTCGATCGCGGTGATTTTCATGGCGGATCGATGCTACACCGGCGCGCCGTTTGCTCGGAGCCGCGCATGAGAGTCCTGATCCTGATTACCGTCGCGCTGGCGCTGAGCGCATGCCATCGCGGAGAGGAGAAATCCTCCGCGGCGGGCGGCAGCTCGATGCAGACGCCGAAGGGCGGGGCGACCGGGCAGGCGAGCGAAGGCTCGACCGACAGCTCTACGGCGCCGAAGCGGCCTTCGAGCCGATAGCGTCGATCAGCGCCGCCAGGCGCGCGGTGTCGCCCGACGCGCAGCACGCCTCGGCTTCGCGTGCCGCCTCGCCTACTGCCGGGAGGCCGAACGTCCCCGCCGAGCCGGCGAGGGTATGCAGCGCGCGCTGCAGATCGCCGTAGCTGCGTTGCTCGAGCAAAGTCTTGAGATGCGCCAGCTTCGCCGGCAGCTCGGCGCGGTATTCGGCACGAAGCTCCTCCAGCGGATTCATTTCACGCCGAGGACGCTCTTCACCGCCTTGAGCAGCACGTCGACGTTGAACGGCTTGGTGACGTAGCCGTTGGCGCCGCGCTTGATGCCCTGCAGCACCGATTCGCGCGTGGATTTGGCGGTCATCATGACGACCGGCACGTCCTTGACCGCCGGGTGCTTGCGTATCGCGGCGAGCAGGTCGAGCCCGTCGGCGTCGGGGAGCATGACGTCGAGCAGCACGACATCGGGCCTCGCCTCGCGCAGCGCGGCCTCCAACGCGGCGCGGCTGCCCGCGATGCGCGTCTCGAAGCCTTCCATCTTGAAATAAGTACGCACCAGCTTGGCGAGCTGCTCGTCGTCCTCGACCACCAGGAGGCTGAGCTTCTCGTCCTTGACCGGCTTGCGCGGCGCCGCGGCGTGCGCGATGCACACGAAGTAGCCGTTCTTCTTGAGCGAGGCAACGCCCTGGTCGGCGGTGGAGAAGAAGTCGCCCGGATCGATGCCGGCCGAAGTGACGTCGGCGGCCGGGACGATGTAGCCGGCGCGCACCAGCTTCTCCAGCGCTTTCTTGACGTCGGCTTCCGCGAGCGGCGCGGCGCGCCGAGCGAGCTCGTCGCAGCCGGTCTTGCCGTCGATCAGCACGAGGAGCTCGATCTCGGCGGGCGAAAGGGCGGTGCGGGCGCCCGTCAGTTCGACGTTCGCCGCGCCGCTATGCATGTAGACCAGTCCCGAAGCCATGGCGTTTCACTATATCGCCGCGGGCCGATGTCAGCCCGCTGTAAGGCGCACGGCATTAGCATCCATCGCAGGAGGAGGTCCCCATGAGAACGCTTGCCCTGGCAGCGCTGATCCTTGCCGCCCCCGTCGCGGCCGAAGTACCGACTTTTCGCGTCGACCCGGCCTGGCCGAAGGCGCTGCCGGAAGAAGACGGCGTGCAGCTGGTGCTCGGGCAGGTGTCCGGCATCGCGGTCGACGATCGGAACGGCCATGTGTGGGTGGTGCACCGCCCGGCGACCCTGTTGCCCGACGAGTGGAACGCCAAGGACAGGAAGCCGGTGACGCACCGCTGCTGCAAGTCGCTGCCGCCGGTGGTGGAGTTCGACGCCGCCGGCAATTACCTGCGCAGCTGGGCCTCGCTCGACCCGAAGATGCAATGGCCGAAGAGCGAGCATGGCATCTACATCGACCCCGAGGGCAACGTCTGGCTCGCCGGAAACTCGGAAGAGGACAACCAGATCCTCAAGTTCACGCCCGACGGCAAGTTTCTCCTGCAGATCGGCCGCGCCGGCAAGTCGGAGGGCTCGAACAGCCATACCCAGCTCGGCCGGCCGGCGCACATGATGATGGATCCGAAGGCGCAGGAGCTCTACGTCGCCGACGGCTACGGCAACCGCCGCATCATCGTGTTCGACGCGCGCACGGGCGCCTACAAGCGCCACTGGGGCGCGTATGGCGAGACGCCCAACGACGACAAGCAGCCGCCGTACGACCCGAAAGCGCCACTCTCGCGGCAATTCGGCAACCCGGTGCACTGCGTGCGCCTGGCGAGCGACGGCAAGGTCTACGTGTGCGACCGCGTCAACAACCGCATCCAGGTGTTCGAAACCTCCGGCAAGTTCATCCAGGAGTTCCGCGTCGAGCCGCTCACGCTTTCCAACGGCGCGGTTTGGGACATGGTGCTTTCGCACGACGCGGCGCAGCGCTACCTCTACGTCGCCGACGGCGCCAACGGCCGGGTCTACGTGCTGCAGCGCGCCGACGGCGTTCACCTCGGCGCGTTCGGCCGTACCGGACGCATGGCGGGCGAGTTCAAATGGGTGCACAACATCGCCATCGACCGGCAGGGCAACCTCTACACCTCGGAGGTCGGCTTCGGACGACGAGTGCAAAAATTCACGCTCGTGTCATTCTGACGTCGACACGAGATTAAGGTCGCAGCCACGCGACCCTGCCCCGCCCCGGCGGTATAAAGGGGCATGAAATTTTGCGAAATCTATCCGGTCGCCCGGAAGGAGAAAAACGCCTTCCGCTGGAAATGGCGCCACATGCCCGCGAGCGGCCGCGCGGTCGAGTCCAAAGAAAGCTATGCGCTCTACTACGAGTGCATGGTGGCCGCGCGCGCCGCGGGCTACGAGCCCAAGCGCCGCATCGCTACCGAAGCCTGAGTTCGCGCCGCACGCGCGCGGCGCCTTCGACCAGAGATACCAGCTTCCGGAACGCGACCTCGCGCGGCAGGTATTTCATGCCGCAGTCGGGCGCGACCACGAGCTTCTCGGGCGCGACGAACTCGAGCGCGGCGCGGATGCGCCCGGCCACCTGCAGCGGCGTTTCCACTTGTTCGGTGCCCAGGTCGATGACGCCGAGCATCACGCTCTTCGGCGCGAGCTCTTTCAGGATGGCGAGATCGAGGCGCGGCTGCGCCGCCTCGATCGAGATCTGCGAAGCGCTCGTCGCCGCGAGCTGCGGCAGGAACGAGTAGCCCGAGGGTTTCTCCTTCACCGCCGCGGCGTAGCCGAAGCACAGGTGCACCACCGTCGTTCCGGCCACGCCCTCGAGCGCGCGGTTGATCGCCTTCACGCCATAGCGCGCGGCTCGCTCGGGGCGCGCCTGCAGCCACGGCTCGTCGATCTGCACCACGTCGGCCCCGGCTTTTTTGAGATCCTTCAGTTCTTCGTTGACCGCCGCTGCGTAGGCGAGCGCCAGCGCTTCCTCATCGCGGTAATAGTCGTCCTGCGCCTGCTGCGCCATGGTGAACGGGCCGGGCAGCGTGATCTTGATGCGGCGCTCGGTGTTCGCGCGCAGGAACTGCACGTCGCTCGCCTCCACCGCGGATTTTCTCTTCAGGGGAGCGACGATGCGCGGCACGACGGATTTCGCCCCGGTGCGGTTGATCGTGGTGCCGGGATTGTCGATGTCGACGCCTTCGAGCGCGGTGGCGAAGCGGTTCGAGTAGCTCTCGCGCCGCATCTCGCCGTCGCTGATGATGTCGATGCCCGCCGCCTCCATGTCGCGGATCGCGAGCAGCGTGGCGTCGTCCTGCGCCTCCCGCAGATGTTCCCTCGAAATCCTCCAGATCTCGGGTGCGCGAACGCGCGGCACCTTCGAGCCGAGCTTCGCGCGGTCGACGAGCCAGGCGGGCTGGGGATAGCTGCCCACGACCGTGGTCTCGATCATGGGCGGCGATGGTACAGCGATTGCAGAACCCTCCCCATGACCCCAACGAGGAGTCCCAGATGAGCAGAATTCTCACCCTCGCCGCCGCGATCGCGCTCGCGCTCGCTGCCGGCTGCGATCGCAATAGCTCTACACCGCCGTCGCCGAAAACCGACACGCAGTCGTCGACGCCCGCCCCGGCGGCCGCGATGGGCGCGACGACCAGCTCGCGCAACAACGGCGCCGGCAACAGCGAGGACAACCGCAACGGCGCCAATCCGCACCAGGAGCAGGTCGATCCGAACCATGCGCCGCAGCGCCGCGATTTCAACAACAACGAGTCGGGCGCCGGGCCGAAGAGTAGCGAAACCCAGCCCAGGGTCGGCAACCGGTAACGCGACCGCGCTAGAGGTTTAACAGACCCGGCCTGATATTTGCTGCCAGTTTCCTGTACCCCAACCACGGAGGCCACATGAAAGTTTCGACGTTAGCTCTTGCTGTTACCTTGGCGCTGGGCACGGCCCTCGCCGGCTGCAATCGCAGCAGCTCCGACCGCGCCCCGTCCGGCGCGACCACCTCGCCCTCGGGCAGCTCATCCTCGTCCTCGGGCGCGACCACGCCGAGCACCGCGCCTTCGGGCTCGAGCTCCTCGTCGACCAGCGTCGACATGCAGAAGAAGGATCAGGCGAGCGGCGGAGCCTCGTCCTCGTCGTCGTCCAGCCCGAGCTCCAGCGGCACGAGCGGCAGCGGCACGGCCGGCGCCGGCTCGAGCTCCAGCTCGAGCTCCCCGTCGTCGAGCGCGCCGTCGTCGTCCAGCTCGCCTTCGTCTTCGTCGGGCTCTTCGGCGCAGGACGCGAGCAAGGACACGAGCAAGGACGCGAGCAGCAGCTCCAGCAGCACGACGAAGTAGCCGTTACTGCGTCGGGAGCGTTTTACAAAAGGCCGTCGCCGCGCGCGATGGCCTTTTTCATTTCACCTTGACCTCCATCGAACCGATGCGCTCGATGGCTGCGAGCATCGTGTCGCCGGGCTTCACCGGCCCCACGCCCTGCGGGGTTCCGGTGAGCAGCACATCGCCCGGATGCAGCGTGTAGAACGAGCTGCCCCACTCGATCAGCTGCGCGACGCTCAGGATGAGATCGCTCGTGTGGGCATCCTGCTTCACGGCTCCATTGACGCTGATCTTGAGCGCGAGATTGCCCGGATCCGGTATCTCGTCGGCGGTGACGAGCCAGGGCCCGAGCACGCAGTACGAATCGGGCGACTTGCGCAGGCTACGCTCCTCCGGCCCGCGGATGGTCATGTCCAGACCGATGCAATAGCCCGCGACATGAGCCATCGCTTTTTCCTGCGCCACATTCTTCGCCGTTTTCCCGATCACGACCGCCACCTCGACTTCATGGTCGTTGCGCCGGTCGGTGTGCACGAGCTTGACGCCTTCGCCCGGGCCGACGAGCGCGCTGCTCGCCTTCAGGAACATCCCGGCCTTGTGGATCTCCTGCACCAGGTTGCCGTGGTGGATGCCCTT
>Ga0136846_1213437_pt1 | contig 13508 bp, 9 predicted proteins | sample HopSoiMetagenom2_FD_96841 | JGI IMG/M metagenome (GOLD analysis project Ga0136846, IMG submission 96841) | Grasslands soil microbial communities from Hopland, California, USA - 2 Assembly 2016 (version 4) | ecosystem: Environmental > Terrestrial > Soil > Grasslands | place: USA: Hopland... | reverse complement strand
TCGCTCTTCGCCCACCCGCAGCTGATGGAGACGCTGCACACCATGAGCGCGACGGTCGTGGACGACGCGTGTCTCACCTTACCGATTGCGGGCCGACGCCTCGATGCCGAAGGGATCGCCTCGGATACCGAGCTCTCGGCGGGCATTCGCGCCGCGCTCGAGGCCCTCGCCGCCGCGCTGAGCGCTCGCGGCTAACGCCGTGGGAGCAGGCGCATCGTTTCCCGCGCCTGCTCCGCGAGCTCGAGCGCCAGCGCGTGCAGCGCCGCGCGTCGCGACCGTACTTGCGCTCGGAAGATGGTGCGCGCCAATGCGTACGTACCAGCGATCGCGCAGCCCCACAGGCCGGCGGCAATGAATGCGGAATGGAACACGCCCATGCCGATGCCGATCGTCACTCCGGTCGTTCCGCCACCGCCGCCGCCCATGATTCCGCCAAAGAGCGCACCGGCGAGCTGCCCGAGGCGCTCGTCAATGCGGATCATTGTCGAGCCATGCCGCGGCACGATGGAGATCTGCAGCCTCCGGTTTTTGTTCGTGGAGCTCCACGACACGCTGCGGCCGATCGTGCCCACGTGCCCGGGGTCGCCCATCCGGCGCCGGATGGTGTCGACCAGGATGTACAGCTCGGACTCGGGAACCTCGCCGGCGACGCGCAGCTCGAGCATGATCGACATCGGCGCGCCCGACCACGGCGACGCTGCCGGCGTCTCGTCCACCAGCGGCTCGTCGCCGCCGGCATCGTTAGGTTCGGTGCGCGCCAGCCCCAGCTCCGCCGCCGCGCGCTCGAGATAACGCTCGGGGATGCCCGCCTCCGCCGCCGCCTCCCGGACGTCCGCCATCTTGTAGCCGCTGGTGAGCGACCGTCGGTCGGAGCCGTCGCCCGCGGTCATCGGTCGCAACGCCGCCGGCCGCGTTTGGACGCCCGTCATCGCCTGCAGCTCGGCGGCGCGCGACCAGAGCGACCGTGCCTCCCTCTCCGAGATCACGTTAGGCATTTCGTCGTTGGATCCGCTCTCCGCCAGCGCGTCGTCGAAGAGTGGAGCGAGCGCGTTCGCCGCTTCTCCCCTCGCGGCGGGATCCTTCGCCAGGCAGCGATCGATGAGCTCGGCGAGCGCGCGCGGCGCGTTCGGCGCTACGTCCCGCACCTTCGGCGGCGGCTTCACCACGTGCGCGACGAGCACCGCTGACGCACTCTCATTGTCGAAGGGAAGCCGGCCGGTGAGCGCGCGGAAAGCTACGACGCCGAGCGAGTACTGATCGCTGCGGCCATCCACGGGGTCGCCGCTGATCTGCTCGGGGCTCATGTAGTGCACCGTGCCGAGCACCTGACCGGTCGCGGTGAGCGGTTTGGCCTCGGCGACCCGGGCGATGCCGAAGTCCGTGACCAGTGCGCGACCCGTCGATCGCTCGATGAGGATGTTCTCCGGCTTCACGTCGCGGTGGACGACGCTGTGCGCGTGCGCGTGATCGAGCGCCGCGGCAACATCGCGCAACAGCGGCACGAGCTCGCGCGGCGGCAGCGCGCCCCGCACCGCCAACCGCTCGGCGAGGGACTCGCCGTCCACGAGCGCCATGACGATAAAGACCACGCCGCCGCTCTCGTCGGCGCGGTAGATGGGCACGATGTTCGGGTGAGAGAGCTTCGCCGCCGTCCGCGCCTCGCGGAGAAATCGCTCGCGGACGTCCGGGACGTCGCCGAGCACCTCAGGGAGCACCTTGATGGCGACGGGCCGTTCGAGCCTGATGTCCACGCCCTGATAGACCACGCCCATGCCGCCACGGCCGATCTCGCGGTCGAGCGCAAAATCCGGCGCCAGGGCGCGTGCGCGTGCTTCGAGCTCGGAGCGTTGGTCGGCCATGGCCTCGGGCGTTCGGGTAATCAATGCTACGAACCGCTGCGGCCGCGAGCAACAGCGCCTGGGTGCCGCTCGCATCCGCGGCCGCCGGCGGTATTTTCACGCGATGCGCCCATCCAACCATCTCACCGCCGCGGTCCGAGCGGCGCTCTGCCTAACGGTTGCCGCCGGCGTCGCGGTCGCGCAGCCGCCGCGACGCGATACGATTCCCCTCCCCGAGCACCCGCGCCCCGACTTCGAGCGTGCCGAGTGGCTGAACCTGAACGGCTGGTGGACCTTCGCGTTCGACGCCAAGGACGCCGGCGTGCGCGCCGGCTGGCCTAACGGGACATTTCCCGCGGCACACCGGATTCTCGTCCCCTTCTCCTGGGGAGCGCCCCTCTCCGGCGTGCCTGACAGCGCGAACATCGCGTGGTACGCGCGGACAATCACCGTGCCTAACGCGTGGCGAGGCCGTCGGGTCTTTCTCGTCGTCGGAGCGTCCGACTGGCGGACGAGCGCCTGGCTTGATGGCCGGCCGATCGGCGAGCATCAGGGCGGCTACACGCCGTTCTCCTTCGAGCTGAAGACGCCGCGATTCGGCGCGCCCCAGCGGCTCGTCGTCCGCGTCGACGATACGCCGCATCCCTTCAAGCTCGAGGGGAAGCAGGGCTATGGCGCGGCACATGGCATCTGGCAAACGGTCTACCTCGAGGCACGCGGCGGCGCGCCACTGGATGCCGTGCACTTCGCGCCGCATGCGGACCTGAACGGCGTGCGCGTGGATGCACGCCTGCTCGAGCCCGCGCCGACTGATGTCACGGTGCGGCTTACGTTCACCAACCGTGACGGCCAGCCTGCGGTGACGCAGCGCATCGCGCGCGGCCAGCGGTCCGCGTCATTCGACGTGCCCCTGCCAAACGCGCATCGTTGGTCGCTCGATGATCCATACCTCCACAACGTGGTGGTCACCGCCACGGCGCCAGGCCTCGCGACGGACAGCGTGCGCACTTACTTCGGGATGCGCACGATCGGCGTCGCCGAGCTTCCCGGCACGACATACCGCTACGTCGCGATCAACGGGACGCCGGTGTTTCTCCAGCTCGCCCTCGACCAGGCGTATCATCCGACTGGCTACTACACCTTTCCGACCGACAGCAGCCTTCGCGACGAGATCCTGCGCGCGCGGCGCATCGGGCTCAACGGACTCCGCGAGCACATCAAGATCGAGGCGCCGCGCAAGCTGTACTGGGCCGACAAGCTCGGTGTGCTGATCATGGCCGACGTCCCCAATTGGTGGGGCCCGCCGGATTCGACGGCGTTTCACGAGCACGAGGTCGCGATGCGCGGAATGCTCGACCGCGACTTCAATCATCCCGCGGTCTTCTCGTGGGTGATGTTCAACGAGTCGTGGGGCCTAACGACGAAGGTCGGAAATGGCGAGCGGTATCTTCCCGAGACGCAGCGCCGCGTCGCCAGCGTATACCGGCTCGCCAAGTCACTCGACTCGACGCGTCTCGTCGAGGACAACTCGCCGTGCTGCCACAGGGGACACACGGTGACGGACCTCAACTCCTGGCACGAGTACCTGCCCGGCTGGCGATGGGAGGCTCATCTCGACTCGCTGAGCGACAGCACCTTCGCGGGCTCGACATGGAACTTCGAGAACGGCTTTCGCCAGAGAGGTCAGCCGATGCTCAACTCGGAGTTCGGCAACGTGTGGGGCTACGAGGGCAGCACCGGCGACGTCGACTGGAGCTGGGACTATCATCGCGCCGTCGACGCCTTTCGCCGCCATCCGAAGCTCGCCGGCTGGCTCTATACGGAGCATCACGACGTCATCAACGAATGGAACGGCTACTGGCACTTCGACCGGTCGCCCAAGGAGACAGGATTCGGCGATCTCGTCGAAGGGATGACGCTCCGCGACTTGCACACGCCGCTGTACGTCGCCGTCGGCGTTCCGGAGCTGAGCCGTACGGCACGGCCCGGCGAGCAGGTGAACGTGCCTCTCTACGCGTCGTTTCTGAGCGGGAGCACGGCGTACGGCGACTCGCTCGTCCTCCGCGCTGAGCTGAGCGGCTGGACGACCCTCGGCGAGCACCGCCAGTTCGCGTCCATCGTGCGGCGCGTTCCCTACCGGCCGTGGATGACGGAGGCGCTCACCCCGTTGACCGTGACGATGCCTAACGAGCCGGCGGTCGCGGTCCTCGCCGTGCGGCTCGAGGACGCCGCTGGGACGGTGCTGCATCGCAACTTCACAACCTTCATCGTCGAAGGCGATGCACCGCCAACGGCGACCCTCGGCGATGGCGCGCGTGTGCGCGCGGTGCGGGTTCCCGCGGCGTCGATCGCCGACGCGCACTGGAGCCTCAAGCAGTGGAGCGTGCTCAGTGGCCGGAAGATCGACGGCGCGGGGAGCGGCTACTTCGAGTACCGGATTCCGTGGCCCACAGGATTGGCCGCGTCAGGCGTCGCGAGCGCGACGTTTCTCGTCGAGGCGTCGGCAAAGCGCCTCAACGGGAAGGATCGCGATACGACCGTGAGCGCCAACGACGACTACATGCGCGGCGGTGGCTTCCACGATCCAAGCCGGAACCCGAACAGCTATCCCATGACCGGTACGACGCCCTTTCCGAGCGCCGTGACCGTCACGGTGAACGGCTTGCTCGCCGGACGCTGGGAGCTCGCCGACGATCCCGCCGATTCACGCGGGATCCTGAGCTGGCACGCGCAGCCGCACGACGGGCATCTCTATGAAGCCGGCTCGTACGGCCAGCTCGTTCGTGTGCCCATTCCTGCCGCGGCGCTCGCCGACGCCGCTCGAACCGGATCGATAATCGTTAGGCTCGCGGTCGACACCGCGCTTCCCGGGGGGCTCGCGATATACGGATCAGGATTCGGCCGCTATCCGATCGATCCGACTGTCCTGTTCGTTCTGCGGTAGCCGCGCGTGACGGGGGACACCCGCCTCCTCCTCTTCGCCCTGGGCGCGGTGGTACTCCTCATCGTGCTCATCGCGCGACTCAAGCTCCACCCGCTCATCGCGCTCATCGTTGTCTCGTTAGGCATGGGCGCCGTCGCGGGGATGCCCCTCGCCGACGCGGCGACGGCTTTCCAGAACGGCGTCGGGAGCGCGCTCGGCTTCATCGCCATCGTCGTCGGCGTCGGCACGATGCTCGGGAAGGTGATGGCCGAGTCGGGCGCGGCGGCACGCATCGCGACGACGCTCATCGCCTGGTTCGGCGAGCGGCGCGTCCACTGGGCGCTCATGGTCGTCGCCTTCATCCTCGGCATCCCGGTCTTCTTTCAGGTCGGGTTCGTGCTCCTCGTGCCGCTCGTGTTCACGATCGCGCGGCGCACCGGTCTCTCACTCGTGAAGCTCGGCATTCCGCTCGTCGCCGGTCTGTCGGTGGTGCACGGGATGCTCCCACCGCATCCGGCGGCGATGCTCGCCGTCACCACCTTCGGAGCGGACATCGGGCGCACCATTCTCTACGGCCTCATCGTCGGCCTCCCGACGGCGGCGCTCGCGGGTCCCATCTACGGCGCATGGATCTCGGCGCGAACTCCATTGCCGGCGGACAACCCGCTCGCCGCGCAGCTCTCGGAGAGCGATGTCGCGCTCGCGCAGCTTCCGGGCTTCGCGATCTCGCTCTTCACTGTGCTGGTGCCCGTGCTGCTCATGCTGCTCGCCACGGCCGCGGACGCGACGCTCGCCGCCGACAGCGTGACACGCGCGACGCTGCGCTTCGCGGGGAACCCGATCGTTGCCCTGCTCATCGCCCTCCTCTTCTCCTTCTGGTCGCTGATTCGGCCGCGCGGCTTCAGTCGTGAGCAAGTGCTCAAGTTCTGCAACGACTGCCTCGCGCCAACGGCGACGATCCTGCTCGTCATCGGCGCCGGCGCGGGCTTCAACCAGGTGCTCATCGCGAGCGGCGTGGGTCGTGCCATGGCTGCTCTCGCGCGGGGATCGCACGCCTCGCCGATCCTTCTCGCCTGGCTCGTCGCCGCGCTCATTCGCGTCGCCACCGGCTCGGCAACGGTGGCGATGACGACGGCCTCCGGCCTCGTCGCACCGATCGCTGCCGCGTTAGGCACGCCCCCCGAGCTGCTCGTACTCGCGACTGGCGCCGGCTCGCTCGTGCTCTCACACGTCAACGACGCCGGCTTCTGGCTCGTGAAGGAGTTCTTCAACATGACCGTGCCCCAGACCCTCCAGACCTGGACGGTCGCCGAGACGATCATCGGCGTCGCCGGCCTCGTGTTCACGCTGCTGCTCGGTCTTCTCGTCTGACGGAGACGACATCATGCGATTACTCGTGCTATGTCTGTGCGCCGCCACGGTGGCGTGCGCTTCGGCGTCCAACCGCGGCTCGTCAGGCGCCGCGCCCACCTACATCGACGTGACCGTGACGCTCGACGCCTCCACCACGCCCGTGTACGAGGGCGACGCGCCGATGCGATTCGAGTTCCTCAAGGAGATGCGCCGCGGCGATCCACTCACCCTCTCCGCCTACTCGCTCGGCGCGCACAGCGGAACGCACGTGGACGCGCCGATGCACTTCGTCGCCAACGGCGCGTCCATCGACCAGGTTCCGCTGGATCGGCTCATCGGCCCCGCGCGCGTGATCGAGATCGCCGACGATATCCAGGCCATCACCGCCGCGGAGCTCGGGAAGCATGACTGGCGCGGCGCGCCGCGAATTCTTTTCCGCACGCGGAGCTCGATCCGCGGCTGGATGACGTCGCCGCTCTTCCATCGTGACTTCGCCTACATCGCACCGGACGCCGCGCAGCTCCTCGCCGACGCCAACGTGCAGCTCGTCGGAATCGATTATCTCTCGGCCGAGCAGTTCGGCGCATCCGCTCCGCGCGCGCACCAGATCCTACTGGGCAAGGGCATCCCAATTGTCGAGGGCTTGCTGCTCACCAACGTACACGGCGGCGATTACGACCTGATGGTGCTGCCGATGAAGGTCGGTGGGCACGAAGGCGCGCCCGCGCGTGCGGTGCTGCGCCGGCGATAGATTCCGGCGTATGACGTCGCCACCCGCGTCGGATCGCGGCACGTACGCTCCACCGCTCGTCGGCTCGGAGTTCGGCGAGCTCTGGTCGGCGCTGGCCTCGCAGTACGCCGTCGAGCGCGAGCTCGGGCGTGGCGGTATGGGCGCGGTCTTCCTCGCGCGCGACGTGCGTCTCGAGCGGCACGTCGCCATCAAGGTGCTCCCACCCCATCTCGCCGCGGACGGGGAGCTACGCGAACTCTTTCTGCGTGAAGCGCGCACGGCGGCGCGGCTGGCGCACCCGCACATCGTCGCCGTCTTCCGCGCCGACGAGGTCGCGGGTCATCCGTTCTTCGCCATGCCCTTCATCGAGGGCGAGAACCTCGCCGAGCGGGTGAGCGCGCGCGGCCCGCTGCCGCCGGCGGACGCGGTGCGGGCGCTGCGCGAGGTCGCGTGGGCGCTCGCCTACGCACACGCCCGCGGGGTCGTGCACCGCGACGTCAAGCCGGAGAACATCATGATCGAGCGCGGCTCGGGACGCTCGATCGTCACCGACTTCGGTATCGCACGCGTGGAATTCGGGCCCGTCTTCGCGCAGGACGCGCTCGTCATGGGCACCGCCAGCTACATGAGCCCGGAGCAGATCGATGGCGAGCCGCTCGACGGCCGCAGCGACCTGTACTCGTTAGGCGTGGTCGGATTCCACGCGTTGAGCGGAACGCTGCCCTTCACGGGCAATAGCGTCACGTCGCTGCTCGACGCCCACCGCCGACAGCCCGCGCCCCCGCTCTCCTCGGTCGCGCCGCGTGTACCCGCACCGATCGCGGCGGTGATCGATCGCTGTCTCGCCAAGGAGCGCGACGCGCGCTACCCCACAGGCGAATCGCTCGCCGACGCGCTCGAGAAGGCGTTGCGTCTTTCCGAAGCCGCGCTCGGCCGCACGGGCGAGCATGCGGTTGCCGCGCTCTCCACCGGCGACGCGGCGCGCGTGTTGGAGCGCGCCGCCGCCCTCCAGATCGCGGCGCTTCGCGCGGCGGCCGAGCCGCCGAGTGAGCAGCGCACCCAGGCCGGCATCGCCGCCCGCGAGTTCCTGGCCGCCGCGGCCGCCGCCGGCATCGACCCGCAGTTCGTCAGGCGCGCGCTGGAAGAAATCGCGCGCGAGCGTTAAAGGCATCTCGACCGAAGAGCAGTCGATCGGGGGTGCTAGGCGGCACCATGCCAAATTTGGAATGTCAGCAATGATGCGCGGACGGCGCTCCGATGTGCGCATTCCAAATTTGGCATGAAGCCGCCGTGCACCCCCGATCGACTGCTCGTGAATGGCGCATGACAGCGCACCTGCTGTAACTCTCCTGAACGCGCTAAGGGGTCGCAGCGCGCGCGCCGGGGCCGTCGAGCTGCTCGATCGTGGCGTTCGATGGTGGCCGCTGCCGCTGCAGGCGCTTCGCCACGCGCTCCGCCTGCGTGAGCACACGCAGCACGTTGCCGCCGGCGAGCTTCGCGAGGTCCGCGTCGCTCCAGCCGCGGCGCGCCAGCTCAGCGATGATCGCTGGATACTTCGACACGTCCTCGAGGCCAACGACCGTCTCCTCGATGCCATCGAAGTCGCTGCCGATGCCGACGTGATCGGGCCCGACGATCTTTCGAACATGCTCAATGGCGTCGGCAACCTCGCCGATCGACGCCGTCGGACGCGGATGCGCCGCGCGCCACGTCGCGACCTCGGCCCGAACGGCGGCTGCGTCACCGGGATGCCTCCGGCTGGCGTCAGCCATGGTCGCCGCAAGCTGGTTGTCGTCGGCGTAGACGGCCTTCGACACGAAGCTGGTCACGAACGGCACCATCACGACGCCACCGTTCTTCGGCACGCGCGCGAGGATCGAGTCCGGCACGTTGCGCGGATGATCGACGAGGGCACGCGCCGCCGAGTGCGAGAAGATCACCGGCGCTTCGGTGACGTCGAGAGCGGCGCTCATCGTGCCCGGCGACACGTGCGAGAGGTCGACGAGCATGCCGAGCCGGTTCATCTCGCGCACGACCTCGCGGCCGAAGGGCGTGAGGCCGCCGTGCTTCGCGCTGTCGAGGGCGGCGTCGGCCCAGTCGAGGGTGACGTTGTGCGTGAGCGTCATGTAGCGCGCACCCATCGCGTAGTACGCGCGCAGGAGATTGAGTGAGTTCTCAATCGCGTGCCCGCCCTCGAGTCCGAGCATCGAACCGAGATGGCCGCGCTTGATCGCGGCGCGCACCGAATCGGCTGTGGTCGCCCACTCCAGCTCCGGATACTTCGCGATGGTGCGACGCGCGATGTCGATCTGCTCGAGCTGGACCCGCGCGTATCCGGGCTGACTGGAGACGGCGCCGTTGGACTTGTATGTGGCGTCCGCGCGCTCGCCGGGAATGTAGATCGACCAGAACTGACCGCCGACGTGCCCGGCCTTGAGGCGCGCGAGGTCAGTCATCCCCGCTCTGTGCGTTCGCAGATCGTACCACTCCACGTCCATCGGGTGCGCCTTGTCCTCCCGGATTCGCCACGGGAGGTCGTTGTGCCCGTCGACGATCGGCTGCGCGGTGAGAACGCGAATCGCGCGCGCCATGTACGGGTCCGTGGACTTCGATGCTTGAGCGAACGCGGGGGCTGCGCTGAAAGCGAGCAACGCCGCGGCAGTGATTGACTGGTGTATGCGCATGGGCGGAATTCTATGCGCGGTACACCTACGCCGCGAGCTTTGGTGCTCCGATGCTCAACGCTGCTTCGTGGGCCTGTCTCAGGCGGACGATCGTGATCTCGGGAAAGGCGCCGAGCCGGAAAGGAATTCCCCAGTATCCGGTGCCCGGATTGATGTAGAGCAAGGCGTCGCCTTCGCGGTGGCCGCCCATCGCGTGCTCGAGGAACGGCGACGCGAGGCTCCAGCCAAGTCGCGGCAGCGCGAACTGGCCCCAATGCGTGTGCCCGCTCAGCGTCAGCGACACGCCGCGCGTGGCGAGGCCAGGCCAGAGCGCCGGATTGTGCGCGAAGGCGACGGTGGTCGTTCCCGCAGGCACGCCCGCGAGCGCACGGTCGACGTCAGGCGCGGCGCCATCGTTAGGTATTCCCGCCGCGCGCGGGCCGGCGGCGGGATCGCCCGTGCCGACGATCGCCAACCGTGCCCCGCGCCGCTCGACGACGCGCGCGTCGTTCACGAGGATCGTCGCCGTCGTGCGCTGGCGCAACGAGTGGGCGACAGCGTCCCAACCGGCGTAGATGTCGTGATTGCCGGGAATGATGTAGACGCCGAGCGGGGCGTCGAGCGTCGCGAACGCCGCCGCGTACCACGGCACGTCCTCGGCCCGGTCGTCGACCACGTCACCGGTGACGGCGATGACGTCCGGCGCCGCCTGCGTCACCGCCGCCGCCACTCGCGCGAGAAAGCGCCGTGAGGTCTGCGGTCCGACGTGGAGATCCGAGATCTGCGCGATGCGCACGCCGTCGAAGGCGGCGGGCAGGCCAGGCACGCTCGCGTCAACCTCGCGAACGACGAGCCGCCGCGAGCCGAAGTAGCCCGCGAGCAGCACGAGCGCCGCGGTCCCGACAATCGCACCGGCGGCCAATCGCCCAAAGAGTAACGAATGCCCAAACGGGACACCGATGAGCATTCCCACGACGGCGGCGGCGGCCGCGAAGGGAAGAACGAGCTGGCTGTAGAGCACGGCCCGCACAACGAGCAAGCGGAACGCGGCGCCGGGATAGAATGGCCAGCCTCGCCACTTCACGAAGAGAAGCAGCGGAATTGTCGTGTACAGCCCGATGAGCGCGACGACGAGTGGCGCGCCCCATCCAAGGTCGCGTGTCACGACGCCGAGCACGGACCACGACGCGATCTGATAAGCAAGGAAGCGAGCGAGAAGCCGCCAGCCATTCCCTCGACGCACGCGGCGCGATCGTCTCCCGTCGCTCACGCGCGGATCACCGTGATGCTGCCTCGACGAGCGCCGCGACTTCGCGCACCTTCGGCGCGATCACCGGCGCCTCGGGAAGCACGTCGCGCACCGCTTCGGTGGTCTTCAGGCCGTTTCCCGTTATGCAGAGCACGACCTCATCGTCGGCGCGCAGCTGTCCGCGTTTCGCGAGCGCCAGCGCCGCGGCGACGGTGACGCCGCCCGCGGTCTCGGTGAAGATGCCTGTCGTCTCGGCGAGCAGTCGGATGCCCGCGACGAGCGCGTCGTCGCTCACGGCCTGCGCGGCGCCGCCACTGTCGCGGATTGCTTTCGCCGCGAACGTGCCGTCGGCGGGATTTCCGATCGCGATCGAGCGCGCGATCGTCTTCGGAACTTCGGGAATCACACGGTCGTCGCCGCGATCGAAGTGCCTGACGATTGGCGCGCACCCCTCCGCCTGCGCGCCGAAGAGCCGCGGCGGCGTTCCCGACACGAGCTCGGCCGACAGTGCTTCGCCGAAACCCTTGCGCAGCTTCGTGACGAGCGAGCCACCCGCCATCGGCGCGACGACGGCCGTCGGCAACCGCCAGCCGAGCTGCTCGGCTATCTCGAACGCCATCGTCTTCGAGCCTTCGCCGTAGTAGCCGCGCAGGTTGACATTGACGATCCCCCAGCCAAAGCGATCGGCCACCTGCGCGCAGAGCCGGTTCACGTCGTCGTAGTGCCCGCGGACGCGAACGAGGTGCGGGGCGTAAATCGCGGTGCCGATGATCTTCCCGGCCTCGAGGTCATCGGGGATGAACACCCACGCGTCGAGCCCCGCGCGCGCCGCATGCGCGGAAACGGCATTGGCGAGATTACCGGTCGACGCGCAGCCGATCGTCGTTAGGCCGAGCGCGTGCGCCGCGTTGATCGCGGTGGCGACGACCCGGTCCTTGAACGAGAGGCTCGGGTGGGAGACGCTGTCGTTCTTGATCCAGACCCGTGCGACGCCGATCACTCGCGCGAGCCGCGGCGCCTCGACGAGTGGTGTGAAGCCCGTGTCGAGCGAGAGCGCCGGCTCCCCCTCGAATGGCAGCCACTCGCGATACCGCCACATCGAAGGCGCGCGCCCGGCGATCGTCGCGCGATCGGGGAACGACCGCTCCGCTGGATAGATGGGGTCGAGCGGTCCGAGGCAGTTCTCGCATACCGCGACCGCCGCCCCCTCCTGCTCCGCCCCGCATACCCGACATCGCTGTGGGAGGACTCGCAGGCTCTCGTGCTCAATCGTCGTCATTTTGGAAATTTAGCTTGCCATTCTTACGACAATCAGTACTTCGGCAGCGAGGGATCCACCTCGTCAGCCCACCGATGAATTCCACCCGCAAGATTGTACACGCGACGGAACCCCGCCGCCTGGAGCTGCCTAACGGCGCGGCCGCTGCGGGCGCCCGTTCGGCAGATCACGATGGTCTCCCGCGACGCATCGAGCGTCGGCAACGCCTCGGCGAGCGTGCCGAGCGGAATGAGTTGCACGTTCGGGATGCTCGCGATGTCGAGCTCGTACGGCTCGCGCACGTCGATCAGATCGATGTCGTCGCCGCGCCGCAGACGCTCGGCCAGCTCCGACGGTGTGATCTCGGGGATCTCGTTCGTGTTCGTCACGTGTGACTCCGGTGTCACGCCGCAGAATTGATCGTAGTCGATCAGCTCGCGAATCTCGTGCGTCCCGCACGCCGGGCAGTTCGGATCCTTGCGCAGCCGAACCGTACGGAACTGCATCGTCAACGCATCTATGAGCAGCAGTCGACCGACCAGTGGCTCGCCAACGCCGAGAATGAGCTTGATCCCTTCCGTCGCCTGAATAGTGCCAACGAGACCCGGCAGCACGCCGAGCACGCCGCCCTCCGCGCAGCTCGGCACGAGCCCCGGCGGTGGCGGTTCCGGGAAGAGACAGCGATAGCACGGCCCCTCCTCGAGGGCAAAGACGGATGCCTGTCCCTCGAAGCGAAAGATCGAGCCGTACACGTTAGGCTTCCCGAGCAGCACGCACGCATCGTTGGTGAGATAGCGCGTCGCGAAGTTGTCGGTGCCGTCGATGACGACATCGTAATCGCGAATGATGTCGAGCGCGTTCGCCGACGTGAGGCGGGTCTCGTAGAGCTCGACGTGCACATGCGGATTGACGTCGTGGATTCGCTCGCGCGCCGACTCGAGCTTTGGTCGGCCGATGTCTTTCGTGCCGTGCAGCACCTGGCGCTGCAGGTTCGATACGTCGACGACGTCGAAGTCGACGAGACCGAGCGTGCCGACGCCCGCGGCGGCAAGGTACAGCGCCAGCGGCGAGCCGAGCCCGCCCGCGCCGATGAGGAGAATGCGTCCTGCCTTGAGCTTGCGCTGTCCGTCGATGCCGACGTCGGGAAGGATGAGATGCCGGCTGTAGCGCAGCACCTCCTCGTTGCTCAGCGTGACCGTTCCGTTGCCGTGCGCCATCAGCTCATCCTCCGGCGATCGCGGGTACGATCGTCAGCTCGTCACCATCCGCGACGGATGCGTCGAAGCCGCCGTGGAAGCGAATGTCTTCATCATTCAAATAAAACGTGACGAAGGGATAGGGGTTGCCGGCATCGTCCCGCAGACGCGGCGCAAGCGCGGGAAAACGCGTCGCGACGTCGTTAACGAGGGCGCCGACAGTCTCTCCTTCGGCAGCGATGACCTTGCCGTCGGCGAGCTTGGCGAGAACGGTCGGGAGGTACAGTGTCACTGACAT
>Ga0136846_1215735_pt1 | contig 13509 bp, 11 predicted proteins | sample HopSoiMetagenom2_FD_96841 | JGI IMG/M metagenome (GOLD analysis project Ga0136846, IMG submission 96841) | Grasslands soil microbial communities from Hopland, California, USA - 2 Assembly 2016 (version 4) | ecosystem: Environmental > Terrestrial > Soil > Grasslands | place: USA: Hopland... | reverse complement strand
CGCGCGTTCCTGTACGGCTTCGGCGCCGTGATCTTGGGTGCGTCCCTGGCGGCGTCGGGCGCCTCGAACATCGCCGTCGGGCTGCTCGGCGCCGCGATCCTCGCCGGGATGGCGATCTCGGCGATCACGGTCGGCATCCTCGGCGACCGGTGGGGCCGCAGGCGCACCTACGGCGGGCTGCTGCTCCTGATGGGGATCGTCGGCGCCGCGTACGCGGCCACGGACAAGCTGTGGATCTTGATCGCGCTGGCGCTGCTCGGGGTCTTGTCGACCGACGCGAACGAGAACGGGCCGCTGACGACGCTCGAGCAGGCGATGATCGGTCAGGCGCCGGCCAAGACACGCCTCCTCGTGTTCGGCCGCTACAACGCCGTCGCGTACCTCGCGGGTGCGTTCGGCGCGTTGCTCGCCGGCGGCCCCGCGTTCGTGCATCGGCTCTGGAGCGGCACGCCGACGGGGCGTGCGTGGTTCCTGTTGTTCCCGATCGGCGCCGCGATATGCCTGTGGCTCGCATCCGGCTTGTCGGCCGGGCTCGAGACCGAGGTCGCGAACACGCGCATCCCGCTGGATCGCTCACGCGCGACGGTGACGAAGCTGTCGTCGCTGTTCGCGGTCGACGCGTTCGCGGGCGGGTTCGTGATCACGGTGTTCATCGTGTTCTGGTTCTCGAAGACGTTCGGCGCGAGCCAGGAGTTGATGTCGGCCGTGATCTTCGCCGCCGGGCTGCTCCAGGCCGGCTCGTCGGTGCTCGCGCCGCGGATCGCCGCACGCGCCGGCCTGCTCAACACGATGGTGTTCACGCACCTGCCCTCGAACGTGTTGCTGATCCTCGTGCCCTTCGCGCCGACGCTTGGGAGCGCGATCGTCGTGCTGCTCATGCGATTCGCGCTGTCGCAGATGGATGTGCCGACGCGACAGGCCTACATCGCCGCCATGGTCGACCCGTCCGAGCGCACGGCGGCGGCGGCCGCCACCAACAGCGCGCGGTACGTGGCACGGCCGTTCGGGCCGCTGATCGGGACGATCCTGATGCGCGTGGCCTACGGGGCGCCGTGGGTGGTGGCGGGCGCGATCAAGGCGGGCTACGACGTCGTGCTCTGGCGCGTGTTCTCGAAGGTGCCGTTGCCCGAGTCGGCCGCGGACTGATCCACCGCCAGGTCGTCGAGCACCACCAGGGGCGCCGGATCGTTGACGCGCTCCATCCGCACGATGCACCCGACCTCCTCGTCGATCCACAGTCGCATGGTGGTCGAGCCGCGGAGTCCCTGCACCTCGGCGATCACGCTCGGCCGGCCGGTCTCTTCGCGACCCGTCACCTGCCCCTGCGCGTCACGCAATCGAACGAACCGCTGCGGCTCGACCGCCGATGTCACCCACGCCTCACCGACGAGCGTCGTGCCCGTTTCGGCCAGCGTGAACGCGCCGGCGCCGTCGTAGCGCACCTTCAGCGGGTCTCGCCCGATCGCGTAGGCCGTGAACACGAAGGCGGGTTTGGGCGCGAGCATGCGTTCGCGAAGTTCGGGCCAGTCGGGGAGGGTCACGGCCCCGCCATCTTGCCATGGCATCCGGACCGACGCTTCGACCGTCCGGACGGCTTCTGCCGGCTCGGCGGGGGGTTACTCCTCGTCCATCTGGAGCACGACCGGCGCGATCGCGGCGACGGTCTCGCCCGGCTCGACCCGCATCGTCCGCACGCCCTGCGAGCTGCGGCCGACGCGACGGATCTCCTCCGCCGCGACGCGCTGGACCTTGCCCGCCGACGAGATCGTCAACAGGTCCTGATCCTTCGAGCCGATGAACGCGCCGGCGAGCAACCCTGTCTTCTTGGTGATCTGGTGGCCGATCACGCCCTTGCCGCCGCGGCCCTTGACCGGGTAGTCGGCGAGCTTGGACCGTTTGCCGTAGCCGTTCTGCGAGACGCTGATCATCTCCTCGCCCTCGGAGGTCAGGCAGAGCTCGATGACCTCGTCGTCGTCTGCCAGCCGCATGCCGATGACTCCCGCCGTCGCGCGGCCCATCGGGCGGGCAAGACCCTCCTTGAACCGGATCGTTTGGCCCCTGCGCGAGACAAGGAACACGTCGTCCTTACCGTTGGTGAGCTTCACGTCGATGAGCTCGTCGCCCTGCTTCAGGTTGATCGCCGCAAGGCCCGTACGCGGGGAGTCGTACTCGGGCAGCATCGTCTTCTTGACCATGCCGCGCTTGGTCGAGAACAGCAGGAACCGGCCGGCCTCGTACTCCTTCAGGTCGAGCACCGCTGACACGCGCTCGTCCGCGCTCACCTGGACGCCGGGGAGGTTGGCCGCGTAGAGCCCGCGCGCCTGGCGCGAGGCCTCGGGCACCTCGTGCGCCTTCACCCGATAGACCTTGCCCTTCGAGGTGAAGAACAGCAGCCAGTGATGCGTCGTCGTGATGAAGACGTTCGTGATGACGTCCTCTTCCTTGAGGGTCGCGCCCTTGACGCCCTTGCCGCCTCGGCCCTGGCGCTTGAACGCGTCGATGGGCTGGCGCTTCACGTAGCCCGCCCGCGAGACCGTGATGACGACGTCCTCTTCGGCGATCAGGTCCTCGACGTCGAACTCGCCCTCATCGGCCTTGATCTGCGTGCGCCGCGGATCGGCGTACTTCTTCCTGATCTCCTGGAGCTCGTCCTTGATCACACCGCGCAGCTTCGCGGGGCTCTTCAGCAGGGAGTCGAGGTACTTGATCCGTGCGACGAGCTCTTTCTTCTCGTCGTCGAGCTCGGTGCGCGCCAGGCGGGTGAGCCGGCGCAGCGGCATGTCGAGGATGTGGTTCGCCTGGATCTCCGAGAGCTTGAACCGCTTCATCAGCTTGGTGCGCGCTTCCTCGGAGTCCTGCGAGGCGCGGATGATCTTGATGACCTCGTCGAGGTGATCGAGGGCGATCAGCAGCCCCTCGACGATGTGGAGGCGCTCCTCGCGCTTGCGCTTCTCGAAGCGGGTGCGGCGCGTGACGACGTCGACCTGATGGTCGACGTAGTAGCCGATCATCTCCGCGAGGTTCAGCGTGCGCGGCACGCCGTCGACGAGCGCGAGCATGATCACGCCGAAGCTGTCCTGGAGCTGCGTGTGCTTGTAGAGCTGGTTGAGGACGACGTGCGGGTTCGCGCCACGCTTGAGGACGACCGCCAGGCGCATCCCGTTGCGGCCGCTGGAGTGGTCCTGGACGTCGGCGATGTCTTTGACCTTGCCGGTCTTCACGAGGTCGGCGATCTTCTCGGCCAGGCGGGCCTTGTTGACCTGGTACGGCAGCTCGGTGACGACGATCTGGGAACGGCCGTTCGACCCCTCCTCGATCGAGGACTTGGCACGAACCTTGATCGAGCCGCGACCGGTCGTGTAGGCGTCCTTGATGCCCTGCTTGCCCATGACGAACCCGGCGGTCGGGAAGTCGGGGCCCTTGACGAACTTCATCAGCTCCGCCGGCGTCGCCTCCGGGTTGTCGATCGTGTGCACCACCGCGTCGATCACCTCGCCGAGGTTGTGCGGCGGGATGTTGGTGGCCATCCCGACGGCGATACCGCCGGCGCCGTTGACGAGCAGGTTCGGGAACCGGCTGGGCAGGACGAGCGGCTCCGTTTCGTAGCCGTCGTAGTTCGGGACCATGTCGACGGTCTCGGCCTCGATGTCGCGAAGCATCTCCATCGCGAACGACCCCAGGCGCGCCTCGGTGTAGCGCGAGGCGCCGGCGGGGTCTCCGTCGATCGAGCCGAAGTTGCCGTGCGGATCGACCAGCGGGTAGCGCAACGAGAAGTCCTGCGCCATCCGGACCAACGCGTCGTAGATGGCGGCGTCGCCGTGCGGGTGGTACTTGCTCATCACGCCGCCGACCACGTTGGCCGACTTGCGGTACGGCCGATCCGGCCGCAGGCCCTGCTCGAGCATCGACCACAAGATCCTGCGATGCACGGGCTTCAGCCCGTCGCGGACGTCCGGCAGGGCGCGCCCGACGATGACCGACATCGCGTAATCGAGGTAGGAGCGCTGGATCTCCTCCTCGAGCTGGACGGGCTCCACCCGACCGGCGAACAGGTTCTGGCTCATGTCTGCATGCCTCTCGTGCGCCTCAGACGTCGAGGTTCGTGACGTAGCGGGCGTTCGTCTCGATGAACTCGCGGCGCGACGGCACGTCCTCGCCCATCAGCACGGTGAACAGACGGTCGGCGGTCGCGGCGTCGTCGAGCGTGACCTGCAAGAGCGTGCGGTGCTCGGGATCCATCGTGGTGTCCCACAGCTGCGAGGCGTCCATCTCGGCGAGACCCTTGAACCGCTGGGGCTCGAGTTTCTTGCCGTTGGCGTTCGCCTCGCGCCAGTCGTCCCACTCCCGCTCGGTGTAGAAGTAGTGCTCCTGCTTGCCCTCTTTGACGAGGTACAGGGGCGGCTGCGCGAGGTACATGTAGCCGGCGTCGATCAACTCGCGCATGTTGCGGAAGAAGAACGTCAGCAGCAGGGTGCGGATGTGCGCGCCGTCGACGTCGGCGTCGGCCATGATCACGATGCGGTGGTACCGCGCCTTGTCGAGGTCGAACTCGTCGCCGACGCCGGTGCCGATCGCGGTGATCAGCGCCTGGATCTCGAGGTTCTCCAAGATCTTGTGCAGGCGCGCCTTCTCGACGTTCAAGATCTTGCCCCGGATCGGCAGGATGGCCTGGCTGGCGGGGTTACGGGCCGACTTCGCGGAGCCGCCCGCGGAGTCGCCCTCGACGATGTAGAGCTCACAGCTGCCCGGGTCGTTGAGCTGACAGTCGGCCAGCTTGCCCGGCAGCGACCCACCTTCGAGGAAGGACTTGCGCCGGGTGAGGTCGCGTGCCTGCTTGGCCGCCATGCGTGCCTTCGCGGCCGACTGCGACTTCTGGACGATCCGCTTCGCCTCGCCGGGATGCTCCTCCAACCACTCCGCGAGCCGCGCGTTGACCGTGGTCTCGACGAGGGAACGCATCGAGGCATTGCCGAGCTTGGTCTTGGTCTGGCCTTCGAACTGTGGATCCTTGAGCTTCACCGAGACGATCGCGATGAGACCCTCGCGGACGTCCTCGCCGATCAGGTTGTCGTCCTTCTCCTTGAGAACGCCCTTGGTGCGTGCGTAGCGGTTCAAGACGTTGGTGAGGGACTTCTTGAAGCCCTCCTCGTGCATCCCGCCTTCGTGCGTGTTGATCGTGTTCGCGAAGGAGTAGACCGATTCGCTGTATCCGGTCGTCCACTGCATCGCGATCTCGACCTCGCTGTCGTCGGTCTTGGACTCGACGGGGATGATCCGGTTGACGGTCTCCTTGCCCTGCCCCAGGTACTTGACGAAGTCCACGAGGCCGCCGCTGGCCTTGTAGATCTCCTTGCTCTTGTCGCGGTCGTCGACGAGCTGGATCTCGACACCCTTGTTGAGGAAGCTCAGCTCGTGCAGGCGCTCGGCCAACATCTCCTTACGGAACTCGACGGTCTCGGTGAACACCTCGGGGTCGGGCCAGAACCGGACCAACGTGCCCGTCTTCTGGGCGGCCTTGCCCTTCGTGAGCTTCTTGGTGACCTTGCCGCGGGCGAACGACATCGTGTGGATCGCGCCGTCGCGGCGGACCTCGACCTCGAGCTTGCTCGACAGAGCGTTCACGACGGAGACGCCGACCCCGTGCAACCCTCCGGAGATCGCGTACCCGCCGCCGCCGAACTTGCCGCCGGCGTGCAGCACCGTCAGAACGACCTCGAGCGCCGAGCGTCGGTCCTTCGCGCCGGGGATCGGCTTGACCGGGATCCCGCGGCCGTTGTCCTGCACGCTGGCCGACCCGTCGGTGTGCAACGTGACGACGATCCGGTCGCAGAACCCGGCCATCGCCTCGTCGATCGAGTTGTCGACGCACTCGTACACCAGATGGTGCAGACCGCGGACGCTGGTGGTGCCGATGTACATGCCGGGCCGCTTGCGGACCGGCTCGAGCCCTTCGAGAACCTGGATGTTCTGGGCGTCGTAGCCCGTGGACTTCGTGCGTCGGGACTTCGCTGGTGCCTTCGGTGCTGCCTTCGCTGCGGTGGCCAAACGTCCTCCGTTCGGGGCCGCGCGGAACTCACACGGCGTCGCTGGGGGCCGTGCGCGGGGGGACCGGGCACGACCCCTCTATGGTACCCGAGCGGACCTCCTGATGACCGTAACCGAGGTCACGAAATCAGCGCGTTGACCTGCGGTTTTCGTCTGTTCCGACGACGATCCGGATGGTCGTGACCGCCCCACCGCCCAAGGCGTCGTCGGCGCGTTTGCGGATCTCCTCCGCGAGGTACGTCGCCTGCGATCCCCAGGGTCCGTCGGCGGCCCGCACGACCAGACAGCCGCCCTCGAGCGACACCGGCGCGGTTGCCTCCGCCAGGCGCTCACCGACCAGCTCGGGCCACGCTTTGGTCAGGGTCGCCACGGGCATCCCGCGGCGGAAAAGGTCCTCGCCGAGGAGCTCGTCCACCACGTCGCCGAGCGGGACGGGCCGCTCGGTGCGTGGATCACGGCGTTGGCCGAAGCCGGTCGAGTGCGGCATCGCCTCAGCCTCGCACCTTCACCGTGCCGGCGCGGACATCCCAGACCTGCGTCGCTTGGGTGGGAACGTCGGCATCGTCGGCGACGCTGATCACCACCTGTCCGGGCCGCGCGGCGAGCCGCGCGGCCACGTGGTCACGGCGCGAGGGATCGAGCGCGCTGTACGGGTCGTCGGCGATCACGATCGGCGGCTCGCCGATCGCGGCCTCGACCGCGTCGGCAACGGCGAGCCGCAGCGACAGGGCCGCGACCCATGTCTCGCCGTGGCTCGCGAACCCTCGAGCGCCGAGGTCTCGGACGGCGAGCTCAAGGTCGTCGCGGTGCGGGCCCACGAGCGACGCACGTCGCTGCAGCTCGTCCGCGCGGCGCTCGGCCAACCGCTCCCGGAACACAGCCGCGATGTCCCCGTCGGCGGCCACGTTCGGCGCGTAGCGGACGAGCAGGGGGTAACCCGCGACGTCGTCGAAGCCGGCGCTCGCCGCGTCCGCCAGCGCCGTCACGGCGGCCGCGCGGGCCTCGATCACGGCGGTGCCGGTCTCGACGAGCTGCTCGTCCCAGGTCGGAAGGTCGGGCGGTGCCCCTCTGCCGTCGTGTTCCTTCAGGAGACGGTTGCGCTGGCGCACGACCTTCTCGTAGGTCGATGTGAGCGTGTCCGACGCCGGAACGAGCGCGACCACCGCTTCGTCCATGAAACCTCGGCGCCGAGACGGATCGCCGGTGATCACCGGCAGGTCGAACGGCCCGAACAACACGGAGCGCACCTGCTTGCGGAGATCGCGGCGCCGGCGCACCGGCGACCGGTTCACCTGCACCTTGTTGGCGCCCTTGGTCTTGACCTCCGCCTCGACGAGCACCTTGCCGTCGCGCGTCTGGAACTCACCGCGCACGTACCCCGACGACGCCCCGTGGCGCACCAACGACTCGCTCGCGCTCGCACGAGGGCTCTGCAGGGCGTACAGGAAATGCATCCCCTCGAGCAGGTTGGTCTTCCCTTCGCCGTTGCCGCCGACGGCGACGAGGAGGCCTTCGGGGATCGGCTTGAGCTTGGTATGGGCGTGGTTGCGGAAGTCGCGCAGCTCGACCCAACGCAGCAGCATGGCTGCAGGATACGCTGCGCCCGAAGGGCTACGGAACCGCTGCCGGCAGCCGCACCGGCATCACGAGGTAGGTGAACCCGCCGCCCTCGCCGTGGACGACGCCGGGCTTCAACCCGTCGCGCACGTCGAGCTGGATCGACTCGCCGACGCTCGCCGTCAGTCCGTCGATCAGGTACTGCGGGTTGAACGCGACGGTCAGGTCCTCGCCCTCATACCGCGCCTCGACGGTCTCGACCGCCTGCCCGAGATCGGGAGAGCTCGACGAAAGCTTGACGCCGAGCGCGTTGAACTCCATGCGCACGGGCGTCGTGTCGCGTGCGAGCAGCCCAACGCGACGCACCGCGTCGAGCAGCTGCTGGCGCGAGACCGTGAGCCGGCTCTCGTGCGTGTCGGGCAGCAACTGGCGATAGTTCGGGAACTCGCCTTCGATCAGCCGGGACGTGATCGTCAGTCCGCCCGATCGGAACGACACCTGCGCGTCGTCGACGGCGATCTCGATCGAGCCCTTCTCGTCCGCTGCTGCGGCCCGGCCGGCCTCGGACAGCGCCCGCTCAGGAACGATGGCCTTCGCCTCGCCGTCCGCGCTCGCCACGAGCTCGCGGACCGCGAGGCGGTAGGAGTCGGTGGCCACGAGCATGCAGCCCTCGCGGCTGATCTCGACCAGCACCCCCGTCAGAACGGGCCGCGCCTCGTCTCGGCTCGCCGCGCGCCCCACCTGCGAGACAGCCTCGCCGAAGGCGCCGGCGTCCGCCTGAACCTTCGTGCCGCTCGGCTCCTGCAGGCCCGGGAAGTCCTCGGCCGGCAGCAGGCGGAGTGACCCCTCGTATGCGGCGCAGCGGATCTGCGCCTGGGCCCGGTCGGTCTCGACATCGACCGGCGCATCGGACAGCGACTTGACCGTGTCGCCGAGGAGCCGCGCCGGGATCAGCGCCGTTCCCGCCTCGTTGACCTGCGCGTCGATGGTCAGGCGCGCCGACACCTCGAGGTCGGTCGTCGTGAGCGTGAGCCGACCGGCGTCGGTGGCGTCGATCAACACGCCGGTCAGCGCCGGGATGCCCGGTCGCGACGAAACGCCGCGCTGCACCGTCTGCAACGCCTCGGACAACGCGTCGCGATCACATCGGAACTTCACGTAAGCACCCCCTGCACTTGTTCTGTTCTGTCTTCTAACCAGTAGTAGTAGAGCCTGTGGAACCGTGGACAACCGACCGTTCTGCCAGCGTAGAAGCGGGGTCGGACATGTGGACGGTAGGTGTGGAAAGGCTGTCGCTTCGATGTGCGCCGCGCGCGGCGCGTGATTGTCCCCAGCGATCCACGGCGTTTTCCACCGCCTTCACACCGAGCTCCGAACGCGGCCGCGGACGATCCTGGTGAGGTCCTGGACCTGGCGGAACGTCGCGTCACGCGCGCGCATCTCGTCCTCGACCTTCTTGATCCCGTGCAGAACCGTCGTGTGGTCGCGGCCGCCGAAGATCTCGCCGATCTTCACGAGCGACAGGCCGGTGCACTCGCGCATGATGTACATCGCGATGTGTCGTGCGGTGGTCAACGGCCGCGAGCGCGACTTCGACACCAGATCTCCGGTCGTGAGCGTGAAGTAGCTCGCCGTCTCCTCCATGATCAGCTGCGGCGGGATCTCGGTCTCGGCCTGCGGGATCAGGTCTTGGAGCGCGCGTTCGGCGAGTTCTTGATCCACGGGCGAGGCGGTGAGTTCCGACCAGGCCGCGACCCGCACGAGCGCGCCCTCGAGTTCGCGTACCGACTGGTCGAACTTCGATGCGACGAACTCGATCACCTCGTGCGGCACGACGAGCCGCTCTCGCTCGGCCTTGAGCTGCAAGATCGCGATCCGCGTCTCGAGGTCGGGCGGCTGCACGTCGACGCACAGCCCCCAGCGGAACCGGCTGACCAACCGTTCTTCGAGGCCCGAGAGCTCGTGCGGTGGCCGGTCCGAGGCGATCGCGATCTGTTTCCCGCTGCCGTGCAAGTGATTGAAGGTGTGGAAGAACTCCGTCTGGGTCTCCTCGCGCTTGGCGAAGAACTGGATGTCGTCGACGAGGAGCACGTCGACCTCGCGGTATCGCTGCCGGAACCGATCGCTCTGGCGTTCGCGCACCGCCTTGATGAATTCGGTCAGGAACTGCTCCGACGTGACGTACTTGACGCGGATCCCCGGGTTGAGCCGGTACATGTGATGCCCGACCGCGATCAACAGGTGCGTCTTCCCGAGGCCCACGCCGCCGTAGATGAACAAGGGGTTGTACGCGGTGGACGGCGGTGCCTCGGCGACCGCCATGGCCGCGGCGTGCGCGAACCGGTTGGAGGGTCCGGGCACGAACGCGTCGAAGGTGTAGTTGGGGAAGGGCAATCCCGGCGCGCCGAGGTTCGGGTTGGGTCGCGCGGCGTGCACCTGCGTGCCGGTCGTGACCGCGCGCTCCTCGCGCGGCGTCATCGGCTCAGGCGCGTCGCCCAGCGGATGGCGGCTGCCCTCGGTCACCTCGAACTCGATCTTGACCGGGTGACCGATCGTGCTCGCCGCGGCCTCCTCGATCAGGCCGAGGTGATGATGCTGCAACCGCTCGCGCACGAGCGGGCTCGGCACCGAAAGCGTGAGGACCTCGTCATCCAGCCGGACGGGCTGCACGTCGGAGAACCACATGACGATGGTGGTGTCGGCGAGCTCCGATCGAGCCTTCACCAGAACCCCGGACCACGCGTCGATTGCCGGGGTGTCATGCACGATCGATCCCATACCTATTCCACAAGGCCTTTCCACACCGGTGGATAACCCGTTGGGGGGAAGGCTTCCTATCCGATGACGCCCGAGTGCGACGTGCCCGGGGGAAGGCGTCGGGGACCATAGCACGGTGTTTTTCCACACTTCACGCCGGAACGGGGGTCTTGACGCACTTTCTGTTGTCAACCCCTGTGCGCAGCGACGACGCCCGTATACTCCACACGGCCGGCGAACCCGCCGGCCGTCGCATCCAGTGAGGTTCATGAATCATGGCCAAAGGCAAACGGACGTTCCAACCGAACAACCGCCGCCGCGCGAAGGTGCACGGGTTCCGACACCGCATGCGCACGCGCGCCGGTCGTTCGATCTTGGCGTCGCGGCGTCGCAAGGGCCGTGCGCGGCTCGCCGTTTGACCTGCGGGAACGGACGGATGCGGTGCGCTCGCGCGAGATCTCGAGCATCCTCGACGGCGAGCGCGCGATACAAGGACGTCGCGTCGTGGTGTTCCTGGCCCCGGGATCGGGGCGGGTCGCCGCGATCGCGAGCAAGCGGATCGGTGGTGCTGTGCAGCGCAACCGCGCACGCCGGGTCTTGCGGGCGGCGTGGGCCGAGGTCGGTCCGCTGGCGGGCCGGCGTGACGCCGTCCTTGTGGCGCGCGCCGCGATCGACGGCGCTTCGAGCCGGGAGTTGGTGGACGAGATGACGGCGCTCGTGACGGGGACGGCGAGGCGATGAACGCACGCGACCTCCTGTGGCGGGCGGGTGCGCCGGCACGCTGGCTGGCGATCGGAGCGATCCGCGGCTACCGACTGGTGCTGGCCGGCTCGTTCGGTGGCCAATGCCGCTTCTACCCCAGCTGCAGCCACTACGCCGAGGAAGCCATCCGTGCGCACGGCCTTGTCCGAGGCATGTCGTTGGGGTTCTGGCGCATATTGCGTTGCAACCCGTTCAGTGCCGGAGGCATCGACGACGTTCCGATGAGGGTCGCGGCGCATGATGCCGTCATACGCAAAGCGGGGGCGATGTAACGGTGCTGGCGTTCGCTCCTTGGCAGCTATTGCTGTACGGCCTCGGCTGGTGTCTCGCGCAGATCTATGCGGCGGTCCCGAACTACGCGCTCGCGATCATCATCCTGACCGTGCTGATCCGCCTGGTCTTGCTGCCGTTCGGGTTCAAGCAGATCAAGAGCATGCAGCACATGCAGGCGCTGCAACCTGAGTTGAAGCAGCTGCAGAAGAAGTACAAGGGCAACAAGCAGAAGCTCCAAGAGGAGCAGATGAAGCTCTACCGTGAGGCGGGCGTCAACCCGCTGGGTGGCTGCCTTCCCCTGCTCTTGACGCTGCCGTTCTTGTTCGCGATGTACGCCGTCATACGCCCGCCGTTGCTGTCGGCCAACGTCGACGCGACCGGGCAGGTCGCCACGTATCAGGTCGTGAACAACCACCTCCCCCAGGACAGCTTGCTGTTCCATAACGTCCTGACCCATCAGAACCTGAACATGGCGGGCGTCAACCTGCAGTGCTCGCTCGCGACGTCGGGCACCCAGGCCGAACTCCGTGACACGCAGAAGCAGCCGATCCAGTCCGGTCTCCCGATCCTCGGCAACGACGGCCGGCCCATCCCGGACGCCGCCTCGTCTTCGACGCTGGACTGTGGGACGAAGAAGTTCCCGGACGCGATCCCGTACATCTTGCTCCTCGCCTTGATGCTCGCGAGCGCCATCTTCATGCAGCGCCAGATGACCAAGGCGAACCCCCAAGCCGCTCAGGCAGGCCCTCAGGCGGCCCTCATGAAGTACATGCCGCTGATCTATGTGGTGTGGGGGTGGGCGTTCCCAGCCGGTCTGATCTTGTACTGGACCACCGCCAACGGGATCCAGATCGCGCAACAGACAGTCATGCTCCGCGCCGGCCACATCGGCCCGGAGGCGCTCGAGCGCGCCAAGGCTGAGCAGCGCCGCCGCCAGGAAGAGGGCGGGCCGAAGAAGAAGGGCTTCATGGCCTGGATGAACGAGAAGGCACAAGCCGTCCAGGGCCTGCAGGAGCCGCCGAAGGATGCGGGGACTCCGCAGAGCGACGGCAAGGGCCAGCAGCCGAAGTCGTCTCAGAAGAAGCCACAAGGCCAGCGCAAGCCCCAGCAGAAGAAGCCGCCGCAGAAGGCCGCGGCCCAGAAGCCGGCGGCCGACAAGCCGAAGCCGCAGAAGCCGGTGGCAGATAAGCCGAAGCCGCCGGAGCCGGCAGCGGACAACGGTGCGTCGACCACTTCCACCGACGAAGCCGCCTCTGGGCCGCCTCCGGGATCGACCAACGGTGAAACGGACAAGCCGATCAAGGGCGCCAAGCCCGGCAACCAGCTGCGGCCGAAGAAGAAACCGTGAGTTCGGAGGTGGACGGTGGCTGAACGACACGACGACGACGTTGACATCGAGGATCAGGCCGACGCCGTCGCGGATTTCGTCGAGGAGCTCCTCACGCGGATGGACATCGACGCGATCGCCGAGCCTTCACAGGAGGGCGGCCGCATGTACGTGGACATCTTGGATGGGGACGATGCCGATATGGCGCTGCTGATCGGCAAGCAGGGCGCCACGCTCGACGCGATCCAGGAGCTTGCGCGACAGGTCGTCGGTCGGCGGCTGGATCAGCGGATCCGCGTCTTGGTCGACGTCGAGGACTACCGCAAGCGCCGGACCTCCAAGGTGGAAGAGAAGGCTCGGCTTGCTGCCGAGCGCGCCCTTGAGTCGGGTGAGGAGCAGGCCCTCGAGCCTATGGACGCCCTGGAGCGGAAGATTGCCCACGATGCGATCGCCCAGATGGACGGGGTTCAAACCGAGTCGAAGGGCGACGAGCCGGAACGTTACGTCGTCGTGTTCCCGGACTAGGCTGCTCCGGACTGCTCGCCCGCCCCGTGCCGGAGATGTTTCACGTGAAACATGAGGCTTGGGCTCGCCAAGGAGCCGACGTGGGCGTGCGTCTCAACTCCACCCAACTCGATCGGCTCGCGCGATACGAGGCGCTCCTTGAGCGCATCGCCATCCCTCGCGGCATGGTTGCCCGCGCGGATGCGGACAGGCTCTGGGAGCGGCACCTCCTCGATGGCCTGCGGGCGGCGACGGAGGTGCCATTGGGGGCGTCCGTAGCGGAT
>Ga0136846_1215135_pt1 | contig 13509 bp, 13 predicted proteins | sample HopSoiMetagenom2_FD_96841 | JGI IMG/M metagenome (GOLD analysis project Ga0136846, IMG submission 96841) | Grasslands soil microbial communities from Hopland, California, USA - 2 Assembly 2016 (version 4) | ecosystem: Environmental > Terrestrial > Soil > Grasslands | place: USA: Hopland... | reverse complement strand
TAGCCGAACGCGCCGAATTCCTCCTCGAACCAGCCCGCGCCAAGCCCGACGTCGACCCGGCCGCCCGACAGCTGATCGGTGGTCGCCGCCGCCTTCGCCACGAGGGCCGGGTGTCGGAACGTCGCACACTCGACCAGGACACCCAGACGCACCCGCGACGTGGTTGCCGCCATCGCGGCGAGCGTCGTCTCGGCCTCGAGCGCCGCGATCGGCTCGTCGCCAGCCCCGTACCGGGCGAACGAGTAGAAGAAGTGATCCGACAACCAGACGCTGTCGTAGCCGAGCGCCTCCGCCCGCTGCGCCCACTCGATCGCGTCGACGGCTCGGATGTCACCCGATGGGACGGAGAAGCCGTATTGCGGCACGGCGAGCCCGATGTGCATCCGGGCAGGATACGCAGTGAGCGCTACGGCGAGGGCGACGCGACCGCGGTCTGCGCCTCGAGTGTGCCGCGGAGCACGATGCGGCCGCTGCCGTCGCGGACGATCACGTCGACGAATCCCGCGAGCGAACTCTGAAGCCGCCACGCGCGCGTGGTGCCGCCCGATGTATCGAGCGACCGGATCCGGCCGACATCGATCCTCCGGCCCTTCGTGTCGGAGATCGACACGTCCAGCGGAAGCGCCCGCTCCGCCAGATCGTTCACCACGACGATCATCTGATCCTCGGCATCCTTGGTCAGGATCGTGACCGCCGAGCCGGTGGCCGCACCGGAGCTCGCCGTCAGCACGCCGGTCAGCACGTGGGTGTTCCGTTGCCCGCCCGCTTGGGCGGCCAGGAAGGCGAGACGGTCGATGGCGGTCTGCTGCGCCAGCTGCGTGCGTTCCGCGTCCAGACGCAAACGTTCCTCGCGCCCGGCGTACACGGAGCCGATCCCCACGCTCGCCACAAGGACGGCCGCAACGAGCAACGCGATGCCGGTCCGGCGGCCCCGCGAGTGCGGGTGCGCATGCCTCGGCGGCGCGGCGACGCCCCGAACGGCATCAACGACGTCTTGCTCGAGGGTCTCGGGTGGCGCGCCGTCCCCCGCGAGCGCGTACCCGAACGACGTTGCCGCTCGCTGCAGGTCGACGGCCTCCTTGCGGCAGGCGGCGCACGTCTCGACGTGGAGCTCGACGGCGTTGATGTCGTCGCTCGGCGCGACCCCGAGCGCGAACTCTGGCAGCACGTCGCGGACCGCGGCGCAGTTCACGACAGCTCCTTCTGCTGGTTCGCGAGCCGGACCTTGATCAGCGCCGACCGCAACCGTGTCTTCACGGTTCCCAACGGGATGCCGTCGTCCTCGGAGATCTCGCGCGCCGTCATCCCCCGGAAATACGTACGCAGGACCAACCGGCGTTCGGCATCGGACAACGATGCGATCGCGCGCAGGGCCGCATCGCGCTCGAGCAGGAGATCCTCGTCGACCGACTGCGCCGACTCGGGCATCTCGTCAACGAGCACGAGCTTTGGCCGGGTGACGCCGGTCTCGCGGCGGAGCCGGTCGATCGCTTGATTGTGGGCGATCGTCATCAGCCAGGTCGAGAGCCGGCCGCGATGCGGGTCGAAGCGCGCGGCTTTGCGCCACGCCGTCACGAACACGTCCTGGGTCAGCTCCTCGGCGGCCTCACGCGAGCCCAGCAGCCGAAGACCCATCGTGTAGACGGGTCGGGCGAACCGTGCGTAGAGCGCACGGATCGCAGCGTCGTCACCGGCGAGCAGGCCTTCCATGAGTTGTGCTTCCTCCCGAGGGAGGAGTGGTCCGTCATCACGTCCCTGCACTACAGGTCCTTCCGGTGATACGCAGCGGAGGCCCGAGCAGGCTTGCCGGGTCCGTACTGCGATGGTCGCATGCGTTCGTCGCTGTGGCCACCGTCGGATGCCCACCTTCCGTGCCGCAACAGCAACAGCGTAGGCTCGCAACCGAACCGCCATGCAGCGCGAACCCTGCCCGGTACGTCGGCGAACGAGCAGGCAGGAGGCGAACAGGATGCAGCGCAGGTGGAGAGTGGGGGCGACGGCCGGGGTCGCGGCTGCGCTGATGCTGATCGGTCTCGCGGGGCAGGCCCGCGCGCAGACCGATCAGCCCGTCATCGCCTCCGTCGAGCTCACCGGCGTCGTCGACCCGATCATCGCCGACCACATCACCTCGGCGATCCAACGGGCGAACGACGACCACGACGCGGCCGTCCTGATCACGATCGACACCCCCGGCGGCCTGGGCTCGTCCATGGACGAGATCGACGAAGCCATCCTCAACAGCGCCGTGCCCGTGATCGGCTACGTCGCGCCGAGCGGCGCCCGCGCGGCTTCGGCGGGCGCGTTCGTGCTGATGTCGACCCCCGTCGCCGCGATGGCGCCGGGCACCAACGTGGGGGCGTCGACCCCGATCGGTCTCTCCGGCGGCGACCTCGCCGACAAGGTGACCAACGACGCCGCTGCCAGCATGCGGAAGCTCGCGGAGACCTACCACCGCAACGCCGACGTTGCCGAGAGCTTCGTGACCTCGGCAGCCAGCATCACCGCCCAGGAGGCCTTCGACCAGGACGTAATCGAGTATCTCGCCACGAGCCAGGACGACCTACTCACGCAGGTCGACGGCGCGACCGTCACACTCGCGAACGGCACGACGGTCACGATGCACACCGCGGGGGCAGCGATCGACGAGGTCCCCCTCGGCGGCTTCTTCGGGTTCCTCCACACGCTGCTCGACCCGAACCTCGCGTTCATCTTCTTCTGGCTCGGTCTCGGGCTCGTGATCCTCGAGCTCATCGTGCCGGGCCACATCTTCTCCGGCACGATCGGCACGATCATGTTGATCCTCGCGTTCGTGTCGTTCGGCGTCTTGCCGGTCCGGATCATCGGGATCGCGCTGCTCGTCCTGTCGGTGATCGCGTTCATCGTCGAGCTGAAGGCGCCCGGGTTCGGCGTGTGGGGGGTGACGGCGATCGTCGCCCTGTTGCTCGGCGGTTGGTTCCTCTACGACCGCGCGGGCGGCGTCGAGGTCTCCCCTGGCGTCCTGGTCGGCGTCGCGATCTTCGCCGCCCTGTTCTTCGGGCTCGTGGTCGTCAAGGCGCTGTCGCTTCGGCATACGCCCCCGGCACAGCTCCGCCCGATCGTGGGCGCCGACGGTGTCGCCATCACGCCGATCGGGCCGAACGGCGGCCTCGTGCGTGTGTCGGCCGAGGAGTGGCAGGCGATATCGCCGGGCGACCGGGTCCGCGAGGGCACTCCGATCCACGTGACGTCGATCGACGGGCTCGTGCTCACCGTCGAGGCGATCAGCGATGAGCACGCATCAGCCGGGCAGCGGGCGCCGGCTGCGGAAGGAGGAGACCCTGCATGAGCATCGCGCTCATCATCGTCGGGCTCGCGGTCATCTTCGTGATCCTCGTGCTCTTCAAGGCGATCCGGATCATCCCGGAGTACCAAAGGATCGTCGTGTTCCGACTCGGGCGGCTGTTAGGCGCGAAGGGACCCGGCCTCGTGCTGCTGATCCCGTTCGTGGACAAAGGCACGATCGTCGATCTGCGCGAGTTCTTCCTGGAGATCCCCAGGCAGGATTCGATCACCAAGGACAACGCGGCGATCTCGATCGACTTCATCATGTACTACAAGGTGTTCGACCCGGCGATGTCGGTCGTGCAGGTGTCGAACTTCGCCGGCGCCGCCACGAACATCGCCGCGACGACCCTGCGCGCGGTCGTCGGCGACATCATGCTCGACGACGTGCTCGCTAAGCGTGACGAGATCAACAGCTTGCTGCGCGTGAAGCTCGACGAGGTCACCGAGCGCTGGGGCGTCAAGGTCACGAACGTCGAGATCCGCGAGATCATCCCGCCGCCGTCGGTCCAGGAGGCCATGACCCGCCAGATGTCGGCCGAGCGGACACGTCGCGCCGTCGTCACGGAGGCCGAGGGTGCCAAGCAGGCGGCGATCACGGTGGCCGAAGGCAACAAGGAGGCCGCAGTGCTGAACGCCGAAGGCGGGAAGCAGGCGGCGATCCTCACCGCCGAGGGCGAGCGGCAGGCGGCGATCCTTCGCGCAGAGGGCTTCGCGATGGCGCTGTCCAAGATCAACGAGTCGGCGAGCCAGGCCGACGGGCGCACGATGCAGCTCCAGTACCTCGACGCCTTGCGGCAGGTCGGCGCATCGCCGTCCTCGAAGGTGGTCGTGCCGATGGAGCTCGCCGGCCTGGTCGGTGCGGTGACCGCGATCGCGGAGACCGCCTCGAACGGCAAGGACAACGGCTAGGAGCTGATCTCGACGCCCGCGGGCGCGCCGCCGAGCACGTCGGCGACGCCCGCGGGCGCCGTCGTGTCGGGCTCGGGCTCACGTTTCGCACGCACCGGCAGCGGGATCCCCGCCTGTTGCAGCGCGAGCTCGAAGTCGTGGACGCTGGAGACGGCCTGCATCGCGTCGTCGACCGAAACACGGCCCTCCTGGATCAGGTGCAGCAGCGCCTGGTCGAACGTCAGCATCCCGTAGTAGCCACCCTCGGCGACGACCTCTTCGATCTCGGAGGTCTTCTCCTCGTCGGCGATCCGCTCGGCCACGCGACCGGTGTTGACCAAGATCTCGAGCGCGGGGATCCGGCCGCCGTCGACGGACGGCACGAGCCGCTGGCAGATGATGCCGCGGAGCGTCCCGGCGAGCGACAGCCGGATCTGCTTCTGTTGGTGCGGGGGGAAGAAGTCGATCACCCTGTTCACGGTCTCCGTCGCGTCCTGCGTGTGCAGGGTCGACATCACGAGGTGGCCGGTCTCGGCCGCCTGCAGCGCCGCACGCACCGTCTCGGTGTCGCGCATCTCGCCGATCAAGATGACATCGGGATCTTGCCGGAGCGCCGCACGCAGCGCGGAGAGGAAGTCGTTCGTGTCCTGGCCGACCTCGCGCTGGTTGATCGACGCGACCTCGTCCTTGTGCAAAACCTCGATCGGGTCCTCGACCGTCACGATGTGCACCGGCTTGGTCGCGTTGAGGTATCCGATCATCGCGGCGAGCGTCGTCGTCTTGCCCGAGCCCGTGGGACCCGTGACGAGGATCAGCCCGCGGTGTTCGTCGGCGAGCGTCCGCACGACGTCCGGCAGGCCGATCTCGTCGAACGACGGGCCGCCGAACCGGAGTTTCCGGAGCACCATCGAGACTGAGCCACGCTGGCGGAACACGTTCGCCCGGAACCGGCCGACGTTCGCGACGGAGTAGGCGAAGTCGACCTCGCCGCGCTCCTTGAAGATGGGCTTGCGATCCTCAGGGACGACGCCGTCCGCGATCGCCTGCGTCTCGATCGGGCTCAGCGGGTCGCGGTCCAGGCGAACGAGGCCGTGGGCCAGGCGCATCATCGGCGGAGATCCGACCTTCACGTGGAGGTCGGATCCGTTGCCCTTCACCAGTTCTTCGAGCCAGGAGTTGAACTCCGGCACCATCGTTTCGTCCATGGGTGGTCGCTGCTCCCTCTCGGGTCCCTCTCATCGCGGCCTCGCGAACTGGGACGGCCGCACCGGTTCCCCATCGGCGGGTTCCGGGGACGACTTCAGTCTCGGTTCCGGGCCTGCGGAAGGGAACGCGGGACGCGCACGTAGACTGGACGCATGGCCAGCGAGGCAGAGGTCCGTCAGGCGCTCCGAGAGGTGCTCGACCCCGAGATCGGCAAGCCGATCGAGGACATCGGCATGCTCCAGGGCATCGCGGTCGAAGGCGGCCACGTGCGGGTCGATGTCCTGCTCACGATCGAGGGGTGTCCGTTGCGCGACCGGATCACCCAGGACGTCACCGCCGCCGTACAGCCGCTGATGGGCGTGGACCGGGTCGACGTGAGCCTGACCCCGATGTCGCCCGAGCAGCGCGAGGCGCTCGTCGGCAAGCTCCGGGGCCCCGGGGCGCAGGGGCCGACCAAGATCTCGTTCGCGCCGAGCACCTCGATCATCGCGATCGCCTCCGGCAAGGGCGGCGTCGGCAAGTCGTCGGTGACCGTCAATCTCGCCACCTCGCTCGCGGCCGACGGGTACAAGGTCGGCGTGCTCGACGCCGACGTGTGGGGGTTCAGCGTCCCGCGGATGCTCGGCGCCGAAGGCAAGCCCGTCGGGTTCAACGACATGATCCTTCCGCTCGAGGCTCACGACGTGAAGGTCATCTCGATGGGGTTCTTCGTGCCCGAGGACACGCCGGTGATCTGGCGCGGGCCGATGTTGCACAAGGCGATCGAACAGTTCCTCGGCGACGTCTACTGGGGCGACCTGGATTTCTTGCTGTGCGACCTGCCGCCGGGAACCGGGGACGTGAGCATCTCGCTCGCGTCGTTCATCCCGGGCGCGTCGATGCTCGTTGTCACGACGCCGCAGGAGGCCGCACACACCGTTGCGCAGCGCGCCGGCAAGATGGCCGAGCGCACGAACCTCAGGCCGATCGGCGTGATCGAGAACATGTCGTGGTTCGTGTGCCCGCATTGTGGCGAGCGCGAGCTGTTGTTCGGTGAGGGCGGCGGGCAGCTCGTCGCCGACACGATCGGCGTGCCCCTCCTGGCGCAGGTCCCGCTGCAGCCCGCGATGCGCGTCGGGAGCGACAACGGGATGCCGATCGTCGTGAGTGAGCCGTCGTCGCCGGCTGCGGTCGCTCTGCGCGACGCCGCCGATGCGGTGCGCAAGGCGGCGAAGACCCAGATCGGCAAGCCGCTGACCGTGATGGCTCGCTGAGCCGAACGCGCTCAGCCCGTGGGCGTCGGTTCGGCCTCCTGCGCTTCCCGTGATCTCCTGATCCTTCGTCGAGGCGGCGTCGTCGGCCCGGGCCGCTTCGTGATCGCGAAGATCACCGCGACGATGACGACGATGATCACGACGCCGAGCGCCGTCCACTGCGACCCGGTGAGGGGTCCGAAGCGCTTGTCGATCCGCAGGAAGTCCTCGAGCAACCTGCAGCACCCGTAGTAGCCGGCGAACAACAGCGTGGCGACGCCCTCACGCCGCGGCTGTTTGATGAACCACCACAGGATCGCGAACAGGATCCAGGCGAGGACCATGTCGTACATCGCCGTCTGGTGGACGCCGACGCCCTGTTCGACGACGGCCCCCAGCTTCTCGTTCGTCCCGTTGACGACCAGATGTTGCAGCGTCGCGCCCGTGTCCGTGATCGTCTGTCGGTAGGCGCCGTTCTGGAGGTCCGCGGTGCAGCGCAACGCGCCGACCTGGCAACTCCACGGCGGCGCCAGGGTGCCGCCGTGGTAGGTCCAGGCGAGCAGCCAGGACGTCGGTTTGCCGAGGTGGTCGCCGATGATCAGGTCGCCGATCCGCCCGATCGCGATGCCGAGCGCGAGCGGCGCCACCAGCGCGTCCGCGACCTGGAAGAACCGCAACCCGAAGCGCCGGATATTGATCGTGTTCGCGATCGTGGCGCCGGCGATGCCGCCGAGCAGCGAGATGCCGCCCTTCCAGATGTAGATCGACTCGATCGGCTTGGGCGCGAACTCCGACCAGTGCGCGACCACATAGAAGAACCGCGCGCCGACGATCGCACCGATCAACGACCACAACACGATCGAGTTGACCGCGCGGTCGTCGATGCCCCGCCCGGCGGCGATCCGCCCGAACAGCCAGGCGCCGATCATGAAGCCGATCGCGATGAACAAGCCGTGGGGCGAGATCGCGAACGTGGAACCGATGCGGAAGCGGTCGATGACAGGCCACCCCACGCTGGCGAGGAAGGCGGCCGCAGACATCGGCCGCGAGCCTAGCAGCGGCCTGCGTTACGACCGTCGCCGGCGGGGCCACAGACGGGCGACGGCGCGGCCGATCAACAGCCCGCTGATCACGTCGCTCGGGTAGTGGACGCCAAGATAGACGCGCGACGTCGCGACCGTTGCGTCGAGCGCCGTCAGCGCGCAGCGACTCACGGCCCCGAGCTCGAGGTCGCGTGCGGCCACCCGCGTGAAGGCCGTGAGCACCGCCGGATGCGACGATGGCCACGACATGCCGTTCGGTCGCGAGACGAGCTGTCGCGCGGTGTGGGCATCGAGGTCGATCGGACGTGGCCGGTCCACCACCTTCTTCAGGCCTTGCAACACCAGCCACGTGGCGAACGTTGCGCTGAAGGCGCGCGCGGCCGTGCGGCCGCGGCCGGTCCCGAACAAGGATGCCGCCGCGGCTCCGGACGCGTACAGCGACCCCAGCTCGGTGGCCGTGACGAGCACCCGGTCGGCCTCGGGACCGTGCCCGGCGTTGATCGCGTCGAACAGGTCTCGATCCGCCTCGGCGACCTCGGGGTGGTTCGTGACGGCGATGCCGAGCGCGCACGCGCCTGCGAAGAGCCCTGCGCCCCAGACCCACCGCCCGCTACCCATGGCCGCCCATGATGCGGCACGCGAGCCCGGAGCGTCAGTCGTTCTTCGTCCGGCGCCTCGTGGGCTTGGTCGAGCGACGGTTCGCGGCGATCGCGCGCAGCTGTGCCTCGGTGCCACGCCGTAGGGCGTATTCGGCCCCGCCGATCGCACGCAGGCTGGCCGCCGCGAACGACCCGAGCGGGCCCTTGAACACGTACTGCACCTCGTGCCGCAGGACGCTCCGGTCGAACGGCAGGCTCGCCACCGACGTCGTCACGGTCGCGACGAGCAGGCCGTCCAGACCGACGACCGAGCGCCACGGCGGCTCCCATTCGCGCACGACGCACGGCACGGTCGCCCGCACGCCGGCGAACGACATCGTCACGGTGAACCGGACGCCCGGCGCGAGGCCGCCCGCCGGCGCCGCGACCGACTCGATGAGCCGCTCCCACGCCGGCAGGCCACGCGGATCGCTCGCCACGGCCCACACGTCCTCGGGCGGGGCGTCCACCTCGACCGAGTACTCGACCGAGGTCATGCCGGTTCGGCGCTGCCGCTGGTCCAGCCCTGCCACCACACCACGCGCGCCGGCGTCACGCGACCGACGGCCGTGGCCCCAGGGGCGAACGACGAGGCGAGCGAACGCATCGAGCTGGCGCCCGATCCGACCTCGCCCTCGACCGCGAACGCGGCCGTGCCCTGGAACATCGCGCCGACCATGTCTCGCGCCCGCCAGATCGACGCCGCGTCGACGGTGAGCGCGACGGACGCCTCAGCGCCCGCGCCGGCGAGCGCGAGGATGTCTTTCGGGAGCGCCACGTACAGCGACGTCGCGTCGGCGCGCCACCGCACCGGGAGCACGACGAGGCCGCGCTCCCCCGCGATCGCGAGGGCGCCGTCGCCGTCGCGGCCGAGCCGTTCGGCGACGTCCGCCGGCACCTCGGCGAACGGATCGGGCCCCTTCGTCCGGCGGAATGCCGCGGCCGACCCCGGTGTCCCGCCCCATCGCCCACGGCCCTCTTGGACGCCCTGTGCGTCGACGAGCGCCGTGCGTTCAAGGTCGACGCCGACGAACACCCGGCCCGGCGGCGTCCACGCGAACGGCACCTGCCGGGCATCCACCGCGTAGCCGGCGAAGAAGCGCGCGTTCTTGGCGCTGAACGCGGCCGTCGCGCGCGCGATCGACGTGGCGCCCGCGACGGCGGCGCCCCACGTCCGCCGGTCGAGCGCGTCGTAGGTGCGCACGGTTCCGGTGAAGGTCACCGCCAGGTCCCCGTCGCGGACGAGTCCGGCCATCGTGGGGTCGCGCCGCCAGGCGTTGGCCTTGACCGACTTCCGTGAGGTCGTCAGCCACACCCGTGCCCCGCTGCCGACGTACACGAGCGGCGTGCAATGGGGTCCCCGCGGCGTCATCGTCGCAACGGCGCAGAACTGGCCGCGGTCCAACACATCCTGCACCGCAGTAGATAAGAAGCTCACATGACCTCCGCTCGGGGCCGGGCGAACGCCCGGGCGCGTGCTCGGCACCCAGCATAGGGAACGTGATGCATCCGGTTTCCCGCTGGCCTTACCCCGGGAAGAACCGCGTCTTCACGGCCACCTCCGCGGTGAACGCCGTCACGAGCGACAGGTAGAAGAAGCCCGTGGCCGATTGCACCGCGGCCGCGCGCTCGCCCTTCAGCGCGGCGCGGGCCATGACCGCGATGAGCAGCGTCGCCGCGGTCATCCCGATCGCGATCCACGGCGCAAGGCCACCGGAGGTGAGCAGGGGATTGAACGCCTGGGACGACGCCGATCCCGAGAAGCCGCCGGTCGCGATCGCGCCCGCCTCGACGACGGTCGCGACGATCAGCACCGTCGTGAACCGGTTGATGGGCGTTCGAGAGAGCTTGCGGTCGGTGAGGTACCAATGTCCCAGGAACAGCGCGCTGTAGGCCGAGCCCAGGAACGCTGCGCCGGCAAGGAGCTGGAACAGGCAGATCCACATCGACTGTCGGCCGTTCGGCGCCATCGCGGCCAGCGCCCCGATCGACAGGATCGTGGCGACGATCGCGACCACGCGGCCGGCCGACTTCCGCCGGGCGAGGAGCAGAACGGTCGCGATCGTCAGCGCCACCGCGGTGGCGAGCGTCAGCTGGACCGCTCGGGTACCGTCCGCGTCGCCGGGGATCGCCGCCGAACGCGCGGCCAGCCACGCGGGCCAGGCGAACAGCAGCACCATGATCACGGTCCACCAGGAGAAGAACGACCGTTTGGTCTCGCTCCACAACGGCGTGAACCACGCGAGGACCGATGACCCGGCGACGGTCTCGGCCAGGATGAGTGCGAAGACGCCGGCGAAGCCGGTCACGGGCGCCCTCTCGACATGGCCCATCAGGGTATCGGGCACAGCACATCTCGCCCCCGCCGGTACCCTGTGCCGGATGGACGACTGGCGCTCCTATGACCGCACCGCCGAGACCTACGAGCGCGTGCACGCCCCGCGGTTCGCCGAGCCCGCACGCGACCTCGCGACGCTCGCCGGCGTCGCGGCCGGCTCGTCGGTGCTCGACGTCGGCACCGGAACCGGGGTCGCGGCGAAGGTGGCGCAGGAGCTCGGAGCGCAGACGGTCGTCGGCGTCGATCCGTCCGAAGGCATGCTCGACGTCGCCCGGTCTGCCCGGCCCGGCATCGAGTTCCTCGCGGCGGAGGCGATCGACCTTCCCTTCCCCGACGGCCGGTTCGACGTCGTCCTCGGCAACTTCGTCCTCGCGCATTTCGCGAAGGTTGAGACCGCGCTGTTCGACATCATCCGGGTGACGAAGCCGGGCGGCGTGATCGGGTTCACGACGTGGACCGACGGCCGCGACGCGTTCACCGACGCGTGGCTCGAGCTCGTCTCGACGGTCGTGCCCGACGACCTGCTGGCGCCGACGCTCGACAAGGTGATCCCGAACCACGAGCGCTACACGCGCCGAGCCGCCGTCGAAGAGACGCTGCTCGACGCCGGGCTCCGCCACGTCCGCACCGAGCCGGCGCAGTACGAGTGGCGCTACGACCGCGACGAGTTCGTCGACGGCCTCACGGTGTGGGCGACGGGGCGGTTCGTGCGCGAGATGCTCGGCGAGGACGGCTGGGCGTCGTTCCTCGAACGGGTGCGTGCGACGTTCGCGGAGCGCTTCCCGGATCCGTTGCACGACCGGCGCGACGTGCTGCTCGCGACCGGAACGAAGGAGTAGGCGCCGTCAGCCGAGATCGAGGACGCGGAACTCCTCGGCGAACTCGGCCCCGACCTTGGTCCCGGCCTCTCGCGCGTCCTTGCCCAGCGCCTCGTCCCAGTACGCGATCCCCTCGGTGATCTGCGACGCGTGCAGCCCGAGCCCGTCCACCTTCTTGCGGAAGCTCGCTTCGTCGAACGGCTCGACGCGGTTGGGCTGATGCGTCCATCCCAGCCAGACGTCGAGCACCTCCTGCACCCCGAGCCCCTCGCCGAGGTGCTCGCTGAAGAAGTGCGGATTGCCGCTGCCAGGGAACACGGAGTCGAGCGCGACCCACCCCGCCATCCGGTGGTCGGAGTGGTTGTAGTACCGGTTCTCGAAGAACACGGCCGTGGGGTCGCACGACACGACGGTCTCGGCCTTGACCTCGCGGACCCGGCGAACGACCTCCTGTCGGACGGCGGAGGTGTTCTGGAGCTCGCCGTCGTGGGTCGACAGGACGCGCGCGGAGCGCATGCCGAGGAACGACGCAGCCGCCTCGGTCTCGGCCAGGCGCGTCCGGGCGAGCGCGGCTCGCGACAGCGTCGGATCGCTCGAGCCGCGGTCCCCGTTGGTGAGCACGAGCAGGTGCACCTCGCGGCCGTCCGCGCCCCATCTCGCGAGCGTGCCGCCGGCGCAGATCTCCATGTCGTCGGGATGCGCGAACACCGCGAGAACCGGACCCGTGCGAACGACCGGCTCCTCAGCCATCACGCGTCTGCGCGGTCGAGCACGAACCGCACGAGCGCGCGGACCGGCACGCCGGTCGCGCCCGCGGGACCGAGGTCGGTCGCCGACTCCTGGAACGCGGGGCCCGCGATGTCGAGATGCACCCACGGCGTGTCGCCGACGAACTCCGCGAGGAACAGCGCCGCGGTGATCGCGCCTCCGTAGCGCTTGCCGATGTTCTTCACATCCGCGACCTTCGAGTCGATCAGCTTGCGGTAGTCCGTCCACAGCGGCATCTGCCAGATCGGCTCGCCCACCTCCGTCCCGGCGGCGACGAGCTCCTGCGCGAGGGCGTCGTCGTTGCCGAACGCGCCGGTGATATCGGTTCCGAGCGCCACCATGCACGCGCCGGTCAGGGTCGCGGTGTCGATCACGCAGCTGGGCTCTTGTTCCACCAGGAACGCCAGCGAGTCCGCGAGAACCAGTCGGCCCTCGGCGTCGGTGTTCAACACCTCGCTCGTCGTGCCACCGCGGTGATGGATCACGTCGCCCGGCTTCTGCGCCGATCCGCTCGGCATGTTCTCCGATGACGGGATGGCCGCGATCACGTTGATCTTCGGCTTGAGCAGCGCGATCGCGCGCATCGTCGCGAGGATCGACGCGGCGCCGCCCATGTCGCACTTCATCGTCTCCATGCCGCCGGCGTCCTTCAGGGAAAGGCCGCCGGAGTCGAAGGCGATCCCCTTGCCGGTGAGCGCGATCGGCGTGCGCTTGCCGGCGCCGGTGTAGCGGAGCTCGATCATGCGCGGCGGGTTCACCGAGCCCTTGCCCACCCCGATGATGCCGCCGAACCCGCCCTGCGCGAGCTGATTCTCGTTCCAGACCTTGCACGTCAGGCCGACGTCCTTTGCCATCCGCTGGGCCTCGCGCGCGATCTCGGCCGGCGGCATGTCGCCCGCCGGCGTGTTGACCAGATCCCGGGCCCAGCGCACCGACTCGGCGACGATCTCGCCCGCCCTCGCGCCCGCCTTCGCGACCTTGGCGTCCGACCGCGGCGGCACGAGCACGGTGCACTCGCGCAGGACCGTCTCGTCGGACGAAGACTTGTAGCGATCGAAGCGGTAGCGGCCGAGCCCGATCGCCTCGACGGCGGCCTGCACGGCGTCGGCGGCATCGCGCGCGCCGAAGGCGCGCGCGAACGTCGTCGCCACCGTCGGGAACCGGCGCGTCGACGATGCGGCGCGCCCGAGCACGCGCCGCATCGCGGTGATGTCGAGGTCCGCCTTCGCGCCCGCACCGACGACGAGGACGGCG
>Ga0136846_1213734_pt1 | contig 13509 bp, 14 predicted proteins | sample HopSoiMetagenom2_FD_96841 | JGI IMG/M metagenome (GOLD analysis project Ga0136846, IMG submission 96841) | Grasslands soil microbial communities from Hopland, California, USA - 2 Assembly 2016 (version 4) | ecosystem: Environmental > Terrestrial > Soil > Grasslands | place: USA: Hopland... | reverse complement strand
GCCGGGTCGTAGATCGTCCTCACGGCGGGGAAGGCCTCCTTGACCGCGGCGGTGAGGGCGGCCTTCTTCTGCGCGACGCGGTGGCTCTCCTGCAGCGCGCGCACGTTCAGGCCCAGCAGGCTCACGACGACCAGCGCCAGCAGGCCGCGGCGGGTGACGCGCCAGGCCGGATCGAAGGCGAAACGCATGGCGAGGTCGCGCGCGAGCTTGACGCCGCGGCGCTGCGGCGCGAGGTCGAACTGCAGCAGGTTCCAGCCGGCGCGCGCGGCACGCAGCGCCTGTTCCTCGTCGGTGACCGTGGCCACCGGCATGCCGACGAACTCGCTCGCGTCGAGCGCGGTGTCGGGCGTGGCGGTCCAACGCACGACGGTGTCCTCGGCCAGGCCGGTGAGCAGCGCGCGCGCCACCGGACTCTGCAGCGGCACGCACAGCACGCCGGCGTCATCGCGCCAGGCGAGCCGCGCCGGGTCGTCCGGGCCGCCCTCGCGATAGGTGTGGCCGGCCACGCCCTCGTCCGGCCACCACGACGGCACCGCGCGGTCGAGCGGCACGTCGCCGGCCTCGAGGGCGTCGAGCTGCGCGCGCAGCCACGGCTTGTTGACGACCGCGACCCAGTGCTCGCCGCCGGGCTTGGCATCGGGCGCCAGCGCCAGGTGCACCTCGTCCTCGTCCTCGAGCAGCGCCTCCTCCATCACGCCCACCAGCGCGGCGCGCATGCGGGCGGCGGGCGCCTTGGGAACGGCCACGCGCTGGAACGCGACATCGCCGGGACGCAGCACCACCACCACCAGCGCGGCGCGCGGCAGCGCCGACGCCGGCGCGCGGCCGCGGTCGGTCACGCGCTGGCCGTCGATGCTCAGCACGTAGTCGAACTCGGCGGGCGCGCCATGCCCGGCGGCCGACGGGTCGGCGAGCCGGGGCTGGGCTGCGAGCAGGATGATCAGCGTGGACATGGATTTGTGGCGAATTTACCGCCTGCGCGTGAACGCAGGGCGCCGCCCCGTGCAGCGGGGCTGCCAGGGAGCAAAACGGCGTATTGTGACCTGTGGCGGTGACGGCGCCGGCGACTTTCTGTCACATGGCGCTGCGGGAAAACGCCAGCCCGCAGACCGGGGCGCGCCGGGCAATCCCTGGTTCCTGGTATCGGGGCGCCGCCGTTCATGTGGCGTCGGGCGGCAGGCGTTCGCGGCGCAGCACCTGCACCGGCGTGAACGGGTCCTTGCGGTAGACGATGGAGCGCTCGCGGATCACGTGCTGCTCGTAGCGCAGCTGGCCGTAGATCTCGAAGTAGTACGACTTGACGTCCAGGATGAGGCCGGGATGGCCGTGCTCCCCGGGGCAAGGCAGGGGCGCCGTGCCGGAGCCGCCCTGGAGCGCCGCCTTGAGCCGGCCGAGGTCGTTGAACGGCTGCTGGCGGCGCTGCAGGATCAGCTGCTCGGCCTGCGCGCGCTGCAGGCCCGGGCAGCCCGCCATCAGCACCTCGGCGGGGGCCGTGTTGACGTTGATCGACATCTGCGGCGTGCCCGTGCCGCCCTGCTGCGGCCCCGTGAACGGGATGATCTGCACGAACGGTTCGATCTGCTTGATGACCTTCGGGTCGACGCCGTACCAGGCGAGGTCGCCCAGCTCCATGGGCATGAGCACGCTCGTGGGATCGACCCGCGCGGACGCGTCCTGGGCGGTGTGCTGCGCGCTGTCGCTCGCGCGCATGCCGGCGGCGATCGTGATGGCGACGTCCTGCGACACGCCGATGGCCTGGAACAGCACCTGCAGCCGTTCGACCTCGGTGGTCTTGCCGACGGTCTGCTCATTGGTGGGAACCACGAGGTTGTACAGGTTGTACTTGGACTGCGCGTCCGTGATCTGGCCCGACAGGTAGGCCTCGGGGCCGGTGTCGTCCGAGTGGCTTCCATCGGCCGACAGGAAGCTCGACAGCTTGGTCTCGGCCAGCGGCGTGGCCCACGGCTGGCCCAGGTCGTCGTCGTTGTGGTTCTGGCGGATCGACGACTTCAGGATCAGGTTGCCCCAGTCGAGCGACGCGTTGAGCAGCCACTGGGCCTGGGCGCGCGCGCGTTCGGCGGTCTCGACCTCGATGCCGCGCCACTGCAGCCAGACCATGCCGGCAGCCAGCGTGGCCACCAGCGTCATGATCAGCAGCGCCAGCAGCAGCGCGGCGCCCCGCTGGCGGCGGACGGTCGGAGGCGGCGTCATGTCAGGTTCCGAAGCGCGGCAGCTGGCGCTCGCGCATGATCTCGCCCTCGGGCACCTTCAGCACGATCCTGATGCCATCGGGTTGAGGGGCGGCCACTTGCGGACAGGGCGGTTGCTGGCCCTGCGGGCACTGCTGCGGGTTGTTGCCGCCCCCGGCGCCCTGCGTCGACTGCACGTTGTTCCAGCTGCAGCCGGGCGTGTTGACGGCGGCCGGGTTGCACACGTAGACCTGGAAGTCGTCGACGTTGTCGAGCACCGTGATGGCGCCGCCGCTGATCGCGCCCCACTGCTGGCTGCGCATCCAGGCGTCGGTGAGCTCGGACAGGTGGACGACCGGCGCGCTGGCCCAGCGCTGCCAGCGGTGGTCCTGCAGCGTCCACAGCACCAGCTCGATGCCCTGCGGCGTGCGGCGCGCGATGCGCAGCGTCGCGCCGTCGAACATGATGGCCTTGGGCAGCACCTTGCTGTCCACCACCATGGCCATGTCGTACTCGAACTGCGACATGCCCGTGTTGAGCTTGAGCGTGCGGTCGGTGGAGGCGAGCGCCGCGTCCTTGGCGCGCATGAGGGCGTCCATGCCGCGCATCGCCAGCGCCGACAGCACCGCCATGATGACCAGGGCCACCATGACCTCGACCAGCGTGAACCCGGACGGACGTGCGCGGCGGACCATCAGTGCCCCATCACCGTGGAGATCGTGACCAGCTGGCGCCCGTCGGCATCGGCCACGGTGGCGTCGACGCGGCGGAAGCTCGGATTGGGCGTGGTCTTCACGACGAGCGTGCCCTTGAAGTCGCGGCCCAGCTGCGAACAGGCGAACGGCGTCTTGCCGATGGCGGGCATCTGGTCGAGCAGGCGCATGTCGGTGAGCTGGTTGTCCGCGCACCACTGGCCGAGGACGACGTCGCTCAGGCGCTGCGAGGTGTCGACGACCGAGCTGGCCGCGCGCGAGCCGGCCGCCAGCGCGATGGCGACGATGGCGAGCGCGACCATCACCTCGATCAGGGTGAAGCCGGCGGCGCGCGGGCGCGGGCGTGACGTCATTGCGCGGGCGCCCCGCTGGCGCTGTCGATGATCTGGAACGGCGCCAGGCCGTCGCTGCCGACGGCCAGCTCGCGGTCGCCCAGGTGCAGCAGCACGCGCTGCGCCGGCAGCAGCGGCTCGGGGCCGAGCTTGAGCTGGGGCGCGCCGACGACGGTGGCCGTGGTGTCGGGCTCCAGCCAGCCGTGCGGCAGCTCCTGGGCGGCCTTGGGCGGCAGCCCCGTGAACTCGAATCCGCCGGAGGTCATGGGCGCCCAGCGCACGTCGGTGCCGATGATGCGCGACTGCGTGCGCGCGGTCTCGAGCAGGGCAGCCAGGCGCGCGCCCTCGGTCTCGAGCTTGCTCTGGGAGCGGTCGCGCAGCGACAGCGAGATCATCCCGCTGGCCACGGCCACGATCAGCACCACGACCATCAGCTCCAGCAGCGTGAAGCCGGCCGCGGCGCGACGCGCGCTATTCCCAGGAGCCGATGTCCGAGTCGTCGCCTTCACCACCGGGCTGCCCGTCGGCGCCGAAGCTGAACACATCGATTTCTCCGTGAGTGCCCGGGTTGGCGTACTGGTAGGGGTGGTGCCAGGGATCTTCCGGCAGCTTGTCGAGGTAGCTCTTCCAGTTGCCCGGGACCGAGCCCGTCGTGGGCTTGGCGACCAGCGCCTGCAGGCCCTGGTCGGTGCTCGGGTAGCGGCCGTTGTCGAGCTTGTAGATCTTCAGCGCATTCATCAGCGAGTTGATGTCCGAGTGCGCCGCCGTGATCTTGGCCTGCGCCACGCGCGACAGCACGTTGGGCGCGATGAGCGCCGCGAGCACGCCGATGATGACGATCACGACCATCAGTTCGAGCAGCGTGAAGCCGCGCGAATGGCGTCGTGCGAGGGAGGCTTGATTCATGAAAGATCCCGATGGGCCGGTTCCAGGAAGTCTTGAATCATAATCCGCGCATGAGTTCCCGCTGGACTGGCTTTTTCGTCTGGGCCCTGGTGGCGGCCTGCACCGCGTTCTGGGCCATGAAGATCTTCGCCGCCACGCGGCCGGTGCCCTCGACGGCGCAGGCCCCGCAGGTGGCCGCCGCCAATGGGCCCATGGTGCGCCTGTTCGGTGCGGTCGCCGTGCCCGCGCAGGCCGACAACAAGCCGCCGCCGGAAAGCTCGCGCTTCCAGCTCGTGGGCGTCATCGCGCCGCCGGCCGGCGCAGCCCCGGGCGGCTATGCCGTCGTCTCGCTCGACAACCAGCCCGCGCGCACCTGGCGTGTCGGGGCCACCATCGATGGCAACACTTCGTTGCTTTCGGTGAGCAAGCGTGGCGCCGAGTTCGGCCCCCCCGGCGGCCCCACGGCGTTCTCGCTGCAGTTGCCCGAGCCCGCGGCCGCCGAGACCGGCACGCTCCAGCCCGCCGTCTCGCAGCCCGATCCGGCACAGCTCCAGCAGCAGATGCAGCAGGCCCAGGTGCCGCAGATGCAGCCGCAGATGCAACCCCAGATGCAGCAGCCGAACGCCCAGCCGCCCGTGCGGGGCGGCTTCGGCCGCTCGGCCTCGTTGACGGGCCGCCGCGGCTTCCAGGGAGGGCAGCCGGGCACCAGCGGGGCGATGCCGCCGAGGGTGGGCGTGCCGCCCGACCAGCAGACCCAGAACGACAGCGGCGCCGTGCAGCAGTAAGGCGGCGCAGCCCACGAACGAAGCCGGCGCGACCCGCCGGCTTTTTCGTCGGCCGCGACGGCGGCGCTAGGCGCCCAGCGCCAGCGCCACCGCGACGAGATCGGCGAAGCGGTGCGCCCCGGCCAGCGGATCGGCGCTCGCATGGGCGCCGTCGGGCCGGCAGATCCAGCCCGCGTGCAGGCCCGCGGCCAGGGCACCGGCGACGTCGGCATCCAGGTCGTCGCCCAGGTGCAGCACCTGCGCCGGCGTCGCGCCGGCCACCGCGCAGGCCGCGCGGAAGATCGACGGATCCGGCTTGGCCACGCCATGCAGCCGCGCCGACACCGAGCCGGCAAAGAAGCGGGCCAGTCCCACGCGGTGCAGTTCGGCGTTGCCGTTGCTCACGGCGACGAGCCGGTAGCGCGACGCCAGTCGTTCGAGGCCGGGCAGCACGTCGTCGTACAGCGTGACCGCGTGACGGGCTTCGAAGAAGGCCTCGAACGCGAGCTCCGCGAGCGCCGGGTCGTCGCCGTGGCGGCGCAGCGCGCGGCGGATCGTCTCCAGCCGGATCGCGCTGAGGTCGTGGCCCCAGTGCGGATGCTCCGCGGCGACCTCGGCGCGCAGCGCCAGCATCGCCGCGGGCGGCATGCCGCCCGCGGTGGCCGGCGCGTGCTCGCGCAGCCAGCGGGCGAGCACCTGTTCCGCGGCGGCGAGCGTGGGACGCACGGGCCACAGGGTGTCGTCGAGATCCAGCGTCAGGGCGGTGACGCGGCGCAGGTCGCTGGACATCAGCAGGCCTCCACATCGCGCGCCGCGGTCGATTCGCCCTTCGGGCGGCCGTGCGGACTCATGCCGGCCGCTCCGGGTCGGCCGCGAGCGTGGCCAGGCAGGCGGCGCACAGGCAGTCCGACCACTTCGCCCGCAATTGCGCCAGGCGCTCGGCGCCCAGCGGGTACGACACGCAGAAGCACGGCGTCGCGCGATCCGCGTCGACGCCGCAGGCGAACGCGCCGCCGCAGCGCGGGCAGGTGGTCGCGCGCCAGCCCTCGGGCGATGCTGGCGACGTCATGCGAACAGCGCCGCCAGCTCCTCGCGCAGGAGCTTCTTCTGCACCTTGCCCATCGTGTTGCGGGGCAGGGCCTCGACCACCCGCACGTGCTTGGGCACCTTGAAGTTGGCGATGGACGACTTCAGCGCCGCGACGATCTGCGCCGGCACCAGCGCCGCGCCGGGGCGCGGCACCACCACGGCGACGACAGCCTCGCCGAAGTCGGGATGCGGCACGCCCACGACGGCCGACTCGGCCACGCCGGCCATGTCGTTGATGACGCCCTCGATCTCCGCCGGGTAGACGTTGAAGCCGCCGCTGATGACGAGATCCTTGCTGCGGCCGATCAGCGTCAGCACGCCGTGGGCGTCGAGCCGGCCGACGTCGCCGGTGCGGAACCAGCCGTCGGCGGTGAACTCCTCGCGGGTCTTCTCGGGCATCTGCCAGTAGCCCGCGAACACGCTGGGGCCCTTGACCTGGATGGCGCCGATCTCGCCGGCGGGGCAGTCGCGGCCCTGGTCGTCCTGCACCCGCACGCCCACGCCGGGCAGCGCGACGCCGACCGTGCCCGCCTGCCGCGCGCTCTCCGGCCGGTAGGGGTTGGACGTGATCATCACCGTCTCGCTCATGCCGTAGCGTTCGAGGATGACGTGGCCCGTGCGTTCGCGCCAGGCGTCGAAGGTGTCGGCCAGCAGCGGCGCGGAGCCGCTGATGAACAGGCGCATGCCCCTGCAGACCTCGGGCGTGAGCGCGGGCTGCGCCAGCATGCGCACGTACAGCGTGGGCACGCCCATGAACATCGTGGCGTCGGGCAGGCGCGCGATCACGCCCAGCGGGTCGAACTTGTGGAACCAGATGAGCCTGGCGCCGGCGCGCAGCATGCCGTGCAGCGCCACGAACAGGCCGTGGATGTGGAAGATCGGCAGCGCGTGGACCAGCACGTCGCGCTGCTCGCCCTCCTTCCAGTGCCAGAACCGGTGCAGCGTGTCGGCGTTGGCGAACAGGTTGTCGTGCGTGAGCTGGGCACCCTTGCTGCGGCCGGTGGTGCCGCTGGTGTAGAGGATGGCGGCGACGTCGCCGGCCGCGCGCGGCACGGTCTCGAATTCGTCGCCCATCTGCGCCGCGCGTTCCAGCAGGCTGCCGGAGCGGTCGTCGCCCAGCGTGAGCACCATGCGCGTGCCGCGCGCGAAGGCGATGCGGCTGATCCAGGGGAAGTTTCGCGGCGCGCACACCACCACGGCGGGCGACGCGTTCTCGACGAAATACTCGATCTCGCTGGCCTGGTAGGCCGTGTTCAGCGGCACGAACACCAGCCCCGCGCGCAGCGTGGCCAGGTACAGCATCATCGCCTCGACCGACTTGTCCACGTGCGCGAGCACCCGCGCGCCCGCGGGCAGCGCGAGGTCGACAAGCAGGTTGGCGATGCGCGCGCTGCCGCGCTCGAGGTCGCGCCACGTGTAGTGCAGCGGCGTGAACGCATGGCCGTCGTGCCCGGCGGGCGCGTCGGCGGTCTCGATGGCGACGTCGTCCAGCCGCGCGGGAAAGTGCGGGCGCAGACGGGCATAGAGGTTGGCGTTGGCCATGGTCAACAGGTCGGGTCGCAGTTCACGGAAGGGCGATTTTGCGCCCTGCGCGCAAAGCGGCCTCGCACCCCAGGGCCCTCGGACCGTCCCGGCGCTGCCGCTCGTTCGGCGCCCGTAGGGTTCAAGGGAGCGCGCGAACCGGCTTTGCCGGGCGCGTCGCGGACGGCCCCCTCGGGGGGCAGCGAGCGCCAGCGAGCGTGGGGGCTCCGCACCCGAGCCGGCTTCGCCGGGCGCGTCGCGGACGGCCCCCTCGGGGGGCAGCGAGCGCCAGCGAGCGTGGGGGCTCCGTACCCGAGCCGGCTTTGCCGGGCGCGTCGCGGACGGCCCCCTCGGGGGGCAGCGAGCGCCAGCGAGCGTGGGGGCTCCACACTCCAACGAGCGTGGGGCCCTCAGTCCTTCTCGGCGCAGGCGTAGTGCGTGGCCCGATCCTCGGGCTCGCTGAAGGTGGGTCGCGCGAAGGCGCGCAGGACGCGCTTGTTCAGGCGCATGGCCTGCGGCGACAGGCCGGCGATGTGCAGCGCGACGCGGCGCACCTCGGCCTCGAGCTGCTCGACGTCGATGACGCGGGTGACGACGCCGCGCTCGTGCGCCTCGACGGCGCCCATCAGGCGCGATTCGATCAGCAGCTCGCGCAGCAGCGTCTGGCCGACGATGTGCGAGACGATCTCGACTTCGGCCGGCGCCATCGGAAGGCCCAGGCGCGCGATCGGCACGCCGAAGCGGCTCGAGGGCTCGCACAGCCGCAGGTCGCAGCAGGCCGCGATCTCCAGCCCGCCGCCGATGCACGCGCCCTCGATGTGCGCGACGAGCGGCACGTCGCAGTCGAGCATGGCGCGCAGCGCCGGGCCGACGATGTCCTCGTGGTAGGCCGCGAGCGACTCGGGCTCGAAGCGGAACTGCGGGAACTCCTCGATGTCCGCGCCCGCGACGAACTCGCGGTCCGCGCCGCGCACCACGATCACGCGCGGCGGCGACGGGTCGTCGCGCAGCGCGTCGAACACGGCGCGCAGCTCGCGCCACATCGACAGGGTCAGCGCGTTCATCTTGCCGGGGTTGGCGATGCGCAGCGTGGCGACGCCGGCCGCGTCGGCCGGCTCGAGTCGGATGTGGGCGTCGGGCATGGCGGGCTCCTGCGCTGGCGAAGGGACGGGTCAGTTGTCCTGGTTGATCACGATCTGCGGCGCCGTGGCGTCGCCGTAGACGAGGATCGTGTAGACGCCGCCGCTCGTGAAGGTCTGGTTGGCCTGGGCCGGCTGGGCCACGCCGCCGATCGACACGTTGAGCGTGGCGGTGCCGGTGAAGGCCGTGATGGCGGTGTAGGCCGACGCGGCGCCGAAGGCGACGTTGCTTCCGACCTGCTTGCCACCGGCATTGGCCGTCACCGTGCCGTTGACGCCGTTGACGCCATTGAGCACCCGGGCCTCGACCGGCAGCGACGTGCTGGTCGACGGCGTGTTGTTGTCCTGGATCAGGGTGATGGTGGGCGCCGAGATCGTGCCGCCGATGAACAGCGTGTAGTCCGAGCCTGCGGCGAGCGTCCCCAGCGATGCGCCGTTGATCGACGTGTCGTTGATCTGGAACGTGCCGGTCACCGCGCCCGACGGCACGGCGACATAGTTGTTGATGGACGGCGACACGGCATCGCCCGACAGCGAGACGCCGTTGACGGTCGCGGACACGGTGCCCGACGAGGCGGCGTCGGCGACGACGCGCACGCGCGCGATCGAGTTCGCGAACGGCGTCAGCGCGCCCTGCTGGTCCAGCACCGCCGCGTTCAGCAGCACGCCGCCCGCGGTGCGCGTCAGGATCAGCGTGGCGATCTCCTGGTCCTTCAGCGTGAACTTGGGAATGTCGAGGAGCACGTTGCTCTTGTCGCCGTTGGCGGTGACGCACAGGTTCCAGGTCGTGCCGGCGGCCGCTGCCGTGACCTGGCTGTAGGCCGTCGCGAACGCCGCGCCGGCGCTGGGAGCCGCGACCGCGGAGAGGAAGGCCGTGTCCGTGGTGGACAAGGCGCTGCACCCGTGCTGGGACAGGTAGACGTCGACGTTGCCCGCCTCCGTCGCGGCGCCGTTGAGCACGCGCAGCTTGGCGTTGCCGGAGCCGGGGCTCTTCTCTTCCTCGCTCACGAACACCGTGTCCAGCGTGTTGCCCGTGATGTAGCTGACCAGGGTGAAATGGTCGCCGGTGGTGACGGTGCCCGTGGCCGACGACGCGTTGCCGGCGGATGCCCCGCTCTTGATCTCGAAGGTCTTGGCGCCGCGCTTGATGCCCGTGTAGCCGCTGACGGTGCCGGCGGCGGTCCCGCTGACGACGACGCTGTCGTTGCCGTCGCTGTCCTGCGTGTACAGGTCGATCGAGCTGTAGTCGGTGGTCGCATTGACGACGCGCACCAGGCCGCTGTTGGCGTCGTCGTTGCCGCAGCCGCCCAGCAGGGACAGGGTCAGGGAGGTCGCCGCGAGGGCGGCCCAGGTCTTCAAGCGCATCGTCTACTCCGTGAATGTCGTTGTGCGGCCCGTCGGCGTCGCGCGGCGCAGTGTGCCTGCGCGACCGTGCCGGTTTGTTGCTTGATCGTGGCGAACCGGACGCGGCCGGACGCGCGGCGCAACGGGGCGGTGACGCAGTGTAGTGCCGCGCCTAGCCCAGGCGCTCGACGACGAAGTCCACGAAGCTGCGCAGCTTCGCGCTGGGGCGCGCCTCGGGCAGGCGCAGCACGTGCAGCGCGCGGGACGGCAGGCTCCAGTCCGCCAGCAACGGCACGAGCTCGCCACGCTCGATCGCGGGGTCGAGCAGCGCGTCGGCCTGCACCGCCACGCCGATGCCCGCGAGCGCGGCCGCCAGCAGCGCCTGGCCGTTGTTGATCACGAGCGGCCCGCGCACGGGCACGCGGGCGCGTTCGTGCGCACGCTCGAAGCGCAGCACGGGATCGGCGCCCCAGGGCGCGAAGCCCAGCAGCGCATGGCCGGCGAGTTCCTGCGGCGTGCGCGGCGTGCCGTGGCGTGCGAGGTAGGCAGGACTGGCGGCCACCCGCATGCCGGCCCGGCGCAGGGGGCGCGCGACCAGGCGGGTGTCGGCCAGCTCGCCCGAGCGGAACGCGCAGTCGAAGCCTTCCTCGGCCAGGTCGACGACGCGGTCGTTCAGGCTCAGCTCGACGCGCACGCGGGGATGCCGCGCCAGGTACTCGCCCAGCACGGGCACCAGTCGGTGAGTGCCCCAGGAGACCGGCGCCGAGACGCGCAGCGTGCCCTGGGGGATCGCGCGCAGGGCATCGGCCACCTGGTCCGCCGCCTGCACGCTGGCCAGCACGTCGCGGCAGCGCTCGAGGTAGGCCGCGCCGATCTCGGTGAGCGCGTGGCGCCGCGTGGTGCGATCGAGCAGGCGCGCGCCGAGCCCGTCCTCCAGGGCGCGCACGTGGTTGGCCACCATCGTGGCGGACAAGCCGAATTCCGCCGCTGCCGCCGCGAAGCTGCCTTTCTCGGCGACGCGGACGAACACGGCCATGCTCGTGAGGCGATCCATTCCAAACTCCCGCTTTCGACAGACCGAATTCTCGCCGGCTTTATCGAGCGGGACTTTGTTCGAAGAATGGGCCGTCCGCATTCAAGGAGTATTCGAGATGTCGCCGCTGTCCCCCCTGTCCAGATGGGTCGCCGCGTTCGCGCTGGCCATGGCCTGCGCCGCCGCCCTGGCGCAACCGGCCGCCGTGCTGCCGCTGCCGGCCGACTGGTATCCCGAGAGCCTGGCCGTCACGGCGGACGGCAGCTTCCTGGTCGGCAGCTGGCGCCAGGGCGCGGTCGCGCACGTGCGACCCGGCGGCGGCGCGCCGGAGGTGCTGGTGCCGCCCGGTTCGCAGGGCCTGGCCAACGCGCAGGGCGTGCTGGCGGATGCGGCCCGCGGCGCCTTGTGGGTGTGTTCCGGCGACATCGGCTTCACCGTCGTGCCGGCCACGCCGAGTGCGCTCCTGCGCTTCGACCTCGCCACCGGCGCGCCGCGCGGCCGCTTCCCGCTGCCCGACGACGGCTACTGCAACGACCTCGCGCAGGACGCGCAGGGCAACCTCTATGTCACCGACTCGCGCCACCCACGCGTGCTGCGGCTGGCCGCCGGCGGCGATTCGCTCGCCGTGTGGAAGGAGGACCCGCTGCTGGCCGGCGCGCCGGTGTTCAGCGACAGCCACGGCGCCTACGTCGGCCTGAACGGCATCGCGGTGACGCCGTCCGGCGACGTGGTCGTCAGCCTGGTCGATGCGTCGACGGCGCTGCTGCGCATCGAACGCGCGGAGGCCGGACGCGCCGGCCGCGTGTCGCGCCTCGTCGCCCCGCGCAGGCTGGACAACGTCGATGCGCTGCGCGCGCTGCCCGACGGCCGCCTGCTGCTGTTCGAGAGCAACGCGTTCGGCAGCGGGCCGTACGGCGGGCGCATCACGCTGGCGCGCGTCGAGGGCGGGCGGCTCGCGCTGCGCACGCTGGTGGCAGGACTCAACGATCCGTCGTCGGGCGTCGTCAGCGGTGGGCGCGTCTGGTTCATCGAGTCCAAGTACGGCCTGCTGACGCATCGCAAGCCGGGCGACGCGCCGATACCTGCCGGCGTCCCGTTCGACCTGCAGTCGGTGCCGTTGCCGGCCGACTTCTGAACGCCGCGCCGTCGTTCGTCCCGCGCAAACCGTGCTTCGTCGCTTTGGCGCTGCGCCGTCGCCGTGCGTTCGGGGAGGATGGGCGCTTCGCGAGGAGAACCGCATGCAGCCCCTGTCGTTCGTCGCCGTCGTCGTCCTGTCCGCGTGCAGCGCGGCCGCCATGGCCGCGTCGCCCTTGCCCGAGATCGTCGCGCCGGGCGTGATCTCGGGGCCGTCGAACGACGCCGACGCCAGCGTCACGCCCGATGGCGCGGCGCTGGTGTTCGCGCGCGACGGCGCCATCCTGGTCGCGGAGCGCTCGCCCGCCGGCTGGTCGACGCCGCGCATCGCGCCGTTCTCGGGCCGCTGGATGGACGCCCAACCCACGCTCGCGCCGGACGGCTCCGCGCTCGTGTTCGTGTCGAACCGGCCGCTGGCCGAGGGCGATGCGAAGCATCCGGCGGGCAACCTGTGGCGCGTCGAGCGGCATGGCGCCGCCTGGGGCGAGCCGGTGCACCTGCCGGCCGCCGTCAATCGCGGACCGAGCATCTGGGGCCCCAGCGTCGCCGCCGACGGCAGCGTCTGGTTCATGGATCGCGTCGCGGGCAAGGGGCCGTTCAAGCTGTGGCGCGCGCAGTGGCGCGACGGCGCATGGGCCGAGCCGGTGCTGCAGGCGCTGGGCGATCCTGCCATGCAGCAGGTCGACCCGGCCGTGGCGCCCGACGAATCCTTCATCGTCTTCAGCGCGAAGCACCCGGACACCGACGAACACGAGCGCGTCTACATCGCGTGGCGCGACGGCGCGGGATGGGGGCCGGCGATCGACCTGGGCGAGCCGGTCAACCTGCCGGGCAGCGACAGCAACGAGTCGCGGCTGGCGCCCGACGGCCGCACGCTGTACTTCACGAGCGACCGCCAGACGCCGGCGCATTGGCCGCGCTCGTCGGCCCAGGCCGAGGCCGACCTCGCGCGCAGCGCCGCGTGGGACAACGGCAACCAGAACGTGTGGCGCGTGTCGCTCGCACCGTGGCTGGACGCGGGGCGCCGGCGCTGACGCTGAGTCAGACGTCGGCGAAGTTCGTCGGCAGGCCCGGCACGTCGACGCGGCACTGCAGCACCTGGCCGGCCCAGGGCTGGGCGGCGAGTTCGGCCTCGGGCCGCTTCTCGCGCGAGGTGGTCACGTACAGCGTGCGCAGGTCGTCGCCGCCGAAGCACGGCATCGTCGGGCAGCGCACCGGCAGCGGCACGGACTGCAGAAGCGCGCCGTCGGGCGCGAAGCGCGCGAGGCGCTGGCCCTCGAAGCAGGCCACCCAGTAGCAGCCCTGGCTGTCGACGGCGCCGCCGTCGGGGCGGCCGCCGTAGGTCTCCAGCGGCTGGCCGTCCTGC